>Ga0302140_10002193_pt1 | contig 25455 bp, 19 predicted proteins | sample I_Bog_E1_1_FD_202095 | JGI IMG/M metagenome (GOLD analysis project Ga0302140, IMG submission 202095) | Peat permafrost microbial communities from Stordalen Mire near Abisko, Sweden - I_Bog_E1_1 | ecosystem: Environmental > Terrestrial > Soil > Wetlands > Peat | place: Sweden: Abisko, Stordalen... | reverse complement strand
GTGACCGCGGCCGGGAGGATCTTCTCCGAGGCGAACATGGCGGCCAGTCGGGCGAGTCGAGGGTCGGGTACCGAGACGACGCCGACGTTCGGTTCGATTGTGGCGAACGGGTAGTTCGCGGCGAGGACGTTGTTGTGTGTGAGCGCGTTGAAGACCGTTGATTTGCCGACGTTCGGAAGTCCGACGATCCCGATTGAGAGTGCCATGGACGTTCAACGCTACTCGGGAAGACCGCGCATTCTTCCGAGGTCGACGGGGTGCATCGTGTTTTGCGCGAGTGAATCGCTTGCTCTACTGTCATTCCATGGAAACGACAAACGTGGTTCAAGGCTTCGCGCCGTTCGGTGAATGGCAGACGTGGTACCGGGTCACCGGTGACCTCGCCTCTGGTCCGACGCCCTTGGTCGTCGCCCACGGCGGACCGGGCTGCACGCACGACTACGTGCTCGCACTGGCGCAACTCGCCGAGCGCGGACGTCCGGTCGTGCACTACGACCAGTTGGGTGGGGGACGTTCGACGCATATGCCCGAGAAGGGTGGGGACTTCTGGACCGTGGACCTCTTCTTAGAGGAACTGGAGAACCTGCTCGTCCACCTCGGCATCAACGATCGCTACTTCTTGCTCGGACAGTCTTGGGGAGGGATGCTCGGCGCCGAGCACGGTATCCGCCAGCCGGCCGGTCTGAAGGCACTCGTCATCAGCAACTCGCCGGCCTCGATGGCGCTCTGGGCGAGTGAGGCGAAGGTCTTGCGCGCCGAACTCGACCCCGAGGTGGAAGCGGCGCTCGATCGTCACGAGGCCGCCGGTACGACTGACGACCCGGAGTACCTCGCGGCCCAGCAGGTGTACTACGACCTGCACGTCTGTCGCGTGGTGCCGAACCCGCCCGAAGTGGTGGCGACCTTCGAGATGCTCCAAGAGGACCCGACGGTCTATCACGTCATGAACGGGCCGAACGAGTTCTTCTGCATCGGGACCCTTCGCGAATGGAGCGTCGTGGACGAAGTCCACAAGATCACGGCGCCCACGCTGCTGGCCTCGGGCCGATTCGACGAGGCCACGCCCGCCACCGTGCAGCCGTTCTTCGACAATATTCCGGACGTGCGCTGGGAGATCTTCGAGAACTCCAGTCACATGCCGTTCGTCGAAGAGCCCGAGCGCTACCTGGACGTCGTGGAGGGGTTCCTAGCGAACTACGACATCTGAACTCGTAATGGAGAGGTAACAAATCTTGTAGTAAAGAGGTAACAACAATCTGAGCAGCGTTGAATAAGGGAGAATCGCATGTCACGTCTCAAGTCCATGAAGCGGATGGGGGTGATCCTGTCGTCCCTGGCCGTGTGCTCGTTCGGCATCATCGCCGTCTCGTCCGGAGCGCCCGCGGGAGCCTCGTCGTCGGGATATATGTCCCAGCACGCCGGAGGAACGATTCACCTCGTCGCCACGGCGGCCGGTGGCACGCTCGACCCACAGGTCAACTACACGTTGCAGTACTGGCAGTTGTATCAGGCCAGCTACGACGGCCTGGTCGCGTTCCAGAAGGTCGGCGGCGACCCGTCGTTCGATGTCGTGCCCGACCTCGCCGTGGCGTTGCCCAAGGTGACCAACAGTGGCAAGACCTACACGTTCGTCCTACGCAAGGGCATCAAGTTCTCCAATGGCAAGACGGTCACCGTCGCGGACGTTCTCGCATCGTTCCAGCGACTCTTCAAGGTCTCGAACCCGAACGCGGGTTCGTGGTACAACGACATCGTCGGCGGACCGGCCTGCGTGACGACCCCGGCGACCTGCACCCTCAAGGGCGGCGTCGTCGTGAACGCGGCGACGAACACCGTCGTGTTCAACCTGATCGCTCCGGACTCTGAGTTCCTCGACCAGTTGGCCGTGCCGTTCGGTTCGATCATTCCGGCCAACACGCCGCCGAAGGACCAGGGCGACACGCCGATCCCCGGCACCGGCGCCTACTACTTCGCGTCATACAACCCGAACTCCGCTCTCGTCATGAAGCGCAACAAGTACTTCAAGGTGTGGAGCGCGGCGGCACAGCCGCAGGGCTACCCCGATGAGATCGAGATGACCTTCGGTCTGCCGGTCGAGTCCGAAGTGACTGCCGTCGAGAACGGTCAAGCCGACTGGGTCTTCGACCCGATCCCGGCCGACCGACTCGGCGAGATCTCGACGAAGTACGCCAGCCAAGTGCACGTCCACACGTTGACCGCGGACTGGTACGCGCCGATGAACGTGAACATCGCGCCGTTCAATAACTTGATGGCGCGCCAGGCCGTCAACTACGCGTTGAACAAGAACTCGCTCGTGAAGCTCTACGGTGGTTCGGAACTCGCTACACCGACGTGCACGATCCTGCCGCCGGCCTTCCCGGGGTACTTAAAGTACTGCGCCTACAACTCAAAGACTTCGTCGACGTACGCCGGTCCGGACCTGAAGAAGGCCAAGGCCCTCGTGAAGGCCTCGGGCACCCTCGGTGACAAGGTCGCGGTCGTCGCGCAAAACGACCCGGTCGATGAGTCGGTGGGTGCCTATATCCAGAGCGTGCTCAACCAGATCGGCTACAAGGCGACGCTGAAGCCGCTGTCACAGAACATCGAGTTCAGTTACATCCAGAACACCCAGAACAAGGTCCAAATCAGCGTCACGCAGTGGTTCCAGGACTACCCGGCCGCGTCGGACTTCCTGAAGGTGCTGCTCAACTGCAGCGGCTTCCACAAGGCCAGCGACAACAGCATCAACATCTCGGGTCTCTGTGACAAGAAGATCGACAACGAAGAGGCCACGGCCGAGACAATGGAGCTGACGAACCCGACCGCGGCGAACAAGCTTTGGGGTCAGATCGACAAGTCCATCATGACCACCGACGCGCCGTGGGTGCCGTTGTTCAATCCGAAACTGGTTGACTTCGTGAGCAAGCGAGTGGGCAACTATCAGTTCTCGCTGGAGTTCTACATGTACGTGGACCAGCTGTGGGTGAAATAGAAGAAGCTCTCTTGGCCGAAGAGGTCAACATCATAAATAAGGTGGCGATGACCGCCGTGGACTCTGAGAGTCCATGGCGGTCATCACTGCGACAGTTGCGCCGAAACCGTGCCGCGATGACCGCCCTCGGTGTCCTTCTCTTCATGGTGGTCGTCACCCTGCTGGCGCCGTTCTACGCTCATCACTTCGCACACGACAATCCGTTCGTACCGAATCTCCAGGGTCGAATCAAGATTGGCAATCACTTCCGCGAAGTGATGCAGACCAATACGACGGGACTCGGCGTCACGCCCGTCGGGCCCACCTGGAACTTCTCGAAGTACTTCCTCGGCGCCGACGAACTCGGACGCGATGTTTTCGCGCGCGTCCTCTACGGCGGCCGCGTCACGCTCCTGATCGGATTCTCGTCGGGCTTGATCTGCATCACGGTGGCCACCGTGCTGGGAATGCTAGCGGGCTACTTCGGTCGAGCCACGGACTGGATCATCTCGCGGCTCCTCGACATCATCTGGGCCTTCCCGATCTACTTGCTGGCGATCTCGTTGTCGGTCATTCTGGTGACGAATGGACTCGACCTCGGGATCATCCATATCGGTGCCGGTTCACTCCTCTTGCCGATCCTGATCATCGCGTCGGTCTACGTGCCCTACGTGGCGCGGCCCGTTCGAGGCATCGTCTTCTCCCTGAAAGAGCGCGACTTCATCCACGCCGCCGTCGCGTCGGGCGCGTCGGACTGGCACATCTTGCGCAAGGAGATTCTGCCCAACGTGATGCCGAGCGTGATCGTTTTTTTCCCGCTCATGGTGGCGCTCAACATCTTGACCGAGTCGGCGCTCTCGACCCTTGGCATTGGCGTGCAGCCACCGGAGGCGAGTTGGGGAACGATCATCAACGATGGGTTGCAGCTCCTCCATACGCGACCGTGGGTGGCGATCGCACCCGGTATCTGCATCGTGATCGTGTGCGTCGCACTCAACATCTTCGGTGACGGCGTGCGTGACGCGTTCGATCCTCGAGCGAAACTGCGCGGGTCGATCTAGATGCTGCGCTTCATCTCGAAACGATTGGCGTCGGCGCTCTTGGTGATGTTCACCATCAGTGTGCTCGTCTTCTTGATCTTCTTCGCCACGCCCGGCGTCGACCCCGCGGCGCGAATCGCCGGCAAGAGCGCCACGCCGGCGGTCCTTCGCCAAGTCGCCAAGGAGTTCGGTCTGAATCGTCCGTTGCCGATCCGCTACGGCTTGATGATGTTCCACCTCTTCATCAAGCAGGACCTGACCTCGTACGTCAACATCGGCGACCGGATCATCCCGCAGATCACGGCCGCGGCGCCTATCACGTTGTCACTGATCTTTGGCGCGGTCGTGATCTGGCTCTTCGTGGGTATCTCCGCTGGGGTCGTCGCCGCGAAGAACAAGGGCAAGTTCATCGACCCGTTGGTCATGTTCTTCGGCATCACCGCGATCTCGATTCCCGTGTTCTGGCTCGGTGAGATGGTGTCGATCATCACTCAAGGGGGTTTGCATAGAACGGTCTTCGCGTGGGTGCCCAACGGGGGCTACGTGTCCTTGACGCAGAGCCCCTGGCAGTGGGCGCTCCACCTGTTCTGGCCGTGGGTCACGTTGGCCAGTCTCTACGCGGGGATCTACGCCCGAGTATTGCGCGGCGAGTTGATCAACAACATGAACGAGGACTACATCCGCACGGCCCGAGCGAAGGGTCTTTCCGAACGCCGCATCCTCTATCGCCACGCCCTGCGCTGCTCGATGATCACCATCGTCTCGCTCTTCGGCCTCGACGTCGGCGTGCTGGTCGGCGGCGCGGCATTGCTGACCGAGGTCGTATTCGGTCTGCAAGGCGTTGGGTGGCTCACGTACCAGGGGCTGCAAAACCTCGATCTGCCGCTCATCATGGGCTGCGTCATGTACGGCGCCTTCTTCGTCGTTCTCGCGAGCGCCGTCGTCGACGTCCTCTACGCCTATATCGATCCGAGGATCCGCGTTGTCGCTTGATCCGACGTCCGCCGGCGCCGTACTCAGCGTGCGCGACCTGTCGGTCTCTTTCGCCACGCGCCTCGGCGTCGTGCGCGCCGTCGACGGACTCTCCTTCGACGTCGGCCCCAAGGAGGTCCTCGGCATCGTCGGCGAGTCCGGTTCGGGAAAGAGCGTCGCGATGTATTCGATGCTCGGACTCGTGCGCGACGCCAACGTCTCGATCTCGGGCAGCGTGCGATTCGAAGGCCGCGAGATCCTTGGACTCTCCGACACCGAAATGCAGTCCGTGCGTGGTGGTGACGTCGGCATGATCTTCCAGGACCCGATGACCGCGTTGACGCCGGTCTACACCGTCGGTTGGCAGATCGTCGAACAGCTCCGCGCCCACAACGAGATGACGAAGAAGGCGGCCTACGAACGAGCGAAGGAACTACTCGCCGAGGTCGGCATCCCGAACCCCACGAGCCGCGTCAATCACTACCCGCACGAATTCTCCGGTGGTATGCGTCAGCGAGTCGTCATCGCTATGGCCCTCTCGTGCAATCCGAAGCTGCTTATCGCCGACGAGCCGACGACGGCGCTCGACGTCACGACCCAAGCCCAGATTCTCGACCTGATGGGTCGGTTGCAGGCGACCCACGGATCGTCGATCGTGATCATCACCCACGACATGGGCGTCATCGCCGAGATCGCTCACCGCGTCGTCGTCATGTACGCCGGTCGACCGGCCGAGATCGGGCCGGAGTTGGACGTCGTTCGAGCGCCGCGCCACCCCTACACCTGGGGGCTACTGGGCGCGGTGCCGCGCGCCGACGTGAAGACGCGACGACTCGTCACGATTCCCGGCAACGCCGTCTCACCACTCGAAGTTCCGATCGGATGCGCGTTCGCGCCGCGGTGTCAGTACCGCATGGAAATCTGCGTCGAGCGTCCGCCGCTGCGCGGCGCCGATGACCACCTCGACGCCTGCTGGCTCAGTGACGAACAACGGCTCGCCATCAGATCGACCGCGACCGTGCGAGGTGAAGCGTGAGTGACGACGTCCTCCTACGCGCGACCGACGTCGTCAAGAACTATTCGTCGAAACGACGAGTCAAGGGTGCGCACACCTTGAACACCGCGGTCAACGGCGTCTCGCTCGAAGTGAAGCGCGGCGAGACGCTCGGCATCGTGGGGGAGTCCGGGTGCGGCAAATCGACGCTGGCTCGCTGTCTCGTGCAACTGCTCCCCGTCACGTCCGGCCACGTCGAGTTCAACGGGGTGGAATTGACGGGTCTTTCTCGACGCCAACTTCGCCCGCACCGTCGTCAGATGCAGCTCGTCTTTCAAGATCCCTACGCGTCGCTCAATCCTCGGCGGACGGTGGGCGACATCGTCGCCGATCCGATGCGGATCAACAAGACCGGCTCGGACGCCGAGATCAACGCGCGCGTGCGCGAACTCTTCTCGACCGTTGGGCTCGACCCCTCGGCACTTCGGCGCTATCCCCACGAGTTCTCCGGTGGCCAGCGCCAACGGATCGGCATCGCGCGGTCGCTCTCGCTGAACCCCTCGCTCGTCGTCGCCGACGAACCGGTCTCCGCGCTCGACGTCTCGGTGCAGGCCCAAGTGTTGAACCTCATGACCGATTTGCAGGACGAGTTCAAGCTCACGTACTTATTCATCGCTCACGACCTCGGTGTGGTCCGTCACGTTTCGGACCGCGTCGGCGTGATGTACCTCGGGGAGATCGTCGAACTCGGCGATGCCGAACTGCTCTACAGCACGCCGCTGCATCCCTACACCGAGGCGTTGCTGTCGGTCGTGCCCGAACTGAACGACACGGACGCTCCGCGACGAGAGCGCATCATCATCAGTGGTGACGTGCCCGACCCGGCCGACCGACCGACGGGCTGTTCGTTCCATCCCCGTTGTCCAGCGGCGACCGAGATTTGCGTCACCGAAAAGCCGGCGTTCGTGGAACTGCGCCCCGGACGGTTCGCGGCCTGTCACCATCCCCGCAATCTCGATGCCGTCGCGCCTACGGCGTGAAAGTCCGGCGATTTGAACGGATCGGCGCGCTGGAAGGGGCGATTTCGCTCCACAGAACGGGGTTCGGATTGTTCACCTTCTTGCCATACAAAAAGTGCAATACTCTCTCAAATGCCAAAAGTTCCTGATTGCCTTCACGTGAGACGGTCACGGTCACACCCGGTTTACCAGTGAGTAGCCGCGAGATCACCGACGTCAGTTTCGAGCAGTTCTTCTGGGTCTCGTCGGACCTGATGTCGGTCGTCGACCTCTCCGGGAATTTCATTCTGGTGAACCCGGCGTATCGCCACATTCTCGGTTGGGAGCCGGAGGAGTTGCTTGGTCAGAACTACCGGAACCTCATCCACCCCGACGACCTCGAGCGCGTGGCCAATGTGTTCGAGCCGGTCAACGGCGTGACGCCGGACGCCGTGGAGTTAGACCTTCGTGAGCGCTGTCATGACGGCACCTTCCGATGGATGAAGTGGACGATTCGCAGGGACAACGATCTGTACTACGCGGTCGGTCACGACATCACGCTTCGCAAGGAGATGATCGACGCGCTGGCCCTGAGCGTGGAGAAGTCGCGCGCGATCTTTGACGCCGCCGTCGATTCGATAATCGTCATCGACGAGAACATGAACATCATCGAAGCGAGCCCATCGAACGATTCGACGTTCGCGTTTAGTCGTGCCCAGACCGAAGGTCGCGTGGCGCTCGACTTCGTTCACCCGGAGGACCACAACATGATCCTCGAGGCCCTGGAGCGCGGCTTCGCGAGCGATGGAGTGGTGAAGGTGCGATTCCGGGGACTCCATACCGACGGACGATGGGTCATGATCGAGTCGCGCGGACGGGCGCTTCGAGATGCCCAGGGTAAGCCGACGGGCGCCGTGATCATCTCTCGAGACGTCTCGGAGTCGGTGGCGACGGAGCGGGCCTTAGAGCTCGCAAAGATCGAGGCGGAAAAGGCGAACGTCGCCAAGAGCGAATTCATGTCGCGAATGAGTCACGAACTCCGAACGCCACTGAATTCGGTCCTCGGATTCGCTCAGATTCTCCAAATGGAGATGGAGTCGCCGAGCGAACTCGAGATGATCGGCTACATCGTGAAATCCGGTGGCTATCTCTTGGAGTTGATCAATGAAGTCCTCGACATCTCGCGCGTGGAGACGGGAAGTATCGCGGTCTCACTTGAATTGGTGACGATTGAAACGTTGGTGGCCGAGTGCCTGAGAGTGGTCTCGAGTGACGCCGCCGCCGCAGGCGTCGAGATCATCGATAATTGCGACATAACTCGACAGGTCCGCGCCGATCCGCAGCATCTCAAGCAAGCGCTGGTGAATCTGTTGTCGAACGCCATCAAGTACAACCACGTGGGCGGGACCGTGACGTTGACGTGCGAGGAAGATGCCGGTCGCGTGAAGCTTCGCGTCACCGACACCGGCCCCGGTGTCGCACCGCAGCTGCATGACCGTCTCTTCGCCCCGTTCGACCGACTCGATGCTGAATCCAAAGGCATTGAAGGGACCGGACTCGGACTGGCGCTCTCAAAGGGATTGATGGAGGCGATTGGCGGCTCACTGGGCGTAGAGAGTGAACCCGGTGCGGGCTCGACCTTCTGGCTCGACCTGCCACTGGCGACTACCTCGGCGAGTTTCGCGGCGCTCGAGTTGGACGCGTCCGTGCAACCGAACACGAATCCCGCCATCACGGCGACGGTGCTCTACGTCGAAGACAACATCGGCAACGTGCGACTGATGGAACGCCTGATGATCCATCGTCCGAGCGTTCGGTTGATCACGTCGTTGGCCGGCAACCTCGGCGTCGAGTTGGCTCAGCAATACCGACCCGACTTGATCTTGTTGGACGTCCACATGCCCGATCTTTCGGGCTTCGAAGTGTTGGAACTCCTCAACAGAGACAGTCGCACGGCATCGATTCCGGTCGTCATGCTCTCGGCCGACGCCTCCCATGAACAGATTCAGCGTTTCCGTGACGCCGGCGCGCGCGACTATCTGACGAAGCCGCTCGATCTGCAGCTCTTTCTCACCCAACTGGATCGCTATTTGGGAGAGATCGGCAACTAAAGCGTTTCTTCGACTTCCGAACGCGACGAACGTTCACTCAACTACTGTGAATGCGTCTCGCTGCCATGTGGTCCCTTTCAAAGGAATGAATCGATCCTTGTGGCAGCGAGACGTTTACATTTTGGTCGCGACGTGACCAACGTCGAGGTTTGGTTCGTGTCCCGGTCGTCCCTGGAGAGACAGTCGTCCGCAACCTTTGGTCCGTGCCCCGGTGTCGTCGCCGGAACTGCGTTCAATTCATCGATGGAGCGCCAGCAGAACGCAGCACGACGTAAGTAGAAGGGCGAGAGGGGCCATGAAGTGTCGCTCCCAACGGCTACGCGAAGCACTATTCTCGACCGCACTTAACGCGAATATGGCGACGAATATCCACGTGGCAACGTGCACAAAATCGGTCCTTCCGCCCGTTCCGAAAAGCCCGCCCTCGGCGAGAACCACGTAGAGCGCCCCACAGAATAAGGTCGCAGAGATCGCGCTCGCAATACGCAGTCTTGTCGGTAACACGGCCGTGCCACCACCGAAAGCGGCCGCGCCGTAGGGGTAGCCGGCGGCCAGAAGTACCTGGAAAACTGCCATCCCCACAACACATAGTGAGGCGACGAGCGTCACCCAATCAGAGAATGAATCCATGATCTGCCTCCTGTGCCCTCGACGAGCAGAACACGTTCAAAACCAACTCTTGCACGGTGCAAATTCGACCTGCAAATGGTTGCAGCGACGGGGTTCGCGATCATGGACTGTTGAATCGATTTATTACCCGGTATCGTCGTTCGCTATGACTCGACGTTGGATAGTTATTGACATTCTCGTCGTGGTGCTCTTCGTTGGCATCGGTAGATCCGCACACCACCACGGGGAGAGTCTGTCCGGCATGGTCTCGACGACGTGGCCCTTTGCCGTCGGACTCGCAGTCGGTTGGCTCATCGTTCTGGTTCGTCGCCAGAGCGGCATGTCGCTCGGTGCAGGCCTGGAGGTATGGCTGGCGACGGTTGTTGTAGGGATGACTCTGCGCGTAATCTCGGGTCAAGGCACCGCGTTCGCCTTCATCGTCGTCGCCCTGGTGTTCTTAGGTGCACCGATGTTGGGACTGCGTTTCGCGCGCTCGAGCCTCTTCCATTCCTCTACGTAAGAATCATGCGCAAGAGTGATGCCGTCCAACTCGTCACCGGCGACACAAATCACGATTGAAGTCGGAATGTTATGACGACTCCCGTTTTCTGACCGTGAAAGGTCCCGGAACCGTCCGCCGTACACCGTGCCTCGGTGCACGTCACTGTGACCAAAGCGGACGACGTGTCGGTGGCACCGTCTGGATTGACGAGTTGCGCCGGAAGCCACTGTCCGTCGATGTACTGCTCTACGAGCGCTTCAAATCGCCCGGTCGCTACTGCTTTGTACCCAACTGCGGTGCAGGCACGACTGCTCACGCACGAAAGACCGTAGAGCAGGTTGTAGCCCCTTTTCGATAGTCCGGGATGGATTGGATCGCCTTGACCCCAGATGCCATCGTGCTCCCTTACCGAGAAGTACTCCGGAGTGCCATTGGATGTGTAATAGACCTCCAGAAGCAGGCAGTTGCCTGCCGTCCCAAAGCAAGATAGGTCACGCACGTAGGCGTGCAAGTTGCTGACACCCTCAAGAGTGTCAGCCGCAAACGACGGGGAAGCCCACACGCCATGACTCCGAGTCACAATCTCAGTGCAACAGAGCTTTTTCTTAACCCCATCTCCTGCTGCCACGCATTCGCCAGAAGTCGGGCAGGACAGTCGCAGCGCGGTGAAAGGACTCGCCTTTCTTTCATTGGTTGGCACGGCACTTGAGCCTGACCAGACGCCATTCGTTTCTCTAATCGCGATGCCCATCGCATGGTGTGTCCCACGTAATACTCCATAGCCAACGGTGGTACAGCTGCCCACTGATGCGCATGACGCTGAATAGAGAACGGGTTGGGTCAAGCGCCCTCCCATTGTGAGGTTCGGCACGTCCGGAACGCCCCAATGACCTTGGTACTGCCACAGCAACATCGGATAAGCAACGTTCTCCTTATTGAATCCGAACCCAGACGCCACACACTCTTCGACCCTTATGCACGACACGGAATTCAGGACCCCATCGCTCGTGGGGAAACTCGTGGAGAAGTCAACTGGTTTACCCCAAGTTCCATTGCGCTTCGTGATCACGAGAGAACCCGATGACTTGGATGATCCGAGAGCGACGCAGTATTGCTTTCCTACACAGGAAATGCTCTGAATTTCTGTGGTTCCTACGAATGAGAAGCTCACCGGTGTCACCTTGGTTGTGGCGGCCCCGACAGCGGAATTCAACACTTCAGTAGTCACTAGAAGTGCCGTCATCGAGACAATGATCAAACTCAATCGCGCAACGTTCACAATTGGGCGCACTGTATTTTTCACAAGGTTCTGGCTTCCAGCGACTAGACGTTTGACTCCCAATTCAACTCGAAGATCAGAAATACTGTCGATCAGGCCATCTTGTATGTGGTCACTTCCGTTGGCGTGGTGACCCTGGTGATTGCGAGTAGCCAAGTCGCAATCACCTCGACCTGACGAACACGAAAGGAACGTGTCAGCTAAACCGTCAGCAGTACCGTTCAATATGTTCCTGACACCGGAGTGCCGAGACGTTCACGGTGCGACGAACTCCGCACTCTTGGCGAGCACTACGCCCGCGTACAGCGCGATACCCGCCGACATACACTCCTCTTTCATGACCATGAGATTCGAGTGATTTCCTGGCGCTTGCCAGGCCCCGAATCCATCAGGACACGCACCGAGGAATACCATCGCTCCCGGGACCTCATTCAATACGTAGCTAAAGTCTTCGGCGCCCATAATTGGGGAAGGCGACTCCACTACCGAATCTTGCCCGAGGAGGTCGGCCGCAATATCGCTCACCCACACCGTTACATCGTGATTATTCACCGTAACGGGGTAGCCGAACTCGACTCTGGCTGTGACGTGAAGACCATGAGCGGCGCCGATACCTTCGGCCACGCGTACCGCCTCTTTCGCAACGAGTTCACGCGTTTGCTGTGACACCGATCTGAGGGTGCCCTCCATAGATGCCGTGTCAGGGATCACGTTGGTGGTCGTGCCAGCCGTAATGTGCGCGATGGTGAGCACCGCCGGATCAAAGGCCGGAATCTTTCGCGTGATCATCGTCTGAAGATTGCTTACGATTTCGCACGCCACTGGGATTGGGTCCAGTGCCACGTGTGGCATCGACGCGTGGCCGCCGTGGCCCTGCACGTCGATAAAGATCTCGTCGGCTGAAGCCATAAATGCGCCACTCTTCGTCATTATCGAACCCGAGGGAAGCAGAGGCGAGGCGTGAATAGCGAACGCCACATCAACTGATTCCGTGTAACTCAGTAGACCTTCATTAATCATGAGCTTGGCGCCAAAGTACATCTCTTCACCAGGTTGGAACATGAAGATTACTTTTCCACGTACGTCATGCTCCCGAGCCTTCAACAACTTGGCCGCCTCAACAAGCATCGCGACGTGTGAGTCGTGACAGCACGCGTGCATCACTCCGTCAATCCTTGACGCGAACTCCAGTCCAGTGTCTTCTTGAAGCGGCAACGCATCCATGTCGCCGCGCAGCAGTACGGTCGGTCCCTCACGGCCGGTGTCGAGAATCGCCGTCACGCTCGACAGTGACTTGCCGGTGTGTACTTCGAGTCCGAGTCCCTCTAATTCTCGCATGACAACCGCTTGCGTAACTGGCAGGTCCAGCCCCACTTCCGGATGTGCATGAATTTCGCGACGAACCGCAATTGCCGGGTCTAAGTATCCGCGCGCTTCGTCATACAGCCCGTGCAAGATGTCCATTCGCGAAGTATAAGTATCCCTCTTCAGTCGATCGGAGTTCGAGCGTTAGCGCCCCAGTGCGTAAGTCCATCTTGAACGTCGAGAGTTCGGCCTCAAGTTCGGTTGGCCGCTTCGTTGTGTTCATGGCCCTCCAAAGACCAACAAATAACAAGGATGTATTTGTCTTGTGACTACACACTGGCTACATCACTGCTGTTCATTGCGCGGGCCTAGGCTGTGGGACGATCTAAGCGCGGAGCATCACGCGGAGCTTCGCGCGGAAGTCCCGCTCCCGTAGCTCAGGGGATAGAGCATCGGTTTCCTAAACCGTGTGCGGCAGTTCGAATCTGCCCGGGGGCACCAAGTAATCACTGGGGTTTGGCTCCCCAGTGACATCTCTGCCGCTGCCTTGTCCCGTGCCTGCCCCGTAAGGACCTCACACACCGCCAGTAGACGCGTGTGCGTTTCCATTACTGCCCGGCAATTAGCAAATGGAGGACATTATGAAATTCTCGGTCATCTGCAGACCTCGGGAAGACTCTCAAATGGATCGCTTCGCCGCTTACTATCCGAAGAAGTCGAAGCACTTCGCCAACTAAAGGCGCGGGGAGTGATTTTAGAGGCGTGGAGTCCTGTCAGACCCGGTGCCATTCTTATTGTCGAAGCCAACTCTGGGTCCGATGTCGAAGGCGTCGTCAACCGCCCGCCTCTGGCCGTCGCCGACCTCATCGAAATTGAACTCAATCCACTACTTGGAATGTGATTTTAAGGAGCGAGGGCAAACTGACCAAGTACTCAACAAAGGTCAACAGCGAGACGTAATTGATGTCATCTTGTCGTAGAACGATGGGTCATCGGGTGCGTAATTGGAAGTCCTCCTCTTCGCCTTGAGTCTGGGGAGGTTTCACTTATCTATCTCTAAGAATTTCTGGTAGTAACACTAAGGTATAAGTAGATGCCGAGGGCACCGTGTTGACGGCATTGTCGTCGGAGTTATTCGGCCTAAAGTCCACTCCATGAAGCGACCCATAATTCTCAGTGCCATGGCGGCAATCGTGATCACGGTCGCGATGCTCGGTGGTGCGGGTTCTGCTTCCACTGCATCGAGAAAGGCCGACGTCGCGTTGGCTCGGAGGGCGCTCGTGGTGCTCTCAGATTTTCCAAGCGGTTGGACGACGTCCCCGTATAGCAACTCCGGAGGTTCGCCCGGTCTAAAGCAAATCGCAGCGTGCTTGCATATTCCGTTATCGGTCGTGAACTACAACCCACCGGAGGCAGACAGCCCTAATTTCAATGAAACGGCTCTCAACCTGCAAGTACAGGACTCCGTTGATGTGTTCCCGAACGTGAAGATTGCTACTCAACAGTTCAATCTGTTGTCCGGCAAGTCACTGGGTTGCGTTACGGAGGTCTTCAATTCGTCCGCGATTAAAGCGATGCTCACTCGTGAAATTGGGAAGGGAGCGAAGGTCGGAACGATCACCGCTTCGTCGTTACCTAGCCCCGCTCCGGACAATGAGTCGGATGCCTTCGTGATTCATATTCCGGCGACGTATAGGGGTGTCACGTTGACGGTGGAAATTGAGACAGTTACGATCATGTCAAAATCCAAAACCGAAGGTGCGCAGTTGAACTTCAACTACTCATCGTTCTCGAAAGTTCCCTCGTCATTGATTTCACACCTCGAAGCCGTTACCGTAGTGCGTCTGGGTTGAGCATCGTGCAAAGGGACAAGGGCTACCGCGGCGATTCTCAATCGGCTTCCTAAACCTTGAGCTAGGTTCGAATCCTGCCGGGGCACCACCCATCAAGCGGCCTCATGCCATGGCACTCCGCTCGTCGGTCGTTTCGTCGCGTTACCTCTATCGTCGACAAGCTGCTTGAATGCCAGGCAGAGCATGAGAGTCGGTCTATTGAATGAGAGAGAGCCAACGTTCTTCCGCGGCGCTGAGTTCATCTAATACAGCTGCCAGCTCAGCACCAAGTTTGGTTTGATCGGCGTGTTCGCTCGAGGACAAGATCTTCGTCGTGAGCATGGATTTCCTTCGTTCGAGTCGCGCCATGTCCTTTTCGGCGTCGCGCACCTGCCGACCTAGTGGAGCGCCAGATGAGGTCGTCGCATCCACTTTCTCCGACTTGTTCGATGGCACAGCAGCGAGTTGGGAGCCCGTCGTACGCGCAATCCACGCGTCGATGCCGCCCGGCACTTCGTGCACGGCTCCATTGATCGTCACCTCAACGAGGCGATCGGTCGTGCGGCTCAAGAAGGTGCGGTCATGGGAAACGACGACCAAGGTGCCGGGCCATTGACTCAGGAACTCCTCCATCAGACGAATCGTTTCAAGGTCGAGATCGTTCGTTGGTTCGTCGAGGAAGAGAACATTCGGTCGTAGTGACAATGCCAAGAGCAACTGCAGTCGCCGGCGTTCGCCGCCCGAGAGCTCTTTCGCCTTGGTCATCGGAAGGGCACCGGTGAACCAGAAGCCCTTCATCAGTTTCACGTCATCGGGCGATCCCGGTACGCCCTGTGGTCCGGCGACGAGTTCTTGGACGGTCGCTTCGAGGTCGAAGCCACCGCCGCTCTGTTCGAGGTACGAGGGTACGACCGTTGGTCCGCTCTTCACCGTACCGCTGGAGGGAACGAGTTGGTGTGCGAGCAGCTTGAGCAGGGTTGATTTGCCGGCACCGTTCGGTCCGACGACGCCGACTCGATCTCCGGGTCCCAGATCGATCGTGACGTCAGTCAGAATTGGATTGGCGCCGTCGTAACTGAACGAGACATGGTGTGCCTTCACGACGGTGGTGCCGAGACGAGGGACATCGGCGACGAGGTCGAGTCTGCTCGAGCGAGCGGCGGCGTCTGGTCGAGACGCCAGGAGCCTCTTCGCGGCGTCGAGTCGAGCTTGGGGCTTCGTGGCACGTGCTTTGACGCCACGACGAAGCCACGCCAGTTCGGTCCGGGCGAGGTTGCGACGGATTCGTTCGTCTGACGCGCCCTTTGCTTCGCGCAGGGCCTGCGCCTCGAGTAGCTGGGAATATCCTCCGGCGTGCACGAACGTCTTGCCCCGATCGATTTCGATCATGCGTGTCGTCACCTGATCGAGGAGGAACCGGTCGTGGCTCACCAGGACCACAGCCCCGTCGTAGTTGACGATCTGCTGCTCGAGCCACTGAATGGCGTTCAGGTCCAGATGGTTGGTGGGCTCGTCGAGAATGAGTACGTCGGACTTCTCTGCGAACACCCTGGCGAGGGCGACGCGTTTGAGTTGACCGCCGGAGAGGTTCCGTGTATCGGTCTCGACCTCAGCGAGCATCCCGAGACGGTCCAGTACGGCGTCAATCTCCCATCCGGCGCCCAGGGTCTCACGTACCGTGCCCATCGGGAGCGTGGGGATCTGTTCCAAGAGACCGACCCGTACGTCGCGTCCCCGGCGGATCGAACCGGAATCAGGCCGGACCGTCCCGGCGATGATCCGAAGCAGCGTCGTCTTGCCGACGCCGTTGATGCCGACCACTCCGATTCGATCCCCCGAGGAGATGGTCAGTGACAGATCCTCCAACAGCGTTCGATCGGCGCCTTCGAGGGTGACAGATTGGAGGTCGATGAGGATAGTCACGCGACACAAAGGTTAACGGCGCCCACGAGAACCGCTCTTGTCACCAGCGCCCGCAACGACCTACGCACTGCCGTGTCGACTCTTGGACCATGAATCAGGTGTCGCTCGCGATGTAGATGAACGGTGTCGACGTCGAAGAGCGATGGATCCGATCACGAAGAACACTGCGAGAAGGCTGGGGACGAGGTAAACGGAGAGAGACGATGACGATGCCCGTACGGCGGACGTCAATTCGACCGTGCTCCGTCGAGAAGGATCGACGACGCCTAGTACTTTCGTGCCTGCACTCGACGGCGTCGACTTCGATCCGATGACCTCGACGTACCGAACGCCGTTGACTCGGTACGAACCTCGGCAGGTGTATCCCGCGGCGTTACTGCCGCTGCCGCCGATGTTGCCGACGCAGCTGGTCACGGTCACCGTCACCGCAATGCCGTGGTTCTTCATACGGTCAACACGAGCGTTGTCGTTGAAGGCGGAAATGAAGCTCACCGCGATGATGACGGCGAAGACGCCCAGAAGGACGGCGGCGGTGACGAGCCAGAAGCGGTCGCTGATGTGGCGCGCGTCCGGACCGCGAAGAGCGGGCGGTGTCGAAGAATCCACGATGACCGTGAGGTTACCTTCCGTCAACGTTTAGGGGGACTCGTCGCGGGCGTTAGGGTCGTTCAGTGAATTCCAATGGATCGGGTGCGGGCTCATTCCTGGTGCTCGCCGTCCTCGTCGTGATCATGGTGCTCACTCGACGCGGACGAATGAACACCTCGAACGTTCCTCTCGACAAGGGAGAACGAATCCGCCCGCTGCTCATCACGTTGCTGGACCCCGTCGTCAGCCTTGTGATCATCGGCCCGATCTTTTGGCATCTGACGACGACCAACGTCGAGCATCTGATCCTCGCCGTCGTCGGGGGCGTCATCGGAGTGGGTATTGCTTGGGCGAGAGCGCGCGTCATGTTCGTACGCGCCGTGCACGCGACCAAAAGTGTGATACTTCGTCGCAGTGGGGCCGAGTACGCGTTACTCGGTCTGCTCATCGTTCTTCGACTCGTCGAAGGTTCGGTCAAACATGAACGTGAAGGCGTCGAGTCCCTCATTCTCACGGGACTGATCTCGCTCGCCGTCTGTGAGCCGATTGCGCGTTCGGCGTTCGTCGTCCTCAAGTATGTGAAGTATCAGGATGTACAGCCGTCGCCTCCGGAGAGCCCGCAGTAGCGCAGGTCCTCGCGACCTTAGGCACCGTTGAAGACGTCGGGGCCTTCAAGTACATTGGCGCAATGTCCACCATCGAAGAACACGCAGCGGCCTACCAGGGGTCGCACGAACGGATCGTCGCACTGGTTCGACGTCTTGACGCGGAGCAACTGGCGACGGTAGTGACCTGTTGCCCGCTGTGGAGCGTCAAGGACCTCATTGGTCACCTCACCGGGGTTCTCGAAGATCGTCGAGACGACAATATGCCGAAGGGCTCGTTCGGCGAGTGGACGGCCGCGCAGGTCGCGCGACATCGCGATGAGTCGGTCGAATCGGTTCTTGAGACATGGGGTGAAGCGACGTCCGCGGGCGTCGACGAACCTCCGATATTGGGGTCGCTCTCTTTCGACGCGGTAACCCACGAGTTCGACCTCTATCAGGCATTGGGCATCGCGGGCGACCGTTCCACACCGTCCGTTCGCATTGGCGCCGAACGAAGCCTCGGTCGCATGAGTTCGATGCTCACGGAAGGCTCCGCACCGGGCGTGCGTATCACGACCGAAGACGGGACGAACCTCGCCGAAGGTGCCGCGCCACCGCTGTCGCTCGAGACCTCGCGCTACGCCCTCATGCGGTTGACGACCGGTCGGATGAGTCGACGTCAGGCCGAATCGCTGGGTTGGGGGAGTGACCCGGCGCCCGTGCTCGATTCGCTCTTTGCCGATGGCTTCTTCGTGCTGCAGCCCGCCGACATCGTCGAGGTCGATGGTTTCTAAGTCACCGTCGTCGATCCGAATTTTGGCTGGCGCTTCTCGATGAATGCGGCGATTGACTCTTGGGCGTCGGGGAGGAGACTCGCGGCGGCCATCACGTCGCTCGCGTAGGCGTAGGCGTCCGACTGGTCCATCGACATCTGTTCGTAGAAGGCACGTTTCCCGATTCCTTTGGAGACGGAACTCCCGCGCGTGGCGCGACGGAGCAACCGCGTGCTCGCGTCATCGAGCTCGTTGATCGGGACGACGAGGTTGATGAGTCCCCATGATTCGGCCGTGCGAGCGTCAATCGCGTCGCCGGTCATCGCCATCTCGAGGGCCCGCTTACGTCCAATCGATCGGCCCACCGCGACCATCGGCGTCGTGCAAAAGAGTCCTCCCTTGCCACCCGGCGTGCAAAAGGTCGCCTCCTCGGCCGCGACGGCGAGATCGCAGGTCGCGACGAGTTGGCACCCGCCGCCCGTCGCGAGTCCGTGCACCCGCGCGACGACCGGCTGAGGTATTGACTGGATCGTCTGCATCAGATTGGTGCATACTCCGAACAGCCCTCGCACCGATTCGAGATCTTGGTTGGCCATCTCAGCGAAGTCGTGCCCCGCGCTGAAGAGTCGACCCTTGGCCGCGAGTATCACGCCCGTGGCGTCGCTCTCTCCGGCGTCGTTGAATGCCTGGGTGAGTTCTTCCATCAAAGCGCGCGTGAGGACGTTCAGCCGATTGGGGAGGTTCAGCCAAATCGTAACGGTGTCGCGACGGCGCTCACTGAGAATGAATTGAAACGTCTCGGCCATGGTGCGTCCCTTCCGTCCATCAGGCCCGAGCCTACGTTGGAAACTTTGTCGGTCTCTCGAGCGGGCGCAGTCGCACACTCCCACACGCCGTTGTCGGCTGCGGCAAACTACGAGTCGGCCGCGGGCTCCTCGGGGGCGTCGCTCACACCCAAGTAGTTGTCGATGAGGGTGAGCAGGAGTTTCAGGTCCAGCGGTTTCGTCAAGTATTCATTGGCGCCGGCGTCTCGGAACTTTCGGACCTGTCCCGGTGTCGCATCCGCCGAGAGGATGACGATCGGGATGTTGGCGGTCGAGGCATCGGCGCGGAGTCGCTCGAGGACGTCGAATCCATTGATGTCGGGTAAGTGCACGTCGAGGAGGATCAGATCCGGGTGACGGCCCTGAGCGATGCTGATGCCGGGGCTGCCCTGGACGGACGTGAGCAGTTGAATATCGGCTCGTTGCAGCAAGAGTCGTTCGACCAACTGCACGTTGTAGAGGTTGTCTTCGATGTAGAGGATCGTTGGCATGATGAGTCGTTTCCCGTCTCAGTCGTCTGGCGTCATATTAGTGAGGTCCCTGGCGAACCCTCGGATAGTGGTAGTTCGAACCAGAACGTCGAGCCTTCATCAACGGCGCTCTCGAATCCCAACGTGCCACCCATGGCTTCCACGAGCGTCTTGGACAGCGTGAGCCCGAGCCCCGTGCCTTCGATGCCTCTCGACTCGGCGTCGAGCCGATCGAAGGCGGTGAAGAGTCGTTCGCGCAGATCGGGGGCGATGCCGTGACCGGTGTCCGAGACCGAGAACCGTACGAGCCCCGCACGCTCCTCGCAATGCAGGGTGACACTGCCGTGCGTGCGGTTGTACTTGATCGCGTTCGACAACAGGTTCAAGATCACCTGCTTCAGTCGAAGCTGATCGGCCAGTATCGCGTAGTCGAAGGAGTCGCTGTATCCAATGCCGACGTCGCGTTCTCGGGCCTGGGGGTCGATGATGTCCAGACACGCGAGCACGAGGTCCTGGAGCCGCAGCGGCACGGGGGCGAGTCCGATGTTGCCCGTTTCGACGCGTGAGATGTCCAGGACCTCATTGATGAGCGTCAGGAGGTGTTGTCCCGATTTGTACACGTGATCGACCAGTTCGAGGTCCTCTTTCGACTCGAGTTCCATCTGCAGAATCTGCGCGAAGCCGAGGACGGAGTTGAGGGGCGTGCGAAGTTCGTGACTCATCCGCGACATGAACTCGCTCTTGGCGGCGTTGGCTCGTTCGGCCTCGTCCTTAGCGGCGGCCAGGTCCTCTTCGAAGGCGACCGCTTCGGTCACGTCACGTGAGACGAGGACCGCGCGACCGTCTTCGTCGTCCAAGAGTCGCCCGCGCGTCTCGATGATCATCCAGTGCCCGTCGGCGTGGCGGGCACGAAAGCGGTAGTTGAGCAACTCGTCGCTTCCTTCGGCGAACAAGCGATTCAACTCTCCGATGACGAAGGGAGCGTCATCGGGGTGCACGATCGTCATCGCGCTGCGGCCCATCCGTTCCTCTTTGGGGAAGCCGTAGATTCGCTCGGTCCCGGGGCTCGCCTCGACGATCAGGAGGTCCCGATCGATGACGACGATCGAGTCGGGGGCTGCATCGAGGATCGCTCTGGTTTTCGCGTAACTTCGCGCGAGCGTCGACTCCCACGCCACAGAGTCCGAGATGTCACGAGAGATGAGGACCAACCTCGTCGCCGGACCGTCGTAGTCGCGGAGTGTTCTTCCCCGAACCTCGATGGTGATGAGACGACCGTCGACGTGATGCATCCGGGCGCGAAAGCTGACCGCACCGTCATTCTCGAACGCCGTGACGAACGCGTCGTGCACCATTTGACGGTCGTCGGCGAAGATCCGCTCATCGACCTGTTTTCCGACCCGCTCATCGGCCGTCACGCCGTGCAGGCTCTCGGTCCCGGGGCTCGCTTCGAGGATCGTGAGGTTTCGATCGATGACGATGATCGAGTCAATGGCGGCGTCCAGAATCGCCCGGGTCGTCTCACGGCTTTCGGCCAATTGCGCCTCGGCCGCGAGCGTGTCCGTGAGGTCACGAGCGATGAAGACCGCCTGCGTCGCTGGTGCACCGGCAACGCGCAACGGGTGACCGCGGGCCTCCACGACCATCCAGTGACCATCCGCGTGCTGTGCTCGGTATCGAAGGTTCACGGTCTCGTCCGACCCCCCGTCGAACATGCGCTGCAGCGCCAGTTCCACGTTCGGGCGATCGTCCGGATGCATCAAACGAAAGACGCTTCCGCCCATCGCGATGTCGTCGTCGTAGCCGAAGAAGTTCTGACCCCGCGGGCTGTTCTGGGCGACCACGAGGTCTCGATCGACGATGACGATCAGGTCCGCGGCCGCGGCGAAGATCGCCTTGGTCATCTCAACGTTCGCCGCCAGTTCCTCGGTGTTCGAGTTTCGGGCGGTGACGTCTCGACCGGTGGCGTAGATCAGGTCGCCGCGACGCTGGGACGTCCATTCGATCCACCGATACGTGCCGTCACGACAACGCAGTCGGTTCTCGAATCCCGACCGGGTCGGTGAGTCTTCGCCCCATTCGGCGACGCTTTCGGCCAGTGTGAGTGCCACGTCGTCGGGATGAACGAACTCGATGAAGTCCTTTCCCGCGAGGTCCTCCGGCGTCCAGCCGAGCATTGTGAGCCACGAAGGATTGGTCACGCCGAAACCCCCGCCGACCTTGAACACCGAGAGCAGGTCGACCGAGTTTCTGAAGTACTCGCTCAGGTCAACGTCGGGAAACGGATCAGTTGACACGGCTCTTCATTCGGGGCTCGGTGCCATCGCTCCGGTCACGTGCAACGAGTGCACGGCGCACTGCCCAGTGATCAGTCATCTTGGGCCACACGTCACAACCTATCGGTTCACGGTTCGCAAGTCGATGACGTGCTCAATGCAAGAGACCGGTTCACGCAACGGTGAACCGGTCTCTTGGTGAGTGAGGGATCTATTGACTCTTGGTGCTGAACAGGACGCTCTGGGTCGACGCTGCCGTGCTCCAGTGCAACTGGACACGAACGTGCAGGCGCTGAACGAGGAAGGTCTCAGCGACCTGGGCGCGACGGTGGGCCAGTGCGGCGTTGCCCTTGGCGTAGCCGGTGATCGACACGACGGAGTGAACCGTGAGTTTCCTAATCAAGGCGACGATGGCGTTGCGCGCGGCGCCCGTGAGTGCGGCGCTGTTGTTCGTGAAGGTCACGCGAACGGCGCGCGGGATCGCGAGCTTGGCGAAGGTCACCGTGGTGGCCGACGATGAGGTACTCGCGTACGTCGCGTCGTTGGACTTGGTCGCCGTCACGATGCAGGTGCCCGCGGTGGCGGACTTGAGCGTCGTGCCGACGATCGCACATCCCGTCGCCGAACCGTTGGTGACGGTGAAGCTGAGGGTACCGGTACCGGAACCGCCAGTCGTCTTCAGAGCGAACGAACGACCATAGGTGGCGTGGACGCTCGAGACGACCAACGCCGCCTGGGCTTGACCGACGTCGATGCTGGCCGTGCCGAGGACATTGAACGCGTCACCGGCGTACGTCAGCGTGTACGACGTTCCCGGAGTACCGGTCAAGGTGAGGCCACTGAAGGCCGCGACGCCGGCGACGAAGTTGGCGCTGGATCCGGCACTGAGCGTGCCACCGGCACCGGTCGCAATCGTCGCCGTGACGGCACCAGTTGCAACCGTCGTGACGACGTTGCCACCAGAGTCTTCAACCTTGACGACCGGCTGTTGGGCGAGGACGACACCGGTAGCGGTCGACGTACTTGGGGAGGTCGTAACGACGAGCTGTGAGGCCGCGCCCACCGTGACGGTGACACTGGTCGACGTGGCGGCCGTGAGGGTGCCGTCGGTGAAGCTCAGCGTGTAGGGGCCCGCGAGGGCATTGAGAGCGAGGCCACTGAAACTGGCGACGCCCGATACAGCCACTTTCGTTGCCGGCGTGACCGATACGCCACCGGCGGTAATCTTGGCGGTGACCGTGGAGGCGTCCGTAGCGACGACGTTGCCGGCCGCGTCTTCAACCTTGACGACCGGCTGCTGGGCGAGCACGGCACCGCTCGCGTCAGTCGCGGAGGGTTGCGTCGTGATCACCAGTTGTGTCGCGACACCGGGGCTCACGGTGATCGTGGTGGAGATCGCTGTCGTGAGAGCGCCGTCAGTGAAGGTCAGCGTGTACGGACCGACGAGTTCGTTGATCGCCAGGCCGGCGAAGGCGGCCAGACCAGTCGTCGCTGAGACCGTCGCCGTGCCGTTGGTGACGGTTCCTGCGGCGGTGGTGACGGTGGCCGTTACCGTCGAGGAGTTGCCGATGATGGCGTTGCCACCAGCGTCGGCGACCTTGACGACCGGTTGGATCGCGAATGCCGCACCGCTGGTCGCGGTGAGCGACGGCTCAACCGTGATGAGCAACTGGGACGCTGCGCCCGCGCCGACCGTGATGGTGGTCGAAACGGCGTCAGTCAATGGTCCATCGGTGAAGGTCAATGTGTAGGGCCCGGCGGTTGTATTCAGCGTGAGACCGACAAACGTCGCAACGCCGGCAACTGCTACGGCGGTGTTGTGCGTGACGGTGCCACTTCCGGAGGTCAGCGTGGCCGTGACCGTCGTGGTGTCTGAAGGGATTACGGTGCCGGTCGAGTCGTCAACATCGACCACCGGCTGAATCGTCAGTGCGGTTCCGGCCGCGGCAGTCGCGGACGGTTCCGTCACGATGACTAGTTTTGCGGCGATTGCGGTCGGTGCAGTCGTTGTCGCCGACGTGAGTGCCCCGTCAGTGAAGGTAATGCTGTAGTTACCGGATGTCGCGTTGATCGCAGCGCCCACAAAGGTAGCCACACCGGCAACGGCGGCTTTGGTGTTATTGGTGATCGACGAACCAAGGGGGCCGCTAACGAGCGCCGCCGTGACGGTTGACGTGTCGGCCTTCACCACGGCACCACTGGCATCTTCGACGTCGACAACTGGCTGCGTCGTTAGGACGACGCCGCTCACGGCGACGGTGGACGGTTGCGTCACGATGACCAACTTGGTCGCCGCGCCGGTGATTGCGAACGCCGCAATGTCGATCGGTGTCAATGCGCCGTCGGTGAAGTCAAGTGTGACGTTCGTATCGATGGTCGCATTGGTGATCGCGAGTGCGCTGAACGTCGCCACACCAGCGACGGCGGCCTTGGTGGCGCCTGCGATCGAGGTCGCGGAGGTCGTCGCGGTGACCGTCGACGTGTCACCCGTCACGATGTTGCCACCGGAGTCCACGACGTCGACGACGGGCTGCGGCGTTAACGCGACGGTGTTGACCGCACCCGCGGGTGCGGAGCCGGCAAAGGCGAGTTTCGTGGCTGCTCCGACCGTGACGGTGATTGAAGCAGAGGTTGTGGGTGTCGCCGAGTCCGTGGCGTCGGTAAATGTCAGCGTGTAGGTACCGACCAGCTCATTCAACCCGAGATTGGTAAAGGTGGCAACGCCACCAGACGAAGCTTCGACGGTCGTACCTACCAAGGAACCTTCCGCCGACGTGACAGTTGCCGTGACGTTTCCAACGGCGCCCGGATCGGGATTCCCGCCCGAGTTGTCGATGTTGACGATGGGCTGAACGGCAAGCGCGGCACCGCTCGCGTCGGTCGTCGAAGGAAGTGGTGTGGCGAGGGCGAGGTGATATGGCGGAGCCGCCGAAGCGGTCGTGGCGAGACCGACTAATGCGGAAGATCCCAAGAGTGCAGTGGTGACGAGAAATCGCGTTACGACGTGACGACGTGAACCGATTTTTTTACTTGTGTGCATGACTCAACTCCATGATTCGCTCGTTGCTACCTACAACAACGGTAACGTGCACAGCTTGTGATTTGTCCGTGAATGCCGAATGTGCGTGCAGTTGTTACAACTTTGTCCGAACGCGCGACGCAGTTGTTTCGATACGCACACGACGGCATTGACGTTGTGCGATATCAACAAAAAATCTGAAGTGGCGACGTTCTCCTGGCGAACGCCTTTGATACGAAGGGAAGTGCATCTTCATCGATCGACATTTCCAACGAGCGTCGATGCACGAGAACTGAAGAATGTCGGTCTCCTCGTGTTGATCGTCAACAAACGGCAACAATATGAAAATTGTGTTGCGGAGGATCGATAACGCTCTTTTGTG
>Ga0302140_10002180_pt1 | contig 25547 bp, 13 predicted proteins | sample I_Bog_E1_1_FD_202095 | JGI IMG/M metagenome (GOLD analysis project Ga0302140, IMG submission 202095) | Peat permafrost microbial communities from Stordalen Mire near Abisko, Sweden - I_Bog_E1_1 | ecosystem: Environmental > Terrestrial > Soil > Wetlands > Peat | place: Sweden: Abisko, Stordalen... | reverse complement strand
GTGAGAAACTCCATCACCTTGTCATGGGCAACCTTGGCGTCCTTTTCTTTTTTCGTCGCGCCCAACATCAGATTTCCAAGCACTGTGCGATGCTCAAAAAGCGGATAACTCTGCGCAACCACGCCGACTTCGCCTGCCATCACCGGCCGGTCAAAGCCGTTCACCGAAACTCTACCGGAAGTGGGAGGGTGCAAGCCGGCAATGATCCGGAACAGCGTCGTTTTGCCGCAACCGGAGGGGCCAAGGATGCCGACAACCTGCCCTTTTACGCAGCCTGGCACGATGATGTCGCGCACCTCAGCGTTCACGCCGCTCAACACCGGACGGCCATCGTATTCGAGCGAAACGTTCTCGATCTTCAACAGTGTCTTGCCGAAGCTGTAAGGTGTGCTCGCCATTATTTCCGCTCCAGAGTCAACGCCGCATACGGACAGAGCAGGCTCTTCGTTAGCCCGATGCTGTAATCCTGGAACAGACCCAGCAATAGAATCGTCAACTGAATGGCAAAGACCGCGGCCAGCCGGAAGTGGTGGTTTTGGTCGAGCAGAACCGTTCCGACGCCGCCCTCCGAACGAACAATGCCTTCAACCATCGTCAGCATCATCCAACCCATCGCCGCATTCTGCCGGAGAACGTCGAAGACCTGGTCGATCTGGCCAAGCACGATCACTTCCCAAACCACACGCCACTCACCCATGCGCAGGGTGCGAGCCAGGTCGAACATTTCCTTCGGGACGCCGTTGATTACATCGGCCATTCCGGTGACAAAGAATACTGAGACCGAAAACACGAGTAACGACAGCTTCAATTCATGTCCGCTCCTGGCCATGAGCGTGAAGAAGAAGGTCAACCCTACCAGCGACAAAAAACGCAGCTTGCTAAGCAACGCGACTACGGGGCGGAAGAAGGGCATCACCGTTGCATAGGCCAGCAGCAGCGAAACAACGGTAGACAGTGCAATGGCCTGCACGTTGAGATAGAAGCTTGTGATCAGCTCCGCGCCGAGCCCCTGTTCCCACAAGTCTCCAAAGGCACTCAGAACTTCACCGGGTTTGGGCAGCAATACGAAAGGGCTGAACACCCATAGCACGACCACGATGGCGATCTGGACGGCAACCAGAATTCGCACGGCGTTCTTGTCTAAGATCGCGTTAGGCGAAAAAACTGCTAGAGCATGGTTCATGATTTCCACGTGGACAGAAAGAATCGGGGAGGATCGAGCCTCCCCGTTTGTTGCTTTTCTACTGACCTATCTGAGTTATTTCAACGCGGCGGTTCAGAGCCTTCCCCTGCGTCGATGCGTTCGAGGCTATCGGATCCTGCGAGCCATGACCCGCGACCTGTTTGAAGCGCGAGTCGGGGAAGCTCAGCGGTGCCACTTTCTGAAAGTAGCTCTTGACGGCCTGCGCTCTCTTCTCGCTCAACGGCGTATTGATCGAGTCGCTTCCGGCGTTATCTGTGTAGCCGTCGATCTGCAGCGCGAGTTGAGAGTTGATGGCCAGTGAGTCCTTGAGTTCATTCAAGGTCGGCAAACTGTCCGGAAGAGGCTGGTCCGAGCCCGACGCAAAGTTGATGTAAACTGCCTTATGGCCGAGCACTGTGCCAGACTGCGCTTCTTTCGCATAGTCAACCGTCTCGGCGCTCGCTCCCTGCACACCGCCCGAATTCAGCAACGACTGAGCGCTGAAGATGAACGAAGTATCGACTGCTTCCTTATACGGCGGGATCGGGTTGTCTTTGAAAAGCTGCGGATAATTCTGCGTCGCGATCTTGCCGAAAGTCTCATAGGTCGCACGCATATTGTTGTTGTGCTTGCCGTCCAGTCCGAAGTAGTTCACATCGTCTTCGAGACCAAACACCGCCGACCCGCCCAGCATCTGGCCCGACTTCGGATCGCGCAGTCCTGCGTAGTACTTGTACCAGTAATCGCCGTTCTGGTCGTTGTAAATCTTGGCAGAAATGTCACCCGCCTTACGGCGAACAGCGTCAAATGCCTTCACTTGGTCGGCCGCCTGGAAACTTGCGGCCAACAGCCCGGAGATCTCATCGCGATTGTCGTTGAAGAACTTCTTGATGCCCAGAATCACAGCCGGCATCTGCGAAGCGTACTCATGTGAGGAAATAATCTTTGTCGTGCCCGGACGTCCGTGCACGGCCTGCTCGTCGCCGGGAGTCCAGGTCACAACGCCGTCTGGGCACACGTTTTTTGTCTCGCCGGTTGGCCGGCCATCCTTGACGACCTTGCGATCTTCGCAGCGGTTAGGGATGAACACATCGGTGACGGCCTTGATGTAGTCCTCATCCGGCGCGGCAATCCAGTTGACCGCATCCGGATCCCATGTCTTCAGATCGGGATTGTTCTTCAGTCCGTTTGAGCCTTCGTAGTTCAGCGCGATATTCCAGTCGCCGTCGCGAATAACGCCGACCACCGTCTTGCCCTTCATGCTTTGCGGATTCGACTTCCACTCCGCGGGACCAAGCAAGGCATCTTCGCCGTTCGAGCGGCCCACCGCACCGATGATGACGGCCTGATACTCAGGCCCCAGCTTCTTCAGTTGCGGGTTCAGATTCGATAGCCACTGGCCGCCGCTGTCGCCCATCACAACGATAGCCTCCGCCCCCTTGGAGCAGGTCTTCTCGCCGTCATGAAGCTGTTTGGCGCAATCGATCAGATCGTTGCCCATCTGCGTGTTTGAGTCCTCACGATGCAGAGTCAGGTTGACTCCGTTCTTTTCCATCAAAGAACCCTTGGTAGTGTCAGCGCCGCCGTTGGCATAGATCAGCGAGAACATCGCGTTCCATTCCCAAACGTCGAAAACAACATGCGTGGCCGCAACATTGGCCGGAGCGACTGTTGGGTAAGGCGATGCCTGCACGTTGGCAACTTGGGCTTCTTCCTGAGGTGGCAGTTGAACACGCGACGCCACAATCGACTGCATGATCCCCGGTGTTGGGATAAGCCCATGCTGCATCGCGGCGCGCAGTCCAAACACCACTCCCACTCCCGCAACCACAATCAAAACCAGCTTCGCTTGAGGCTTCAAACGCGGCATTTCATTCTTCCCTTCGGTTGACTTGCGTTGAATTGACTACTTGAACATGTTGTCGTAATCGCTGTCGGACTTGGTGCCCGACGCGGCTATATTGGAAACGGTTGCTGGCACTTTAGCTCCCGCCGGCACATCCATTCCCGGTACATGGATCAGATCGGCGCCCGTGGACTGACTACCCGATGTCAAGAGCTTCTGATTGAACTCCGCGAACTTGGCCGCTGCGTCGTCCGCTGCTGCCCCGGATTCGATCTGATCGTCCGTCAAAAGCTTATCGGTATAGCGCGAAAATTCGCGTATCTCGCCGAGAGTCCGCGCCGTATCGTCTTCGAGATAGTCGAGCGCCATGTCAACCATCTTCAACTGCTCCGGATTTCCGCGCAGCAACTGCTGTCCCACGCCTAGAGTGGCCTTCGCGTCCAGGATCATCTTGCGCTGTTCGGCAAGGAAATTGACCTTGTTCTCCGTCCGCTGAATCTTGCTGTCGGCAATTTGCGACCAGTGTTGAAAGGTCTTCAGCATCTTCGACGTCTGATCTTCAAGCGCCTGAAGCTGTTTCACGCCCTGCATCAGCATCCCCGCCTGCTCCAGGAATGTCTGGCGCTCAAGCGAGAGCCGCTCACGCTCCATCGGGTCGCTGGCGGCATTGGCCATCTGCTCGGCCTTGGCGGCCTTTCGCCCAAGCCCGTTAATCTCATCGGTCTTGGCCGCGATGCTGCGTTGAAGCCGCTCGTCGCTCCCTGAGAAGCGCTGCAGCGTTTGATCAAGGCTGCTTTTGGCCTTCTTCATGTCGTCCAGATTGTTGCGAAGAATGCCGATCGGATCGGTCTCGACCACCCATGATGCGAAAAATCGAACTGCATTCTGGAACAGGTTCGAGACTGCCGTGCGGAAGGTAGGATTGACCGCAAGCCACAGAATCGCGATCAGCACCGCTGCAAGAGCAACCGCATGAATCGTGTCTGTCAGCAAGGAGATGATGTACGGCATGATCTCGTACAGGCCGATACCACCGGCAATGATCAAGGCCACCAGCGCCGCGATGCCGAACGGGCCCTCAGGGCGTTTCCAGAACGATTTCGGTGTATAGCCCTGAAGGTTCTGGGTAAAGTTGGGAGTCACTGGGGAGAGGCTCATGAGAATCTCTTATCCTTTAAGCAGGGAGGCGTAGAGAGCCTTCTGCTGTTCGAGTTCGCTGCTACGACGTTGCACGGCTGCTTCAAACTGACTCTGCGCATGGCTGCCTTTTCCCTGGGCATCCACCAGTTCGTTCGACAGCCGGGCTAGCTCCTGCTGAAGCTGCGTAATTTGGTCGGTTATCTTTTGAATCTGATCCTGTCGCCCTTTGACTTCCTTAGCTGCGAAAAGCTGCGCCTTTGAGCCAAATGCATCCTTTTCCTGCTGCAATTTAGCCTTCAGCGTGTCAAAGGTTCCAAGTATCCCCTCTTCCGTGAGTCCGGCCTGCGCGGAGGCCTGAAGCACAGCAGTTCTGAACTTCACATTCGTCGGCATCACCGTGTCCGGAATGGCCTTCAACGGGTCGAGAAACTTATGGATCGTGCCAGCCGTAGTCGTGCTCTCAAAATCCGTCTTGGAAAGCAGCGTCTGGTATACCGCATCGTTATCTGGCACAACTCCAGCGTCGATCGGCGGCGTATATGCTGCCGGCGGCGCATAGGCGGTTGGTTGCGTCGGAACTTGAACTGGCGTCGAGACAAAGGCTGGCGCCGCAAAATTCGCGGCGGCGGGCGGCGGCGTATGCTTCTCCGGCGGCGTCGGTTCGTCCTCAAATGCCACGTGCTTCAAAGCGTCGAGAAATCCATGCTTTTCAGTCATAACCCTCCCCACACGATTCGAGTAGCCAGGAGCCGTTCGGAACCCTGTAACCGAATTGGAATCCAGTAAATGTTGTGGTAAGCATAGCCCTGACTAGCGCAGCGCGGCAAGCGGACATGCTGAAACTCGAGATTTGCCAGGGCTGATAGCTGCTCGCATCCCGCCGATGTCCGGGACTCAAAGAGTCTACCGTCCTTCGCAGAGGCCATCCTTTGGGATTTGCGTGATGCCCCCGGAATTGCCGCGAATCTCTCCAAAACTGAATCTTTAGCACCGTGTCGGGGAAGCTCTGCGGTTTGAAAAATCGGAGGCATCGAATGCGACTCTCCTCTATTTACGCACATTCATCCTGCAAAGTTCCAATGCTATTGATTACTTGGATAATAACGAGCGTGAATTTTTAGCTCGAATTGCGAATCCCAAACCTCGCCGCAGGAGCGAACTTCCGTACTTTCGGCCTCTGTTATACTTCGCGCCATGGACAACCGTTCATTCAGCGATGCCGGCGGTACTCCCGGCGGCCTCGGCCACTTTGCATTGGGCTTCGTTATGGCATGTGTTGGCGGATACCTACTCGTAAATCAGGTGACCGTCGTGGGCTCATATTGGAACTTCCATGGCGAAAATGCATTCGGTATAACCCTTTTACCCATGCTTTTCGGCATTGGCCTTCTCTTCTGGCGCGGCCGAAGCATTGCCGGATGGATCTTAACCATAGGTGGTGCTCTGTTCATTTTCGCCGGCATTATCGCCAATCTGCATATCTATTTCCGGCCCTTGAGTCTCTTCAGTACCATCGTGCTGCTCGTATTGCTCGTCGGGGGTCTCGGATTCATCGCTCGAGGACTTCAGCCCCATGCGAAGCGACCGGTTGAGTAACCGACATTCCTGAGCTACATCATTGGCTTCTTTGCGGGTCTCGTCACGGTCCTTGGCCGCCACGCGGACTCCATCAACCATCCCTTCCGTAACCCAAGCATTTGAATTTCATACAACTAAAGTGTTGATTCGCAGCTGCTAAGAGTCATTGACCTCGATCGCCGCAACCGCTAACCTCAACAAGATATTGCCGCAATTCCGAGTCCCTCGCACATCTTTTGCACGACTTTTCGTGTTGCCAGGGGAACGGAAACTGGGCATTGAGCGGCTGCTCGCGTGAAACTTCCTATCCGCTTCACCAAGGCGGTTCACACACCTCCAACGACTCCCGAAACCTCGGCCAATTTTTGCCGGGTGAGGTTTGAATGAAGCTGCATGTTGCCTCCGCTTCGAGCAGGTTTTCATCAACTTGCTTTCCCGTTTTTCTGTTGTTGGCTTCCTTGATTGTGCTCGCCCCCTGGTCCGCTCATGGGCAGGCCAAAGCGCCACGAAGAGTCACGCAAGTGATCGACGAAAGCCAACTCACAACGCTCAAGGGCCATATTCGTCCCGACGCCAACGAGGCCAACGATCGCGGTTCCGTCGATGCCAATTTGCAGCTTGGCCAAATCATGCTGCTGCTCTCGCGAACCCCCGAGCAGCAACAGGAACTTGACTCGCTCGTGGACCAACTGCATAACGTGCACTCAAAGGACTATCACCAGTGGCTGACACCGGCTGAATTCGGGCGGCGCTTCTCACCTGCCGACGAAGATGTCACCGCCGTGGTGAATTGGCTCAATAGCAAACATCTGATCGTAGTCGAGATTCCGCCTTCAAAGACCCACATCACTTTTACCGGGACCGTAGGTGAATTGCGCGATGCCTTCCACGTGGACATACACCGCCTGATTGTGAACGGCGAGGCCCACATGGCAACCATGAACGAGCCGCAAGTGCCCACAGCGCTGGCGCCTGTGATTGCCGGACTGCACAAGCTGGATGACTTCGCTCCCAAACCCCTGCACACCAAGGAAGGGACCTTCACAAGAGATCCGCAGACGGGCAGGGCAACGCGTGTCAACGCAGCGGAGCCTGACAAATCCGTTCCTGGCTACACAAACGGCAGCGCCTACATGGTGGGACCTCAGGATTTCTACACCATCTACAACGAGAATCCGTTGCTGACCGCAGGCATTACCGGCGCGGGCCAGACCATCGCAGTCATTGAAGAGGTAGAGGTCAATCCAGCGGACGTAGGAAGTTTTCGCGCTCAGTTCGGCTTGCCGACCTACCCCGCAACTCCGAACTCAACCCACGGCGGCGTCAACTATATTTATGGGACAAACGAAGGCGCAGGCGGCGACACGGCCTGCACCGCTCCGTTGACCACCACCACCGGCGGTCCCAACGGCTCACGCGAGGAAGAAGAGGCGGACATTGATCTGCAGTGGTCCGGTGCTGTGGCGCCGAACGCGATCGTCGATTTTGTTGCATGCGGTGGGCCTGCGAATGCACCCTTTGGAAGCCAGGGAATAGACTATGCCGCGCAGCATGTCGTGAACTATCTATCGAGCACGGTAACGGCAGCCAGCTTGAGCTATGGTGCGTGCGAATCGGATATGGGTGCCACTTCCACGACCTACTACAACAATCAGTGGGAGCAGTTTGCCGCAGAGGGCATCTCGGCCATTGTCTCAACCGGAGATTCCGGCACGACCTCCTGCGACAACGGAAGCTCGTATGTAAACGGAAACCCATCGGTGAACGGACTTGGAAGCTCAGCATTCAATGTCTCTGTAGGCGGAACCGATTTCAGTGACTACTATCAGACGGCGGGCTATACGACCGGTTCGGCCTCCACCTGGTGGGGAGCCAACACCGCAGACAACGGCTCAGCCCTGAGCTACATCCCCGAAATCGCCTGGGGAGGAATTTGCTCCAACTCGCTCTACTCTTCGTACCTGAATTACGTCGGCCAAACGCAATATGGAACCACCCCCGAGGAACTCTGCAACAGTGGCTTCGAACCTGTACTGGCGGCGGGCGCAAGCGGTGGCGTCAGCACCTTCAACACCGCTCCCGGTTGGCAAAATGTTTATGGAGTCGGACTCTACTCAGGCTCGACAACCTATCGCACTGTTCCCGATTTTTCGCTCTTTGCCGCCGATGCCCCATGGAACCACATCCTGCCTTTTTGCGAATCGGACGTAGCAGCCTGCACTACAAGCCCGGCAAACGATAGCGCAGCCGGAGGCACGTCGTTTGTAGCTCCTCAGGTTGCCGGGCTCATGGCCCTGATCAATCAGAAAACCGGCAGTAGCCAGGGGCAGGCCGATTACAACCTCTATAACCTGGCCGCGCAGGAGTACGGAACCCCAGGCTCGCCCAACACCGCCAATTTGACAAAATGCTCCGGCTCGGCAAAGGGAGCCAGCGTCGCCACATCCTGCATATTTCACGACATTGCCGCGGACACCCCCAGCCTGCAGGGTGGCACTATTGCAAGCAATAATGTCGAACCCTGTTTGTACGGCGTAATCACCGACTGCTACGCCAGCAACACCAACGACACTTTCGGGCTCACATCGATCCCCGGCGCCTCCTCCTCCACACTCGCCTACTATGCAGGTGCCGGTTATGACCTGACAACCGGCCTGGGCAGCGTGAACATCTACAACCTGGTCGAGAATTGGACCAGCCTTGGCGCCGGCTACGCCACAGTTACTGTGTTGAGTTCGAGCGCGCAGAGCATATTGGCAACCTCCAGCGCGACTCTCACGGCAACCGTCACAGACAGCGGTCGCGGCAACTCTAAGACTCCGACAGGAACCGTCAAGTTTTATCTGAATTCCACTTCAGGAACGCTCTTAGGGCAGGGGACACTCTCCGGTGGTTGCACCGGGACGAAAGGCGCAACAACTTGCAGTGCGACTGCAACGCACGTCGTCACTGGCTCGACGCTGAGTTCAGGTGAGAACATTATTGTCGCTTCCTATGGCGGTGATACCGGCGATGCTCCTTCCAACTCAGCCCCCTTTACTGAAGAGGTCGCTCTGCCGGCGTCGCATTTCTCTCTCACGACCACAGCAACAGTCGGAGAGGGATCTCCGTTCACACTGACAGTGACCGCCCTCGATCCCAACGGATTCACCGCGGTTGGCTACAACGGCACAGTCGGTTTCACGAGCTCCGATCCGAAGTTTGTCAACCCCGGCACACTGAAGTTGGCGAGTGGAGTCGGCCAGACGACAGTAACTCTGAAGACTTTGGGAACCCAGACCATCACGGCAACAGATACAACAAGTTCTACGCTGACTAGTACCGGAAGTTTCACAGTTGGACCGGGCCCTGCGGCCACCTTTACTGTCTCCGTGCCTTCGTCGGCATTTGCTGGAGCCACGATCAACTTTACGGTGACAGCTTTCGATGCTTATGGCGCTCAAGCAACAGGCTATTCGGGACCTATCGATTTCAGTAGTTCCGATGCTTACGCCGCGTTGCCTGCGCAATCGACCCTGACCGCGGGCACGGGCACATTTTCGCTCGCGTTCGCGACGCTCGGGTCGCAGACGGTTACCGCAACAGACGCCTCGAATAGCACCCCCACGGGTACTTCCAACAGCGTGATCGTAAGCGCGCCGAACCTGGTCGTTACGACAGCATACGACGACAGCCCCGGAGGCTCTTCCGATTGCACGCCTCAAGCCGCGCCGGGCACCGGAACCGATTCGTCATGCAGTCTGCGCGATGCTCTGGCTTATGCCGCCGCTCCACCTGCAACGCCTGCGAATATCAGCTTCAGCTCATCTGTTTTCAGCGCGGGCAATACGGCCGCTCAAAACACAATCTCACTGACCCACGGCTCCCTAAGCATATCTCAGAATGTTGCCATCACCGGCATCACTTCAGGGACGGGCGCGACTCTCACAAACCTCGTGACTGTGAGCGCAGGCAATGCCTCGACAGTCTTCACCGTTGCAGGCGGAGTCAACGGGGCCAGCCTGAATTCCTTAAACATCACAGGCGGAAAGTCGACCGGTCATGGCGGCGGAATCACCAACAACGGAACCCTGGCAATTACCAGCAGCACCATTTCCGGAAATGCAGCGTCATCCACAACCAGCGGCATCGCGACCGCGGGTGGAGGTATCTACAACACGGGTACGTTGACCGTGACCGACAGTACGATCTCCGGCAACACGCTCAATGCTGTCGGTGCCACTGCCAAAGGTGGTGGCATCTATAACAGCGGCAGTCTGTCGCTATACAACACTACCGTTGCAGACAACACCATCACCTCTGGTGGCAATGGATTAGGCGGCGGTATCTACACCACCGGCAGCGCCAACGACGTTCTCCTCTTGCTCAACTGCACCGTCACCGCCAACACCGCGGATGGGCAGGGCGGCGGGGTTTATTCCCTCCAGACTGTAACAGTGGCCAATAGCATCGTTTCAGGAAATGTGCCAAGCGGAAGCGACGTTGTCAACAATGGCGGGACGGAAACAAACTCAGGCGGAAACCTGATCGGTGTAACTGACCTCGGTCTCACCCCGCTAGGCACTTTTGGCGGACCGACACAAACCTATTTGCCATTGCCCGGAAGCGCCGCCATCTGTGCCGGGACCGCTGCGAACGCAAATAGCCTGACTACTGATCAGCGCGGCTTTCCGCGCACTGTCACGTATAGCGGCACAGCCTGCGTCGACTCCGGCGCAGTGCAGACCAACTACGCGCTCGCATTTACCACTGAACCGCCATCCAGCGTTATCGCCGACATTGTAATTTCGCCCGCACCTGTCGTTCGTCTTACAGAGAATGGCACACCTGCGGTGGCAACCAACTCTGTTTCGATGACCGACACCGCCTCACTGCTGAGCGGAACCACCTCCGCGGCTCTCTCATCGGGTTCGGCAACATTCAGTAGTCTCACCCTCACCGGCGCATCCGCCAGCGACAAACTTAAGGCCACACTGCCATTGAACCCCTCGTTGAGTCTTACCGCGCAGTCGAGCGCCTTCCAGTCGACCTCCGAGGCGCCCATTCTGACGTCTCCAACGCCTCGTTCTACGTTTACGGGCCCCAGCGCGACGTTCACATGGACGACGGTTTCAGGCGGTGTTGGCTATTGGCTTTTTCTGGGGACTGCTGGAGTAGGGTCGAAAAACTTGTATGACTCAGGGCAACAATCATCCACTTCCGCAACCTTCAGCAGCCTGCCCGTCAACGGCGAAACGATTTATGCCCGCGTCTACACCCGGTACAACGGCACGCTGGTTTATAACGACTACACATACACCGCTTGGATGCAGCCGCCAGTGATGACCAGTCCCACACCAGGCAGCACGCTTACAGGCTCCAGTGCGACGTTCACATGGACGGCAGCCGCATCAGGAAACCAGGGATATTGGCTCTTCTTGGGGACGACCGGAGTCGGATCGAAAAACCTCTATGACTCGGGTCAGCAGACATCTACTTCTGCAAGTTTCAACAGCCTGCCAACAAACGGCGAGACAATTTATGCCCGCGTTTATACCCGGTACAACGGCACTCTAGTCTTCAACGACTACATATACACCGCGTGGATGCAGCCACCTGTGCTGACGAGCCCCACGCCAGGCAGCACGCTTTCAGGCTCCAGCGCGACGTTCACCTGGACGGCCGCGAGTCCCGGCAATCAGGGGTACTGGCTGTTCCTGGGAACGACCGGAGTCGGATCCAAGAACCTCTATGACTCAGGCCAGCAGACAGCAACGTCCGCAACCTTCAGTAGCCTGCCGACAAACGGCGTGACAATTTACGCTCGCGTCTATACCAGGTACAACGGCGTGTTGGTCTATAACGACTACACCTACAAGGCGCAGTAGTTCAACCATCTTCCGGTCTGTGATTGGTTACTGACCCGCGGGTTCGGCGCATGGATTACGAAGAGAAATCGGTTTTAGGGTGGCATTTCTTATGCAGCCGGCAGTTTTCATACCCAGGATCACTTATGAAAGGTTATCTGGCCGTAAAAGCCGCGCCGGATTCCCGTAGGAGCTCCGGGATCATAGACAAATTCCACATGATGTGGCTGAAAAAGACTATCGCCCACGGCCTTCAACTGAATGTGATGAGTCGCAGCCCACTGCACAGTGGCGCCCCCTGTCCAATACGAGGGTACCTGGATACCGGGAAGGGCACTGACGTACCGCACGTTCATGTCCGCGCTGACTGACTTTGGCAAATCGAAACCGTTCTGGATGAGTGCCTGGTATTCGGGACTCGATCCTTGCACGGTTCGCGCAGAGCCGATGTCTTTTGAATTGGTACCCTTCTCGACGTGCATATCGAGAAAGGAGTAGGAACCCCCCAAACGCCACCAGGGCTCCGGCCGCCACTCAGGTGCGATTTCCATTCCGGTCGTGCTCGCCACCAGTCCATTTCCAAATTCCGCAGATATCAAAAGGTGAGTGGGAGGCGGGTTAGGTTCGACGATACCGATGGCGATAAGGTCTTCACTGAAGAGGTCGCCGTAATGGTTGTAAAAGCTGCTTATGTCAACAAAGAATTTCGGACCTGCAAGGGTGCGATAGCCGAGCTCGTAGCCGTTCAACTGCTCCGACCTGAACGCAGGATTCGCGCTGAAACGTGCAAAGAGCGGCAGTCCATCCGATGCTACACCCAGGTAGCTTGAAAGATTGAAGTCGCGCTCGACGTCGGCAGGGGTCCGCAGTGCATGGGTGTATGCTGCCCAGATCGTCTGAGTGGCTGTTGGCGTATATACGAGTCGTGCGCTCGGCTCTGCGAGCACCCCGGTGTAGTTCGTTTTCAAGACCTTTGTTCCGACTACCGCGGATAACTGGTTCGTGACGAGCGAGAATTCGTCCTGAACGAATCCCTGGTAGAGCTGGTCCGTTCTTTGCGGCGGCGTAAAGGTCAGCCCGGTGACGACTTCAACCTCGTTTCCATGGCTGAGTCGCAGTGTGGCGCCCCATGATAGCTCCTGGCCATGCCATGGATAGCGTTCGAGGTAATCGACATTCGCTGTGTTGCGAATATCGCCGAAGTTCAGTTCGTTCCTCGTAGTGTGGTCATAGTAGGCGGCAAGCTGAATGTCCTTTCCCTCGCCCTGGGTTCTTCTCCAGTTCCAGAGAAAGTTTCCTCCGTATAGGGAAGCATCGCCATCAATAGTCGCGTTGGCGGGTGGGTTGTAGGTTGTCTCCGTCACTCTCTCGCCAAGATCCTGGCCGTACACATCCCCTTGCAGCCGGTAGGTGTCGCGACTATTAGCATTCCAGTCCATCCGGAATCCACCTTGGCCGCTATGCCAGTCGTCGTAATTGTCGCCGTCGGGATGGTGCTGCGGAGTCCATCCGAAGCCTTTCGCATAAACTCGGTAAGTGAATCCTCTGCCGTTGCCCGAGCCGAAGCGGGCGTCTCCGAGGATCTGTTCAACATTGCCGCCGCCGCCCGCCGCCAGCACTCCCTGCGTGTCCTTTGTGTTCTTGGTGATGATATTGATAACGCCGTTTACCGCATTCGGTCCCCAGATCGTACCCCCCGGACCGCGGATAATCTCAATGTGATCGATATCTTGAATAAGCGTGTCCTGCGTCTCCCAATAAGTGCCCGCCGTAAACGTACTGTATACCGTGCGTCCATCGATCAGCACGAGAACGGACCGCGATAAGCGGCTGTTGAACCCGCGAATGCCAATGGCGTACTCGCCAGAAGTTATGCGCGCCACCTCAACGCCAGGTGCCAACCGCAATGCCTCGGAGATGTTCGTGGCACCAGATCGCAGGATGTCCTCCTGCGTGATCACATAGATTGCCGCCGGCGTTTTCCAGACTGCCTCCGGTTCCCTGGAAACAGTAGTAATCTCGATATTCCCGAGTTCCTCAAGACTGAGAGTTTTCAACGGATTCTGCTGGTTTCCCCCAGAAGGTATTTCCGCGCCGAAGGTTGGAGTGATCAGTGCACTGTAGAAGCAGAAACCAAGCGCCAGCGGCCTCGCCGTTCCGATGAAACGATGACGGAGTCTAAACCTAAACGCTCTCCCTGGCGCGGAAAGCACGCGCACACAGGTCATGAAAAGCAAAGCGAACATTAAGGTCGATAGGCCGAAACGCGCTGCCGGTCGGCTTTCTTGAACGAGCAACGAGAACATCGATCTACCCATCCACAAACGGTTTCTGCGCACGATACAAGATCTATTTGCCGGATTCGATGCCGATTCTTTTAATCGAGGTTGCCTTCCCTGATCGATTTCATCCCTGCTCTTGTACCAAACTTTCTCCACCAGACCGGAAAGGATTGTTCGCCGCACAGAAGCTGAATTCGTGCACCTCGCCCGAGCGACCAAAGGTTGATTTGGGATGGGGAAATGTGGTGACCCCGGCATGATTCGAACATGCGACAAGCAGTTTAGGAAACTGCTGCTCTATCCACCTGAGCTACGGGGCCACAATCGAGTGACGGCGCTCTGCGTTGTCGCCTCAACCTACGGTATTTTACATGACTCCGTTGTCAGACGGCCAGTTAGCCCTTGGGCTGCGTGCAAGGCAGGCTGAGATGAATAATTTCAATTCCCGGAGCCGAACCCGAAAGCCGCAAGTCGGAACCTTTTCCGTCGCGCTCTTTTCACTTCACAACTGGGCCAACTCGACAAACGTTGAAGTCATCGAAAATGCTTCCATGAGAAACCGGCTCTGCACTGGTAGCATTTGAACGCTTCGCAGTCGAATTCTTGGACGCGGGATTAGGTGACCTCCAGTAAGCACTTTCCTGCCAAGTGAGCATCAGCATTGGCCCCTCTCTGCGGTTGATCACTGTGGGCTACATCGAGTGCATATCAATTGAAGGACGCTGAGCAAGAGTCCGTGATAGTCTTTACTCGCCGTTCCATTGAAGATACAAAGGCTTGTAGTTCCGTCTTTTCACCGGGAAGGTTTCTCGATGCCTTTGATGTGCTCTGAGCGCCTGGAAACTTTGGCCGTTGGAAGTTAAATTCCAAAGACGCAGTTCGCTTGCGCATAGGAGAATATCTGACATGCAGTCCAGCGATTCTTTCTTCCACTCGACGATTCGAGCGGTTGTATCTCCTCGTGTTTTTGGTTTTCTGCCCAAGCGCGGCGGCGGGATGCATGCGGTGAGCCTTGTTCTGTCTTTGACGTTGTGCGGAGCCTGGGTCGGCGTTCGGGCGCAGACCGCGCACTTCGCTTGGGAGCAGAGCTTCGTCGCGAGCGCTGCAACCAACGGCCTGGGTAAGCCCTATGGCATAGCAATAGACGGAAGCGGCAACATCTACATAGCCGATACCGGGAATGGCCGAATCTTGAAGGAGGCATTATCCGGCGGCAACTTCGGGACAGTGAACGTGGGGAGCAAGAGCAAGACTTCGATCCCATTGATCTTCACCTTCGACACATCGGGCACGCTGGGTTCCACTGCCGTTGTGACGCAGGGAGCGAAGGGTCAGGACTTTGTCGATGCCGGGACAGGATCCTGTAAAGCCGGAACCACATATACCGCCGGTGAAACCTGCGCGGTCGAGGTAAGTTTCGAGCCTAAATTTTCCGGGACACGGTACGGCGCAGCGGAACTCACGAATAGCTCGGGAAAGGTCATAGCGACCGGCTACGTTCAAGGCACCGGTGTGGGACCGCAGGTGAATTTCCTCCCCGGATCCCAGATCGTTGTTGCGGACGCGACAACCAAAGGCCTGATTGGGCCTGTAGGGGTCACGATCGATGACAGCGGCAACGTCTATGTCGCCGACTACCAGAATAGCCAGGTGTTGAAGGAGACGCCCTCCGCGGGCGGTTACTCCCAGACCGTTATCGCAAACACTGCAACCAACGGCCTGGATTATCCCTTTGGGATTGCAGTGGACGGGGGTGGCAACGTCTATATTGCCGATTACAACAATAATCGGGTGTTGAAGGAAACACTTTCGGCGGGCAGCTACACCCAGAGCGTCGTCGCGGATTCTGCCATCAACGGCCTGTCTTACCCTGAAGCCGTCGCGGTAGACGGGAGCGGCAACGTCTATATTGCCGATGGCAGCAGTCGGGTGCTGAAGGAGACGCTTTCAGCAGGCGGATACGCCCAGAGCATTGTCGCAAGCGCTGCCAACAACGGCCTCGAAACTCCCCAGGGGGTCGCGGTCGATGGCAGTGGCAACGTCTACATTGCCGATTCCGGCAGCAGCCTGGTGTTGAAGGAAACGCTTTCGGCAGGCAGCTACATCCAGAGCATTGTCGCAAGTGCTGCCAACAATGGCCTGGAAACCCCCCAAGGCGTCGCCGTTGACGGCAACGGCAACGTCTATATCACGGATTCTGGTAATAGCCAGGTGTTGAAGGAAACGCTGTTGGCGGGCAGCTATATCCAGAGCGTCCTCGCGAACTCCGCGAGCAACAGACTGTATGTTCCCTATGGGGTGGCGATAGATAAGAGCGGCAACGTCTACGTTGCCGACTGGGGTAATAGCCGGGTCTTAAAGGAAGACTTTGCCGATCCGCCGAGTCTGACCTTCGCCAGCACGACAGTGGGCACTACGAGCAACGACAGTCCCCAGACAGTGAGGCTGGAAAACATCGGCAACGCTGCATTAAGCTTTCCGATCCCCGGGAACGGTGAAAATCCCAGCATCTCACCGAGCTTTACCCTCAACAACAGCGAACCTTCGGCATGCCCTTTGCTCAGCTCAAGTTCCTCTTCTTCTCCGGGAGCTTTGGCTCCTGGCGAATCCTGCCTGCTTCAAATTAGCTTTTCTCCGAAATCAGCCGGTTCGCTGAGTGGATCACTTTCCTTGACCGACAATGCCCTCAATGTAGGTGGATCTACTCAAAGTATTTCCTTGAGCGGCAAGGGAATCCCGGCTCCCGCGACACTCACGTCTCCCACAGAGGACAGCACGTTGACAGGTTCCAGCGTAGAGTTTGAGTGGACGCCCGTGGCGGGTATTGACCTTTTCGATCTCCATCTGAGCACCATTGGATGGGGTGCCTCCGACGTTCATTCCTCTGGCCCTGTTTACGGAACATCTCTAACAGTGACCGGGCTTCCGACCAACGGAGCGAGGATCTACGCAAGGCTCTATTCTTTTGTCAACGGAGCCTGGGAGGGAGTCGACTACACTTTCACGGCTTGGGAAGCGCAGCCCGTCATTACAAGTCCCCCGCCTGTACGACCCAGGCCGGCAGACAGCTACTTCGGCGACCTTCAGTAATCTGCCAATCAACCGCAGAGTCGATCGTTCCCAGGCAATCCCCTTCTGACGTTGGCTTCTAAAGATGATGTCAGACATACGCGCAAGCGTACGTCCCACAGCGCTGCGTCGGCGAGTCCTCATCACAGCGTATCGCTGTGGTGAAAAACGTCCAAGAGCCGCTTCCATCCGGCGCGCGTTTTACAATGGAAGACCAGGGGTATCCTTATTTGCCATGGGGCTACCCTGCAACTGGTACTAAACTGGTTCTATCGACTCTTCTGCCCGCTTGAGAAAATCAAGCGATTGATAATAAACGATTTCGCTTAGGATGCTCGGGAAAGCGGTGAGATCCCGCTACTGCCCCGCAACTGTGAGCGCCCCTGCTTCAAAGCCCGTCGTATCAGGGTGTCGGAGAAAGCAGGATTTCAGCCAGGGTTGTTTTGTTCGAATTAAAACAGACCTCAAACCACTGGAAACGAGCCGAATCGCACGTTTTTGGGAAGGTGGCTGAAGAAGGCGCAAGTCAGGAGACCGGTCCTAGGCGCTTTTTACCCGCTTGCGTTCCGAGGGGAACGAAGGAGCCATCATGCCTGTTTCCATATCTCCGCGCGCTCGACTGAGCCGCCTGCCCATCACATTAGTTATCACTCTTCTTCTTATCGTCCATGCGGCGATAGGCGCAGCCGCGTCCATCCGCGGCGTAGTCACCGATCCCTCCGGCGCCAAGGTTTCGGGCGCTACCGTCACAGTCTTAGGCAACGGAAAAGTGATTGCCACAGCCGTTTCTACGACCGACGGGAGCTTTCAAGTTCTGACCGGAACACCGGGCCGATTCTTCCTTGTGGTTTCAGCCAAAAGCTTTCGCCAGTTACAAACTCCCGGGTTCTATGCCGGTCCTCTGGATAACATCGAACGCAACGTTGTGGTCGAACCGGAGTGGGTGCGCGAGTCGATTGTTGTAACCGCTACCGGAACCCCAACACCACAAGCGCAAACAAGCGCGGCCACAAGTGTGCTGGGCCCGGTGGATCTGGACACGCGCAGCGATCTGGTGAGCGAAATGCGGCTCATGCCAGGGACATTTGTGGTGCAATCCGGTCAGATGGGGGCTGTGACTTCTCTCTTTATCCGCGGCGGCGATTCCACCTCAAACAAAGTCATGCTGGATGGCGTCGACGCCGGCGATCTGGGTGGAGGATTCGATTTCGGTCCGCTCTCGACCACAGCTGTTGAGAGCGCCGAAGTGTATCGCGGTCCCAATTCCAGTCTCTATGGCGCAGATGCAGCAAGCGGTGTGATCAGCTTGACGACTCCTCACGGCACTACAAGCTTTCCGTCGCTGCTATTCCACGGCGATGCAGGAAACCTCAATACATCGCGCGAGGAACTCGAAACAGCGGGGGCAATCAACAAGCTCGATTACCTGGGCGCATTTAGTTGGCTGCAGACCGGCAACGATCTGCCCAATGATGAATACCATGTTGCGACGACTTCGGCCAACCTTGGCTGGCAACTGAGCGGGAACACCCAGCTTCGCGCAACGCTTCACTACGGCGTGGATGGAACCGGCGTGCCGAATGCCTGGGATTTTTATCACGTTGCAGACAGCGCAACGCAGAAAGATCAGGACTTTTTCTTCTCCGGTTCTATAGAAAACCAGACCACGGCGGATTTTCATCAGACAGTGCGTTATGGCGCGACCCGCAAACGCGAGCAGTACGACCTGTGGCAGCAGAGCGGGAGCGGTACATTCGATGCCTATGGAGATAGCTTTGGCGCCCCGGTGACGATTACGGGAGCGAATGGCTATTCGGTGTCTGGCCAGGCGTTGCTGGACTATGCGAACTACAGCGGCAGCTATCCAGAAGGGCACCAGATCGTCTCGAATCGCGATCAGTTGGTATATCAAGGGGACTATCGCTTTACGCCGCACATCGTGGGCACGGCCGGATTCCATTACGAAGATGAGCGCGGCGCGGCGCCCAATAGTACCTACCTCACGCCGGTGGAGCGTACCAACTACGACTACCTGGCAGCGGTACACGGGGATTTCAAGAGCCGCTTCTTCTATACGCTCGGCGGCAGCCTCGAACGGTATTCGCTTTTCGGAACTCAAACCTCACCGCGTGCCGGGCTCTCGTACTATGTGCTGCGGCCGCGCACTGGAATCTTCAGCGGAACGCGTGTGCTGTTCAACTTTGGCGATGCGGTTCGCGAACCTTCGCTGACCGATCAGTTCTATTCGCTCTACAACTTTCTTGAGACCAACGGCGGCCAATCGACCATCCAGCAATTGAAGATCAGTCCATTGCAAGCGCCGGCTACAAGGACCTACGAAGGCGGTTTCGAGCAAGCCTTTTTTGGCGAGCGGATGATGTTCCGCACCAGCTTCTTTCATAACGAATTCGGGCGGCAGATTGAATACGTCGGTCTGGATTTGATTCCCGAGCTGCTGCCAAATCTGACGCCGGTCCAGCAGAACCTGTTGGAGCAAACACTGCAGGCGGACGGCGCCTATGAGCAGAGCCTGAACACGCAAGCCTACCGCGCACTTGGCGTGGAAACGACGGTGGAAGGCGGGATTGGCCGCAACATATTCATGCGCGGCGGGTACACATACCTGGATGCCGTAGTGCAGCGATCATTCGCCAACGACGACGTGGCGCTGCTTGGGCCCATTCCAACCTTCGGCGGAATTCCTAACGGCATTCCCATCGGAGAAGATTCGCCGCTGCAAGGTGCGCGGCCATTCCGCCGCGCGCCCCATACGGGCTTCTTCACGGCGACTTATTCCAACAAAAGACTTACCGGAATATTATCCACTGCATTTGCCAGCAGGTCAGACGACTCAGACTTTCTGGCCGGGTCCGACCTGAACGGCGGCAACAGCCTGCTGCTGCCGAATCGCAATTTGGATTATGGATACGCCAAGCTCGACCTGGGAGCGAGTTATCAATTGCTCACATGGCTTGGAGCGTATGGGCAGGCTGAGAATCTGACCAACAATCAGCACATTTCGCCGATCGGCTATCCCAGCTTGCCGGCGACCATCCGCCTGGGACTCAAGATTCAGTGGGGAATTGGAGCAGGGAAGTAACCGAAGTTGAGCTTCGCAGCCTCGCATGTAAAGACAAAGACTCCCAGGACTTGTATTCGAGGCCTGGGAGTCCTTGCTCAATGATTGATGGGTTCATACTATCCGCGCAGGAAGTCTTTTGCCTTCTGAATCAGAACATCGCGGCTAATATCCGAGATTGCGTTCGTAAGCGGTATGCCCTTGGGGCACACTTCAACGCAGTTCTGCGCAAAGCCGCATTCCTGGATTCCACCATCGCCGGCCAATGCGCGCAGCCTGTCTTCCTTGAAGACTTTTCCAGTTGGATGGTCATTGAAGAGCTTGACCTGGGCGATAGTTGCAGCGCCGACGAAGCCGGTGTCGTCGTTGAATTGCGGGCAGACTTCCATGCAGCAGCAGCATGAAATGCAATTCGACAGCGGATAGCTCGCTTCCTGCTGTTGAGGGAAGACGCGCGGACCGGAACCCAGATCGTATGTTCCATCGATGGGGACCCAAGCTTTCACGGCTTTCAGATTTTCAAAAAGAACAGAGCGGTCGACCTGCAAATCGCGAACCAGCGGAAACTTCGACAGCGGTTCTACCTTGATGGGCTGTTCCAGGTTGTCGACCAGCGCGGAGCAGGCCATGCGAGCCTTGCCATTGATCCTCATCGCGCAGGACCCGCAGATCTCCTCAAGACAATTTGAGTCATAGGTGATGGGAGTGGTCTCGACACCGTCGGCCGTGACTGGATTGGCGGCGATCTCCATCATGGCGGAAATGACATTCATGCCGGGACGCCACGGGAGTTCGAACCGCTCCCATACAGCTGGAGCATCGGGGCTGGCCTGGCGTTTGATTTCGAGTGAAACAGTCTTCGTTGCCATGAGCTAGTCTCCCTTTGCTTATTTCGATGCTGTGTAACTGCGTGGGCGCGGCTTGATGAATTGCGTGTCGACGTCTTCGTATTCGAAGCGAGGACCTTCGGGCGCGCCGGTGAAACTTGCCTTGGTAGTCTTCAGGAACTTCTCGTCATTGCGGTCAGGGAAGTCGGGCTTGTAATGCGCGCCGCGAGACTCGTCGCGTAGAAGTGCTCCAAGCGTAATGGTGCGGGATAGTTCAAGCATGTTCTTTAACTGCCGCGCAAATGCGAAGCTGGTGTTCGCCCACTGGCTCCGGTCTGAGAGATTGACTTTCTTGTAGCGCTCAAGCAACTCGACGATCTTCTCATCGGCCTGCTTCAGCCCCTTGTTGTAGCGGATCACCGTAACGTGCTCGGTCATTGTGCTGCCAAGTTCACGCCATAGCTTGAACGGGTTCTCGTTGCCTTCGTTCTTGAGCAATTTGGAGTTGATCTCGGTCTGTCGCGCGATCTCCGCCGCATGCCCGCCATCACCTTCCTGCGCTGCAAGATTCTTGGCGTAATTCAGAGCATTGGGCCCGCTGATGAATCCGCCGAAGATGCAACTGACCAGCGAATTCGCACCCAGGCGATTCGCACCGTGGTACTGGTACTCGCACTCGCCGGCGGCAAAGAGTCCCGGAATATTCGTCATCTGATTGAAGTCCACCCACAGGCCGCCCATCGTGTAATGCATGCCGGGGAAGATTTTCATCGGTACATCGCGCGGGTCATCGCCGACAAACTTCTCGTAAATCTCAAGAATGCCTTCGAGTTTCCTATTCAGAGTTGCCCGGTCGATGTGGGTCAGGTCCAGATAGACCATCGGCTGGCCATCGATGCCCAGGCCATGCTCATAAACAACTTTGTGGATAGCGCGCGTAGCCACATCGCGTGGAACCAGGTTGCCGTACTTTGGATACCACTCTTCGAGGAAATACCAGCGATCTGCGTCGGGAATCTGCTTGATCGGCCGCTTTTCTCCGGCATTGCGCGGAACCCACACGCGTCCACCTTCGCCTCGGGCCGATTCCGACATGAGCCGCAGCTTGTCTTCGCCGGGGATGCACGTGGGATGCACCTGGATGAACTCGCCGTTCGCGTAATACGCGCCCTGCTGGAAGACGGCCGCGTTCGATGAGCCGGTGCATACGACCGAGTTAGTGCTCTTGCCGAAGATAGCTCCGTTGCCGCCGGTGGCAAGAATAATTGCGTCGGCAGGGAAGCTCTTCAGTTCCATTGTCCGCAGATCGAGAGCAGTAATTCCGCGCGCCACGCCTTTTGAATCTATGACCGCGGAAAGGAACTCCCACCCTTCATACTTTTTGACTTTGCCGGCAGCTTCGTGGCGTCGCACCTGTTCGTCGAGTGCGTAGAGAAGCTGTTGGCCGGTGGTCGCGCCGGCAAATGCAGTGCGCTGATAGAGCGTTCCGCCGAAGCGACGGAAATCAAGCAAGCCTTCGGGAGTGCGGTTGAAGGGCACGCCCATGCGGTCGAGCAGATCGATGATTCCCGGCGCCGCTTCGCACATAGCTTTCACGGGCGTCTGGTTGGCCAGAAAGTCGCCGCCATAAATCGTGTCGTCAAAATGCTTGTCGGTGGAGTCGCCTTCGCCCTTGAGGTCTTTGGCCGCGTTGATGCCGCCCTGTGCGCAAACCGAGTGTGACCGCTTTACCGGGACGATCGAAAACAAGTCGACGGTGCCGCCGGCTTCAGCGATCTTGATTACGGCCGCGAGTCCAGCCAGTCCTCCGCCAACCACAATGATTCTTGGTGCTGCCATGAATTCTTCCTTATCAGTAAACAGTGAACAGTAAACAAATGACGATTGTTGCCGTTTGCCTTTTCAGGCTGAGCCCTGGGCGATTCAGACCTGAAAGTGGATGGCGTGAACTGGCAAATGAGGGCAGGTCACTGAACCGACAACCGGCGCAACTTCGTCCGGAGCGTTGGAATATTTCCCACCCACGAACGCCCAAATGCTAGCCAGCCCAATCACCACCAATACCACTCCCAGCGCTCCGCATACATAGCCAAACCGCTTGCGCGCAGTCGCTCCAGGAGTAATGCCCCACTTGGCAGCGAAAAGCCAGATGCCGTAAGAGAAGTGCCAGCAGATCGCAATCATGGCGATGATGTAGACGGCCAGCATCCACGGATTCGCCAGCTCATGCTGCACCTTGGCGAACGCGGCTCCGGGATGCTCAGGCAGGCTCACGCCGGAGAAGCGCTGCCTATAAACATGCTGCCCGATATAGAGCAGCGCGATCAACCCTGTGTAGCGCTGAGCCACATACATCCAATTGCCAGCCCATGGGTAGTACACGACGTTCGACTTGCCGCGCAACCAGATCCAGACTCCATACAGGCCGTGATAAAGGATGGGAAGGAAGATGAATACCCACTCCAGCACGCGAACCATCGGCAGGCCATTTAGGAACTTGACTTGTGCCCCGTAAGCGGCCGGTCCTTTGAGCGCCTCGAAGTTTGAGAGCAGGTGCTCCAGAAGAAAAGCGCCGATGGGGATAATGCCGAGCAGTGAGTGTAGTTTCCGCAGGATAAACGTGTATCCCTGAGCGGCACGCAAGGGCTCGACCCCTCGATTTACTGTGGGCGCGGCAGGTTGTTGAACAGTTGCCATGACGTTATCGGCTCCTAAAGGCTCCGGGTTTGCGTGGGCAAACTCCGGGGTGAAGAAGTACCAGATTGAGGGACTTCAAATCAATACATGGACGCAGTTGCATTATTGGTTTCCGGAGATACACCCGTCAACTCACTCCGCGGTGTTTTACGGTTCGGACGGGAATCCCGGGACCAAATCACGCATGCAACATCGGCAGCAATGCGGCAATCGCGTGCCCTCGATGACTGAGCGATAACTTGGTCCCAAGATCGATCTCCGCCATGCTGCATTCGAGTGCTGGAAGATAGAAAAGCGGGTCGTAGCCAAAGCCGCCAGTGCCGCGAGGCGCCTCCAGAATGATCCCCTCAACGGAGCCTTCTGCGGTATGCAGAGCCTCTCCATCGCGCGCCGCGACCAGCACACACCGGTACCGCGCGGTACGCTTTTCAGGCGCAATCCCGGCAAGTCGCTGCAGCAGGATCATGTTGTTCCATACATCGGTATTGTCATTCGCGTCCGGCGAGTCGACAAGGCCAGAGTCAGCAGCGAATCGCGCCGAACGAACGCCAGGAGCACCGTCGAGCGCATCAACTTCAAGGCCGGAGTCGTCCGCCAGGACAAGCTGGCCCGGTGCGAAGCGGGAATAATAAACAGCTTTGAGAGTTGCGTTAGCGGCAAAGGTAGTCCCGTTTTCTTCCGGGACAGCGATCTTGTCCAGCCTCGGCAACGGCTCAATGTTGAAAGAAAATTCCTGCGCAGCAGTCTGAAAGTCACGCAGCTTGCCCTTGCTTGTGGTGGCGGCGAAAAGACTTAAGGCCATGCTGAAAGTGTAACGGTTTGCAGTCAGTCAGCGATTCGACAACTCAAAGGCTCGTCCTACTTCAAATATGAAAATGTTTTGACAACAGAGCTTCAGCTTGTTTAAGGTTCTTCCGTATGGAAAATGTTTCATTTGGTAAACTTGAGCGAATTTCAAGATCGCAAACTCGGCCGCTTCCCAATCAAGGGCAGCAGGCCGCACAATGGTCAGGCCTCATTTGAGAGACAGGTGAATGCAATGGAACTACGAGTTACGTGCCGGGTGGCGACAGGACTGATTTTTGGAGCGATGGCGCTCCCTATTATGAGGTCGCAGCCGGCAGCAACCGCTGCCGAAACGGGCCCTGTCGAATTGCGTGTGGATGACCTTGCGACTCCGCTCGGCATCGACGACCCCGCACCGCGCTTCTCCTGGCAGTTGCATGACGAAACCCGCGGTGCAAAGCAGACCGCCTATGAGGTCCTGGTTGCGTCGAGCGCAGAATTGTCAACACAGGGCAACGCGGATGTGTGGGACAGCGGGCGTATCGAGTCGGGCGCATCGCTCAACGTGCATTATGCGGGACCAGCGATCAAGCCCAGCACGCGCTATTTCTGGCGTGTGAAGGTCTGGGGTGCCGCAGCCAAGCCATACACCGAAAGCGCGACGAGTTGGTGGGAAACAGGCCTCGTCACTCAGGACGCTTGGCACGCAAGCTGGATTGGATACGAGACTCCTGAAGAGAATGCAGTACGCCATGCGCCGGCTGCGTGGATCGCGAGTCCCGATGCAAAATCGCTGGGTACAGAGAAACTCGCAGAGGAGCACGTCGCCTACCGCGAGACTGTAACAGTGAGCAAACCCGTCAAGGCAGCCGCACTTTATGCCACAGGGCAGGACACGGTTGCTGCCTGGGTCAACGGCGTGCAGGTGCTGACTGCCGATCCGTTTCCTGCTTGGAAGCAGATGCCGTGGAAGAAGTTTGTCCGCGGCGACGCCACCGGCAAGTTGAGTCAAGGCGCAAATACAATCGCCATTGAAACCGTGCATTACGTTGCCAATCCCAACGGCATGGCCTCAGCCGATGCGCCTCCGATGATCGCCACTCTGGTTGTCGAGTACGAAGACGGAACAACCGCCACATTTGTCAGCGACACTTCGTGGAAGACAGCGATCCACGCCGCGACAGGCTGGCAGCAGAAGGCATTCGACGATGCGG
>Ga0302140_10002176_pt1 | contig 25591 bp, 25 predicted proteins | sample I_Bog_E1_1_FD_202095 | JGI IMG/M metagenome (GOLD analysis project Ga0302140, IMG submission 202095) | Peat permafrost microbial communities from Stordalen Mire near Abisko, Sweden - I_Bog_E1_1 | ecosystem: Environmental > Terrestrial > Soil > Wetlands > Peat | place: Sweden: Abisko, Stordalen... | reverse complement strand
GGAGCGTGATGCGTCCGTCCAGCGGCATGGTTTCGATTTGGATATTGAAACCGTTGCCGTCGGCATGTGCCCATGCCGCGCCGATGCGGGTCCAGTAACCCTTGTCGGAATTCCCGTTGCGCACATGGTAGGCGATATGGCTGGGGGATTTGGAAGTGGCGGTTTGTTTTTTCGTGTCAGTCATTTGAAGTCTCCATTTTGTTTTCAGGCTGCGCCAATCGCGGCCTGATGGCACAAAACGGAAGTCCTCAAAGCCGGGGCGAAAGCGTTACCACGCAAAGCTGAAAATTGGGGGAGACCTCCGGGGGAGCCGATTTTCTGATTGCGGGGACTGGCGGGGGCTTCAATGTGCCTATCAGAAAGACCGCGTTGGCGTGGCTGGCAATGGCATTTAGGGAGACGCCAGACTGAAAAACGGCCAAATTGTCATCAAATCTTCATATATTTTGTCGCCCCATGTGGTAAAATGGCCGGAATTCAAATCTTTTGGGGGGAACACGCTATGGCCACCACACCAAAAACGACCGAACCGGGATTTTTCAAAAGGGCAATGCAATGGGTCAATGGCAAAGCTTCCGTTGATGTGGGTGAAGCGTCCATTGATGCCTACGCAAAGGGAAATATCTCGGAAGGCATTAAACTGGCGCGGGAAAGCAATCAGGAGGCTAGGGATCATATTTTTGGAGGGGTCAAAGTTGCCGCGTCGAAAGTGAACGGCGTCATTCAGAATGCGAATGTGAGCGTCATAAAAACGTTGGGCGGCGATGGGGCCGGTGAATTACTGACGAAGGCATTCAAGGCCGGTGACGAAGGGCACGGCTGGGAACAAACCAAGCTGGCTCTCAAGGCAGAGGCAAAAGTTCCCGGCCATCTTTATGACGAGGCAAAGGCTGAATTCGGAAAGCTGGCGCAATTCACCAAGGATAATCCTGGTGCGGCAATCGGCTCTGTCGGCGGAGTGGCCGGTGAGATTGCGGGATACGAAATTCAGCAAGCGATTCAGGGTGGGCATCACGTAACGGAACACGGCGGCATTCAGGCAACGCCCGCAAAGCCTGCAACTACAGTCCCGGCGCGAAAACCCTAGTCACGGAAAAATCACAACTCGCCCAAAATCTGCTGCCGCTTGGCGTCGAATTCGGCCTGCGAAATCAGCTTTTTGCCGAACAAATCCATCAATTTTTGCAGCCGATCATCAACGGTGGGGCCACTGGTCGCCGGAATTTTTGGCCGAGGGATGGGCGGTGGGTTCAACATTTTGTGCAATGCGTCCGGGGCGAGCGCCGGGCTTTCAAGCACAGGCGGCATGTCGGTAATGGTGATGTCCGTTCCTTCCCTTTCCATTTTTTCATAACGGGCGATGATGGCCTCGCCGAGCGTTTTGATGACGCCTCCGGCGATGGTGCCTTTGACGGCCCAGCCCGCAATGGGAACTGCATTCGCTGCTTCGAGCGCAACCATTGGGGCGGCAATGGCGACAAGGCCAACAATACGGGCGACGGCGACGGCTTCCTTCATCGTGTAATCTTCACCCTTATAAATTTTGCCGATTGCGTAACACATGTGCGCCTCCATCGCGGCCAAAGCCGTGGAGGTCGTGCCGGGGATGATGGCGGCGATAACGACGGCGGTTCCGGCCACGGTGTAGCCGTTCACCCATTTGCGGGCGCGGGCTTTTTTTTCATCGGTAGTGCTCATGGTTTGTTATTTCTGTTTTTCATGTGTTCCTCAACATCCTGCCCCAAGCCGGTGGGAATGCCGGGGGATTGTGGTCGTTGCGCGGTGCCTTCGGCATTCTCGAAATACTCGACGGTCTGGCCCTGCCGTTCCGCCATAATCATTCCGTCAATCGTGTCGAGGTCTATATCCCGATATTTTTGATGCACGGCATATTCGATGGTGCGGAGCGACAATGCGGACAGAAAAAGCCACGCCGTCATCGCATGGGAAATCGGGTAGAAAACCAACCCGGCAAGCATACATAGTAGCGGGTCAATGAAGCGGGAGAATCTCCGGTTGCGGTGGATGAATTCAGGAAGCCTGCGGAATTCATACAGGGATGTGCCGATGTAATAGCTGTGTTGCCGGACACCACGATTAAGGCGGAACCAAGCTTTTATCCACTGCACAATTCCCAGGACGAAAAACGCCAGCGCGAAAATCAGCAAAACCATCGGATTAGCGTTGGCGTTGCCCTGTTGGGCAAAAACCGACACAACAACCAGGAAGCCGGTGACGGCAAGCAGCCGGAGCGGATTCAAAAGCCGAAATCCCAAATCTTTGCGTAGGAATACCATGACGGTCAGGGCCGGGAACTCCATGAGCCGTTTCGCAAATTCGTATCGCTCGGTGAGCGTCGGGCCTGGCTGTGGTTGGGGTGGCATTTTAACGCTGGTTGAATGTCAGTAGCCGGTAGGGCAGCGCCAGATTGCCAGTGTAAAACAGATTGCCGCCGTTATAGACAATCGCCTCGACCTGAAAATTATGAGCTTCGCCGCCGCGCTTCAAGGTCGTGAAAGTCGCCGCTTCGACAAACATCTTCATCTGCTCGGCTCGCGTCACCCCGGAACTGTGGTTGCCTTCATTCTGCGGCTTGGTGCCGTCGTTGCGTTGCTGGCCTGCGGTGGTGCTGGTCATCTTGACCCAGCGTTGCCCCAAAATGAATGCCGCCCAACTGTTGGTATTGCCCGTATTCTGGCAGAAAAATTTCGCCTGCAAATTCCCCAAAAGGGAATCCACCGCCGCGTCATTTTTCAGGACGCGCAAATAGCTTTCCCGGTTCTGTGTCAGATATACGGTGCATCCGCCTGCGGAGCGGGCAACCGCCTGATATTCGGCATCAAAATTGGTGACGAAGTTCTGCGCCTCGTCAGCCCATAAAAAAACCGGACGCAAATATGTGTCCGGTGCCGTGAGCGGCGTCCGTCGCAAGACTGCGACCTGAAAACAGTATTTCCAGGTCAGGTTGGCAATCCTGCCAACCAAGCGAAACTCCTGAACGGGCAAGTCCACGATGATGATCTTGCCGTCGAACGCATCCTCCGGCTTGACGTTGGTATCGGCAGAAAACAGTTTCCGCAAGGGTTGCGTCACCAGCGGGCGGGCAAGCATCGAGAATGTTAAGGTAATGATACTTCTGGTTTTTTCGGAAAGATTGGGGAATTCGACTTCCCAATATTTTTTGCATTCCTCGAAGTCGGCGCGGATTCCCGCGTCGGCTTTCAGGGTCGTATCGTTGGCTTCCTTCAAGATCGCCGCACAGGCACTTTCCTTCTTCCAGGTTGCATCACTCAACTGCGCCTTGTCGTAAGGGGCGGTCTTTACGATGTCACTGAGCAGGGGGAGTGAGATTTCCACTCCGGCCAACCTGGGCAAATCAACCAGATTGGTATTCATGTGGTGCAGGGCGTCCTGCCAGAAGCGGTCAGTTCCGCCTCCGCCTTCACTCGGCCCTGTCCCCCCGGAAATCGCCCCGGCGATTTCGTCCAGCAGGTTGACGATATTGATCGTGAAGCCGCCGCCAGCGCCGGGGCGGCTGGCTTCCCAATTCATGAAATTGAAGCGATGGTTCCCGGTGCTATCCACGATGACCAGGTCATCCGTCCGGCCTGTTTCGGCTGCCCATTTCTCCCACTGCCGGCGTTCCTCGGCCTTGGCGCAAAGCACCAACCCGCCGAATCCGGCGGCAAGGTAGCCGTAGGCAAGGTGCTTGGCCGGGCCGGAAGTTTTTCCACTCCCGGTTGCACCAAAAACACAGACGCCCGTGAGGGCGTCCACGAGGCGGAAGCCCTCGTTATTGCCCCAATCCCTGAGCACCGTTTGCGGGTGGAATTCGGGCAAGCGTTTTTTGTCATTGGTCACTCCAAATATGGTAGGGCGTGGCCGGTGAATCCGGCAAGCCAATACGGGAAAAACGGGTGTCAGGGGCCTGCCCCTGCTGCCCTGTCCAGAGCGGCAAGGCTCTGGCGGCATCCAACCGGCGGACGGTTGGGCATGGTTCCAAGGGCGGCACGCCTTTGGGCAAGGTCACAAGGGATGCAGGCCCTTGGGCGGGATTCGTAAGGGCGGCAGTCCTTACGGGGCGGTGCAACCGCCCGGTGGAAGCGGGGTCCAGGGGCCGGATTCGGAGGCCCCTTGGCGAGGAACATCGCTTGCGATGTATAACCTCGCCATTCCGGCTTTTGCTTTTTTTTGCTGCGCCGGGGAATGTGCGGCAAAGCCACACGGCCACGGCGTCCTTTATGGGCGTGCCGGGTAGTTTTTGCCGTCATGGGAAAAACGCGGAAACCCGCACTCAGAGTCAATCTCCCGATGTAACCGACGAGCGATTATGATATAATGTTCGGAAAGGGGGAGCGGGCTGCGACTGGTAGGGAAATGGCAATATTCAGACTCGAAGCGAAGGTGTTCAGCCGCGAGAAGCGAGGCCGGTCTGTTATTGCTGCTGCCGCCTACCGGGCAGGCACGAAGCTCAAGGATGAGATTCGGGACAAGATTTTTGACTACGCCCGCAGAACCAAGGGCGTCATCCAGTCGGATATTTTAGCCCCCGAAGGCGCTCCCGGTTGGGCGCATGATCCGGGGCAACTTTGGAACAAAGTCGAGGCGGGCGAGAAGCGCGTAGATGCACAACTTGCACGCGAGTTTATTTTGGCAGTTCCCCCGGAACTGTCCGCTGATGCCCAATTCCAGACGGCGGTGGATTGGGCCAAAAAAGAGCTGGTCACTTCCGGCATGATTGCCGAAGTCTCCCTTCACCATACCAAGAGCGGCAAGAATCCCCATGTGCATATTTTATGCACCATGCGGAAACTGGACGGCGAAAAATTCAGCCCCAAAAAACCACGGGAATGGAATGACGTGGCGTTGCTGGTCAAGCAGCGGGAGTCCTGGGCTGACGCCGTCAATGCCGCCTTGGAAAAAGCCGGACGCGATGAGCGGGTGGATCACAGGTCTTTGAAAGACCGGGGAATTGACCGTGTGCCCGAGCCGAAAATCGGCGTAGCGGCCACGGCCATGAAGCGCAAGGGCGTCCTGGAAGACCCGGAGCGGTTCAAAGCCGTTCGCAAGGTGAAGCTGCTTAATGACGCCATGCCGTTTATCCGTGCCATTCAGCAGCACGGCCATGTCCAGCATTACGGCATGGGGGCGTCCCGGTTTTGGGATAAAACGGCGTTTCTCATGTCCCGCGTCCGCGATCAGGCCAAGCAAGCGGTTAAAAAGACTTGGCAAAAGCTGTTCGATTCGCGGCGGGACAAACGACCGGATATTGAAAGATAAAGACTATGAAACCAAATGATGAAATCAAACGGCAGGCCATGAGCGCGGTTGCCAATGTCAAATCGGTCGTCGCGCAAGTGGGGTTAGCAAAAATAACTTGTGGGGCCGCAGTTTATGCCGCCCACATTCGCCAAATGGACAGGCAAGCTGCTCTCCCGCGCCAAGTGCGCCGGGATGCCGTGGGGAGGGAAGTATGACTGACCCCCTTGCCCAATACCGGAAAAAGCCTCCCGGCGTCGTGGCAGAGCCTACGCCGCCCAAAGACCCGGATGAATATGCGGCGTTTGACGCCAAAGACAAGGTTGACCGCCTGCTTATCAGGTCAGCCAAGGAGCAGGCACGGTCGCCTGGGTATGGCTACCTGCTGGACATAGCCCATGATGGGCCGTATGGCACAAATTTCGTGCTCTACTACTCGTTTATGCTGACGGTGCTGGTGGAGGGCAGGAATTTGCAGCCGGTGATTATGGCGGTGCAAATGGGCACGGCGGAATTCATACAGGAATATGACCCGGACAAGTGGCCAAAGCCAAAGGACGAAAAAGCGCCTTTCATCGAGTCCATTACGGTCATCGCCGAACAAGGCGGACCGCCGATGCCTGAAAACAAGAAATCGGCGAACGAAAAAGCACAAGGCCGCAATCTGCATTAAGGGACAGAAGCTCTTTTTATGAAAAATAGTCCTTATTATACAAATCAATTTTGCCCTTCATTGCCATCGGGAAGTGTGCTAGCATCCTCTATACGTGGACGCTGTGCATTGGGAACTACCGGTGCATATGCAAGGGCTATGGTGTGGAAGCCTCCCTTGTCAGAGCAGAGTTATTCCCTGCTTGCGCCCGCGCCCTATAGGGTGTGTGGCGGAATCGGTAGACGCGCATTCTTTAAAATCGCAGCCCACGAGGCGTGTGAATTCAAGTTTCTCCACACCCACCAATTCCATAAGCCAATAAGCTTATTAGCTTACACACTGTGTACATACTACGTAGTGGTGCGACAAAAGACAACTAAATAGTTTACAGTACTGTTAAATCTATAACTTTTAATAAAGTAACGATATCAACTTCTACGGATTTAATGCCGATACTTAAGCCGCTTGCCCACAACTGTGGGTGGGCGATGGTGCGGGCGGGGGGAATCGAACCCCCATGGGCTTGCGCCCGACGGATTTTCTTACCAACTACGGCTTTCGCCGCCGCCTTCCGGCGTTTGTGGTCTGGACTATCCCTTCACCGTGGCATTCGCCGTAGGTGCTGCCCGTCTAGTCTCTACACCTTCCCTTACGGGCTTGGCTCGGGATTGCCATTTTACAGGGTTCCCCGAATTTGAGCAGTTCTACATCCTGGGTTTCCCGCAAGAGCACTCAATTATTTAGTCTAAGTCCGTTGCGTCTACCAATTCCGCCACGCCCACATAGCCGTTTTCAGCTATAGTATTGGAATTGCCGATAGCCAAGAGAAAAGGTTCCAATTTGCTTAGTCTTTTCCGTCCTTTTTGGACTTTGTGCCTTTTTTCTTAATCGTCTTTGGCTTGCGCACATTGATTGCCGCTGCATCCAGTGTGTTTTTGAGGTGTGATGCGTAGTATTTTTCAATCATTTCAACGCTCGTGCGGCAGTTTTTGGCAATTTGATAAATGTCCGCTCCTTCCATGAGACGCATACAAATATAGGTGTGTCGTAGGCTGTATGCCGTTCGGCGATTGCCCTCACGGTCAAACTTCAAATTGAGTTCGTCAAGAATGGCGTTGAGCAATTCCCGTTGGGTTATGCCGAAAACCCGATCCGTTGGGTTTGGCTTCTTGCGCTTCTTCAACCGCTCGAATGGCATGACCGCGCCGGTCGTGCTCTTGCAGTAGCCTATACCGCGTTTTCCGCGAACCTCGATTTCGAGTATGCGTTCGCCCGTTGCTTCATCGGTGACGATGGCAACGTCTCGAAATTCTAGGCGGATGGATTCATCCGGCCTCAACCCGGTGTTAGCCATGAAAAGAATGTAATCGTGAAAATTTTCGCACTCCCGTTTCCAACGTGCATTCTTTGGATGCTTCGCGCGTTCGCGCGTTGCCTCGTAAAGCCGTTTGTATTCTTCCGGCGAGAACCACGCCCGGTGCGTGATTTTGCCGGACATTTTATATGGCGCTGAGAGGTCGGGCAGGTATGGCAGCCAACCGTGGCGATTGGCAGTTTTCAGAACGTGCCGCAAGGTCACGATCTCCTTGTGAAGTGTGCTGCGTGATGGGCGGCGCGGCTGTCCTGTCTTTGGGTTTTTGCGGGATGTAGCACGATGGATGCGATAATCCTGCACCAAGCCCGGCGTAATTTCTGACACAACCGTCGTGCCGAAAAATGGATTGAGGTGAAGCGCGATTTTTTCTCCGAGTCCTTTGACGTATTGCGCGTTGCGCTCACCAGCGGTGATTACTTCATATTCCTCAAGGAATTTTTCGGCTGCGTGCTCGAAGGTCTTTCCGGTCTTCAACTCACCACTGCGACTTTTGCCACGAAGGCCGAGATACCAGTCCTCGGCGATGTCCCTCGCTCGTTCAAGGCTGTCGTCTTTTGTTGAAATGCGCCAATTTTTGCCGTTGAGGAAAGTCGAACACTGCCAATAGGCGCTATTTTCCCGGCGATAAACATGAAGCCTGCCATTCATCAAAGTATGATGCGCGGTCATGATTCGCCTCCCTAAAAAACCCTAAAAAGTGTGTAAGTAATGTGTAACACTTTTTTACGCTTAGGGCAATGAAAAAATGGCGGTTTTACTAGGGTTTTACGCTATTTTTAGCATTTTCAAATTTGCTTTTAAGGCAGATGGGGTCTGAGATAACGCCCTAATTTTCCTAGAGAATCTGCCGTCGATATTTCTTATGTGTAAGAAAATGTGTAAAAAACGTACGTTTTTTAAATCATCCTAGTTTTACATACCAGAAAAAAACACAAGGTCTAGTGTTAGCCTAAACTCAAACCCTTCACATAGCTTTGTGGTTGAGTTTCCGCGACTACTCTTCATGCGGTGCGTGGTGAAGTGATAATGAGATTGAATTATCAATATCATTATGCTATTGAGTCCGTGTTCTCAATAACAGATTCACTTCATACGGGAGGAGATACCAATGGCATTGGCAGTCAGAATAACGAGTTTCCTTTTTGCTGGATTCATTTGTGCTACTGCCTATGCTGCCGATCCAATAGACGGTCAAGACAATGTCCTCGACTATCAGATCGTGGCGCAGAAGATGGACGCGGCGCGTAACGGCATGGCACCTGAGACGGGTAGCAGCACCTATAATTTTAATCAGGACACGATTGCTAACCTACCGCTTGGCGATAATAGCCAGGTCAGCGATGTTTTATTGCGCGCGCCGGGCGTGGCGCAGGATTCTTACGGCCAGCTGCATGTGCGCGGCGACCATGCTAACCTACAATACCGCATCAATGGCATCATCCTGCCGGAAGGCATCGATGGCTTCGGTCAGACGCTCGATACGCATTTCGCCGATAAGATAGACTTCATGACCGGGGCGCTGCCCGCGCAATATGGCTACCGCACAGCGGGCGTGGTGGACATCACCACCAAATCCGGCGCTATTGAGGACGGTGGGCGCAGCACCATCACCGCTGGCGGCGATCAGACCTTCCAAGGCAATCAGGAATTTTACGGTTCTAAAGGCCCGTTCAGCTATTACTTCACCGGCACCTATGACCAGAATGACCGGGGCATCGAACCGCCGACCGCCAGCAGCCGCGCTATTCACGACTATACCCAGCAGGATAAGGAATTCGGGTATATGTCCTATGTGCTGAATCCAGAAAACCGCCTAAGCCTGATTTTCGGTAATTCCACCAATCGCTTTCAGATTCCCAATAACCCCGGCCAGCCGCAGCAATTTACTGAGACTGGTGTGCCCGCTTTCGATTCCGCTACACTCAATGAGGAGCAGTTCGAGCATAATACCTATGCCATCGCCGCGCTGCAGGGTGTGATTGGCGACAAAACCGATTATCAGTTCGCACTATTTACCCGCGACAGCACCGTGCTATTCAAGCCCGATCCGCTGGGCGACTTGTTTTTCAACGGCATCGCCGCTCGCGTTGACAATAGCAGTTTCACCAACGGCCTACAGAACGATTTCAGCTATCATCTCAATGATAGTCACACGATCCGTACCGGCTGGTCTGCCAGCTATGAGCAGGCGCGGAGCGACACCAACTCGACGGTATTTCCATCGGCGCAATGCGATATAAACAATAATTGCACCGGCCCGACGACGAACATCATCGATAATCATAATAAAAATGCCACGTTGCTTGGCTATTACTTGCAGGACGAATGGAAACCGGTCGATAAGCTAACCGTCAATTACGGTGCGCGCTTCGATTACTACGATGCCTATATCAGCGACAACCAGATTAGCCCGCGCATCGGCGCTATCTATGATCTAACCTCAAGCACCAAGCTGCACGCAGGATATGCCCGCTATTTCACGCCGCCACCGACCGAGCTTATCGCCCCGGTAACTATTGCGGCATTCCAAAACACCACCGGCGCGCCGCCCAGCACCAACTCGTCATCAGTCAGGCCGGAAACAGACAATTATTTCGATGCGGGCGTTATCCAGAAAGTCGATAGTCATCTAACGCTCGGCGCGGATGCCTATTATAAGCAAGCGCGCAACCTGCTGGACGAAGGGCAGTTCGGCTCTGCGCTGATCTTCGCGCCATTCAATTACGACAAAGGCTATGTGCGCGGCCTTGAATTGACCGGCGACTACCAGAACGGTGCGTTTTCCAGCTATGCAAATCTGGCAATGTCCCGCGCGATGGGTAAAGGCATAGCCTCCGGCCAGTATAATTTCGGGCAAGACGAGCTGGATTATATCGCCACGCATTATGTGCATCTCGACCACGACCAGACCTATACTGGCTCTGCGGGCGCGGCGTATATGTTCCATGACGTGAAATATAGCACCGATGTGATTTACGGCAGCGGCCTACGCAGCGGTTTTGCCAATACCGACCACCTGCCATTCTATACGCAGTTCAATGCCGGTGCCGCACATACGTTTGATCTTGGCAAAGCCGGGCCGCTTGATGCGAAGCTCTCGGTCATCAACCTGTTCGACAAGGTGTATGAAATCCGCGACGGCTCCGGTATCGGCGTTTTCGCGCCTCAATACGGGCCACGCCGGACGTTCTTTGTATCTTTAAGCAAACCATTCTGAGGATAATTTCATGGAAGTTTTTCAAACCTTGCAGCTGGGTGGATTAGCCGTTTACCCGCTCCTGTTGCTGGGTCTTATTATGACGGTGATTATCCTCGATAAGGCTATCGTGCATGTGCGCTATGGCCGCTTACCGCCATCGCTACTTGCTCTGGTGGAAACCTTCGGCTTCGACTGGAAAGCGTTTCAGCAGGAAGTGAGTGGGCTACCACCGCAGAATTTCTATCGGCGCTTTTTCACTGCCATTTACGAAAATCGTACCCATCCCAGCTGGTGGGTAGAATCGCGCGCCGGTGACGAAGCGCACCTGATCGACAAGGAACTGAATCGCGGGCTATGGATGCTGGAAACCGTGGTCACCGCCGCGCCGCTGATCGGCTTGCTCGGCACCATCATCGGCATGATGAGTACCTTCAAAATCATCGGCGCAAACGGCTTGGTCAAGCCGGAGGAAGTGACCGGCGGCGTGGCGGAGGCGCTAATCGCCACCGCCTTCGGCCTGCTGATTGCACTGATCGCTTTATTCGCCTTCAACTATTTTTCGCGGCGCAACGCGCAGGTAATGGATGAACTGGAGCGGCTCGGCACTCGCATCATCGACCATATCCGGCTCGATCAAAGCGGAGCGCAGGAGAAGGCGGCATGAAACTGCCCCGCTCACACTCGGTTAAAAAAGGCCGCATCGAAATCATCCCGATGATCGACGTGATGTTTTTCCTGTTGGCTACTTTCATGATCGCCTCACTTTCGATGCAAAAACTCAATGCCGTGGGCATCAAGCTACCGCAAGGCCAGGCAGCGGAAGCCAAAATCGAAAACCAGATTACTATCGCCGTACAGAAGGACGGCCAGATAACGCTCAATAAAGCGCCGGTGGCAGCAGACGGCTTGAAACCGGCTTTGCAGGCGCTGCTGCACGGCAATGACAACGTAGTGATCGCCGCCGATAAGGATGCGCGGCACGGTGATGTCGTCAACGCTATGTTGGGTGCGCGCTCGGCTGGCGTAAACGATTTTTCCATTGCGGTTGATAATGAATGAACGGCTTTTCATTACAGTCCCCTCCAGCTTTGCCCTGTGGGGTATCGTCATTATGCTGGTGACGCTTGCCCTCAACCGCGAAGTGGCAAGACCGATGATGGGACAGGATACTATCACGGTTAGGCTGGTCTCCATCGCCTCCAAACCCGCACCAAAAACGCAGGAAGTGACACCGCCGTCCAAGCCTGCTCCGGTCAAGGTCAGTAAGCCAAAACCAGTGCCGAAGCAACCTGTGCAGCAAGAAACCGCCGCACCGAAGCAGCAATGGACGGAAGCCAAGACGGATACGCACGGTGCCGTCATCACCTATCAGCCCATGCCAAAAATCCCTGACGATCTACGCCGGGAAGCGTTCAACACTTACGCGATGGCGCGGTTCCATGTGGCTGCGGGCGGCAGCGCTACCGTCGAATTGCTGACACCTAGCCAGAACCCTAGGTTAAACCGTCTGCTGCTGGAAGCGCTTAAGACCTGGCGCTTCACACCCGCCACTGATAACGGCAAGCCAGTTGCTTCCACCTTCGATATCCGTGTGCGTTTTGCGGTGGAATAAAGCAAACCTTGAAAGTATGGTGCTCACGGCCGGAATCGAACCGGCATGGTCTTGCGACCGACGGATTTTCATACCCACCACAACTTTCGTTGCCGCTGTCTGCACAGCGTTTGGAGTCTGGACTATCCCTTCACCATAGCCTAGCGGCTTTAGGTGCTCCCCGTCTAGTCTCTACACCTTCCGGATTGTTCAGGCTTGGCTCGGGATTGGCATCAGCAAATGCTGGAAGCGCTCCCCGAATTTGGGCAGTTCTGGCCCGCCCCATTTAATGCCTGACTTTTGGCTTCTTCACCCGGTTTCTGCGGTCTTAAACTGCCGGAAATCCTAGGCAAACTAAGTGCAGGAAAAGATGCCGAGCAAATCTGGAGACAGCCTCCATAATTACGTAGATCTTACCGAGACGCCCTCAGATACGCCTTCGCGCATAGTCAGACGATTCTTTTAGCGCGTTTGCTGATTGTCCAAAGGTTTGTCGCGCCCGAGCAGTTTTTTGGCACCATAAATCACTGCGCCTACGCCAACCGTCGCACCTGCCACGACGAGGCCTTTTTTACCCACCCATTTTTCTTTGGAAAGACGACCGATCCAGCTTTCCTCCACTTTGGCAGTGGCGCTAGTCGAAACAGACGAACTGGAATAAGAATAGTGCGGCTCGCTAACGGACACATGATGTTCTCCCAGAGACTTCACCACGCTTGACTCCACAACAGCTTTTACCCCAGTATGTTGCTCCACTATGGTTGCAAGATTTTCAATACGTTTAGCGTATTCGACCTGTCCACAGGCCAAATGTGTGTGCTTTATCCGCTTTAATCCTTCCTGCATTGTTGCCCCGTTATCTTTAGCGAGGGCGTTCATGGTATCAATATACTTCTTTACTATTTCAACGCGCTTCTGCTCCGCAAGGTGAGCGTCGGTTAAATTGGCCGTGGCAGCCATTTGAATTATTTCCGTCATTATGGGAATATGCGGCAGTTTTCCTGCGAAAGGCCCATAATCTCCTAAACGTGCATTTTTTATTGCTTCCAATGTGTCTTTGATTGCTGGGCTGCTAGGAAGGCCGCTAAGATGAGATTCCACTTCGCCAACCTCACGAAATGAGAGCTTTCGCATAACGTCAGTATTGAAACGTAATGTTTCTCCTTTTTCTACCAGCCCGACGAGAGGCTTTAGATAGGATGAAAGACCTGATGTTTCTGGCACACTGCTTATCCTGTTTCAGTTCTTTATAAAACGGCGATATACCGCCGTTAAATCTTACTAAACTCCTTTAATGTTACCATTCTTGATGTTTCAATTTTATGAAGAATTCATGACAATTAACCCGCCGCCGGACAAAGCCAAAAAGTTACTATTTTCCAATTGGATGCTCCGCGATCCGCGTAATTAGTTCCCCAATGTCCTCCGCTTTCAAAGCTGTGCAACGCTAGGATAATTTCACCGGCTTTCGTTTTCTCGATTTCAGTCCGTCCTGTCCAAAGACGAGTGGGCGCACGCTTTGTTCAATTCTTTCGGCGTGCGCTGGCGGGGGCATTCTCTCCGCAGAAAGATACGCGGATCAGTAGGGTTGTGAACCGCCGCCTTTTGAAAATACCCCGGCATCTTGCGAAGATGTTTAAATTCATCATCTGCGCTCACATCTGCTATCGACGAGATGATAAAAGAGCCGTCAAAACCACACACAATTGCTCCTTTTACAACATTTTTACGGAACTGCAGGGCATCTATACACTGCCGCAACACACCAAAGGGTACTCTATAATATCACATTATAGGGATTTGCGGGTTGCCGCAGATGGAAGATTTCAAACATATGAATGTTACCGGGGCTAAAAACCACCCAAGAGGCGGCCTGCGTCCGCCGGCGTCCCGCCATATCAAGCCGATTGTCGTTGCGGAATGTGCCAGCAGCGCCGTGTCATTGGGCGCGGTGCTGGCGATGCAGCATTACGAATACGCCCTCCATCCACTGCGCGATTTTATCGCCGAGCGTTATATTTACCCGGTCATGGCGAATAAGGCTGTGCATGCGGATATTGATAAAAACGATCCGCTGCTTGATAAGGCCCGCGAGCGCGCCACCATGCTGGTCAAGGGCGGAGTAATGGTAGCGGCGGGCTTTGCCTCGCACATACCGATTCAACTGGCGCTGGAAGGGCAATTCGACATTCAATCCTTCAGGCAGGTGTTTATGGGCAAAGGCGCGGGGCTGGGGGTGGCGCTCGGCAGCATCGTAATACTCAACAGCGTCGTACCCGCCCTGATTCCATCGATACAGAAATTACTTTCCCCGGTGCTGGCGCCGTTCATGCCGCAATGTGGCGACCATGGCTATTCCGCCGCCAAAGTGGCCTGCCAGCTGATGACGGTGGAAGTTCCGTCGAGTGTCATTTCCGGCCTCGTAAATTACGCCATTACCAAGCACGCGGTCAGCAAACTCTGATCCTGAAAAAAGAAACGCGCGACCGATGTTTCCATCGATCGCACGTTTTTAACAAGGGGGAAATGAATTTAATTGTTCCTGAACACATATCCTTTTGGGGATAATACGGCTCCCTGGAAGGGTGCCCAGTCGGAATGCGTTATGTTGGCATGGGAAGATCCCACGGCATTCCAGTAGCTGTCGTCGCGTGCCGAAGCGCGTTGCATAGGGGTGCTGGCAAATTCATAATTGGGATTGCGCGTGGCATTGCTGATGGATTTGATCTGGCCCGTCTGCTCAAAATATGCAAGGCTTTCGTTCGCCATGCGTTCCTGATTTACCGGGTCGACGGCCCATGATTGCGAAACCATGCATCCCGTCGCAAATACAGTTAGTGTAAAAAATTTCGCCGTCTTTTTCATACTCTCTCCTGATTGTTGTGATCGAAGTATCGTATGCCGGCGGAAAGAGATTTTGGCCGGACCGGCTTTCCATCTCATAAGCGCGCTAAGCATAAGCTACGGTGTTTTATAAGGCCGGGGATGTATGGCTGGTGTAAAATTTTGTGAGAGAAGCATATAAATCCTGTATATAGCGACGCACCGTTTCCGCGCGAATGCAGGGCATATATGGAATCTATATGCCCTTCCTCCCAATTTTTACACTACCTATACACGTTATTGACTACTCTGATCCTATCGATAACAAGGTTGGAGCGGTGTTATGTCTGGCAGATTACCTCTTGCTTTCCCCCGGAGCAGGCATCCCGACATACCTGAAAGCGGGGATAAAAAAATCATTGTCCTGGAAGATTACCGACAATCTCCTGTCGAACATACAACTGATAGTAAAATCCTTTATTTTCCGATTACCGTCGATTCCGATTTAAGCGCCGAAGCGCAAAATATTCTCCGCCGCACCTGCGGGGAATCCATGGGCGAGATAAGGCTCGAGCCTCTCGCCAGCAAACACCAAACCAAAATATGGGTCTGCCTCAAGGCCACCGCCTTCAGTATCGCCCTGCACGCGCTTGTCTTTGGCCTGCCGGGCGCGGAACTCGGTCTGGTGCAGCATCTGAGCGCACCGCTGCAGATCGGAGGGTAAGGATATGAATGAGTTCTCAGGAATATGGGTTCCCCTTGTCACGCCGTTTGTGAACGGGGAAGTGGATTCCGCGGCCGCGGAAAAGCTGGCCAAACATATGGTGGATAAGGGCGTGCATGGTCTGGTGGTCTGCGGAACCACCGGCGAGGCATTAAGCCTGAACAGTGTCGAAAAGACATTCTTGCTGGAAGCCGTGCTGGATGCGGTTCATGGCTGCTGCCCCGTGCTGATGGGCCTGAGCGGCAGCAGCACGCGCGAGGTTGCCAATGATGCATGGGCATTCGGAAAAACCGGAATCGAAGGTTATCTGTTGTCCGCTCCTTCTTATGTGCGCCCCAGTCAGGCGGGGATAATCGAGCATTTCCGCGCAGTCGCAAAAGTGACGGATTTACCGATTATCATTTACAACATTCCATCCCGTACCGGCGTTAACATCGAACCAGGAACGATGGCGACGCTTTGCGAGTCCGACCAGTTCGTAGCCGTCAAGGAATGCGGTGGGATTGAACAGTTGATGACGCTGATGGGTAACGCGCCGTGCCATATATTATCCGGTAACGATACCCAGATATTCGCCACTCTGGCCTATGGCGGGCATGGGGCGATATCCGCTTCCGCCAATATCCACCCGGAATTGTTTGTGGCCATGTATAATCTTGCCCGGCAGGGAAAATGGGCTTTTGCGCACGATATGTTCAACCGGCTGCTGCCCCTGATTCATATTTTATTCAGCGAGCCTAATCCGGCGCCCGTCAAAGCGGCGCTGGCTATGCAGGGCTGGATTCATGACGAACTGCGCCTGCCCATGCTGCCTGCCAGCGATTTATGCAAAGCCAAACTGCGCGAAGCGCTGAAAAATCTGGAAGCGCTGCCGCCAATCTATTCTGCTGAAGGAGAAAAAGCCCATGCTGCGTAATATGGAAGTCGATCATTTGATGACGTCGATCCTGTTGGAACTGATGCCGCTTTCGGTCTGCGAACCTCATAATGAATTATGGAAAGTGTATAACCAGTTGCAGGAATGGAAACTCGCGTTCGAATGGGAACATTCCGGCATCGGAACCGACCGGACGAACGATATTGCCGACTCTATCGTAAAAAATCTGGACACCTTGCATAATCATGAATTGGCGCAGGAAATCGAGCGTGTGCTAAGGCGGAATACGTCGTCTCCGGTATCCGGTGGACAAACAAAGGACGCCACGTGCAGCAGGATCGCCGATTGGATGAGCCGCAGCAGCAGGCAGGCATAAACTGTCATGCCGCTTCGTTTGCTGCCTGATAAAACACATTTTGATTTCATGGGAAAACGATGGGTCGGTTTTACCGTCTCCATTATCCTTACCCTGCTATCGATGATCCTTGTGTTCAGCAAAGGCCTCAATCTGGGCATTGATTTCACCGGCGGCATATTGATGGAGATACATACTGAAAAACCCTTGGACCTTGGAAGGCTGCGCGAATCACTGGATCACCAGGATTTCGGGGAAGTTTCCCTGCAAAATCTGGGTAGTGAAAGCGACATACTGATTCGCATACAGCTATCTAAAGATGAGGAGCAATCCAAAATCGTCGCCAGGCTCAAATCCGTCCTGAATGCGCAAACAGGGCAGGCTATCGATTACCGCAAGATCGACTATGTCGGCCCAACGATGGGCAGCGAACTGGTGGAAAATGGCATTTGGGCGGTTGTATCGGCCTTCACCGCCATTTTGTTTTATTTATGGTACCGTTTCGAATGGCAGTACGGCGTCGGAGCCGTCGTTTCGCTGCTGCACAATAGCATTATGCTGTTCGGTTTTTTCGCGGTTACGCGCTTCGAATTCGGAGCCACTTCCATTGCCGCCATCCTTACTGTGGTGGGATATTCCGTCAACGATACGGTGGTGATTTACGACCGCATCCGCGAAAATATGCGGCGCTATAAGAAAATGGCCGTATCTGAACTGCTCAATGTAAGCATCAACGACACGCTCTCACGCACAATCCTGACGGTCACCACCGTTTTACTGGCTGCCTTATCGCTGGCGATTTTTGGCGGAGAGGTTATCAGAGGATTAAGTACCGCTATTGTCTTCGGCGTAGTTGTCGGCACTTACTCATCGATCTACATTGCCTCGCCGATGCTTATTTACCTCAATATCCGGCCCCAGGCTACGCCAGTGTAATTCAGAAGCGGATCAAAAACTCTACTCATTAGAAAAAGCGGCCAGAACTGGCCGCAACCTATACTTTCACGACGGAGGTCGGGAAAGTTAGGTTATAAATGCAGTTTTAATGCATCATTATCACTAGAAGTTTTGGTTTGGTGCTCACGGCCGGAATCGAACCGGCATGGTCTTGCGACCGACGGATTTTCATACCCACCACAACTTTCGTTGCCGCTGTTTGCACAGCGTTTGGAGTCTGGACTATCCCTTCACCATTGCTCGAAAGCTTTAGGTGCTCCCCGTCTAGTCTCTACACCTTCCGGATAATTCCGGCTTGGCTCGGGATTGGCATCAGCAAATGCTGGAAGCGTTCCCCGAATTTGGGCAGTTCTACACTCAACATTTCTGAAGAGGCACTCAAATCGTCTAAGTCCGTTGCGTCTACCAATTCCGCCACGTGAGCTTAATGTGTAAGTTTGTATGTATACTAAGTAACCGAATAATCATCAGTTTTTTGTTGAGAAATCCGATGCGTCTAGCAAGCCTTTGAATAATATTGAAAGAGATGTGAGCCGCAAAACTTTTTAAGTCCCTTTGAGTCTGAGATAAAGCACTGAAACAAATAGGCAATTTTGCGTCAGAACTGTGTATGTGTAAGTGAGTGTGTAAGAAAAGGCCGTTTTTGTATTTTCATTGTGCCTGCACTGCACTAAAAACACAAGCGGTGGTAATGAGCCTTTTAATCTCAGCGGCGGCTTGTGGTGCTCATCCCGTTGCTGGACGAATTTTCAGTAAACTACAATCATGCAGCCGATGTTCGCCGCCTAATTACAACCCGAAACTGGTTGCCTTCCCGATCATCAACGAACTCAATCGCGGGATACTCTTTTAACGCTCGTAAGATTCCATTTCCTAGACCGCGATACGGAAGCAACTTCGGTGCGAAAGAGGCTAGGATTGGATTGCGGACATTTGAATTGCCGCTTTGAATGTTGGCGACCGTCAAATTATTAGGTAAATGGCCGGGGCTAATGATTTCTACCCGGTCATCAAATATGAAGATGCGAACGGGTGCTGACACGAAGTAATCGCGGTGAATTAGCGCGTTTGCAAGAAGCTCCTCTAAGACAATCCTTGGAATCTCCACTTCCCCAGTCGAATTGACACTTTGGCCATTCTGTTCCCTGCGGAGATTGCGAAGCATAAAGCCTAAAGAATCTTCAAACTGCGTCTGTATGCGCCCTATAATGTCTGCGCTATCCACGTATGTCGTGGCGTGAATGTCATTACCGGGATAACACACTGCTTTGATATGAAAGACTGGGAGAAATACTTGCGGGGTTTTTGCAAAGAGTAGGACGCCGGTTACCGTAAGCACATCGTTGTTCAAAAGCCGCATATTTGAAAGCACTTGACCGAGCGAGAGGTTTTGGTCCTCCAATTCTTGGTCGAAGCGGATTTTGAAGAACCGACGAAAATAATCGAGATCAACATCGGCAATAGATGTGCCAGGAACAGGAATATCATCTCCGTGAACAAGCTGCGCAGTCTGAAACATTCGTTGCAATTCTTCACGCGCAGTCACTTTACGCTTATCGCTGCCGTTTTTAACCCAAAATGCTCCGCTGTTGTCCTGGTATGGTTTGCTGAGTCCATCAGGAACGGTAACGACAATAACAACACCTGTGGAGACTGGCACATTTTCGGTCAAAGGATTGATCGGAGGGCGGACTGAGTTTGAGGCGGCGTTGGCAATGAGTTGATTTAGCCTATCCACACTCGCATGGTCGTGTGGGGAAATCGTTCCGTCGTTTGCAACCCCAATGAAAATCTGTCCGCCGTCAGCATTAGCGAAGGCAACCATTTCAGCGGCAAGCGAGTTTGCATTATTCGCATCCACCTTGAACTGATGGCGACTGTCTTCTCCCCGTGCGACGATTTCTAGGAGTTCTGATGTTTCCATATTTGGTAAATCTCTTTTCTACGCTGGAATGCTTCGCTTCCTCCCTCCATGATGCTTACAATTGCTTCTTGAAGCGCCGGGGAGTCAATGCTTCCGACCTTCGTTTGAATAGAATCATTGTCGTAAGCGCACGCAATGATTTGTTCGGCATCACCCAAGACCGGAATGTTTGGATTGTGAGTCGCAAATATGAACTGCGTTTTTGGTTTGAGCTTTCGGACGAGCTTAATTACGTCTTCGTAGATTGTCTGGTTATCAAGGTCGTCCTCCGGTTGGTCAATAATCACTACGTCGTTATCTCGCTGACTTAGGACAAAGAGAATTAACGCAGATGCACGTTGTCCGAGTGAGTGATTCTTAAGCTGCTTTCCGTGATATTTGATTGTGTATCCGTTCGGCACCTGCCAAGTTAACAAGGCACTCAGATTCTGCTGAAAATAATCCTCGAAAATCGCAGCAGAATTCCCAATAATTTCCTTTGCTTTGTCAAATTCGCGGTAAATAGCTGCTCCGTCCGCAAAAGCATTGACCAGTTCGGTAAATGTAGTTTCGCGGAGCTTGCTTCCCCTGAACATATCTTTCAAATATTTAAGGAATGCAGTTTTGTCCCCTTTGTAATCAATTTCAATCTGCAAGGCTGTTTCCTGCTCATTGATGAGGTCCAACTGTTGTTTGATGAGTTTGAATTCTTGGTGCCATTGGTCATTTAGCTCAGTCAGTGCGGCCAACAGTTGCTTCTTTAGCGCCAGATGCTGTTCCTTTTCTTTAGCGAGAGACGCAAGGATTTGCTTTGCATTCTCAATCGTTTTCCTCAACTTTAGGAATTCATTTGGTTCAATCGCAGTTGCACCACTAGATTTCAACTCATCGGAGAGTTTCCTTGCCACTTCGGCAAACTGTTCCTTCAACGCATTTTTGAGGACGTCGAACTTTTTGACCTTATCCTTCATTTCAAACGAGGCCGTTTTTGCCACTCCGGCAATCTTGGTGATGTCTGCAAACCCCTTGGTCACACGGTCAAATATCTCAAACACCTCTGCAAAGAATGCCGGATTCTGTTTCGACTCATACTTTCGGCGATTTGTGAATTCGTCAGCATATCGGGCAATGAAGTCATCAAGTTCCTGAAAGTAACCAACGATGAAGTCATTCAAATCCATTACCATCCGACCATCCTGATCAAATTCAACCTGCTTCTGTAGTTTTTCCTCTACACCATGTTGTTTGAAAATCTTTAGTCGGAACTCGGCGTCCTGTTTTTTTGCCTCATATTCTTTTTGCTTTTCCCCGACATCCGAAAGTTTTTGCAGCCGCCGGGTTATCTCAACGACTGCCTGACGCTGCACAGCAATTGCATGGCGTATGTCAACAAGTCTCTCGCCCACGAGCTTTTCGACCAGGTCGTTCTCAAAACCTTGCCCAGTGTTTGAGAGGTCTTTCTGTCCAAAGTAAATTGGTTTGTGAACGACTGTCTCCCGAATATTGATGCCGGGCTGTAAATTGCCGCCAATGTAAACGTCCGGTTGCTCGCCAACTATACGGCGAACATCATACTCTGTTCCGTGGCGATCAACCGCAGTCAATGTAATCTTCCCTCCGCTCCCGAGTGCGTTCTTGACCGATCCTTCTTTGTAATCGCGGTCTGCTGCGTTCTTGCCAAAATCAATATCTAGCGCATATCGAATTGCTTCAAGGATTGTTGATTTGCCACTTCCCCGAATGCCGATAAAGGTGTTCAGTTCGGGCGACAAGTTAATTATCCGGCCATTGAGTTTATCACCCTCAAACGTGATTCTTTTCAGATATGAATGCTCCTGCTTAGGACGCTGCGCGGCAACGCGATTTGCCTGGTCGAGCAACGCGAATTTCACAGATTCAAAAGTAAACGCACCAATCTTAATATAAACGTGCTTGCCTTTGCCAATATCCGCAATGGATTTGCAGTCACAACCCTCTAGTTCTGCGGGATACCAGTCGCCAAGCCAACCTTTTACTTTCGTCCGTGTGTCATTGGTGGTAATTTTTTGAAAGCCAAGGCATCGTTGACGAAATAGCTCCGACTCGCCAAGTTCGGTAATTCGCCCTCCAGAAAGACCGCCCCAAAGACCATTTTTAGCCTCAACATGAGCAAAGATGAAAAAGTAGTCTCGCCCAAACTTATCGAGTTCGCGCATGGTATCGTTAAGGTCGTGATTTGACCTGCCATTTTCGTTCTCGAAATTCGACTGTCCCGCAAATGTCAGGCCAAGGAAGGATTGAATGTGATTCGTATTTTCCTTGTTGGATATCCAATCGTCGCTGAAAACAACAAGCGTATGGATACCGTGTGACCCATCTTTCACAGACAATTCAAGGCCAGGGAGCAAAAAAATCCCCTCCTTTTTGGCTGCTTTCGCTAAACCTTTGAACTCATCCAGGTCAAATTTATTGTGGTTCGTGATGACGGCGACACTAATCCCAGCCGCTTTAAGGCCCGCTATGTAATCAGACGTAAAGGTTTTGCTGTCCCCGGAATATGAGAATTCCTTGTCCGCCATGGTGTGCATGTGGAAATCCGCAGAAACCCATGCTGATCCATTCTGAAAAACCGAAGGGATTAATTCAAGGTTGTTCATGGCGTGAGAATTAAAATCATCGTTGAAACCAATTGCCCCTGTTGAAACCGTCCAAAGCTGAAAATGTTGCCGTAATTATGCACGTAACTCATGCAAAGAAAAGGCACAATCGAGCCAATGGAGTCAAATTTTCGCATAAATCTTAATTTTTTAAGGCACAAGGCTGTCAGCCCACAACCGGCATCTGGACAGAATTGTTAACGCTCCATGTCCGGCCCTTCCGGTTTCCGGGATTTGTCTTTCGCCGGTGCTGGTGCTGATTTGCTTGGACGCTCCGTGACCTGCTCCTTTTCCCACTGCTCCCGCACGGTGTTTTTGACCGATTCAAGGCTTTTGTCAGAAACGGGGTGCTTCTTTGCCCAGCCCAAGCGTAAATGATGCCCCAGCTTTTTCAGCGCGGCTTCGGCGTCTGTGTGTTTGTTTGGCATGGTCAGGAAACGAGCGACTTGGCGACTTCCAAGCACCGCCCGATTTTCATTCTCACGTTATCGTAATTCAGGTTTTGTTCCTCGGCAATCTCGCCGTAATCGAATCCGATCACATAATGTTGCCAGAGATAATTCCGGCATTCTGGTTTTGAACGATCCAGCAAATTCAGCGCGTATTCCAAATCGTGCCGGTCTGCCGCCGTCAGGGGCGCAGCCTGTGCCGGTGCGTCCAGCAAGTCCAGAAGCTCGTCATGGGGCATGGGCTGCAAGCGGTCACTGGCTTTTTTGCGAATATGGTCATATATCCTGCGGCGTGCAATCTTGTAGCACCATTTCCAAAATTCCTCGTTTGAACTGCCTTCAAACGTCTTCAGGCTGGCGGTGATGCTTATCAAAACCTCCTGCAACACGTCATCGGCGGCTTGGGGCCGGATGGCGCTGAATACGAAAATGCGCAAATCCGGCTCAATCAGGCGGAAAATTGCTTCCGCCAGCCTGAGCCGTTCCGCCAGTCCCGACGAAAGCCGGTAGGTTTTCACCAGTTTTATGAGCTGTTCCATTTGCTTCCGGCAAGGCTAAAGCCTTGCCTTCCTGCTGGGCAAATCTTTTCGGCTGTTCGTTTCCGGGTGTTGGCTGTGACTGGTGTTGCGTATGAAAGACGATCAGCATCGGTTTTTGTCCCTTCTGGGCCAGTTGCCCGTCCGCCTGACGGCGGAGCAGGCTGGCTGGGTTCTCAACTGCCAACCGCACGACATTCCGGCGCTGATTCATGCCCGGATGCTCAAGCCGCTGGGCAACCCGTCGGCGAACGGTGCCAAGTATTTTGCCACGGCGGACCTTCTGGAAATTGCCAAAGACCGCTCTTGGCTGGTGAAGATGACGACAACCATCAACACCCACTGGCAAAAGCAGAACGCCAAAAATGGCCGTTCCATGAACGGTTCACAGAACGGCCATTCGCCTCGGCATGGCCTTCCGGTGGCAACGGGTATCAATGACAATCAAACTTCAAATTCCAAAATGACATGAAAAAATATCACGTCATTTCGCCTGATGGTTTTCCTATCAGGCCAGACCCATTTACCAGCATCAAGCAGGCTGCGGAATACACTCAAAGATGGTGTGAAGCATTCAAACAGCAAGGCTACTACCTCACTGGCGGGCGACAGAAAATTCCGGCGGATGAGTTGGTGAATCATCTGCGTATGGTGCCTGCAAATAGATTATACGCGATTGAGGAACACTCAATCAGTATGCGTCAGCCCATTTCAGAAAGGAGTCTTGCGACGGTGCGAACTGCGGTGCGCGAGCAATGGGAGCAAGAGCAGCAAGCAGGGCGCAACGATGCCACAACGTCGCAATGCCCGGCGAAAACCAAATGCCCCAAGCCGGACGAACCAGAGCGTTAGGATGCCGATCTTTGATCTGTTCACCGAACGGGCATCGGTTAAATCAAAGCAGTTGGGGAGCAACGTTATAACATACGGAAAATGCAAAGCATTTTAATTGGTTGCTGTTTCTGGACTACTGAATCTTTGCAATAGGTGCTTTTACAAGGTAACACTTGCTTCTGTATTAGATCGCGCGGAGCCAGCGTAATGGAAAAATATTTTTTAGGCATTATGTTAATGCTTCTTGCGGGATGCGCACATTCCCCAGCCAATCTTACCTCTGATTGGCTTGCGGCTGAAAAACAATGTGCCGCACAAAAATGGCCAACTGAGGTCGCAAAAGCGAATTGCTACGATTCACAAGACGGTGCGGTTATAAAGAGGGATTCTCCTATTCTTTTGGACGCATTTGACGATTTTTCGTCGAAACACGCCACAATAGCTGAGACGTTCGATGAAGAGATTGCTCCTGCGAAGGAGCATATGAATCGCTATCTTCAATCTGAAAATGAAGCGAAAGCGGTGCTAATAGCTCATGAACCACAATTCGCTGCAAGCAATTCTCAACTTAGCAAAGATATAGTAGCAACTAAAGCCGCTTATGTTTGCAAATCCAAGAGCGCTGTCGCTTTTGATAAGTGTTTGCATTCCATCGGCCAGCCGATATGGGAAAAAGATGCCCCAGACACACTGCAATACTACGAGGAGTTTGAGAAGAAACGTCTTCAAGCAGCGAAAATATATGATGCGTCGGATTCGCCAAAACTTTATACCACCGCGAATACAAAGTTTGTTAATAGCTTAAAAGAGGCACAAGAGGCGTTTTTTACTGAAGCAAAGCAAATCATAAATCAGCAACAAGTGGCGAATAATAATCAACAGTTACAACAGTCTCAAAACACTGCTAATGCACTAGCTACTTATGCAGCGATAAAGGCACTGATGCCTCAGCCGGTTCCTGTTCAGCCATATATGATGCCCATTGCACAACCAGCAGCGCCAGCTTATGTGCTGCAACAACAGCAACAAATAAACGAAACAAAATTGGTCCCGCCGTCGCAACCTGATTTTGCGCCGAAAAATCTACCAACTCAGCAAGTCTGCGTTTTGAATGGCGTAGCCAACAGATTGATTTGCTATTAAGGGTGATTAACCCGCCTTCGCCAGCGGCATGGCCGCACCCTCCGGCTTCTTCTCGTAATCTTCCAATGACGGTATTTTCATCAGGGCGCGTTTCGCGTAGGCGCGATGCACGGCCTTGCTATTGTGGCCCAAAGCCTCCTGGGCGAAGCGTTCGGGGTAGCCACAGGTCTTGGCGCGTTCCGCCCACGCATACTTGACTTTAATATGTGTATGCTTATTCTTGGCGTATGAAATCAAAACACCAATGAAATCAACGCAACGACAAGCAATCATTTGGG
>Ga0302140_10002169_pt1 | contig 25625 bp, 24 predicted proteins | sample I_Bog_E1_1_FD_202095 | JGI IMG/M metagenome (GOLD analysis project Ga0302140, IMG submission 202095) | Peat permafrost microbial communities from Stordalen Mire near Abisko, Sweden - I_Bog_E1_1 | ecosystem: Environmental > Terrestrial > Soil > Wetlands > Peat | place: Sweden: Abisko, Stordalen... | reverse complement strand
GTGCTTTTCCAATATTAGCGAGAATAATACTCAATTACTCTTAATTCGTTAACGCGTACAAGAAAATCTTTTCTCTTCGCTGCATTCACAAATTTTCCCGCCAATCTCTTTTTACTAACTCTTAAATGGAAGGGTAACAAAGTATGAAATCGCGAGCGTAACAAATTAATTCTTTTCATTCTTCGCTTAATTAGTTTTCTTTTTTTCTGTTGAGTCTCTAAATTGGCCCAAATTAATTGGTTTGATATTCTCTTCTTTGAGGGTGAAAAAATGTCTCCTTTTTCACACTGAAAGCTCGGAATGTTTACGCAATTGTTATTCACTTGAATATGCCTGTGATTTACTAGTTGGCGCGCAGCAGGAATCGTGGGCGCAAATCCAAGGCGAAAAATAACACAATCCAACCGGGATTCCAATAATTTTAATATGATTGTACCGGTTGCTCCACCCACTTTTTTGGCGCGTACATAGTACGAACTCAATTGCTTTTCAGTTACTCCATAATTAAACCGTAATTTTTGCTTTTCAACCAATCGATTTTTATAATCATCCGAAAGTGAGGAACGCCGCGTTTTTGCAAATAACATCTTACCGTGCTCCCCGGGTGTTTTTAAACGATTTTTAGGGGCTTTTCGGGTTAAACCTGGTAATACTCCCAATCGCCGAACGATTTTAATTTTTGGACCTATATATCGAACCATTATTTAATTACACAGCTTTATTTTTATTCTTGATTTAGGTTAATATACCAACCAACCGTAGCTTCGTCAAAAAGGGAAATAAAAAAGAATTTAATATAGGTGCATGACCGGATTCGAACCGGCGATCACGGAATCACAATCCATTGCCTTTACCACTAGGCTACATCCACCAAAAAAAAGTAAGTAACACCCTTTTTGCTAATATGAATATTTACGCATTGAAATTATTCTATTTGAGCGAATAATTTCTTGTTCTGCACATTTAGCAAAATCATGCTTAAGAGTTTCTAGAATTAGTGCGTTGCGAAATAATTGAACCCCTAGACCCAAGAGGTTTCTATTTATTAGTCGGTTGAAAAATTTTTCTGTAATTCGGGTTTTTAACAAATAAACGAAATATCGCTGATTTTTTATAACTTTGCGCCGAGAGCTTATTTCTTCGTGATGAAGACGTTTAAATAAGCTATATCTTAATAAGAGCCAATCTGTTTTTTTCGTAATGAAGACTCTAAAAAATTCATTTTCTTCGAAAAGCGTAATTAACAAAATTGCTGAAGTAATTACTGGAGTCCTAAATCGAGTTAAGGCATTTTCTGCGGCAATTTCAAAAATTGAATGGACATCATCGGAAAACTTTATTTTCCTATTTAGGCGAATTTTTTTTTCAGAAAGGCTTCTTTGGATGAGAAATAAAAGATGCTCAATATAAACTTGTATCGCTATCTTACTTGTAGGAGGTACATTCGATATTAAGTCTTTAACTTTTGCTTTTGTAATTTTTTCTTCGCACAACATCGACGCTAATGTAGTAGATTCCTCGGTAAGCGTTAGCAATATATGCTCTTTTTCTACAATCTTTTGACCATAATTTTGGGCCCAATATTTTGAATATTTAGCACTCTGAAAAGAATCTAATGAAAAAAAATCAAAATGGCTATAAGAGGACAAAAAATACTGTAGAGCATTATATGCTTGAATTCGTTTTCGTTTTTCATCCTGAATCTCTTGTGCTCGATTCATAGCCTTTGTAATCAATTCTGGTTTTGTATCTGATATGTATGACATTTATGATATTCGTAAATGAAGAATATAAACTGGCTCACTTGGAGCGGAAATTTTTTGGCAATTTTAAGTTTGTTTGCCTTTTAAAAAATTTACTTTCTAAAATAATATCATATAAAGTTATTTTTTGTACTATTTTAAGTTTGCGCGGGCAAAAAAGTTATTTATTAATAAGACGATTTAATCCCGAGCTGTAGATATAAGGTTTTTAAATATTCGCGGAAAAAAATGGCTCTTTTAAAAAGTGTCAATAACTAATATACTTAAAAAAATATTCTAATTTATTACCTAAGTACGCAATTTTATTCATATAGCATTATGATTAACGAAAACATCAAGATTATAAAGGATCAAAAAATAGGGAAGCAAAAGTTGGCTTACCAAGACTTAGTTAATCAAATTGAAAAAAAACATTTGCATACCGCTTTAGAATCAGAAAAGGCACACATACATGCGGGAGATATCATTCGCTTAGGCTACAAAATATTAGAGGGGAATAAGGAACGAGTTCAATATTGTGAGGGCGTAGTAATTGCGAAGCAAAATAGAACAATCTCTAAAACATTTAAAATTCGACGAATGGTTCAAGGCATTGGCGTTGAGCAAACTTTTTTCGAAAATTCGCCAAAAATTGTGTCAATAAAAAAAAAACAAAGCTCAAAGGTTAGACGCGCTAAGCTTTATTTTCTCCGAGGTTTAAAAGGAAAAGCAGCCCGATTGAAAGAGCGACCTTAATGCATCTGGCTGGGTTCGAACCAGCGACGTTCTTTCGAAAATGGATTATGAGCCCATTGCCTTCGACCTCTAGGCTACAGATGCTTCGGAGTAAAAAAGAAAAAAAATTAAAAAAAAAAGCAAAAAAGATAATAATATTTACTCTTTTTCTGCTTTTCGAGAGAATTCTACCCGACCTCCAACGTTTTTGCTTTTGCAAAAACATCTTCAATAGATCCCACTAGATAGAAAGCTTGTTCAGGTAGCGAATCTAACTCACCCTTTAAAATTTTTTGAAACCCTTCTACCGAATCATTTAAAGATACATATTTTCCGGCCATACCTGTAAAAACTTCGGCTACAGAAAATGGTTGTGATAAAAAGCGTTCTATGCGTCTTGCTCTCCGAACGGTCAACTTATCTGCTTCCGGCAAATCTTCGACTCCAAGAATTGCAATAATTTCTTGCAACTCTTTATATTTTTGTAAAGTTTGTCTTACCTCCTGTGCCGTTTGATAATGCAGCTCGGAAACTATTGCCGGTTGAAGCATTGCAGAATTAGACTGTAGAGGGTCTACCGCGGGGTAAATGCCTTTTGCCGATAGCTCGCGAGATAGCACAGTCGTCGCATCCAAATGGCGAAACACAACCGAAGGCGCTGGGTCTGTTAAGTCATCCGCAGGGACATATACGGCTTGAATGGAGGTAATTGAGCCCTCTCTTGTTGATGTTATTCTTTCTTCCAACTCACCAATTTCCGTAGCTAGGGTTGGTTGATAACCTACCGCAGAAGGCATACGTCCTAAAAGAGTGGAAACTTCAGAGCCCGCCTGAATGAACCGATAAATGTTATCAATAAAAAGTAAGACATCTTGTTTATTTGTATCTCTAAAGTACTCTGCCATTGTTAAAGCTGTTAAAGCAACCCGCATTCGTGCCCCTGGCGGTTCATTCATTTGACCGTATACCAAAGCTACTTTAGAATTAGCTAGATTTTGTTCATCTATAACTTTGGATTCTTTCATTTCACAATATAAATCATTTCCCTCGCGAGTGCGCTCTCCAACTCCAGCAAAAACGGACACCCCCCCATGTTCTTTTGCAATATTATTTATAAGCTCCATAATCAAAACAGTTTTACCAACGCCGGCACCACCAAAGAGGCCTATTTTTCCTCCTCGGCGATATGGAGCCAAGAGGTCTACAACTTTAATTCCTGTTTCAAAAATACTGGGCTTCGTTTCTAAATCGGCAAATGCCGGAGGTTCGCGGTGAATTGATACATATGGCACATTTGAAATGCTGCCCAAATTATCTACAACTTGACCAAGAACATTAAAAATTCGCCCTAATGTTTCTTTTCCCACAGGAACCGATATTGGCTGCTCGGTATTTTTTGCTAAGTTTCCTCTTTTTAACCCATCCGTGGAAGTCATACAAATGGCTCGAACTTTATTCTCGCCGATTAAATATTGCACTTCAGCAATTATTGCGTCATCGGATTTTGTATCTATTGCGTTTGATTTATAGATTTCTAACGCCGTATAAATATTTGGCAGGGCTCCTGGCAAAAATTGAATATCAACAACGGGGCCAATTATTTGCGTAATGCGGCCATAATTTTTAGCATTAACGCCATACATTTGTGGGTCTGGCGCGCGATCTGCTTTATCTTTCGAAGCAGGAGACTCGAATGAATTGACAGAAGTCCATCCCCTATCGGTTACTGGCTTCGCGATTGGTCGGGCAATACTTTGTACTTCTATAGCCATAAGTATTTTATTTGATCCTTTTCTTCTAAATAGAAATGCATTTTGCTATCAGTAGGTATTAATATTATTCTTATTTGTAACTATCTTTTAAAATGTGGAAAATTCTTAAAAAAAAATTGTTGCTTTACTTGGAAATCTATTAGTCAAAACTCAAAGCGCAACTTTTTTTCACATTTTTTATGAGAATTGCGACTCAGAAGATATCCTTTTTGTAACTTTTAGCCAATTGCAGGCCTCAATGTATGCATTGGGGTCAATTTTAGCCACCTTTAGCCAATAAAAAGAAGCTTTGTGCAAGAGAGATTCTGAAAGCACATGACATTTTTTTTCGGCAGCTTTAATACCTTGATAATGATAAATTACAGCAATATTGTTTAAAGCAGACGTAAATAGCGGGTTTATAAAGATACTAAAATAATAATATTTTAAGGCGCGCAAATAGTTGCCATTTTTTGAATAAATTAGACCAATATTATACAGCGTAATACTTCGATCATATAAATCTTCTTCAATTTGTAAAGATTGATAGTAATTATTTAGAGCTTCTGCATATTCACCTTCATCTTGTGCAGAAAGACCTCTCAGATAATATGAAAAAGCTTTTTTTTCTTGCGAGCTTGCCGGAAATAATCGCAATAGTACGTCCGCGATTATTGTGAAAGTTTTATCAATAAAGTTGTTATTTTTTTGCGTTTTTCTCATATAATGCCAGCTTATTTCCTTATGAAAGAAATTATACTTGTCCTTTTACATCAATTGTATATGGAAGGATCCCAAATGCTCGCGCCTTTCTGATAGATTTAGATAAAGTACGTTGATGCTTAATGGAAATGCGCGTTTTTCGACGAGGGTGAATTTTTCCAGAAATGGTTAAAAAAGCTCTCAAAAGCTTAATGTTCTTGTAATCAATAATATTTTTAAAAGCTTTGAGCAAGAAAATATATTGCAAACTTTTTCGAATTTTTCTAACTTTGCTAACCTTTTTAAATTTTTTAAACTTATTAAATTTATTAAACTTTTTAACTTTTTTAACTTTTTTAATTGTAACGTCACCCTCTATTATGTTGGATTTGGGTTTGCGTTTAAAGCATTGATTCCAATAGGAGCGCTTTTTACCCCCTAGAAGTAGAGACCTACTTTGTTTTTCCTGTTTTTTATAATTTGTTTTCATTATTTAATTTCTTTATGCATCGTGTGTTTATTGCAGAAAGGGCAATGCTTAGAGATCTCTAATTTTTCAGGCGTATTGCGCCTATTTTTTGAGCTTAAATAACGTGAAACTCCAGCAGTGCGCTTTTGAGTATTCTGTCTACATTCAGTACATTCCAAAGTTATTATGGCACGAGGCCCTTTATTTTTTGCCATATTAAGAGTTTAATAAATGTAATTATATAGAAATTTAAAACTATATATTTTTATTTGCTATGTAATTTAATAATAACAGTTTTCTTTGCTCTTAACTAGAAAATAATTAAATTATTTATCCTTTTTATCCTAGAGAGGATTTTTTTTAATCATTACTTGTTTAGTTAGAATTATATATGGCATCTTCACATAAATTATGTTATCATCTTATGGAGGCAATTATTAGGAAGAGATTAAAAAAATTAATAAGTAATGAGTAACAAGCAAGCAAATAAAAAGTTAATTCGCCAAAATATGCGCAATCGCCTCGTAAATCGACGCTACAGCTCCGCCATGAAAGCGCTGCTAAAGTTATTAAAAAAAAAAATGAGAGCCATAATGAGCGAAAAAAATGCGGACCTGAAAAAAATCCTAAAAAATGATGCACAAAAAATTGAGTGCAAATTTTACAGCATTGTTGATAAATCCATAAAAAAAGGAGTCCTTCATAAAAATAACGGCGCCCGAAAAAAATCGAAACTTTCTCGAATGGTTTCCACTCTTTGAAAGCGCATTTTTGCGGTTGTGCCAATACTCTGTTTTATTTTATTTATTGAAGCACTATTTCATTTCTTTATGACAATAAAAAAAAAATAAAATTTACGAATGAATAAAATCTTTCTTAATAATATTGGTGACTTAGCAGAAGCACAACGTAGTAGCTTTTATCGCTTTTTATCTCGTGGTATTAGTGAAGAATTAGAGAGCCTTACGAATCCTTTTGAAGCAAAAATTAAGGTTCCGACTCGAGCAAAAAAAAGAGCTGTATCGTGTTTAGTATATCTATATACAAATGAGCTAAAATTGGTAGCGCCAAGCCTACCGATAGAATCCGTTCTAAAACTGGATCTTACGTATGCAATTCAAATATATGCATTAGGTGAATACTCCTACAAATTTAAAGAGAATTTAGACAAGCTAATTCAAATTCCCAAGAATAAGGTTTCAAAAAAAGAAAAAAACAAAATAATTAAGCAAATTCGTATCAAAGAACAAGTTCTTCTTGGTGAAATCCCATTAATGACAGAAGAGGGAACTTTCATTATTAATGGGTGTGAAAGAGTAGTTGTGAGCCAACTCATTAGAAGTCCAGGAGTTTATTTTAAAAAAGATTTTGGAACAGGGGAAAAAGCAACATACACAGCGACTATAATTTCGGGTAAAGGATCATGGACAAAAATCTATTTAGATAAAAGGTTATCTCAAGAAAAAGGTAGCGTTGGCCAAGAAATTGGAGAGGACCGAATTTATATAAAATTGGATGAATTTCGAGAAAGATCACGTGAAGAAGAGAAAATGGATCCAGATTCGGATAAACTTTTCCTTTTAGATATTCTCCGATATTTAGGGATAAATTTTGATGAATTTTGTGATAGTATTGAAAACCCCCGTCACTTGATGGATCAAATCAAATATCAGCGAATTCCGGCAGAAAACCCTGAAGAGATATTTGAAACTGCGACAAGCTTTTTTTCTACTAAGGATAACAGCCCCTTTTTTTTAGGTGAAATTGGTCGATATAAAGCAAATAAAAGATTAGGCTTAAATTTACCAAAAAATGTAACTTATTTAACTGCTCTTGATTTTTTGCGCATTATCGATAATTTGATCGAGTTGAAATATTCAAATTTGCTTAGTGATGATATTGACCATATGAAGAATAAGCAAATTCGTTCCGTTGGAGAATTATTGCAAGTTCAGTTTCGAGTTGGTCTTTTAAGGCTACAAAAGAGAATCGCGGATGGTGCCCCAATTTCCGCAACCCAAATCAGAAGTTTTTTAATGGAAGAGGCTGTTGGTGTCGGTGCTAATTCAGAAAGTTTTATTATTGATCCACGACCAATAACTACAGCGATAAAAGAATTTTTTAAGACAAGCCCATTGTCGCAATATATGGATCAGATTAACCCATTAGCTGAATTAGCACACAAGCGTCGAGTGAGCGTTTTTGGACCTAATGGCTTACAACGTGACCATATTAGTACCGTAATTCGTGATATTCATCCGAGCCAGTATGGTCGATTATGCCCTGTAGAAACACCAGAAGGTGAAAACGCGGGTCTTATTAGTTCCATATCAATGTTCGGTAGAGTGAGTTCCTTTGGTTGGATTGAAACCCCCTATTTTGTAACTGATACATCTATTATCTTATCTGCAAAGCGGCCAGTTTATCTAAATCCCCAACAGGAATCTCAAACACACGTTGCTTTTACAAATAATTGCTTAAATAAAAAAAATTTACTCCTGGGAAAAGAATTTTCCGTAAAGGAAGATGATTCTTTTTTAACAAAAAAAAAAGATAGCGTAAATTTTTTAACTACTTCTCCTTTGCAAATTATTTCACTTGCTGCCTCATTAATTCCATTTATTGAGCACGACGATGCAAACCGGGCATTGATGGGAGCAAATATGCAACGTCAAGCAGTTCCTCTTCTTTATCGTCAGAAACCTATTGTTGGTACTGGTTTGGAAACTGCCGCAATAGCGGATTCTGCGATGGTAATAAAAGCTTATAGTGAAGGTATTGTACTGGAAGCTAACTCTAACTTTATTCTTATTGAAGACTTATCGGGTCAACAAGTATATTATTATTTGCAAAAAAATAGTCGATCGAATCAAGAAATATTAATGGGCCAAAGCCCTATCGTTTGGGCCGGAGAAAAGGTATTTTCTGGCCAAATTATAGCGGATGGCCCCGGAACAAACGACGGGGAATTAGCTTTGGGTACAAATTTAACAATCGCATATATGCCTTGGGAGGGCTACAACTACGAGGACGCTATTGTCATTAATGAGCAAGTTGTTTTAAATGATGCTTTAACGTCTCTTCATATTCAATACCATGAAACCAGTCTCAATTACACGGCTTCCGGAGAGGAACAATTTTCAAAAAATGTTCCTTATGCAGCAGATTCCTGTACGCGCAAATTGGATGACGCTGGATTTATAAAGGTAGGAGCCTATGTGCAGGAGAATGATATTCTCGTAGGGAAAATAGCACCTTATGAGGAAGATACATCGCCTGAGGGTAATTTATTAAAAGCACTATTTGGGGAAGATGTACCAACTTTTAGGGATGTTTCATTGCGAGTTCCAAGCGGATGCGAGGGGCGAGTTATAGACGTTTGCGTAATACCAAAGCTTTTATTTAGTGAAGATGAGATGCCTGCAGAGTTAAGGGAGGAGGAGTATATTCCGGTCGTTCATGAAGTTATTCGTGTTTCAATTGCCCAAATTCGAAAAGCATCTGTTGGAGACAAGTTGGCTGGCCGCCATGGAAATAAGGGCATTATTTCCCGAATTGTACCATGCCAAGATATGCCTTATTTGCCAGATGGAACCCCTGTAGATATTCTTTTTAATCCATTGGGTGTTCCCTCACGGATGAATGTTGGACAAATTTTTGAGTGCTTGTTAGGACTTGCCGGGGACAAACAGGGAAATCGATTTAAAGTATCACCCTTTGATGAGGTTTATGGAAAAGAAGCGTCGCGCGTTCTCGTAAACCAAAAATTGAAAGAGGCTGCATTTAAAGCGAATTCTGGCTGGATTTTTAATATGCATTCACCGGGAAAAATACCCCTACGTGATGGTCGCACTGGTGAATATTTTGATAATCCAATAACCGTAGGAAAAAGTTATATTTTAAAATTAATCCATTTAGTTGAAGATAAAATTCATGCGCGTTCAATTGGTCCCTATAGTATGATTACCGAGCAACCGCTAGGCGGAAGCGCGATGCAAGGTGGACAACGATTTGGCGAGATGGAGGTTTGGGCAATCGAAGCGTATGGTTGCTCGAACACCCTGCAGGAGCTATTAACCGTCAAATCAGATGATATTGATAGTCGCAATGATATGTATGAAGCTCTTGTGGATGGAAACGAGAGCAAAAAACCGTCTCCAGGAATACCCGAAGGTTTTTTACTTTTAATGCGAGAACTAAATTCATTGGGACTTGATTTTTTTGCGCAAAAAGTAACCAATGGCTTTTATTCTCCAATAGCTGCGAGTGCCGAAGAGAGAGACCTTTTTTCATTATTAGAAATGCGACTAAAGTTGCGCACTTTGCTGTTCAGAGCAGAAACTCAAATAGATTCTAAAAAGCCATAAAAGTAAGATCGTAAAAAATACGTTTATTATTTTAAATATATGCACAATTTAAATATAGAGGAAACGCAGGATATTGTAACAATTCAGAATATGCTTCTGGAATTGGAAAATTTGCACGCTTCTTTCGATTATCTAAAAATTCGTCTAGCTTCTCCAGAAAGAATTCGAAGCTGGTCTGAACGCTCACTTCCGGAAGGAATAATTGATTTTGGACAAGTAATAAGGCCAGAAACGGTCAATTTTAGAACACAAGAACCGGAATTACACGGTCTATTTTGTGAAAGAATTTTTGGCCCTGTTAACGATTGGGAGTGCCGCTGTGGAAAATATGTGGGATTTGCTTTAGATAAGGTTTGTGAGGAATGCTTAGTAGAGCTTACTGAATCCCGAGTGCGACGCTACCGAATGGGTTTCATCGAGCTGTTTGCTCCGATTACGCACATATGGTATTTTAAAGGGGCTCCAAATTATTTGCTCACTCTTTTACAAGTTTTCGACGATGGCCATAAGTTACTACCGAAAGATAGACTTAAGGCTTCTTCTATTGAGGAAATTATTTATTGTAGGGAAAGCGAAAGGCCAAACTCTCTCATGGATTTATTCGGATATGAAGAAATTCAGCGAAATGGCGAGCTTTCAAAATACTTAGAGCAAGCGTCGTGCATGGCTGCAGATGAGGAAGAAGAGGATGAGGAAGAATATAATTATAATATAGATGGGTCAAGCGAAGATGAGGAAAGATATTCTTCAGATGCGCCCAACAATCAAACGTTTAACGATCTACTCAAAACTCTGGATGGCTCCGAGTTTGGTAATATGCCAAAACTCGGCAAATCAAAGCTCAACAACGAATCAAAATTGGGAACTATATTTAATAAATCTGAATCTGAAGAAAAATTAGAGGAGGAGGAATTAGATGCAAAAGAAAAATCTGCGCTTGAGAATCTTGAAAATTTGACACTCTTTGGAATAAATCGATTTATAGCTCCTTCTACGCGTAAGGGATCGGAGATTATAAAAGCCGCATTAGAGCATTTAGATATAAAGCAACAAATAGATGCAGATCGTTTATTATTGACCCAACTAGATAAAGATGTGGAGCTTGACTATAGGTATGACCCTTCGGTACTTATCCGTCGAATTAGAATTCTTGAGAGTTTTTTGGCCTCAGAAATAAATCCATCTTGGATGGTTTTAACAAATTTGCCCGTATTACCTCCGACGTTACGCCCCTTAGTTGAATTGGAAAATGGCCGCATGGTGGTATCTGATTTAAACGAGCTTTATCGCCTAATTCTCGCGCGAAATCAACGACTAGGTGACTTTTTATATAGATATGGAGCTCCCGAACTTATCGTAGCTCAAATGCGTAGAGTGTTACAGGATGGAGTGGATGCATTAATTGACAACACGCGCCTAACGAATACCAAAGCGCTCTCGATAAATAATCAGGAATTAAAAAGTTTGACTCACATTCTAGAAGGAAAAGAAGGACGATTTAGGCAATCGCTGTTAGGTAAGCGGGTAGATTATTCGGGACGTTCCGTGATTATTGTTGGTCCTAATTTAAGATTAAATGAGTGCGGATTACCTTATGAGATGGCTCTCGAGCTCTTTCACCCTTTTTTAATTAATGAGTTAATAAAGTTAGAAACGGCAAATGTAAATCAGAGCACTAAATTAGCCAATTATGTTCTTCGCGCGAACAAGCCGCTTATTTGGTCTATTCTGGAAAAGCTAGCACGAAAGCATTGCATATTGCTAAATCGGGCCCCCACATTGCACCGATTTGGAGTTCAAGCTTTTAATCCGATCATTGTTTTAGGGCAAGCTATACATTTGCATCCATTGGCTTGCACAGGGTTTAATGCGGATTTTGATGGGGATCAAATGGCAGTCCATTTGCCACTATACGAATCGAGTCAGTTGGAAGCGAGTACTATGATGCGCCCTTCTTTTAACATATTATCTCCTTCGAATGGGGAAGTAATTCTGAAACCTACGCAAGACATGGTTATTGGGTGCTATTATTTAACATTAATGACTACGCAGTCCAATTTTTTGCTTACAAAATGGTTTCCAAATGAGTTTGGCGCTCTAATGGCTTATTACCAAAAGAAGATAGCGCTCCACTCGCGTGTAATAGTTCGCTACTCTTTTTCGAACGCTCAGGTCAAGATAAATGGTTCCGAATTGGTTTTAGTTAATAAAGATATTTTTAGCAACGAAACACCCATACATATATACAAAATTTTTGAGCAAAAAAATAAGATAAAAAAGCAATTTTTGATCACTAATGTGGGCGTATTTATAGGTTACGCAGAAAAGAATTCTTCCATTCTTGAGATTTCAGACTTTTTATTAGAAACCACTCCGGGAAGAATAATTTTTAGCCAAAATTTGAAAAAATTACGGAATATAACACCATGCTAATAACACGCACTGTAACAAAGAAAATTTTAGAGAACATAGTCCATGAGAGTTTTAGCGCGTTTGGAAATGCTACCTCCTCATCTCTTTTGGATTCCTTGAAATTTTTGGGTTTTCATTATGCAACAAATGCTGGAATTTCAATAAATATAGAAGACTTAAAAACACCTAAAAGTAAAGAGGAATTCTTACAAAAGGCATCAAGTGAAACCTCACATGCTAGTGAGCAATGGATTAAAGGACTTATTTCTGATACAGAGCGATTTCAAAGCATCATGGATAGTTGGAATAGTGCAACTGAATCGCTTAAGGAGCGTATTGTTTACTATTATCAAAAATTTGATCCGACGAATAATTTGTATATTATGGCTTTTTCGGGGGCCAGAGGGAATATGTCCCAAGTTCGCCAACTTGTGGGAATGCGGGGCTTAATGGCAGATCAAGAAGGCAATATTATTGACTTACCAATTCAACGAAATTTTCGAGAGGGCTTAAGTTCTATTGATTACATTATTTCATCCTACGGTGCTAGGAAAGGAATTGTGGATACATCGCTGAAAACAGCGGAGTCTGGGTACTTAACACGGCGCTTAATTTATCTCGCGCAAGATTTAGTAATTCGCGAAATTGATTGCCAGACCAATCAAGGAGTTATTGTTTCTTTCAATAAAAATAGTGCCGTGAAAAGTATTTTAGGCCGGGTGTTATTAAATGCAAGGGATAGTGGGTCTAGTTTAGTTTTAAACGAGGACAAAAATATTCCTTTGACTGAAAATATTTTAAATCGCCTAAAGAGGGGGGGTGACCTTCTTCTTAAAGTTCGCTCGCCTTTAACTTGCCAATCACACGGTTCGGTATGCCAAAATTGCTATGGTTGGGATTTAGGCCAAAGAAAATTGATTTCTTTGGGAGATGCCGTGGGTATTACCGCGGCTCAATCTATTGGGGAGCCTGGAACACAGCTAACCATGCGAACTTTTCATACGGGAGGAATTTTTACAAGTGAAATGGTTCGGCAAACTTTAGCCCCATTCTCCGGAAAAGTCCAAATGCCGTTAATGCTAAATGCTATTTCCTATCGAACAACACACGGGACGCCTGTATTAAAAATTCAGCAAGAGGCGATACTTACTTTGATTCATTGGACGGGTGTGAAAGAAAAGCTATCTCTTGAAATTGGATCTTTTTTATACGTCCTCGAATCCTCCTTTGTTAAAAAGGGACAGCTAATCTCGGAGCATCCCCAAAGTAGCATAGTAGGTATTCGCCGATTAAAGCCAATCTACGCTCCTGTATCAGGGGAAATTCAATATGATAACTCTTTGGTAAAAAGTATTGCGTGGCCAAACGCACAGGCCCATGGGTCAAAATACGTCAAACCAGATGCAAAAGTGAGCCAAGAAAATGGGGTTTTATGGTTAATGTCAGGAAAAATTTTCCTTACTCCGGAGGAAGCTTTTTACCATTTTCCAAAGAAATTGAATAAAGGAAGAGCGTTTGCTTCCATAAAATTGATTGCGCCCTGTGGCGGCATTTTTACTAAGACTAATGATACCCTCTTTATAGATGGAATTAAAAAAAGTGTACGTTTAGATCTCTCAATACTTAGTGGGGATTTTAAAAATTGCAAATGGGAGCTTGCGCTCCTAATGAAAAAGTATCAATATTTGGATAAGCATTCCATAATTGGCATCCTGCATATTTATCCAGAATATGAGGGAAAAATTTATGCTGCTAGAAAGAAGTTTTCTGAAAAGCTCGAATACTTTTCAAAACGTATTGTTTCTTACTTTTTAATTACAGAATCCGATGTTTGGAAAATGCATTCGGATCATGCCAACGCTTTTTTTACCAAAATAGGTAAATATGGTGTGGAACTTGGTGAAGCTATCAATAGCCGAGCTATCACGTGTTTATCCGGATTCCCACTAGAAAAACAGGGTCTGAAATGGGTTTTTCAAAAGGTAACTCCTATTTTTTTAAGTAAAGGGGCACTATTACATTTTCGGCATGGCGATTTGGTATTAAATAAAGAGTTGTTAGCCACCTTAGTTACTTATACGCAGCAAACCGATGATATTGTTCAGGGGTTACCAAAAATAGAAGAATTGATTGAGGCTCGAATTCCTGAAATAAAGGCTACATTAGCATCCTTTCCTGGAGTAATGTTAGGGGAATCCCTTTACGAGTTGTCGGGTATTTCTAAAGAAAAAAATGATGTAACCCTCTGCGTGCTTTCGTCAGCAGAAAAACGTCTGGAGGAAAAAAAACGCCCTAAAATACAAATGTTGCACAGTCCTTACATTTGGATTAATTCTGCAGGAAAAAGGTGTTCCGCATGGGAGATCTTTCGAGCAGAAAATCTCTTAGATGTCTATGAAAGTTCTGAGAAGACTCAAATCAAAGTACCCTCTGGATCTTTTTTAGATCTTGGAGAGCCTCTAACGGATGGACCGATTGATCCTCATGATTTGCTTAGAACTCTTTTCTGTTACCATGATGACTTGGACGGGCCTTTACTGGGCGTTTTGCGAAGTTTAAGCAAATTTCAATTGATTCTAGTCAATTCCATTCAAGCAATTTACCAATCCCAAGGAGTAAATATAGCTAATAAACATTTAGAGGTTATTGTTAGACAACTGACGTCGCGCGCCCGAATAGTAGACGGAGGCAGCACTGCCCTATTAAAAGGAGAGCGCATTTCGTTAGCTTTAATTTACCAAATTCATAAAGCAATGTTAGATGCGGAGGATGTTTATGAGATTTATAGAGTTCCTGAGTATGTACCATTGCTTTCGCCGGCCAAAACGAGCGCTTTAGCAAAAGATGGGTTTTTGTCATCTGCAGGTTTTCAAGAAACAAAGCGCGTATTGACTTCAGCTGCAATTGAAGGAAAGAGTGACTGGCTCCGAGGGTTGAAGGAATGTGTTATTGCTGGTAGATTAATGCCAGCGGGTTCCGCCTACTTAAATTACAAAAATTTTTTGGACCAAATTTATAATTTTAAAGATTAAATTATTAAAAATAATATGTATACAAAATATGAGCGAAATATTTAGCCAAAAAGAAGCTTCAAAAAAGCTTACCGATGCATGTCTTCAGTTTGGCCATAAGCTAAAAGAATGGAACCCAAAAATGTCACCTTATATTAGCAAAGAAAAAAATGGACGGCATTTGTTTGATCTAGCAAAAACAGCAAAATTACTTACTTTAGCAGGAAATGCTTTGCAAAAAAAAGCAGCTAAGGGCGGTCGGTTTTTATTTGTTGGAACGAACAAAATTTCTTCTCAATTAGTATCTAAATATGCAAAAAGTTCTAACTCATATTACATAAATTACCGATGGCTTGGAGGAATGCTTACCAATTGGCCTACAATCCAAAAAAGAATTGCGCGTCTAAAGGATTTGGAAAATCTCGAGGCTAAAGGACTTTTTCAAACTTTGCCTAAAAAAGAAGCGAGCAAAAAAAAAAAAGAGATAGGAAAGCTACAGCGTTTGTTTAATGGAATTAAAATGATGTCTTTTTTACCAGACGCCGTCATTTTTACAAATCAGCTAGAAAATTCGTTAGCCATTAATGAATGTCTACGGTTAGGGATTCCAATAATCTCCATAGTTGATTCGAATTCGAACCCAGAGCTAGTTCCTTATCCAATTCCTGCAAACGATGATTCTACTTCTTCCGTCGAATACATTTTAAGTACATTAGCTGGGAGAATTTTAAAAGGGTATAATAAATAGAATGCTTCTACGCTTTTACTTGTTTTTTGTTAAAAAATAAAATTATGGCTATACTTTTTCTTGCTAAAATAGAGGTGGGTTCTCATTTTTATATTCATTTAACAGAGCAGTTACATTTTCATGGAGAGACAGTGCTTGTTTCTTTTTTAGTTATCTGTTTACTAAGCTGTGCATTTTTTTTTACCAGTAGAAATCTTAAACAAGTCCCAGATTCAGTTCAAAATTTTGTTGAGATGGCCTATGAATTTGTTAAAAATATAGCATTTGCGTCATTGGGGCCTGCGCACTTTCGCGAGTTCTTACCTTTTATCGCGACTCTTTTTTTTTTTGTCCTGGGATCAAATTGGTCTGGGGCCTTAATTCCGTGGAAGTTTTTTGAATTACCCAGCGGGGAATTAGCTGCCCCTACAAATGACATAAACACAACGAGCTGTTTGGCTATTTTAACCTCAATTACCTATTTTATAGCTGGATTTAAGTTTAAGGGGCTTCGATATTTTGCACGATATATTAAACCGAGTGTGTTTTTATTACCAATAAATATTATTGAAGACTTTACAAAACCGCTTTCTCTAAATTTTCGACTATTCGGAAATATTGTTGCCGATGAATTGACAGTAAGTGTTCTATGTTCACTTCTACCCATTTTTGTTCCATTGCCAATTATGGTTTTAGGTCTATTTGCCGGCTCTATTCAAGCGCTAATTTTTTCCACCTTAGCTGCCGCGTATATTGGAGAAATTATTGAATAATATGACTAATTGAAATTTGTTGATTCTTTCAAATATTCTTAAATATTATTAAAAAAAATTACACTATGGTAGATTCTTTAGTTGCAGCGGCATCTGTTATAGCCGCCGCTATTGCGGTAGGATTCGCTGGAATTGGACCAGGTATTGGGCAAGGAAGCGCGGCTGGCCAAGCGGTTGAGGCCATCGCGCGCCAACCTGAAGCAGAAGGTAAAATTCGTGGAACCTTATTATTATCTTTTGCTTTTATGGAAGCACTCACAATTTATGGTTTAGTTGTATCATTAGCTCTACTATTTGCGAATCCGTTTATATAAATCGCGAATAAACTTAATCCCCCATTTATACAACTCCCTTATGAATGCTTCAGTTAGTAAAAGCTTTACCCTAAGTACTAGCGGTTTTTTTGACTTCGATTTGACATTTTTTTTAGAATTATTTTTTTTTTTGTTACTAGCGTACGCCGTTACTTTCTTTTTTATAAACCCAATCTCTTCTCAATTAAATGCGCGATCAATACTTTTGGACGAATATTTTAAAAAAACATGTATCTTGATACGTTTCGGGTCCGCAACTCTATCAACATCATTTTCTTTTTTTTTAGAAGAAATTCAGGAGATGCTACGGCAAGCGGAGTCTTCTAAAAAGCTTTTGGACGTTATGCTTGATCATGAAATAATCACCATAAAAGAAAAAAACTTAAATATATTAAATAAGTCGGAAAAAGTGCTTTTTTCGAAATCTGCGCATTTTTTTGAATTAGAAGTGGCTAATCTCTATACCAGCGCAAAAGTAGTAGTCATTCCCCCGTTTTTAAAAAATGACGAAACATCTTGAGAAATTTATGTGTATCTATTTTATAAAAATTAAATTTATTAGATATGCTACTATTTGTATTTCTACCTTCTGACACGTTTAATAGCATGCACACTTTGTATGCAGAAGAGCTACGATTAAATACTAACATTTTAGAAACAAATGTTATAAATATTGTTTTTTTGCTAGGTTTACTATTTTATGGAAATAAAACTCTATTTGTTCCATTACTCGAAAAGCGAAGGAATCAGATAGTTCGACAAATTGAAGAAGCAGAGGATAACATCCGAAAAGCTACGAGTTATTATTTTTTTACTGAAAAAGCCCTCTTGAAAAATGTATATAGATTTCCACTGCTACAGCGTCTATATAAAGAAAATACGATATTCATTATTAAAAAAAAGTGTATCGAGAAAAAAAATGCGCTACTTCAAACTTTTTTGGTAGGAGAGCAACTACTTGGAAATTACGAAAAAAAAGCTTTTGCCTCATTACAAAAATACGCAATTATATTTACGGCAAGTACTTTAGCTAAAGAATGTGGAAACCTTTCTGAGAATCGTCAAGTAACGTTGATTAAAAAAATTTTATCAAGTTTAGGAGGAAAATAGATGGGCTCTAAATCTGGCGTGGCAAATTTGTATGCGAATTTTTTCTATAAGAATGCTAACTCGGGTGGCATAAACCAAAAAGCAGGGTCGTGCCAATTCACTGCCTTAAATTTGGGAGTGGAACTGCAACTGTTCCGAGCTTTATTTATAAACTCCCCAAAGCTAATATACTTATTATCAGATCCTTCCGTGGCACAAGAGGATAAAATAAAACTGATTTTAAGCTTTTTCCCAAAAGTAAGTAATCCTACGAAAGCATTACTAATGCTTCTTCATGAGAACGGACATTTATTATTAGTCCCAAAAATCAGTGAAAAGTTTTCGCTAATCGTATTTAACCTCGAAAAAAAAATAGATCTACTGGTGGCAATGCCCCTTATTATTAATAATAAGCCGACCATGCAACAGGTTTTTCCTGCTCCAGGGACAACAATTACTGTAACGTATAGTCCCAAACTTGGTAGCGGCTTTTGCTTAAAATATAACTCCATGGAGCAAGTAAGTAATATAGATAGCTCACTTGTTTGGCAATTAGCAAAGCTATTGGGCTCATTGAAAAATTAATGCATACAAATATTTAGATTTAATTTCATGAAAAATATAAGTCAATTAGGCAATTTTGTTGAAAATAAATTGAATGAATATAATGATCCCACTTTGCGTCAAGGGGACATGGGGATTGTTTTACAAATGGGCGACGGAATTGCTAGGATTTTTGGCTTAGAAGGTGTAGCTTCAGGAGAGCTTATTGAGTTTGAGGATCTAACGATTGGGATTGCACTTAATTTAGAAACAACAAATGTTGGCGCAGTTTTAATGGGCACTGGCCGAAAAATTAAAGAGGGGAGCACTGTTCGGGCCACCGGTAAAATTGCACAAATTCCAGTAGGTGAATGCCTACTTGGAAGAGTGGTTGACGCTCTTGTAAACCCTATAGATGGTAATGGGGCAATCCAAGCAACGGAATCACGCTTGCTGGAATCCCCAGCCCCAGGGATTATTGCTCGAGAATCCGTTTCTGAACCGTTGCAAACTGGTATTTTATCAGTAGACTCTATGATTCCGATTGGTAGAGGACAACGTGAATTAATCATTGGAGATCGCCAAACCGGAAAAACTTCCATCGCAATTGATACAATTCTAAACCAAAAAACAGAAAATGTAATTTGTATTTATGTGGCTATCGGGCAAAAAGCCTCAACCATCGCGCAAACCGTAGCCATTTTACGTGACCGCGGGGCCCTAAAATACACGTGTATTGTTGCCGCGAATGCGAGTGATCCTGCGACTTTACAATATTTAGCACCTTATGCAGGAGCCACAATTGCAGAACATTTTATGTACCAGGGAAAAAGTACGTTAATTATATATGATGATTTAACAAAGCACGCACAAGCATATAGGCAAATATCTCTTCTATTGCGTCGTCCCCCCGGCCGTGAAGCGTTTCCTGGGGATGTTTTTTATTTGCACTCTAGATTATTAGAACGTGCTGCAAAATTAAGTGCCGAGTTAGGTAGTGGCAGTATGACTGCTCTTCCAATTATTGAAACAGAAGCTGGCGACGTATCCGCCTATATTCCAACTAACGTAATTTCTATAACAGATGGGCAAATTTTTTTGTCCAATGATTTGTTTAATGCAGGGATTAAGCCAGCCATTGATGTTGGTATTTCGGTATCTCGCGTAGGGTCGGCAGCCCAGATTAAAGGAATGAAGCAGGTGGCTGGGAAATTAAAATTAGAGCTTGCACAATTTGCGGAGCTAGAAGCTTTTTCACAATTTGCGTCTGATTTGGATAAAGCCACCCTAAAACAACTTGCCCGTGGGGAAAGACTACGCGAATTGTTAAAGCAGCCGCAAAATTCCCCAAAGTCGGTTGAAGAGCAAATTGGCCTTATTTATGCGGGAACTAATGGATTTTTAGATGATTTACCTATTACGCAAGTAACTAAATTTGCCAAAGCACTATGTGAAAATATTCTAGGGTTAGATAGACGCTTTTATGATGAAATAAATAAAACCAAGAAATTAACAGTAATAGCTGAAGGCCATTTACAAGAATTAATTCGAATAGCTAAGGAACAAATAGCTTCCCCTTAAAAATTAGCAAAAAAGGGTCCTAATTTATTGCAAATTGGTATCCACTCTTTTCTAATAAATTAACTAATTCCATCCCGCCTGTCTGCGTAAATGTACCTTCCATCATAATATGCACTTTGGTTGGTTTCAAATATTCGAGAATACGCGGATAATGAGTAATTAGAATAAGAGAAGAATTAGCAGGCAGAGAGTCTTTTATTTCCTTGCAAATAATTTTTAATGCATCAATATCAAGACCGGAGTCTATTTCATCAAGAATTATTAATTTTGGGGAAAGAAGTAACATTTGAAGAATTTCATTTCGTTTTTTCTCTCCGCCGGAAAAACCTTCATTTAAATTTCGTGTTAAAAATTCGTTCTTTATTTGCAACTTTTTTAATAAATCCTGTACTAGCTCAATAAATTGAATCGGATCTAATTCGGGCTTCTTCAAAAATTTTTGCTTTTCATTATAGGCAATTCTTAAAAAATCATAATTTGTTACACCAGATATTTCAAGGGGATACTGAAAAGCCAAAAAAAGACCATTATGAGAGCGCTCTTCGGGTGGCATACGCAATAGATTTTTTCCACAAAAAGAGACATCCCCCTTTTGTATTTTGTATGCAGGATGACCTGCTAAAACTTTAGAGAGCGTGCTTTTACCCGATCCGTTAGGGCCCATAATTACATGGATTTCATTTTCCTTTACAGTAAAGTTTAAATTTTGCAAAATCAACGTTTCTTCAATTGAAACGTTCAAATTTTTTATACTCAATAATTCCGTATTCATAATATCATCCTACTGTTCCTTCTAATTTTAATGAAAGCAATTTATCTGCCTCTGCTGCAAACTCCATTGGAAGCTTCATCATTACTTCCTTACAAAAACCGTTAATTAAAAGCCCTACGGCTTGCTCGATGGCTATTCCCCTTTGAGTTAAATAAAAAAGCTGTTCCTCGCTTATTTTTGAAATTTTTGCCTCATGTTCTATTACACAAGTAGAGTTAGAAATGTCTAAATAGGGATATGTGCTCGCTTGCGAATGGGAGCCTACAAGAAAAGAATCACATTGGGAAAAATTTCGAGCAAAATTAGCATTACTTCCAACCCTGACGAGGCCCCGGTACGCGTTTTGTGAAGTTCCGCATGAGATTCCTTTCGAGAGGATTTTGCTAGCTGTTTTTTCTCCTAAGTGAATCATTTTTGCTCCTGTATCCGCTTGTTGGTAATGATTCGTTAAAGCGACTGAATAAAATTCGCCTAAGGATTTTTTTCCTAATAAAAGACAGCTAGGGTACTTCCACGTTATGGAGGAACCTGTCTCAACTTGCGTCCAAGAAATAAATGCATTTTTGCCTGCACAAAGGCCACGTTTTGTTACAAAATTATAAACCCCTCCAATTCCTGTATTGTCTCCGGCATACCAATTTTGAACCGTTGAATATTTAATTTGGGCATTTTCAAGTGCAATCAACTCTACAATTGCGGCATGTAATTGATTTTCACTAAATGTAGGTGCTGTACACCCCTCTAAATAGCTAACGGAGCTGTTTTTTTCTGCAATGATTAATGTTCGCTCAAATTGACCGGACTCTTTATCATTTATTCGAAAATAAGTGGATAATTCTAAAGGACATGCTGTATTTTGAGGAATATAGCAAAAAGATCCATCTGTAAAAACCGCAGAATTTAGCGCAGCAAAAAAATTATCTCCAGATGAAACTACTGTGCCCAAATATTTTTTTATGAGACTTGGATAATATTGAATAGCATCGGAAATTGAGCAAAAAATAACACCATATTTTGCAAGTTTTTCTTTATAAGTTGTTCCAACGGATATGCTATCAAATATGGCATCGATCGCAACATTGGAAAGCTTTTTTTGCTCTTGTAATGAAATCCCCAATTGATTAAATGTTTTTAAAATCTCAGGATCAATTTGATCTAAAGAATCAAGTTTTGGTTTGGTTCTAGGAGCAGAATAATATCTAATTTTTTGATAATCAATCGCAGGAATATTTAAATTCGCCCAGGATGGAGAATTCATTCTTCGCCATTTTCTATACGCTCTTAATCGAAAGGATTGCAAAAAAGATGGTTCTTTCCTTTTTTTGGAGATTTCTAAAATAATTTCTTCATTTAAGCCGGCAGGAAAATCGGCTCTTTCAATTGGGGTAGTAAATCCGTATTTATATTGTTGGCTTATTACCTTATTAATTTCAAATTGTGTGTTTTTTTTTTCACTTTCCATTTTTTATTTTAAAATTAAAGAGTAATCATAATAGTAAAAGAAAGAGATCCCTTCGTAAGTAATTTATTTTTGCATTAACATTTATATTTGAATGTATCTTCTTCTCTATAATAAAAAGTGTATATTCGCAAAAGGCTTTATATTATTTTATGAATAATTTAAGAAAAATATTTGTTCCTACTTTAGTATCTATCATATTTATTTCAATTGCAAGCACCCATTCTTGGTCGAAGGAAGTAGATTCATCTATTTGGACTGCTCCACTAAATGATAACACAAAGGCTACATTTACCCTTGACCAACTTAAAAAAGGTAAGCGACTTTTTAATAATTCTTGCAGCGTTTGCCATGCAGGAGGAATAACAAAAACGAATCCAAATGTAAGTCTTGATAGCGAATCTTTGATGCGGGCTACACCCTCAAGGAATAGTGTCGAAAGTCTTATAAATTATATGAAAGATCCAACCACTTTTGACGGGACCAAATCGATCGCAGAATTTCACCCTAGCGTAAAAAGTGCAGATATCTTTCCAAAAATGCGTAGCTTAACCGAAGAGGATTTATATGCAATTGCTGGTCATATATTAATTCAACCAGAAATAGTTTCGGAAAAATGGGGGGGTGGAAAAATATACTTTTAATTGTTAATAGTATACTATTTATAAAAAAATGCAAAATAGAACTAACGCGGAATGATAACCCCATTTGATACTAACAGCAGCATCCGCTTTATTGTGTACTTTTTGTATCTACTCGCTGACTTTATAGATTATCTTTATTTATTGCTAAAAATTTATAGGGTGCTATGCTTTACCAAAATAGTGTTAGATAATTTTCCACTTGCAAATCCATATAGGGGCATTTTTTCAGTTATTCGTGTCATTACAGCGCCATATTTTAAATTTTGGGACAAGGTATTCAAACTAGGCACCGGTTCTTTTGATGCGTCCGGAATTATTGGTTTTCAAGCCTTATCAATGCTTATTGATATTTTATTGCATTGTAAAGAGTATTGCAAAATTGAAGCTGAATATCTTTTCAATACTCTCCCGTAAATTCGCAAGTCGGAAAAAGACCCCTAGAATCCATTTTATCGGGGCAGATTCTCCAAATATAGATAAAATTATGCTAAAGATAAGATTAAAACGAGTAGGGCGAAAAAAAAGCCCCTTTTACAAAATAGTTCTCGCAGAAAGTTTGGCCAAACGTGATGGAAAGTCTATACAATTATTGGGATATTATAATCCATTAACAAAAAAAATAAGTTTTAATAACTTAGCATTACATAAATATATAAATAACGGAGCATATCCTACCAACACGGTTCGACATTTGATAATAAAAGTCCTTAACCAGACATATACAAATTCTGCTGCTTAAAAACTAAGCCCATTTGTTATTCGCTTGTAAGAATATTTGAAACGAGTGATATCGAAGTCCAAAGTGCTATCCGCACAGACTTAGCTGGATCAAATAGGCCCATAAAATTCGAAGAAAGAGTATTAATAAATTTTTTATCAACTAATTGATAACCCCACGGGAATCCCAAGTGTTGAATTTTTTTAATTAAAAGAAGAACATTTGGGATATTGTAATTAACAAAAAGACTTATAACTATTTTTATAAGCGCATTATTTATAATGCAAGCGGATGCAAGTTCATCACCAACTAAATTGAATACACTCCAGTGGAACAATTCCTCTTTAAGTTGCAGATAAATGATACCACCGCCGGGCAATAAACCTTCCTCTAAAGAAGACTCCAATGTTGAAATTGCGCATTCTAATAAGTTGCGCTCATTATCGATTTCATTAGGAGAAATTTTTCCAACTTTTATTCGGGTTAGGTTTCCTCCTAGGCGGCATATGCGTGCTTTTAAAAGATTTTTCTCATAATCTGTTGGGCATAAAAGTAACTCACGATTTAACTCATTAATTCGGCGAGACATTAAAATTTTTGAAAATTTAGAAAAAATAAATAAACTTCTATTTTTTTTTATGATAGCTCTTGAAATCTGGCCAAGATCCGTAATGGACCAATTTCGAGCTTTGTCTATTTCAAAGGGATAAAATGAGGAATGCGCTAAAAGTGATAAATCCTCCAGAATTCCTAATTTAAGAAACTTAATTGCGCTATACTTAATTATGCTAATCTTCGCTTTTTTTTTTATATTTTGCAAAAAAAGAGCAGAAACTGCGCTATTACTAATAGTTTCAGCAATAATTATTAAGCTTCGATTATCTATTTTTAAAAATTCGATAATTTGTTGAAGTTGATTTATTGAGTCAATGGGGCTAGACGCGATTAATAGAAAAGGATTTTCATAAATAATTTCAGATGGGTTAATAGTATTGCTAAAATGAAAAGAAGAGAACCCTTGCTCTATTTCAATTCCGCTAATAATTTCAAACGTATCTTCGGAACTGGCATTTTCTTCAATTGCAAGTAGGCCTTCTCGACAAAGAGAAGTAGTTGAGCGATAAAGAAATTCGCATAATTCAGGTCGCATTTTTTTTTTAAAAGCTGTTTGAAATAACCCTTTGATCTGATTTTTGCTAGAAATTGGAAACGATAAATCAAACACCTTTTTTGCTAAAAAATAGTTGCTCTTTATTAGCCCATTAGCAATAAGTAGCGGGCTATAGCCACTCGTAGTAAATTTTAAAGTTGACTTTAATAATTGGCATGCAAGCAAAACGGCTATTGTAGAGCCATTTCCGGATACTTTAGCTGGCTTTCCTAATGAATGGAAAAAAAGCTTATGCATTAACTTTTGAGAAGAGTTTGGGAAAATAAGTGTATTTAATAGGGTAGCGCTAGTTGCAACCCATTGGAGCTCACCTAGCTTATTTGAGGTTAATGCCCGCTTTTCGCAAGGTCCTAAAAAAATCTTTATTGAATTCTCAATTTGTTCGATTTCAGAAATAGTATACGAGAATATGGGCAAATTTTTTTGCATCCTTGTTTTTTTAGACTTTTCAATCACATTAATTTCAAGTATACCTTCTTATGTGTAGAAAAAAAGTTTATCTTTATGATTAATGGTCTGCTTTATTGTATAATGCATTGTATATACTTATATTCATGAGGACACGTAGCTCAGTGGATAGAGCACATGGCTACGAACTATGGTGTCGGGAGTTCGATTCTCTCCGTGTTCACCAATTTAATCTTA
>Ga0302140_10002165_pt1 | contig 25646 bp, 25 predicted proteins | sample I_Bog_E1_1_FD_202095 | JGI IMG/M metagenome (GOLD analysis project Ga0302140, IMG submission 202095) | Peat permafrost microbial communities from Stordalen Mire near Abisko, Sweden - I_Bog_E1_1 | ecosystem: Environmental > Terrestrial > Soil > Wetlands > Peat | place: Sweden: Abisko, Stordalen... | reverse complement strand
ATGTTGATACTTGCTAATCTCATGCCTCCGTAAAGCTACAGTCCACGGGAAACTGGAGTGCGCTACACCCATGAACGCGCTCGCCTTAAACATAACCAAGAAGTCCACTAAACCCTGCTGATCAAACGTAAGGCTGTCAAACAGCTGCCGGTCCAGACCTTGAAGTAAGTCGTATTTTGTTACCACAGTTGCATTAATTTCATCAGAGCCGGCTGCCACCGCAAGACGCCGTCTCCAGGCTTCCGCAAACAAGTCGACCACAGTCTCGTTCCCAGAAGCGACATATACAATGCCCAGTCCCGTGCGTTCAAGGTTGCGAAACTGCTCCTCGAATTGATCTTCCATTTGCGAAAAGCGCCACTCCGCAGGCGGCCAAGCCCAGATGGCATCCTGCTCTAGCCGTAGGTGCGCGCCGTAATAGGCATCCGGATTGATGGCTTTGGTTGGATCGATAGGTAGCGCGTACCTTTCTTTCAACTCTAAAAGGATTCTAGCTGCCAAGGCTCGCGTGTCATTCCGGAAGGACAGGATCTTGCCGAACTCGTTGACAAACGCGTCGCCGTCGTCGCGAACGGGATACTCCAGGAAAGATTGGCCTATCTTGACGTGTACCGGGGCCTGATACTGGACCAGTACTGACTGCTGATTGAGCCACTTATCGAACAAGTGTCGCCATTCACGTGGGTGTCTAAGACCCTCACGCGGATGATCTGGCTCGAATTGGCTTCCTATCAGGGTCAAAGGTTCTCCTGCCTGCTGCGAGAAGAAGGGGAGATCCTCTGCGCGATCGTAAATGGTCATTCCAGGGCACCCTTTTGACAAATGAGCTTTGAAGGCCTCACGATCAAAAAGATACTCTAGCGGCACCTCGGTGCTGGTCTCGATATCCTCCAATTTCTTCGGGTTGCGTAGGGCCATTGACGGAACAACTATAGCGGCTCCACCGCTGATTGCATAACGTATACATCTCAAGATCTGATTGCGTACCATACCGACGCCGCCGTGCTGCCCTTCGCAGCTAAAAAGGAGGCCAGGCTGGAAGCTGGTGCGAGCACATATCTCCTGGATAGGGTAGTAGTCGATTGGAGCAGGAAACTCGACCTCCATGGCCAGTCCTAGAAATATATTCTCTGGCATTTGTTGTCTATGTTCTTGAGGGTGTTCGTCGAACAGTGTTGCGATCTCATCATGAATATCGAAACCAAAACTCCAGATGAGGACAAGGGAGACAATTAGCAAGAACAGCTGCCAAGGGCGCTGTAATCCAAACAAAGCCATCGTACAATTTCACAACAATCCCTGAAATCAATTCAATCAAATCAAGTGGTTGAAAGCACTGATTGATTCTCAAGCAACTGGTGGGCGCTAGCCGCCCTAGTATACAGAGCTTCGGTTTCAGCGTAAGGCTACTGCGGCACCATGAGCTTGGTGGCTGCTTGGCGCGTTTCAACACTACTTATCATTTAAAGTTGCTGAACTGAAAGCTTTTGAGGGGCGACCTGCCCAGGTGGCCCATACAGCAGGTACCTAGCCTAAGTAAAAGGTGTCCTGGTAGTCATCGTGTCACGTGTGCTCTTTTAACAGCGAACCCCTTAATTAGTAACACATACCTTCGTATGCTTGTTTAGCGTGCTTAGGACTTAGTGCTTTTCTCGCTTAGAGTAGCGATCGCTTCGGTCTAAAGACAGTGATAGACCTCTGAGATAGCCGACTTCGCTTCTAGCGTAGGTAGGTACTTAGAGTCGCCGTTCTGTTCTGGCTAATAAGTTACAATCTTGCTCTCCGTTGAGTAGCTAGTTACAATTTACTAACTATTCGCGCGAAAGTGTTAACAATACACGAGTGTGTTTGGGTGGACTAAGTTTGCCCCGAGGGAGCTTGAACAGGACCCCCAATCCCTAAAATATATCCTTCCTGCTCTCACAGCAAATTCTTCGCGCCAGGATTTTGAACCCCAATTCTGCTCCCGCTTGCTTAAAGCTCCCTAGAAGCCGCTGCTCGAAACCTTTTTTTAGTTTTTGGAGTACTACAATTGTGTGTATTTATATTTGTAATGCTACACCTCGAAGTGATAGGGGTAAAGCATAAAACCTTGATGAGTATAAAGCAAGGATACTCGAACATCCCCCCGAACAAACAGAATCTCCCGACGAAATTTGTGCAATGTACTATGCTTTACGTGAATGTCTCAGAATATGGCAGAAGCAATCGGAATACAGTTGAAATGTGAGGTTGCTGAGTGAACGTTGAATTTTGGGAGGTAAAGACTGAAGTTGTTGATGTTGAAAAAAAGAATGAAGAAGCCCCCTTCTTGCGAACGGTGTGCCATTTTGTCCTTGCCCAGAGAAGAGTTGAGACGAAGATATACGATGATAGCATAAACTTTCTCGGATTTGTCCGAATACCCAGTCCAAATCATTCCAGAATCATATCCTAATCTATTTTCCCGTTGATGCCCGAAGGCCAATAAGGATTTTCCACCTTCCTCCGTACGCCGTCGAAAGCCCTCGAAACTCCACCCTAATAACCCGCTGGGAGGGATCAGTTCCGTTCAAGCAAAGCGCTATACACGAATGATCATTTAAAGGGCCCTGCCAGCTTAGCTTTCCAGGTCGAGTCCGCCTTTGCGCCCAAACCTGTATCCACATTTGGCCAGGTTCCACCACACACTGCCCCAATTTCCGCTGCTAAAACTGCCTCTAAGCTCATCTAGAAATTTATAACAAGAGTTTGAAACCGCCAATAATTTAGAATGAAACAAGTACAAGGTAAGGATGATGCTATAATACAGGATGTTCCTCGCGCATATAAGAGAATAGGAAAGTCAAAGTGGAAATATTTTTGCCTGCACCTTCGGGAATAAATAGAGGAATCATCCAATCTAAACCAAAAGGAAATTGAACAGAAAGAGGAGAGACAAGGTCGTGAAAGGGAGGACAGACAGAATGAGACCAGTTCAATGAATGTTTCAAGGAAGGCTCTGGAAATTCAGAGAGCCATAACCCGAATCGTCAGTAAGTCTCTTCTCCCCATCCCTGATAAACCTAGTCGCCTCTCTATGAAGCGGCAGCGAGGCAGCGGAGGCAGAAAGTGTAGGAACGGGTAGAGCGGTGCCTCCTTTCTTCTCATTGTGGCATTTGAGAAAGCCATTGCTGATCTTGTGTCGTAATTGCCGGAAGATATTGGGATCATTCTTAGAAATAGCGTTGCCGTTATTGCTCTCGGCGCTGTGTGCTGATCCAGGCCTGCTTTGACTAGTGCAATTGGCTGGAAAGAGACCAGCTCCATCGTGGCTAGAAACTACTGGGCTGTTGATCCGGGTGTTGGAGCTCCTGTTGCTGGCTGATGATCCACATCCACATCTGATGCTGAGACCCGCACCTACAGCAATAGGTAATTTGAGGCGTGGAAGGGCAGAATGTTGAGAAGATATCGGACTTCTGCTTGGAGTCGAGATAGTCGCGGTGCCTGGTGTACCTGTGCCTTGAACAAGACTGAGGGGGCGTGGGTTCTTGGATGGGGAGAAAGTCGTGCGGGGTTGCCTAGCGTACTGTTCTTTTTCATCCTCGGCATTGTCGACGAGCAGGTTGGTACCAGGTTTCTGGGATCTTGGTCTCTGGCCTTTCACGTCCGCTTGTTGGATAATCGTGCCACTGATCAAATCTTGAACCATTCTCTCGTAGTACTGTACGTTCCGTTTGTTCAAAATTTGTAACTTGCTCACTTGGTCTTGAAGCTCGAGAATTCTAGCTTCTGCCACTTGGTGCTCCCTGCGCAGTGACTCCAGTATCTCTCGTGTCTGCTGATGGTCTATTCTCTCCATCTCCAGGTTATCCGCTGGTTCAACAGCGAGAGAACTATTGAATTGACAGGTTTCTAATTCTGATCCAGAAGTGCTCATCCTCGAGAATGCGGGGTCCGATGCAAGTTCAGTTGAGACCATGTCTATCATCAGGCAATTCCCAGAGAAGTGTTGTGCTGCACTGATGCTATAACCAGAAGATCCAGACGACGTTCCGCGTCTAGCCCGTCGTCGACGTTTGCGATCCGGACGGTTTGGTGTCAATGAGTCGGATTTGGAGGATGTTTCAATTGAACCCTGAGCTTCGGTAGAATTTTGGGCAAACGTCTCCTGTTGAAATGGAGGGTCTTCCATGACAATGGTTTGGCGAGGATCGTAGAAAGTTCCTTCTTCGTAAGAGGGTGATGCTGGAGATGGTATGATAAATTCTTCCCAATTTTTCTGTAACTCTTCAAAATTCTGTTGTCAGTAACATGCAATGCGCTAATGGAAAGATATAAGAATATGATTCCATACCTGGATTCACCTCCGTTGTATGTTCAGTAGAACTCGCATCCGCCGGAACGACCTCTACACTATGTCCAACAAACCCGGCGCGAGGGTTCGTAATATTGACATTGGCTTTAGACGAAGCCCGCGCCACATCCTCCAGGTGCAATCCTGTTTGTCTAGGGCCCGTAGAGTTCCCTGTAAAATGAATATTTTGATATGACTCTGTATCTGAGTTCTGGATCCCATTTCGAAGAGCTAGCAGCCAAGGGTCTATACAATTAGACGGCAAGCCTTGGCCGGATAGAAAAGAATTTCCATATGGCTGTGAGCAATGCATAGATCCATCACGATTCCGAGGGGAGGTGTGGGTAGCCATTTCACTGCCGAATTGTGGTCCAGGTACCGATCCAACTTGCAAACCCAGCATATTCTCACGTACGATGGTTCGTGGAGTGCCTCCCAGGGTAGGAGGGTTGGTGTGTGGGCCGCCAATTGCAGACGACGAGGACAATTGTACAGGTAATTGATATGTTTGGGAATCAACCAATGGGCTCGCAGTCTTAGAACCATCTTCACGATCCCAAATCTTGACATAATTGCGTAGCGTGCCAGCCCTGTAGTGGGATATCAGCAATTTTACCAGTGTATCACGGTGCAAAAGACCTCTGGAGTAGACTTACTTCGCGTCCTTTGATATCAGCCTGCCCTGCTTTCGTCTCTCCTCCTTGCATTCCGGTAAGCCGGCGACTGGCTTTCCCTTAAGTCGTTTCACGATGCTGTTGAGGGAATTGGATTGACCTCTCGCACAGTTCGATGTTTCTCCCTCCTGCCTCATTTCCTGAATTTCTTGCCTAAAGAACTCCCATTCCTTCTTGATTATATTTTTCTCAAGGCAGGCCCGCCATGAATAACCATACTTTTCAAGCGCCGCAGGCCACTCCTTGTACTTCAACCCTTGCCCGAGTATAGAATAAATGGCTTCGTCCAGCGTAAAAGCATTTGTATTGTAGGTATCTGAGCTCGACATGGCTGCTGGTACAACGATACGACGATAGTTTAATGGTCGAAAGCAGATGATGACGGAAAATACACAGTAATGGGCAATTGTAACGACAGTGGTGGGTATAAAACCCCAGAGGAAAGTGTTCGTGGGATCCGCCTAGGCTCGAAGCCTGTGGGAGTGGATTGGTGCTTGCACGGCAGAGTAGCTTATATATGTTCGTCGACGTTGTTATCGATAGGGCATGACAACTGCTCGCAGAGCACAAAGGTATTAGCAGGTGATGACCGTGGGTCAAGGGGAAAGGAGCAAAAACTTTGAATGTTGGCTACAGAGAGGAGCTCCAAGAGGCCCGTTGTTAGCCTGTACCGGCAGCGAAAAGAACAGCAATCGAAAAGAAACACGGAGAGAAGACCAATCATGAACAAAATATTTGATCTAATACCAAGGGATTCTATCAACGAAAGACTGGTTGCTTCTGTACGCAAGTGTAGATTGAAGTGAACAAGTGTTCAACGAACCTACCCCCGCGTCCCCAACGCCACCGTTTGGTACAGAAGGCTGGCATTGATGCGCGCATCAGCACTTGCGATTGCGGCTCCAAAGACGCGTGTGTCCGAGGCAGAGGGTGATTTTGATGGAACTTGTTAGAGAAATGTTTTCGCATGAAGAACGCATGCTCGGCATGAAAGAGGGAGGTGGCCGCAATTTCGGCTAGCTCCACGAGATGAGGCGCAGGAAACCCCCCGAGAACATTGGCCTTCTGACGACCAATGGGATCTCACACTGGCCTAGGTCTCCAACAATATCTTCCTGGTTCACGTTTGGCAAGCAAGGGATGCACTCCAATCTCATCAAAACTCCTACTCGCGTAATCGCAGATCACACCTTGGACCCACTTTCTTATTTCAACGATAGGTTGCTTTCGGTGAGCGAGCTTGGAAAGCCTTCAGGGGCTCGGTTGTTATCAGGGGCTTAAGCGAGATAGACTTCCAAACATCGCTTGCAAGTCATACGCGCATCTGCAGAATCGAGTCTGTGTGTTGAAGATGCAAGCAAGAACCTACAATGAGATACATATGCGTGCATGTAGACAGAATCAAATACATAAAGAGAAGCTTTTCAGCGCTTCCGCTGTCATTCTTTTTACTACTTACTATCATTTTGTTTCATCTTGAATACGCCTGAAGATTCTACGGCTTTGTTAAGGTGTAAGGTTGATATCATCCGAACTCTATACAACTAACTAAACATATCCAGGTTAGTCACCCAGTCTGCTTGTTAGCACCGGTCTACCATTTCGACTCGGACTCTCAGCAATCACTACGGCAGACTGCAGACTCGGACTCCAAATCTTCTGAAGTTCCGTCAGCACATCAAAAATGCCCAGAAACAATCCTCAGCCTCCTCCGTCGCCGCCACCACCAGCTCCCCAGCCTCAAGACCCATGCAAGTCTACTTTTCGGATCAACCTTGCTGTCCACTTGATTGACTTGTTCCCAGATTACGGACGCTGAGGTTTCCAAAATACACATGGCCGACTGAACGCGACTTGTGGAATGAGAGAAATCACTTGTACAAAAGTTGGTGAAATTACTGGCAGAACACAGCTCAGGCCCTTGAACAATGAAGAGGTGGCAAGGAAGAAGAATTCATATAGTTGGAGGTCTTTAATAGGTTGATATTCTTTGCTTTGTAAGAGCAGGGGGCTTCAATAGGAGGGGAGGAGAATTTAATATCTACAAGTCAAAACAAGCTACCTATCCTAAACTTTATTTAACGAATATTTCAATAAACTATGCCTAAGTATTAATTACATACTTATTATTTTTCGAATTTTCTTTAAAAGTTTTGTAACTTTTGATAAAAGTTAGACTCTAGTATTATTTCACACTGAAAATCCATACATAATTTTCTTTTGTTCCAATGTTGAATCCTGTCTGCTCACGTGAAAATTCTCCTCTGTGACAATCAAGCATATGACGGAAAGATGGAATTGGACTGGGGAGGTTCCACAGTAGCCCGGCATCTTGGTGACTTGACCATAGTTTCAGCACATACACTCGAGTACACTCGAGCTTCAAGTACAGAGAGATTCGAAAACTTAGATAAGAATAACAAAACGAAGTCCACGACATCACAAACCTCCTCTTAGTTCCTCTACCAAGCACACCTAGCCAATACTCCCTCTGGCCACCTCCTCACAGAATATTTCCTACCCTCATCCAAGAACAAAATACCCAACCCGAACGCAGCAGGTAAGAAGAAATGCTCAGCTGGGACACTACTCGTGCCAAGCACGCTCTGCAATTGCGGGATATATAGCCAGAAGATAGCCATCACCAGAGCGAAAGCGATAGCGGGGAAGAGGTAAAGGTTCTGTGTGGTTTTATTGAAAGCTGGTGGGTGCTGGAAGATGGAGAGACGGCGCGTGCGGAGACACATTAGGTTGAACCATTGCCTTGGGTCGATCAGGATTGTTTTACAGGAGCAAGAATGTGGGAATAGGGGAATGCGGGGTGAAAGAACAGAGGGGGAAGCTCACATGACTACTAAATTCACGAAATAAATACTCGATGCTTCTGCGAGTCTTGCATTGGCGTAGTCTTGATCGATAGTATCTGGGAGGCTCCCATATCGGAACCAGAGATCGTTGAACGGGATGCCGGAACGTTGGAGATACCAGTAAGACATGGCGAAGGAAGTCAGAGTCTCGATGACGCCAATGAAGCCATAGGATTGTAGCATCAATTTCCAGTCGACGAGTCGGTCAACCTTCGGCTTGCGAGGACGACGGAGTAGAACATCAGCCTCGGGAGTCTCGTATGCAAGGACAGTTGCTGCAGCGCAATCGGTGAAGCAACAGATGATAATCATCAAGAAGGATGACAGAACTTGAGGAAGGCCGAAGACAACGTTCGTGAACACGGGCCAGAATTCGGAGAAGGATCCAGCTGGCAGGAGATATGCGATCGTCTTCTTCAGGTTGTCAAAGACGACTCGTCCGTACTGCACGGCTTCAACCACGGCGCTGAATGATTCTAGGAGCACCATGTCTGCAGCTTCGATGGCGATATCTGATCCGCTTCCAAGAGCAATACCAATATCAGCTGCCTTGAGAGAAGGGGCATCATTGACACCGTCTCCTGTCATGCCCACAATTTCATCCCGACCTTGGAATTCCCTGACGATGCGGAGTTTCTGTTCTGGTGTCGTCCGAGCGAAGACAATTTCGTCGTATCTGCAGAGCTGTTCCCATTGATATTCGTTAAGAGTGATCATCTCATGGCCACTCAAGACGATTGAAGTCTTTGGTGTGTCCGATGAGACTTGAAGAGTCTTCTTTCCCGGATCAGAGTCGGAGATGGAGTACGCATCGTCTCGAGACAGAGCTGAGATATTTTTGACCAGATGTGGTGGGTTCGTGATGATGCCACATTCAGCTGCGATAGCTTGTGCCGTCAATGCGAAGTCTCCAGTCACCTAACAGACAATTAATATGATTACGCGTCGTTGAGTTCAGAACGTACCATGAAGATTCGGATACCTGCTCCACGCAATATCTTGACAACGGATGGAATTTCGTTGCGAGGAGGGTCTACTATGCCGACAATGCCAACAAGCGTAAGTCCTTCTCTGGCGTGATGGAGAACTTCGTCTTCGAATTGGCTCGAGGTCGGCATTGCCCGAATCTGTTCTTTGCAAACAGTCTTGCGAGCCAGCAAGATAACGCGTCGACCTTGAGATGACCAGGTATTCTTGGTTTCTTCAATTTTAGCACGGGTAGTGTTGTCGAGAACCTTTGCATCTCCTTCGATTGTGATATACTTTGTGCATCGTCCAATCAGAATATCAGGTGCTCCTTTAATTGTGAGTAGACTACTCATTGTTAGACAGCTATCAATCTAAAGCGTTGCGGAGACTTACGTGTCTTGGAAGCGGAAAGTGCTCGCTTCTGTCGATGGCAATGCAAGCTCGAGGCCATTCTCTTGAACAAGCTCCAGAGTCCTTATCATATACTTGTTTTTGCTATTGAAAGCAAGTTCAAAAGTTTTCTTCCACATTTGGCGAAGTTCAGAGACAGGTCCAAGCGATTCTGAAAATCGAAGGATTGCCTGATCAGTTGCGTCACCATTGATCTTTCGCTCATGGAGCGGAAGTTTCATCGTTGACGCATCGAACTCTCCTGCATTACAGAGTCCCGCAATGGATCGTAGTTGAGAGACAGCATTGGATCTTCCATTCTCCACTGGTTGACCATATTGATACAGTTCGTCTCTGGCGGTTTGTGGGTCCATATTATGCATGCCGATGCTGCAATCTGTGACGAACATTTTGTTCTAGTCAAATTAGCTGGAGTGCCTTACTTAGAGTTGGATTCCGTACCTTTGTGAGGGTGCCCGTCTTATCAGAACAGATCACGCTCACAGCCCCAAGAGTTTCAACAGTCTTCAATGACTTACAGAGAATCTTGTTCTTTCGCATGAGATTCGCTGTAATCGTAAGAGAAGCTGTCAAAGCAATTGGAAGGCCTTCAGGAATGAAAGCAATGGCCACCGATACACAATCAACGATCAAGGTCGGGACGTTGATCCATGTCGGATGTGCCTTTCTCAGATACGCGGCCCTGTAAATGTCAGAACCCTTCTCTCGGGAGGGGATGTAAATCGTACCACACGATGATCACAATGACAATCATGGTCAACATGATAGAGCAGATAATTATGACGAAGTTGAGAACCTCCCTTTCCAAAGTTGTCATGCCAGTCTTGGGGGTGTTGGTCATCTTTGCAATCTTACCAAAGACTGTAGAGTCGCCAGTCGAGACGACAACTCCGATGCCACTTCCCGAGACGCAGTGAGTGCCCTGCATGCCGATACATCTTGTCTCAAGATAGTTATCGTCTGTGCTGTCGACTGTACCTGGCAGTGGCGCAGATTCACCTAAGTGTATGTCAGAGCATGTAGCATCCGGGGATGATATTTCCCGCTTACCAGTCAGAATAGATCGATCTAGCTTCGCGTCAGAGGAGATCTCGATGAAACGCACATCAGCTGGAAGCTTGTTCCCTGCTTTGATGTAGAGGAAGTCTCCCGGAACAATATCGCTTGCGACGACAGTTACCTGAGTGCCATCGCGCAAGAGCAGACAACTGTCGGGAAGCATTGTGGTAATGGACGCCATGACTCGTGACGATGACCAGTCTTGCCATGCGTTGAATGCAGCCTGGATGAAAAAGACCGCAAGCAAGACGATTGCAAGAGCTAGATTTGCTTGCGCTGGTGGCTCTCCTAGCGGTTTCCATGATACAAAGACGAGGATGGCTCCCACAAGCAAGATTGAGCCAAATCCTTTGAAGAAGTACCCAAAGATCTGCTGAAAGTAGTGAGTTGGCGGAGGGGACGGTGTGTTCTTGCCATATTCCGTTAGTCGTCGCTTGGCCTGTTCTGTAGAGAGACCTTGTTGTGGAGAGGTGGAAAGTCGAGTGTAGATTTGGTTGTGAGCAATGGTATGCCAGTCTAGGTTCTCAAAGTCTGGTCTTGCGTGAGTAGTGGAATGGAGACTGCGTCATGAAGTGCCTACCTTTTGCGGCTGAATCCTTTGCTCTCTGGATCTCGGCAGCGCTTTTCTCTTTCGATTCGGCAATCTGGTATGAGACAGTTCGATATTGAATCGGAAGCGCTGAAGCTGGATCGATAGAACCTCGTCGGCTGTGCACGCTATTGATTGAAATGTTCGAGTTGGAACGGTGAAGGGTTGGGCGAGGCCTTGTATCCGCAGCTTCAACATCTGCATCCGTCCATTGAATGCGCGAAGCCTTTTGCTTCTCTTCGCTGAACTCTACCATTTTGACGGGTTCAATGAGGGGGTACGAGAATCAGAAACGAAATTTCTAGCTCAATTCAAGAGAGTGAAGAGATGGTAATGATTGCAGACCCGAGAATTGCAGGAGAATGCAGCTGAGAGCACTATTGGCTTCTTCACATATGGACGAAGCAACAATGAAATCCAAGGGGAAGGGTCCTTATCAAAAGATAAACTCAAGGAAAATTTCCGCGGGCCCACCATCTTGGTTCGATGTTGCCATCAAAGGCAAAATGCAGCTGGGAAGCTCTAGTCACTTCTGACAGCTTGAGCGACCATGCATGACGAGCTGAACGTTGGAATAAATCCCTCAGCAAAAGAGGATATACCAAGCCTGAATAAGCAAGATCTATCACACTGACACGTTTTCCAGATTGAGCGAAGACCTATGCGTGAGGCATTGATCAACAAAGGGTCCATTCCAGCTCGTCTCCGATTCGCGGGAAGAGGAATCCGACGCAACTTCGGTGATTGCTCGTGCGTGGTTGCCAGAATACTGGGGTCAATCCTTGGCCTCAAGCTGCGCCTCCTTCGATGCAAAGCATATGATATTTGCGTGGGTTCTGGGGTCGAGGCGGGGACTGACATTGCGGCGGCAATCGAGGTGAAAGTGTGCGGTTGCAGAAAATCCCTCATCACCAATCAGCCGCCGCGCCAGCATCAACTCCACATCTCGCGTCAGAACAAGCTTCTGTCGAGATGAACCTCGCCCGCTTGGACGAGGTCTCGAAAATCCCTCATATCATTTGCTAGACTGCTAACATCGAATGATGGATATCTGTTACACACAAAGGCCAATCTTTGACATCAAGTTGCGGGTGTTCATGCTGCAACCCCTGCCCCGCCACTGTCACACCGCGTCGAGCTCTCGGAGAGGCCAAAGAAGGCTTCCCGTCAATCGGCACTGTCGTGGAGCTCTGAGCTCTTTGACGCCTATCTCGAGCTTGGGAAGCTGTCTCAAATGGGAATGTTCATCCGTGAAAGTCATTGCTTTCAGCAGCAGGCAATGATGGCAATCCCACCTTATGAGTAACGACTGCTGCTCGATCGTTCGGCCGACAACTGGCGGCATTATCGTCTCGCCTCCAGCCCGCCAAGGGCGCTCATGCTTAATCTAGTCGCCAACATGCTTGTTGTTACCTTGTGAGAGCAATCCGAGCAGTGCAAGTGCTGTCAGTGGATGGTTGAGTTGGAGGAAATTCGAGTGAGATATTGCGACGCGACGCGTTCCAGATCGCTGAGTGCACGTTGACAAGCGTGTAGTCTGCTCAATTGCTGAATATGAGGTTTTTCTTAGATTGACAGTCGCTCAGTCGCTCTGGTGGTCGCGTTCATTGCTGGTTGCCGTTCATTTGTTTGATGATAAGGTGGTGTTGTTGACGCATGGTGCTCGGAGAAGCTCTGGGCCGACGATGCTCCGGCAAGCGAAGCCCCTTTTCTCCATTGTTGACGTCAACAACCGTGAGTGTTTACTTGCGATAGTACTCGCTGGGAAACTGACAAAAAGGGGGCGCGATCACGCTCAATCCATTTCTACTGCTGTTCGGGTATACTTATACGGACACGGCACGTTTGTATCCAAATAATGTTCCCATCCATAATATGCCAACTCCGGAAAGATTGTTGTGGGAAGGAAGGTGAGACGGAAGCTCCAGGAAAGCACACCCATATGATTCGAAATAGGCTTATTTCGCCCACTTCATATGGCTTAAATGTCGAGGCCTTGTCCATCACTTTCATAAATCGTCATATTTGTCTGCGACTAACAAATCCCAGAAAAGAAAACAGCGAGTGGTAACCCACTCAGCCGCCAGTACGCCCGACGCCAGCAAGCAGAACCCCACTGCCACGCTACAGCCACGACCAGCCCCGACCAGCACCGACATCGCAATACGTCACATCGACGCATTCGTAACCGCTCATCGCCTTGATCGCGCATCTTTGACCATCAACGGCCGACAGCTTCAAGGCCGCACGCCGCGAGAGTGACAGGAGACGTCCTCCTCTTGCAAAATACGCAAATAAACCAAGAAAAAATCCAAAAAAGTAAGCGCAGATTTCTGCCTTCACTTAACACGCAAATTTGGCCTCGACAGCCTGTTCAAGCCAGCTACCACTTCTTTTTCCCCGGTTTCTTCTTTTGCACGTCGCACACCAGTTGCTGCTAGGACCCTAGCCTAGCCTAGCACAATCTCCTTTCGGATTGGTGCCGCCTCCGCCTAGTCCTCTCTGTGAATATATGTGATGCCGCCTCCAACTCTCTATGCCACCAAGCCATGCGGTCCTTCTGTCCAGTCAACAAGCATAACATTATAATGTGATTGGTGCTCGCAGCCATCGATATGCTTTATACCCACCGGTAATAGTTCACCGGATCGTCGGGATCATCTTGCAGAATCTCCTGACAAGTATCGCTTGCAAGGCTCTCCATGTAGATGGATAGTAATATAAATTCGCAGCGGCGAGTATCTTTTCCTAGAAGCCACGACACTGGCACTCCGATGATGCCTATGGTCCTTCCCAGAGCATTGGTAATTGGACATCTGACGGATATCTCGGGAATGCTCTCATCATCGCTATATGTGTCATTTCCAGAAGAACATTGATCCTCAATACTATTTCCAGTGGCGCTTTCTTCATCTACTGAGCCGTCAGTCATGCTAGATTCTTCTAATTTGATGTCTAGAAGCACTGATTCGGCCGTGAAGCGGATGAATCCAAGTTCTTGTTCCGTTATGGTGAACCTTTCTGATGTGGGTATGTCACCAGCTTGCATCAAAGCTGACGCGCTCTGTGTGAGATCACGCAGGAAAAAGAGGGGCTCTGTTGCCTCAATGTCGTATTGAGCAGCAGGCTTCCATTCCACGAGACTTTTGACCCTGTCCTTGCATTTGGTAGCATATAACACTGCACCACCCCATGAAGCCCATGACCAACTCGGAAAAGGCAATCTTATGGTATGGCTGTTTATACTTGCCGAATGCAATCCGTTTCGCATACCGTCGATACTTTGACGTGGTATCCACAGCAACGCTGCATCAAGGTGATCAATTGGCAATCCCCAAATAAATCCCTGCGAAAATTATGGTTCGAATGCTTTTGCGACTCCAGAGAAGGCCCATAGCTCGTCCGTGGCAACAGTCAGTTTTCTTGCTGAAAAGGCCTCAACTGCGTCAATGTATTGGCGGAATGCACATGGTTGGACCAAACAGGGTATTCGCGAATTTGGCAAAGTGAATTTCCAATTTTGCGGGCTGGAGGCTGCCTTCGGCCAACCCAAGAACAATCTTCGCAAACAGTCTCGGATTTGCATTGGAGGTAGGCCTGGTAGGGAGTGAAAACAAGGCAGCGCGATGACAGAAATCCTTCTTGATATGTCATCCGCGAGTGGACCAACTGAAGGCTTCTAGGACGGATACAGGGTCTGGTTGCGTTGTGATATATTCAACACCACGAATAATTTCGCTATGCTGGACCAATTGATGAGTATTTGGTTTGACGCCCGCTATATTATCATTAACACAGCAACCACTTACAGAGACTAATGTCAGAATCGCAGCGCTATAAATCTGGTCCATCTTCGACATCTGGTCCATTTTGTCTAATTCGTCGTCGATGAGGATACACAAGCGGTCAACCCATAGGAACCGCTCACCAAGGCCGGCAACTACCTCGAAGGCATCTCTTATAGTGTTCGGTAAGTCGTCATCTTTGAGCCCATTGGCGTAGCGCAGGTCTTCTTGATTTTTTCTGCTAAGACAGAACCGATTCGACACACCCCAGACGAAGCTAAGGGCAATATATCTTTCGTTTGTGGTGCCATCAACGAGTTTCCGATCCAACACGTCAATCAGGCGGATGTTGTAAGTATTCTGTGGATACAAGCTAAACTGCTTGCAGATATCACCATGCGTAGTGTCACAAGAGTGCAGCCATCCCCGGATGAGGTCAAAATCAATCTAGCAAGACTGCATTCGTCGCCCGAAAGAGATTCCATACCGGTAGTCGTTAGGCTTGGGGGGACTACGAGGCATGATCGATAGGCCGTCCTCTGGTTTCCAATGTTCGATGGTTTTCCGGATGATCTGCCAGCCCCCACCTTCACCTGACTCCCCCTTGGAGGAGGCTGGGGTAAGACAAACCTTTATGCCATGCCCGTCGATGTTATTGTGAATTAATTGACAGATGTATTGCTTGCCCTGGGGCCATTTATAGGCACTAGCCTTGATACTAGCAGCTACCAGTCGACACATGGCACAGCTCCTTCTGTGTTGAATATCCTCTGCAGTTCCTAGGTTGTAGAGTAGGCAATTTCCTTCACATGGAACGCGAAAAAAAGCATCAAAGTTTATCGTCCGACAAACTTCACAAAGCCCCTCGCCGGTATCCGGTTGTGTTGCAGCTGCGTCGGAATGTCTGAGGCGGATCGCAAGCGCATTTCCTGGCTCCCCAGATTTCCTTTTCAGAAAGCGATGAAGATGGGAAAGCACTCCCATTTCGAATAGAGTCCTCCATTTCTGCAGCTGCTGCTTGACCTTCTTGCTACCACAGCTCGTCTCGATTCGTTCATCGACCTGGAGCTTCGTATGTTCTACCTCGACTAGCTTCGGCATCGTGAGAATCTGTTGGAGAAAGGCGACCTTGTCTGCTTCTCGGATTGAAGTCTTCAATTTGAAAGACTGCAAGGCTGTGGTTTGTCGGAAATGCGGATCTGTTAAAGGCTTCCTTTTGGCAGCCTTTGTCCGGTAGCACTAAATAGTTTCTGAAGGTTGACGTCGTAGAAATTCTTGATTCGTTGTTCTTGGGCTCGGAGGGAACAGGAAATTTGGGAAAGAAACGGTGTGGAAAGGGAGGTCGAGGGGGAAACCGGTCTTTCCAAAAATGTAGTGGGTGTCACGTCACGGCAGCTTGCAGCAGTTCATGTTTGCTTCGAGCCACCTCGTGAACATCCTGTACAGTACCACCAAAGGTCTGCTGCGATCTGAAGAATCAAGAAGTTATCAAAAGAAGAGTAATGCAAGAAATCCTAGTGCGAATTAGAAATGAACTAAATATGCTGCTCCGTGAGAATTTTCGCGAAAAGCGTGAGGTGTCCATATAACAGTTGAGCCCCGTTTGGAAAACATCGAGTCATCTGACTCCCCTCTCTGTTGCGTATACTGTATGCGGCTATGCGATCCGCCTAACAGCTCACCGATTTTTCAGCTGTCGTGTCACACCTCATCTCAAACCCTTCAATTTCTGTTACAAAGGTAAGTAACTAAACAAGCATGTGGCCTGAAGGCGGAAACACGAAACGAAACCATTAGTGCAGCTACGGCTCCTTCCTCCTCAAGCTCGGGAGAGCTGAACGACCGGGCGCCGAGTATTGACACGATTGAAACAAAACTAACAAAATCCCTCTCGTTGCACAGTTGGCTTACAATTGTGCTTTCGCCAGAAATCAACTCCGCTTTCAGTGAGAAATCGACCCTTTTATACACAATTAAGGCTATTTATACAAGGAGAAAGCAGGAATGCAACCGCTCATAATCTGGTCAGTGGCGAGAAATCGCTGATCCCTTGGTTATAACCGGGAATTGATAGGTCCCATCAGTCAATCCTGCCAACGGAGCGTAGAGACGTACTATTTTCTCGTTAACTTCAATTTCTCCAGATCTTGGCAAGTTAAGACTTACGGGTAGTCGAAAAAGTCTTATCAGACGGACACGGGAGCCAGCTATTTGACATTTTATCAGCGTCTCCCTGGGACCTCAACAAAGTGGGTTTGTGATGCAACTTACTTATTCGTCCAGTTCCTCGGCGGCTCCACACTCGCAGCCTGAACAAGGATCTGAAATACTCCATCCCTTGCCGAATCATCACCATACACCGAACTCCCATCTGGAAACGTGATATCACTCCTATCGCCAACCGCATACCTCTCCAACGAATTCTCCACCAGATATCCATCAGCGTCATACAGCGTCAAGCTCCAAAAACCATCATTCGCCACCGGAGGTCTGCCAGAAAAGGTGTACAGATAAGACTCATTGCTGCCAAGCTGCATTTGTTGGTCCTCTGTCATGGCGTAGAGGACTTGATCAGGAGTTAGCTCTAGATAGGCTTTCTGCGCTGTAGTGGCGCGGTCGATGAAGTTGGATCCGAATAGAGCTTGGGGGACGCTGTGTTGCCAGCCGTTGTTGAATGGTTTGAAGATCGTGGTTATGGAGTTTTGTAAGGTGGTGAGAGCGAGGTCGTAGGCTGAGGTGAGGTTGAGGGCTGGTGGTTGGTGGTAGCTACCACCGTAAACTCCTGCGTTGCAGAGAGTGCTGTTGATGTATGCGGCTTCAGTAGCGGAAATGTTGAATGGAGGGTTTGCGTCAGAAAAAGTAGCTAGAAGCTTGAGTATCGCGAGAGGTATGTCTTCGGTGTTGTATGGTTGCAGATTCCTTCTCGTTAGAGATGCTGGTATGGAAGACTTTCGTATTACAGGAAAGGCAACAGATGCATTGATGAACGATTGGACGTCGTTCACGTCTGTACTGTTATTCTTCACCAGAATCCTACCTAGGGCCGTCCCGTCGATGGTTGGAGAATTCACATAGCCTTCATAGTCACTGGAATCATCTCCAGAAACAATTGGTTGAAAGCCCCAGGTGCCATCGTCCACATAACGAAGGAGATATTCGCCACCAGAATCGTTATGGATGCTGGATATAGTAGCGAAATTATTTCCAAAGCTATTGCGGCATTAATACGACACCATGACGGGTGGAGAGCCACTTACGGATCATAGAACGCAAAGCTCCAGTATCGATCTGGGTCGATGTCTGGGATAGTCACTCGAAGATCATTCTGAGAGAGATCGTAGAGAGCAGTTGAATAGAGTGTATCTACGTTCGGCAGAACTACTATGGTCGACTGAGGCGTAGCAAATGTTGTTGAATGAAGGAGTAGATTTACTGCGTTGGATTCTACGAAAGGGAGTGCGAGTTTGGCATAGGAATACAATGGAAGTCCATACTAGACATTGTTAGCTTTACTGGAAAGCAATTTGATAGGAGTCTATTCTCAGGAGGGGCTTACTTGCAATGCAAATACTGTCGCATTCAATAGACTCATTTTGAGATTCAAACAGAAGAGTTTAGCATAGCTTTGCTTTGTTTCTGACATGTGCTGAAGGAGACTATGACATTTTATATATGGCGAAGCTCACCTTCCTGTTTCGTCAATTGTTCTCGACTATTATCTGCCTTGCACTATAGAATAATTAGCCTAAACAGATTCTAGTCACCCAACATCGGTAGCTTCCCGAAGGGGGCGCTTATCGCATTGATATTAATGAGTTGGTGTGTTCTTGGTTTTTGTAGAGGGGATGATGTGCTCGTGATAGAGAATGCCGTGATGCTAGCATTGATATAACGTGCAGTCATGGCGGTAGCTAGGATCAGAGATGGATAAATAGAGTAAGCGACAAATAAGGGGGTGCCTATGCTAGGACCTCGGCAGTGGTAAAGTACTAGAGATCATGTGGAACGTTGGCTTGCAGCTTTAAGGTCGTTCTGCCCGTCGCTTTCTGGATCAGCTAAGCAAATATTATATACATTAATTTGAGTCTGCTTGCGATCAATGGCTGGTCCGCCGTGCGGGGCGACAGAACTTTACCGGAAATCTCACGTGACAAACAATGTGCCGAGTCTGCAAGCTCGATCTCACCCGCACAAGAGCACGAATTGCATGTAATCAAAGAAAAGTTGCTGAAATGCGAGAAGAGATGACCTTGACGGACTACCTAGATCCCAGAACGAGAAGGAATGCATCTGTTGTGTGGGCAGCTTTGCTATCCTTCCCCACGAGAGAAGCTAGCATCTTCTCTAGACTCCGCGTTAAATTGCAGCAAACATCGAATTTATGGCATCTGAGCTTAATGCGAGACCTGCTTTGTGTTGGTCTTGTAATCGAGATAAAGGGGCTTCGTCTTCAAAGGTCACGGCCTCTAAGCTATTAGGCTCTAGGGAACTCTTTAATGAGATGCAAAGGTGATGTAGAGAAGAAAGAAGAGGCGATGCGGGTACGCAGATCCGAAACTATCGTTTCAGGCGACTAAAGAGGCTTTGTTGGGAGGGATCTCAAGTAAGAGTTCGCGCCTTTGCTCTGCGTACAGCACCCCCAACTCCTCTCCCATTCTGGAAAATATCACTTTATACGTTGTCCCGTAAGTTCTGGGTGAATGAACCTGTCGCAAGCAGATGTTTCCGGGGTTTCTAATTGTTACAGGGTCCCCGGACCACTCTATGGATAGCAATATGTCTGCAAATGGTCTAGTATTGTACGCAGAGCAACGGCTTGTGCTCTTACACACCTGCGTCAGAAGATGTGCAGAAAGAAAGCCCACTTGGGAGCAGAAGGAGATATGGAAGTAAAGCTTGAGGTGAGGCTATGGAGAGGCTCTTTTCGGGCGGGTTTTGTCTAAGAGCACCCCTCGTCGTAATGCCAACGCATGGCATAAAGTGAATGAGAATGGTCGGCTGTGTGTGGACAGCCCACGGAAAAATATATCTGCGCCATGACGCTATACCGACTGCCAAAGTCCTATTCCTATTGGCTGTCGTGAGGCAGGGTCGGTGAACTTCTCACGATTATCGGCGCTTTCGAACCGCGCTAAAGAAAAGTCAACAAACTCGCGATGTCTCGTTCTATCTTTACCTCTAACCTTCCCTGGACATCAACACCGCCACAAGCACCGTGACTATGGTCGACAAGCACGAGTCTCAGCAACGCGGCAGACATCTGGGACTGCTGTCGCCAAAGAAACGAGGACAGTCCTATCATCCCCATAGCAGCATTCATGGACCCCAAACTCCTCCACCAGCCGCGCGTGCCACCTCGAGTGCTTTTGACGTCTTCATGAGCCCTCTTCGCAGATTGGCACCTGCAGCAGCGCCTGCACCTCCACCGAAGCCAGAGCCTGTGCAGCTGCCACCAGCAATGCCAATTGGCCCTCCATCCTTGAAGATTCCTCCCCTGCGTCGAATGGCTCCACAACGAGGCATTACCAGCCGCCCAGCTCGTGAAGAGCCTCTTCTGCGACCACCTCCTCCAAATCGGCAACGCATGAGACCCTCTGCGGAGCGCCAAGCCTTCGTCACGAACCAATGCAAGATAATTCCTTTATACCTGGGTCGGCCTCGAGAGGAACAGGACAAGATGCTTGAACGATTCGCTCCGCGTCCTCGAGACATCACTTTCCTGCCGCCACTGTCCTTGTCTTCGGGCGCGTCGAGTCTTAAATTTCCCGAGAAGAAGATGCTCTCTGATATCCCTCCACCGACGCCTCTGAAGAACGATGCTCCAATGCATCAGCGCGGATTCGACTCCTCCTCGTCCTCGATCGTTGATGCTTCGCCGAACATGCTCAGCTCTACAACTCCTCCGTCCTTTGGTCCACCTCTGAAGCTGCCATATCCGTCGACTGCTCCTGGTACGCCGGAAGAGAATGGACCTCGAGTTGCAGATCTTAGGGATGAGCCGCCATTTTACAAGCTGCCTTTGAATCCGCCTCTTTCGCCAGAGCGCCTAGCAGTGGCTGGTTCTTTCAACGATATGCTTCCTCGACTGCACCCTCCTGGACCACAAAGTGATCTGAGTCTTGAGGATCCATTCAAGCACCTGAACCCAACCTACAAACCTCGTACGCCTTTACCCAATACTGCTTTGCAGCAGTCTGGGGACCCATCACTATCGCTCACTCCTGGTAAGCGCCAACCTCAGCTTCCATACCCTGCGCACGTTGCAAGCTCCGGAAGACGCCTTTCCGGTATCCATATACATTCCGGACGACGTAAATCTGTTCTGGACTATTCGAAAGCCAAGCGTGGTACCTATCAACCAAGGTTTCTTCCTCCATATCGTCCGAAAACCCCTCCTGCTGGCTGGTTCCTCTCTCAGAATCAAGTCAACGCCGTATCTCGCTCTGCCTCCCTCCCAGAGCTTCCAGTAATCGGTAATAAAACGTTCGCGGAGCGATCTCTGGAAGAAAATTCGTTCAGACCAGGCCCCATGAAGCTTGACTTCGAGCCGCTCCCAGTTGGTCCTGTTCAAAAACCAGTAAATATGGATAACATCAAGCCGTATCAACCTCTGCCATGGAAGAATGGTCTTCGGCCCATCCCAATGGACAAGTTCCAACATGGGGTGAAGAAAGCTGCAAGCAGCCCCTTCGCACCGCAAGCCAAGATGCCTAATCCGTTTGCTTTCCCACGAGATCTTCCACCGGTTCCCGCCAGGGATCCAATACCATCAGTCAAGTTCATCGACTATACTCAGGCTCCCAACCCTCATTACACCAAGTTTTCCTCTGGCCGAGGCCAGAGAATTTTGATGGAAAAGGAGCGACCTGGTCCGTTCGGTATGCGTGAAGCAAATATCTTTGCTCTGAAGCTTCTCGTTGCTGTAAGTCTCCACTTTGTGCCCACATGAGACATCCTAACAAAGCCAGCTCCTGCCTGTCAAGAACAATATGAATCCAACCCCACGAGAGATCCAGCTCTTTGCAGATGCTTCTGATATCGTCGGCCAGTGGCTGCTCAGCTACCCCGTCAACGCGTCCCCGCACTGCACCGGCATCACATACGGCACCTTCTTATTCAGAGCAGCTGCATGGCTTGGCAATAATTGGTTCACAGTCGCCGAGCTCCCGCGCTTCCTCAACGACAACTGGGGTATGCCATGTGCGAACATCGAGGGCCAGGAATTAAGTTACGAGTGGTATCTCAGGGTCCAAAACGTCTTCTTCCGGAGTGTCATTGAGGCGTACAATAACTGTTTGAAGGAGTGCTTTGTTGTTCTGGGTGACACGGCGTATCCGATGAATACGATTGTTCCCAAGCAGACTGGCGGTATGGAGGTTATGCTGGGTGGTACCGACGACAAGAGAGGTGAAGACAACGCTGGCAATGGCATGAACGCGAAGAATACTGTCGAGCCAGCCAATTTCTTTCAAGTCATGGCGAACGGTTCTGATCAGACTTCTCAGACTGGTGAGGGCAAGTCAGGTGGTCAAGACAAGATGGAGTTCGATGATGACCGGACGATCAAGGAAGCATTGATGGGCGACTGTCCCGAATGAGCCAGCCAGGTTTGCGATTTATCGAACGACTCGTCCCATCATACAGCCAGTTTCTTCGGATGTTTCCTGTCTTCGAGCCTATGTCGAGTCAATATATGTTCGAGTTTTTGCGCAGGGTACATACGACACAATTCTTCGAATACAAACGTTCTCCCTAGCTACCATTTCCTTCGTTTTTCCTTGCAGTCTCCATGGGCTGCTCCTTTTCGAGCACAAGATGATGAAATGTATCTGCAGCTCTCGACATTTGGCGGCCTTCCCTCGAGGATGCTGTTGCCTTGGACGCATCTCGGGATACGACGATACGACGAGATGTGTACCGTATCTGCGCTGCACACATCCGGCGAAGTCTCTTAGGACATGCTGTTATTGCTGCTCAATACGCGAATACGGTAATGGACGAAGGATGATGATACATCCAGAGCAGATGCGCTGGATATGGTCTGTACCACATCAAATCGCCCCCTTGCTGTTTCCCTCAGATCCATAGCTGAATAAAAGTTCTTCCTTTACCTCCTGTCTCTTCACCACAATCCTCTCATGCTTCTCACTCATGATCCATGCAGGTAAGATCAAGGTAGCATTCAGATTTCAAATCATCACGAAGTATCCTGCGCGCAAATCTCAAGATGTCCAACCCATGCAAAATGCAGGTCAGCGTCAATTTGAAGTGCCAAGCCACAGCGCGCCGATCCAGGGCCATAGATTGCTCTACCGGGGCCCCCAGTCCCGAACCAGCAGGTCCCAACGTTGGAACGGCGCCGATCCTTGCCTGTGATACGCTGCTAACCCCGAACCTCAACTCTTGTGCAAGTTGCGCCATACACTTGCATACAGCTCGTGCACAACCAGCGCGCAGCTTGGGTCTTGTTGCTCACCTTCTGCTTCTGGGTGCGGGCAACAGCGGGGAGCTTGGCGATGGAGGCTGGTATATAAGCTACGTCTGTGCCTGAAGGAATTTGGGATTGGTGTTTAGAGGGAGGGAATGTGTTGAATGTGAGTGATTTGGTTACCTGAGTAGAGTGGGGAAGAGCAAGCTGACGAGGTGTAGAATCTGCCAAGTGTGTCTGTCTCCCGTTATATAAGGGTCAAGATCAGGAATTGAAGGACAGCAAATATGGTGAAGCTCAGCGCATTCTGCGTGCTGCTCTTCGTGGGTGTCTCGTTTGCAACAACTCGCGCCGCGCCGCTGAATGCTGCTCTTGAGCGGCGGGTACGGGTATGTCAATTCACACCTCACAACATTCTAGAGAGGGGATGGATGCTAATTGAAGCTCCAGAAGACGACGATCCCGCGGCACGAGCTTCAGAAACGGGACACCGACCCCTCGCTCCTCTACCCAGCCTACAACCTCTCCGTGCCCATCGACCACTTCTTCAACGACACCCTCTACGAGCCGCACGTCCACGGCCGCTTCAACCTACGCTACTGGTTCGACGCGCAATTCTACAAAGCCGGCGGACCGGTCATTGTTTTGCAATCAGGGGAGACAAGCGGCGAGGATCGGCTGGGGTTTCTGCAGAAGGGACTGCTGCATCAGTTGGCGCAGCATACGCATGGCATCGCGGTTGTGCTCGAGCATAGATACTATGGCACCAGCTTCCCGGTCCCGGATTTGACGACGGAGAATATGCGGTTTTTGACCACGGATCAGGCGCTCGCGGATGAGGTGTTCTTTGCGCAGAATGTGAAGTTTGAGGGGCTGGAGCATTTGGATTTGACGGCGCCGAACACGGCGTATATTGGGTATGGAGGTAGTTATGCGGGGGCTTTTAATGCGTTTTTGAGGAAGTTGTATCCGGATGTTTTCTGGGGTGAGTTTCTCTGGAAGTGAAGAGTGGGAATCAGACTGACTGAATAGGAACTATCTCGTCCAGTGGGGTTGTGGAAGCGATCTGGGATTACTGGTCGTACTTTGAGCCCATCCGTGTCTATGCTGATCATACGTGCGTTGAATACACGCAGAAGATTACCAATGTGGTGGACAATATCTTGATCAACTTGAAGGATCCAGCGACGACGGCAGAGCTGAAGGGTGTCTGGGGCCTTCCGAACGTCACCCACGATGCTGATTTCGCTCAAGTCCTTGCAAGCGGCCTCGACTTGTGGCAGGACAAGAACTGGGACCCAGCACTTAATGACCCCACCTTCGACGACTGGTGTAGCACCATCACCAACTCGTCTCTCGTCTACAGCGAGACCGAGAGCCTGAAGACCACGGTACAAGATCTTCTCAAGAAAGGCGGCTATTCAGCTGAAATCAGCACCTTGACGACACCGTTCCTCAACTGGATTGGCTGGATTTCCGAGATAGTCACCAGCAGCTGCACAGACCCCAATCAAGACGACTGTTTCGGGACCTACGACCCCGCCAACTACGCCGGCGACGATATCACCGCTACCTGGCGCTCCTGGCCATACCAAGTCTGCACGCAATGGGGCTTCCTACAAACCGGGTCCGGCGTGCCCGCTACACAACTCCCGCTCATCTCACGCACCAACGATCTAGCCTACGAATCCCTAATCTGCAAACTCGCATTCAACATCACCACGCCTGCGAACTTAACAGCTATCAACAAATACGGCGGTTTCGGTATCTCGTACCCTCGCCTAGCGATCGTTGATGGGGAGTGGGATCCCTGGCGTCCTGCTACGCCGCATGCTAGTCCTTTCAATACCACGGCGGTAAATAGAACGAGTACAGTTGAGGAACCTTACTTGCTTATTTCAGATGCGGTCCATCATTGGGATGAGAATGGCCTTTTTCCGAATGAGACGACGGCCGATTTACCGCCGAAAGCGATCGTCGGGGTGCAAGCGCAGGAGATCAGGTTTGTGGAGCATTGGATGAGGGAGTGGAAGGCTGCAAAGAGGGGGTTACAGACCGTGAATGGGCCGAGGATGCAGAAGCCGCTTTGAGCGGTTGTGAGGATAGAGGAGGAAAAAAAAGGTTCTGGGCATTGATAAAGAGTTTAGAATTTTAAGTAATGGGTAATAGAAATGTGAAATTTGATCAAGCCAAGCGGCGCTGAGATTTGGTTCCTTTATTGATTCTTGATTCGTGAAATTAATGCTTGACTATAGGTTCTATAAGTTTTTAATGTGGACGGAGTGTGGATTGAGGATCGTCTCGAATGATTAATTATGGAGCAGAGCAGGGAAACGAAAGTGAAGTTGCTGCCCCTCGATGACGCTCAGTCCGGGTTGCGACTCCTCGGTCCCAGAATTACTATCTTGGTGGATTGAAGAGAGATGGGATTCTGTTGCACTTCACGAACGATAATTGTGGAGCTTGAAGGAATAACAGAACTAGCTGTTCTGGTGGGACGGATTTCTCTCAGTCCCAAGATCTTTGGGGAGTTTCTATTACATATC
>Ga0302140_10002164_pt1 | contig 25654 bp, 22 predicted proteins | sample I_Bog_E1_1_FD_202095 | JGI IMG/M metagenome (GOLD analysis project Ga0302140, IMG submission 202095) | Peat permafrost microbial communities from Stordalen Mire near Abisko, Sweden - I_Bog_E1_1 | ecosystem: Environmental > Terrestrial > Soil > Wetlands > Peat | place: Sweden: Abisko, Stordalen... | reverse complement strand
ATGGCTGCCGCATGGGCGTGCGTCCGCAAACCTGGAATCAGCTTCGTGAAGGCGAACTGCTTACCTGCGACAGTTGCGGCAGGCTGCTCTACTGGGACCCGGCCTTTGCACCCGTAGCCAAAGCTCCACAAGTCGAGAAGCCGACCCGCAAATCCAAAGCAAAGAAATTGCAAGCCGGAGACTGACTTTGCGGCGCATCTGTGTGGACATGGATGAGGTCATGGCGGATACGCTTGCCGAACATTTGCGCCGCTACAACCAGACATTTGAAGAAGAGATCACCACCCAGGACCTGGCCGGCAAGGGACTGTGGGAAGTTGCCCCTCTCGACCGTCGTGCCGAGCTTCGCGCCTTTCTCGATGCCGAAGATTTCTTTGAGGATCTGGCGCTTATTGCCGGTGCGCAGGAAGTTCTGACAGACCTGAGCGAGCGCTATGAAATCTTCATTGCCACCCAGGCCATGACGGTTCCAAACTCGCTCGGGCCGAAATATCGCTGGCTTCAGCGCCACTTCCCCTTCATCCCGCCAACCCACTATGTGTTCTGCGGAAACAAGAGCATTCTCCGCGCCGACTACCTCATCGACGACCTGCCGCGAAACCTTGAGCGCTTCGAAGGCCAGGGCATCCTCTACAGCGCGCCTCATAACCTTACGGCAACGGGTTTTGTCCGCGTAGACAACTGGCAGGAAGTGGCCGCGTACTTCGCAACGCAGACGGATTGATCTTCATGGACGCTGCGCCACCGGGTTCAGCTTTGGCGCTGGAACTGGTCCAGTCGCCCGCAGCGGAATCGCCTGCGTGAGCGGAGCCTGATGCATGGTTACAATGATCGCCCCGGTTGGCTTTTTGCCGGCGCACTGGTAAGAGTGCGGCGTGCTCGCGTCAAAATAGAGAGCGTCCCCAGGCTCCAAGGTGCAAGCCTGTTCGCCGTGGCGAACCTCCAACTCGCCATCCAGAACATAGAGAAACTCCGACCCGGCATGCATATGGGCCTTCGGCTCCATCTCCTTGGTCAGGGGGATAAACTCGGCATAATACGGGTCCATGTGCCGATCCGGAACCATGTACCCCAGGCTCTCGAAATGGTACGTTGGATTAGCCACGCCAGTTTGGGGCATTCTGACGCGCTCTTTGCGGCGATGAATCCGAAACAGTGCCGTAGGTTCAGTCTCAAAGAAATACGAAAGATCTTTCGAGAAAACCATTGCGATACGCGAGAGATTTCGCAAAGTCGGAACAACGCGCCCCGTTTCCAACTGGGAAAGGAAACTTGCTGACAGACCTGTGTGCTTACCCAGCTCCACCAGGCCCATGGATTTCTTCAGTCGCAGACGTTTTATGCGCTCGCCAATGCGCTTTTCCGCGATAAAGCGCTCTGCGGTCTCAGGATCAACCTGCGTCTTTTGCGTTTCCTCGGCCCTGACCAATGCTGCTTCACCCATTCTGCGCCTCCAAACCACGGACTACTGTAGGATGCTTTCTTGCCCGAAATGTTGTCCAGATCAAAAAATGTTCTTATGACATTGAATTGCAGTTTAACCGCAAGCGCGTATCTTAACTACGAGTGGAAAAGAGAATCCGGCCCATGAGTGCAGACCCCAGTTTTTTGAAATTGCTCCTCTCTGGTGCATCCGGAATGCTTGGGAGTTCTCTGCGCCAAACGTTGGATGCGCGCAACGCGGAAGTCGTTCAATTGGTTCGCCGCGGTCCTCCTTCCGCCGATCAGTTGACGTGGGATCCGATGTCCTCAGCGTCCATTCCAGACACTCAGCCGCTCGAAGGATTGACCGCAGCGATTCACCTGTCTGGAGCCAGCGTAGCCGCGCATCGCTGGACCGCGGCCTACAAACGTGAAATTTGGCAAAGCCGTGTTGAGTCGACGAGGACGCTGGCAACGGTTTTAGCAACCCTGAACCGTCCCCCTAAGGCACTTCTAGTCGCCTCCGCCACTGGCTATTACGGAGACCGTGGAGATGAGTTGCTCGACGAATGCTCTAGCTCCGGCAAGGGATTCCTGGCCGACACCTGCTGCGAGTGGGAAGCAGCCGCTCAGCCAGCCCTGAACGCCGGGATAAGGGTGATCCATCTGCGCTTCGGAGTGGTGCTCGGCCCTGGCGGCGCACTGGCCAAGATGCTGCCAGTGTTCCGGCTAGGCCTGGGAGGACGGCTCGGCTCTGGCCGCCAGTGGATGAGCTGGATCAGTCTTGCCGACGTGGTTGCTGCGATCTTGTTTGCCGTGGATACGCCGGATTTGTCTGGACCGTTGAACCTGACCGCCCCGAACCCGGTGACGAACGCGGAGTTCACGCAGACTCTAGGCGGCGCAGTTCATCGACCGACAATTTTCCCCGCGCCGGCATTTGCCCTTCGCCTCGCGTTTGGCGCAATGGCCGATGAAGCCCTGCTCGCCAGCGCGCGGGTCATTCCTGGCAGGCTCACAGCCGCCGGTTTCCAATTCGCGCAGCCCACATTAAGCGCAGCCCTCACCGCCGCGCTCAAGCCAGGGCGCTGGTAGATTCGTCTCCTGGGCCGCACTCTTAGTCTCGGCATGAGCGCTATGCCTTTCCGCTCACTGGCCTGAGTGCGTATAGTTCGTGCAGCGGGTTCCCCTCTAGAGCATGAGGTTATTCGATGGCGAGGCGCACTCTCTTACTCCTCTCTTTGGCAGTATTGTTTGCGGGCAGCATTCTGGCAGCGGCACAACCGGGCAGCACCGGACAGGACCACGGAAACGGCCAGCCAAAGACCCTGTCCGCCCAGCCGGACAGCGGCGCGGACAGCATCGCCCACATCACCCTCGGCCAATCCGCAGTGGCACTTTACGGGCCGTGGAAGTTCACCGTGGGCGACTCGCCGATTGACCCCAGGACCGGCCAGCCGCTGTGGGCCGAGCCGGATTTTGACGACTCGAAGTGGGAAACGGTGGACTTGACGCCGAAGGACGCGGCCATCGATCCCGTCAGCGGTACCTCTGGCTATGTGCCCGGTTGGACGGCCAAAGGCCATCCCGGCTACTTTGGCTACGCCTGGTACCGAATCCGGGTGAAGGTGCAAGCGCAGCCGGGCTGGGAAATATCCCTGGCAGGGCCGGCAGATGTGGATGATGCCTACCAATTTTTCGACAATGGCGAGCTGGCCGGACACTTCGGCGACTTCACCCGCAAGCAACCTACAATCTATGGCGCGCAACCCACAATGTTCCCGCTGCCGAGGTCAGGCAGTCACAACGGCGGGACCGGCCCAGACACGACCAGCAAAAGCGAGTCCACGCGAGTTCTGGCCTTCCGAATGTGGATGGAGCCTTCAACTCTGGTCCTTGAGCCTGATGCGGGCGGCATGAGCTCGGCGCCGGTGCTGGGCGAGGCCGGCGCGGTTGCGGCGGGCTACCAGACGCGCTGGCTGGAACTCATTCGCGCCTACGCATCTATCGGCGCCGAGGCGCTGCTGTTTGGCCTCCTCGCCGTGGTCGCTTTCAGCCTCATCCTCTTTGACCGTTCCGATCGCGTTTACCTATGGATGGGGGCTCTTTTTCTGCTCATCGCGTCCTATTCCGCTCTCTCTGTCATCGGCGCCTGGACGGAACTCCAGAGCATCTCCATCAATAATCTGTTGACCGATGGCGTTGCGCAGCCGCTGATTTTCGCCGCCTGGGTCATGGTGTTTTGGGTATGGTTCGGTATGCAGCGCCCATCATGGCTGCCCCGGCTGACGGCCGGACTGACCCTGTTGTTGATGGTCTCAACAGTTCTCGGCGAAGAGATCTTTTTCGGGCTTGTCCCGCATGCGGTTGCCGCCCATTTCGTTACCCTCACTCTTGCCCAGCAGGTGCTCGTCTTCGCCCTCCTGTTGTGGGTCGCAGTCGAGGGTATTCGCAAGCAGGGGGTTGAGGGTTGGTTGCTGCTGCCTGTCGTCGTGTTGCGGGGGATTAGCGCCTTCACGACAGAGCTCCTCCTTTTCCATGTACGAATGAATTGGTTTCCATTCGGCGTCCAGGTGGGCCTTGGCACAGTCGCGAATCTGCTGGTGGCGGTGGTGATCGCCCTGCTGCTGCTGCGGCGCCTGCTCAAGTCGGTGAAGCGGCAGCGGCTGATGGCGCTGGATGTGAAGCAGGCGCAAGAGGTGCAGCAGGTGATCCTGCCCGAGGCACGGCTAGCGCTGCCGGGACTGACCATCGAGAGCGAGTACCGGCCAGCGCGCGAGGTGGGAGGGGATTTCTTTCAGATTATTCCGCATAAATCCGACGGCAGCCTGCTGATCGTGGCCGGAGACGTAACGGGCAAAGGTCTGAGGGCGGGCATGCTGGTGGCGCTGCTGGTGGGGGCTATCCGGACTGAAGAGAAACATGACAACGACCCCGTCGTCATTCTGAACGCTCTGAACGAGAGGCTGATGGGCCGCGGCGATGCTCAGGCTACCTGCCTCGCTCTTCGCATTGCTTCAGATGGCGCAACTACGCTGGCTAATGCCGGGCACGTGGCTCCGTATCTGAATGGCGAAGAGCTGTCCATGGAAGGAGCATTGCCGCTGGGCATGATCGAAGGGGCTGAGTCTTCGATGATGCATTTCCAACTGGGGTTGGGCGACCGGCTGATGCTATTGTCGGACGGCGTGGTAGAAGCAACGGATGCGAATGGAAAGCTGTTCGGCTTCGAGCGGGTGAATGAGTTGCTCCGAAAAGCTAAGACGGTCACGGAAATTGCCAGTGCCGCGCAAGCTTTCGGTCAGGAAGACGACATCAGCGTCATCTCCGTGACACGGACCGCAGTGCGAGAGGTTGTCGCCGCATGAAGAACCAACACGGTAGTTGCGTTGATTTGGTTGAAAAAAATAGACTTACGTCGTAACTGATTTGAGAACCAAACAAACGACATACCCACGGGCAAGGTACCGGGAATCCACCCTTTTGCGCCCGAAATGAAAAGTTTTTGAGCGCTGCAGCCGACACTTTCGTCCTAAAAAGGCGAATCCCTAAGGCCGATCCAGCCTACGGCGCATTGATGCCACAGCCCTAGCTCGCGGACCCAGCGGCCGCCCGATCAGTGGCCGCGCAGTTTATGCTGAAGAGTCCAGCCGGTGGTGTCTTTCACCTGCCACAAAGGAACTAATTCATGCCTGATGAAACTACCGCACCCATCGAACCGATCGCTCCTGCCGAGCAAGCGGCGTCTACCGCAGCGCCAGTCGCGACTATCGCCAACCTCGGCCAGCATGAGGGTCAATCAGTCACCCTCCGCGGATGGCTCTATAACCTCCGCGAAAGCGGCAAGTTGCTTTTCCCTATCTTTCGCGACGGCACCGGAACCGTGCAGGGCGTCGCACACATCAAAAGCGTCTCGGCAGAGGTATTCGAATCGCTGAAAGGCCTCACGCAAGAGTCCAGCGTCATCGTCACCGGCAAGGTTCGCGCAGACAAGCGCGCTCCCGGCGGCTTTGAACTCGATGTCGAGGGCATTCAAGTAGTGCAGCGCGTTCCGGAGTCCGACCCCTACCCCATCACACTCAAAGAGCACGGCGTCGACTTCCTCATGGAGCATCGCCATCTCTGGGTCCGCTCGCCGCGCCAGTCCGCCATTCTCCGCATCCGTGCCGAAATCATGCGCGCTGCCGCCGAATACTTCGACCAAAACGGCTTCATCCGCACCGATCCACCCATCCTCACCCCGGCGGCTTGCGAAGGCACCTCAACCCTGTTTCCTGTGGACTATTTCGGCGAACCGGCTTTCCTAACCCAATCCGGCCAGCTTTACATTGAGTCGACGGCCCTGGCCCTGGGTAAGGTCTACAGCTTCGGTCCTACCTTCCGCGCTGAGAAGTCGAAGACGCGCCGCCACCTGACCGAGTTCTGGATGATCGAGCCCGAAGTCGCCTATTGCGATCTCGACGGTTTGCTGGAACTGGCCGAAAACTTCCTCTCGCACATTGTGCAGAGCGTGCTGAAAAACCGCGGCCCTGAGCTGACGGTGATTGGCCGCGACCGCGCCAAGCTCGAAGCAATCATCCCGCCGTTTCCGCGCCTCCGCTACGACGACGCAGCCGAGATGCTCAACCAGGCGCACAAGGATGGCCATCTTGAAGCACCGTTCGAATACGGCAACGACTTTGGATCGCCCGATGAGACTTGGCTCAGCAATCAGTTCGACCGGCCGGTGATGGTGAATCGCTATCCAGCCGATGTGAAGGCCTTCTACATGGAGCCCGATCCAAAAGACCCACGGCTTGCTCTCTGCGTAGACGTGCTAGCCCCTGAAGGATATGGCGAAATCATCGGCGGCTCGCAACGTGTTTCAAGTTACGAACTCTTAAGCGAGCGCATCGACCACCACAAACTTCCCCGCGAAGCATTCGAATGGTACCTCGACCTGCGCCGCTACGGCAGCGTCCCTCACTCCGGCTTCGGCATGGGCATTGAGCGCGCCGTAGCGTGGATCTGCGGCCTCGACCACGTCCGCGAAACCATCCCCTTCGCGAGGACCCTGCATCGCATCTATCCATAGGAAATGCATCAGCGCAAAAAACGTCGGGCCTGACCGCAATGCTTTGTGGACAGGCCCGATTTTCGTCAGATTTGGAAGCCGTCAGACCTGCATTACTTCAATCTCTTTCTTCCGCGAAAGCTCTTCCATGCGTCGAATCTCTTCGTCTGTCATCTTCTGCACTTCTTCCAGAGCACGCTTTTCTTCGTCTTCGCTGATCTTCTTTTCCTTGGCGAGCTTCTTCAGCACGTCGTTGCCGTCGCGCCGAACGTTGCGAATCGCAGTGCGATGCTCTTCCAAAACTTTGTTCAGGTGCTTGCAGACATCGCGCCGGCGATCCTCGGTCATGGGCGGAACAGGAACGCGAACGACCTTGCCGTCGCTCTGTGGATTCAGTCCCAGGTCAGCAGCCTGCAAAGCCCTTTCGATCTCCTTGATAACCGTCGGATCATAAGGCGAAATAAGAATGAGCTGCGCCTCAGGCGTGGAAACCTGGGCAAGCTGGTTGATCGGCATGTGCTCTCCGTAGTATTCCACCTTGATCTGGTCCAGCATGTGTACGCTGGCCCGGCCCGTGCGCGTCGAAGCCAGGTTGGCCTGGAATGTGGCCACGCCTTGATCCATGCGCCGCTTCAGGTCGGCGGAAAGTTCTTTGAGTGCCGGAATCCCGGCCATGACTGAAACTGCCATTGTCTTCGTCCTCGTTACTTCCAAAACAATATATTAACGGAATGTGCAGGGTGCAAAGGCCGAATGCTGTGTGCGAAATCGGCTCTGCTTTAGCTTGCGGAAATTCCTAAACGATAGCCGGAACAGCCATCGAAGCAGCCTGCTCATGCGCATGGTAGCTTGACCGCACCAACGGCCCTGACTCAACGTGTCGAAACCCCATCTTCAACGCCTCAGTCTTCAGTTCCGCAAACTCCCGCGGAGTGTAGAGACGCGCCATCGGAAGATGATCGCGCGACGGCCGCAGATACTGCCCAATCGTCAGAATGTCGCAATTGACCGCCGCAAGATCGCGAAAAACCTGGAGGAGTTCCGAAGTCTCCTCGCCCAACCCAACCATCACGCCCGACTTCGTAATCCCATCCGGCCGTAATTCTTTGGAATAGCGCAGCAACTCCAGCGTCCGCTCATACCGCGCACCTGAGCGGACGACGCGATAGAGCCGCGGCACCGATTCAGTATTGTGATTCAGCACCTCAGGCCGCGCTTCGACCACCGTACGAATAGCCTCATGGTTGCCCTGGAAATCAGGAATAAGCACCTCGACGCGGCAGCCGGGCGCCTGCTTGCGAATCTCCTCAATCACCATGGCGAAGGCGCGCGCGCCGCCCACCAGATTGTCGTCCCGATTGACGCTTGTAATGACGGCATGCTGCAAGCCGAGAGCAGCTACGGCCTCAGCAACACGGCGAGGCTCATCAAAGTCGATCGGCTCAGGGCGACCCTTGGGAACCGCACAAAACCCGCAGCGCCGTGTGCAAAGATTTCCCAGCATCATGAATGTGGCCGTCTTGTGGTGCCAGCATTCTCCAATGTTGGGGCAATGCGCGCTTTCGCAGACGGTGTGCAGATTGAGCGAACGAGCCAGCCGCTTCAGATCGTGGTAGTTTTCGCCCATCGGAGCGCGTGCCTTGAGCCACTCGGGTTTCGGAGCGGGAGTCTTCTGCGCCGAGGCAATCTGTACCAGTTCCAGCATTCTTTTATTGTACTGGCTGCGGAATCGAGCCTGTCTCGGCTATTGCACCGGCATCAGGTCAAGCGCCCGCGCAATCTCCAGTGCGGCTCGCGCCGGTTGGTTGCTCTCAGTACAGATGGAAAGCCGCGGCGTGGGCATATAACTCGCGTCGAAGCTGCCCTCTTCATGGAGTTGCTCGAACAAAGGCACCGAGGTCAGCTTCTTGTATTGCAGTCTGGACAAGCCGCCCATGCGACGTTTCAACTCTGGCAGCGGACAGGTGAGCTCAATGAAATCAACTTCTCCCCCAGCGGCGTTGACGGTGCTGACCGTGTCCGAAATGAATTCCGGACGCACAGTTGCTTCCGGAGCAAATGTGAAGATCAAACCGGGTAGAACGCTGCGACAGGCCTTGTCAAAGATGGAAAGCCAGAACTCCTCCCGCAATTCAACAAACTCCGGGCTGCCGAATTCAAAGACGGAAAGCAACGTATCCACGATCAGGTGATTATGGAAGAGCTTGTAGCCGGTTATGGCCACAAGCTCTTGTGCGACGGTGAGTTTGCCCGTTGCCGGCAAGCCGAAGATGAAAATCAGCTTCATTTTATCTGCCCTCCTTGGGGCAGTCTCTTCACTGCCCTGCTACTTCTTTGTTTCCGGAGCAGGCGGAGGTACAGGTGGCGGCTTGAGGTACTTATCCCACCAGGCAAGCCATCGCTCGTAACGGTCTTTGATGTAACTCGGGCGTGTGAATCCATGGAACTGCCCAGGATAAACAACTAACTCAGTCGGGCGTCCCAAAGATTTCAGTGCCTCATACATTTGCTCGCCACCCAGCAGTGGAACATTCATGTCCGAGGTCCCTCCCATGAATAACATCGGCGTGTGAATGCGCTTGTCGATTTCAAGGAAGGGATAACTCATCTTGAGATAGAGTTGCAGATTCTTCCACGGAGGTCCGAGCTCATTGTCATATTGAAGAATATATTGGTCGACGCCATAGAACGACATAGGCGCCGCGACTCCCGCACCGCTAATCGCCGCCTTGAAGCGGTCCGTGCTGGCTACCGTGTAGTCGGTGAGGATACCGCCATAGCTCCAGCCGGTTACAGCTAGGCGGTTAGGGTCGGCAACTCCCATCGCGACCACCTTGTCCACGCCAGCCAGCAGGTCCTGCACTTCTTTGTGGCCCCAGTCTGCGGCAATCGCTTTCGAATAGTCCTGACCGCGGCCTGAACTGCCACGATAGTTGACATTCAACTCCGCGTAGCCCTTGGTGGCCACCCACTGACGCATGAAATCAAAGCTATGTTCATCCTGCCCGTTAGGACCGCCGTGAATGTAGAGAATCATGGGAACCGGCGTTCCGGCTTTGAAATCCGCTGGTCGCGTCAGGAGTCCATGTACATCCGTTCCGTCCTTGCTCTTGAACTCCACATCCTCGACCGGCACAAGATCAAGTTCAGCTATCAGTGCGTCGTTGTGCGTGGTGAGTTTGCGCAGCACGCCGTTTTCCAGCGCATAGATCTCCGCAGGCGAACTGTCATTGGTATAAAGCACAGCCGTATGCCCTGCTGCTGTGTCCCATCCCGTCACGGCACCCTGTTGAGTAAGCAGCTTCTTGACCCCATCACCAGCTAACTCAACTTCCGCAGGATATTGGTTGCGATCGTCGCCTACGAGATAACTCAAATGCCCGTCGGACGAGTAGATTGGTGCGCGAACGGCACGGTCAAACTTGGCAGCTGGATAACTCACCTTTCCATCCAATGTAACTACCGCTGGACGGGACTGCGAGTATTCTAATAACTTCAGTTCGGCGCCTTGCGTATAGGCAATGGACTTGGAATCCGGCGACCAAGCCAGGTAGCCGCCATCGGGTCCCTTCCAGGTTGTAAGCTTGCGCGCAACCGACCCCGCTTTCGCTGCGACCACAAACACATCCGTGTTGTTGGAGCGGTCCGGATCGGGGTCCTGATTGCTCGCAAAGGCGATCCATGCGCCATCTGGAGACCAGACTGCGTCCTCTTCTTCAACATTCTTCGAAGTCGTAAGTTTCTCAGCTTTTTTGGTCGCCAGGTCGTAGATGTAAAGCGAGTCGAACGCGTCGTCTCGAAGGTAGCCCTGAATGTCCTGTTTGAAGTGGTAGCGATCGATCACGATAGGCTTGGGCGGAACCGGCGGCTTGCCTTCCTCCGGCTCCGGTTCCGCCTTGGGATGAAGCGTCAGTAGAAGCTTTTTTGAGTCCGGCGACCAGCTATAGCCCTCAATGTCCTGGTCGGTCATGGCCGTCAGCTGCTCAGCCTCTCCGCCACGCCGGTCGAGCACCCAGACTTGCGAGCCCTTCGCCGGACCGGGCCGCGAAGACGTGAAGCTGAGGTACCGGCCGTCCGGACTGAAACGCGGCGCGGAGGCTCCGTCCTTCCCAAAAGTAAGCTGGAGGCGCACCAATCCGTCCCACTTCACCATCCACAAGTGGGTCTGACCCTTGTCTTCTTTGGTATCGGTCTGGCTCACGGTGTAGGCGATCCAATCCCCTTCAGGCGAAACAACCGGAGCACCCACGCGTTGGATTTTAGCCAGGTCGTCAAGGGTGATGGCGCGTTTTTTCGGGGCATCGGCGGCCCGGGTTATGGCAGCGGCGCTGACGGTTAGCGCAAGGCAAAGAAAGGTCTTCAAGGTTCCACGCAGCATGGGCAGAGATTATCATTCCGCGCCCATGCGGCAAACCGATAATTAGTTTTCTTTATCTCAGTTTTTCGCGTACTTCGGTGCGAACCAGGTACAGAAAGAAGACCAGGTTGAGCAGCCCCTGGACGATTGCCGCGCCTTGATGCTGGCTGGAAAAAATCCACAAGTTGTAGACCACCAGCAGAAAAACCGCAGCCAATGCCAGCGCCCAGGCCCAGCGAAACAGCATCAGCAGCCCGCCGCTCGCGGTGACAAATCCGGCAGCAAAGACAAGAAAGATGGCCGGATAATGACGGCCTCCAACCACGCCCACAATGATCACTCCCGCCAGTATCAGCAAGTAGAGGCTGATGGCCGCCAACCCCGGCAACTGGAGCAGGTCGGCGCGGCGCGGTTGACGGGGCCTCTTCGGCACTTCATGGATTACCGTTTCGTCGCGGCCGGATTCATCGTTCATAAGGTATGCAGATAAGCCAGCAGATCACTCAACTGGTCGTCGGTAAGCTGCGTTGCAGGCATCATGTTTCGACCATGCAGAATCACATAGGTCATCCGCTCGTCCGTTGGTGGAGTGCCAGAAGGCATCGCTTTCATCTTGGTCAACGCTTGCAGGCCGGGGCCGTTGAGTGGGCGCGTGGTTGTGGGATGGTGGCATCTGGCGCATTTTTGTTGATAGACAATGGCTCCTCTACCCTCCTCAACGGTCCATAGTGATTCCGGCTTTGAAGCAGGCAACTCGCGGCAACCGGCGAGGGCCACAACAACTGCGGTCGCGACGGCCAGGACCGCAATGCAGGCGGATAGACGATATGTTCGCATCTTTCTCTGATGATACAAGGCCTGGAACCATTTCAAAAAGTATGCGCGATGAGTGCGTTAGACCCACGCCGCGAGCAGTGACTGAAGTCGAGCGTTGCCCCTTCAAACGAAAAACTCCGCTGAGACTTTTCAAGCTCAACCAAAGTCCAGTTCTTGAATATGTTTTAGGACCCTGCTGCCCGAAGCGCCAATTCCGGCACAATCTCATAGCTCCCATAATTGATCGTCAGCACAGCAGTTCCGCCGATGCGCACCTTTGTTTCGCTGCGAACCTGTTCGGGAAGCCAGAAACCGTTTGTTTTACTGCTCGTATAGTGAATCAGCGTTCGCGCAATCCAGAACGACGGGCTCTTAGCCGGCTCCGTTTCCATTTTTACAACCGCAAAGTCCGCTGCATCTACCCAGATCTTTCCGCGAGACAGGAATTTGTTCTCCGTCAGCGGTTCGACATCGAGAATGTAGGCAGGGCGCCCGTCCACGATCTCGCTTCCGGCAAGATGAAATCTGTAATTTGCATTTGTCAGGGCCGTCGACCTTTTGTCCTGGGAGGCTTCCTTTTCGCTCTCGATTGCCCGCTTCAGAACCTTATCGCAAAGCATGCCGGACCCACTCTGCGAAACGATCCGAAAGCTCTTTCCCTGCGCAGCGTCGTAGATGATTTCAACATCCATCTTGGCGGCGATCTTCGCGGAAAATCCGTGGTACTCCACCGTGTAATGCCGCAAGGCTCTGTACTGCTTTATGGCATCAGTCTGCGTCTGGTTGTGCAATTGCATCTGCTGCACGATCTGGTCTGAACTCAGGTCCGCGGGCACAACCGCACCTGCATTCTCTGCCTGAGCCAAATTCGCTGCGAACGCGAATACAACCGCCAGAAGAAATCCGCTGCCCAGTTGTAAGTTCATGTGCGCAGAATAGCCGGGCAAATTGAAAGCAAGGTGACGACGGCGTTGGGTAACATGAAAAGCGGGTCGCTTGAACCACTGAAGTAAACAAAAGGTATGCGTGTTCGACCCCGCAATCTATCCGGCCTGTACCGATCCAAATTAGCCGAAGACGAACAGATCATACGCTCCCGTCCAAGATGAGGTTAGTGCAATTAGGGACACTTTCTCGCTGAGCATGATTCTGTCACAATTCGACGACTTCACGCAGCAAGGGCAGACATCCTGTTCTGAATGTCTGCCCCTTTTGCCTTCTTGGTTGAGCGGCGATTAGTTGATCACGAAAGTGAACGTGACCGGCGTTGCCTGAATCGAGCCAGCCGAATCGACTCCGCTGAGCGTAATTGTGTAGGTCCCCTTGGGTGGATTGGAAATGGTGTCAGTGACGCTGCTGCCACAGGCGGTAACCGCCAACCCAACGCCCGCCAGAAGTATCAGCCCCGCCAGGCCGCGCAGTTTGCGCGAACTACGTCCCAGGAACCCAACCAGGAGCAACCCGGCAAAGGCCACTGTCAGCGGCAGAGGATTACCCCCGTTGCCTTTCGCAATGCTTCGAGCATGCAGCATGCGCAACGCGTGCTTTCCAGATTTTGCGATTGCAGCGGTGGAGTTGCAGTCTGAAGCATTCGTGTCAAGGGTCAAAGTTGTGGTTCCGGCAGTTGTCGAGGTGATCGGTACTGTTCCATCGCCCGCGCTGTTGATATTAGGGGTGAAGTTATAGCACAGGTTCGCGAGGGCATTGTCGTTTGACGTATCGAAGCTCACATCCACGGTTCCTGTGTAGCCTCCTCCTGGAGTCACTGTGATGGCTTCGTTGCCGGAACTACCCTGGCTCACCGTCAACGTGCTCGGGCTAGCCGCAAGAGTAATGGTTCCTGTGTTGGAGCCGACGGTCGCAACATTAACCGTTACGCTGCCGGTTGAAGCAGCATACGTGGAGGTGGCCACATAAGCAGCGAGGATGGTGTGCGCACCGGCGGTGGAGAACGACGTGTTATAGACAAACGTGCCATTTGAGGCCAGCGTCTCAGCGATGGCCGTACCCCCATCAACGGTCAGATTCACCGTACCGGTTGGAGTGCCGGTGGCGGCCGCAACTGTGATGGTAAAGGTGTCCGAAGCGTTGACGTTTGGTGAATTGTTCGACGCCGTGACTGTTGTCGTTGTCGAAATCAAGGTTGGACCTGTTCCTGAGCTTGCCGGCCATGCAGAAGCAAGGTTGGTCGCGTCCACCGATCCCAGCCCGGTTACCTGGTCGTAGCCCGTGCCGGCGGAAAAGCCATCTGAATTGGCACAATTCGCAGAGCCTGCCGTGCAGTCATTGTTCCCCGAAGTGACGTCGTGGAAGGCTGATGCGTAGGTAGCGCTGTCAGCGGCGAGGGTGTAGAGCGTGGGATTGATCAACCCCTGGCCCGTGGTATATCCCTGTTTCTGGTTGATCAGCGCCAAGATGCCGGAGAAGATTGGCCCATCGAAGCTTGTGCCTCCGGCTCCGGTCAGGTTGACCCCAGTGGAGTCTTCAAAGCCGTTGGTGCAACTGCCCTGCTGAATCGGCGACTGAGTAGTATTCCAAAAGCTCGTGTCGCTTGAGCAGAAGAGGAAACCGGGGTAGGAAGGCGAGGCATACAAAGCCAGATCCGGTACATCGCGCTTGCCATCGGATGGGGTCAGGGCCGTTTGCCATGTCGGCTTTGTAAAGAGCGTGCTTGCTCCGCCGCCTGTTGCACTGATACACACAGCTTGACCGCAGTTTGGAGTGTCGTCGTTCCAAACGACCTCCGGAATGTATTGTTCGACGGAATTGACGATGTCGCTCGTGCCGGGATCGGATTCCCAATATCCCTGACCCACAGTGTAGTAGGCCGCATTGGTTTGGGAGATTTCCGTCCCGCCCATGCCGGTGACATTGGGACTGCTGGCCGGGTAGTCGACAGCGAGGGCTTCCTGTTGCGCGGTCGTGAGCTCGGTCATTCCATAGCAATCGGTCGAGCCATCGTCGCCGGCGGCCGCTATTACGGTTTGTCCCTGTGATGTGGCTTGCTCCAGGCTGGACTCCAGAGTTTGGCCGCCCAAGGCGACTTCGCATTCTCCGTAGCTGCTACTGATGATAGTGCCGATCTTCTGGTCCACCGCGTAAACAAGAGCGTCGAACGCCCCATAGTTCTGATTGCTGCCCGTATAGACAAAATTGATGGTTGCGCCAGGGGCGATTGCTCCGGCCCACTCCACGTCCAGATCGGATTCCGCCTCGTCACCGTCTGGCTGGGGCGTCGAATTTCCGGTGTTCGGCACCAGATAAGGAACAGGATCCTTTATCGAGAGTCCGGACGCGCTTTGAAAGGCTTCGATATCGCTATTCAAAATTGCCGACTGTCCGACCAGCGTGATGGACTGTCCGCTCCCCGTGACACTTGCGTTATAGAGCGGCTTGATGTCGTAAGCTGTTGCGATATCGCCAGGAGCGAACCAGATGACCTCGTTGGTGGCGTCCGTGCTGCCGGCGCCGGTGAAATTAGGCCTTGCGCGCATGTTCTTCCGCGACAGCACGCGCGATTGCGGTCGGAAATCATCCAGGTTGGTGATTCCACGAACCGCGGGAGCGATTGCCGATGGAACACTCAACGCAGTGGACGGAGCAAAATGTTTTGCGCCATTGATGTTGTAGAGGTGCATCTCTGTCTGGAAAGCTGTTTCAACCTGCCGCGCCGTGCCGGTGAAGTGAATCGCGTTTTTGCTGCGGGCTACAGAGTCGATTGAAAAGCCCTGCTGCTCAAGCCAATTCTGCACCTTGCTCAAATCGGCATCGGCCATGCCGAACCGCGCCGCGAACTGCTCTGGCGTGAGCCACTGATGGAACTGAGGCGATGCGGGATTCTGCTGCGCGGCAATCAACGACTGCAGATCTGCCTCTTGCGCCGCCGAACGATTAAAGACGATGCTGATGCCTTCGAGGCGCGTGTCTGAAGGCATCCTCCCCGCATCGAACCGGGCCTGCGCCATGGGATGCTGCGAGTTCTTCAATGTCGATTGCTCCGCACTGGTGATCTCGGCCTTGATGCGCGGTGCTGCAAGTTGCGCGCCTGCGGTTGAAACAATCATCGAGCAGGCGGCTAGTAGGCCGCATACCCGAAAGAACCTTTGCCGTGAATTTGCAGTTATTGTCTTCATTGCCATCCTTGTGAAAATTGGGGGAGGTTGAACGTTCAAGCACAGTTACGCATTAAGGCAGTGCTCGATCAATGCACAGCCAAAGGCAAAAACACTCATTGCAGAGGGCAGAGGAGGAGGTGCAGGAGATCCGTGCTCAAGCTGGTTGCCGCTGGGTCCGGGGCTTGTCCCCGATACTCCGAACGAATCTCTCCCTGTGGTTGGACACCGCTTTCATCCGAAAGTTGCGTCAGGGCTTAATTTTCAATTCCGCCGCGTCCCACGTTCTGATCAAAACAGCACCGATGGAGACTTCGCCCTCAACATTGCGCAGCGTCAGTGCGTTTTTCCTTAGAATCTTAGGTAGGCGCCAATCATGGGCTCCGATGTGTGGGTGAATGCCCCGCTCGACCCATAAAGTGTGGTTAGATCCGGCGCGCGATAGAGATTTCCCCGATATTGAAACCGCAGGCCAATGTGTGGGAGCAGGCCCCAATCCAATCCGGCGCCGTACACGAATGCCGCCTTGTTTGATGAGGTGGTATCTATCTGCCCGCTGCTCGGTTGATTGAACAACAGCCCAACTCCGAGAACTCCAAACGGACGCAGATTTCCGATCTTCAATGAAGGCACCCAATCGCCGGTTATCTCGTGTGCGTCGGCTGAGACGATAGCGGGTAGCCCACAGGTAGGGTTGGGCGGACATGGCAGCCGCGTAGAAGGTGAGTACACCTGGTTGGCACGGTTGAACGAGTATGTGCCTTCAAACCCCATGATCGGATTAGAAATGTGGCGGACTCCAATCATCCCGCCCGCCGCATTCGAAGGGCTCTGATAAATACCGTCGCCTGTCGTGGCTCCGCTGAATGCGCCGTAAAGACTTAACGACACATCCGTCCGCGACAGGCTTTTTACAACGTCCGCCTGCGCAAGCGCCACGGGCGCGAATATTGTCGCCAAACCAACCATCAGCATCCCTGCATGCAACCAGCATCTATGCATAATGACCTCACAATCTGGAACTGGAAATCCAAGAAGTCCGATTCTCGAATGCTGATCTTGGTTGTCTGTCACCCCATTGATGCATCCCGCTTTGACGCATCCCACTTTGACGCATGAAGGAAGGATTCGGTTAGTTGCTGCTTTCGTGCGCGCACCCTTCAATACCTTCCGCGAGGCGCGAAAATACCTCTGTCCGAAACTGGACACGCCTGCTCGCACGTGAACACCGTTGCACGAAGGAAAGCCTGAAATCGCAACCTAAACGCTTCTCAATCAAGGCCGCATGTACTGGTTCATATGGAACAATTATTGCTACCTGAGCGCCGTATCCCAGTCAGCCCTCCCCGTTCTTTCAGATTTAGGAGAAAACCTATGATCGCCCTCTGGATGCAGGACTTGCGTTATGCGCTGCGGCAGCTTCGCCGCTCCATCTCGTTCACTGCGGCCGTGGTGCTGACGCTGGCTGTTGGCATCGGCCTCAATGCGGCAATCTTCACCATTGTGGACTGCGTGCTGCTGAGACCTCTCGGGTACCACGAGGCCGGTCGCATTTACTCCATCGACACGCGCTTCCTTAACGAGGGCCGGAGGATTGCCAAAGTCGGAGGCGCTGATGGAGTCACTGATCCTTGCAACGGCGGGCTGTGCACTGGCACTGGTAATCGCCCAGCCTGCTTTGCATCTGCTAACGGTGATGGCCCAGGATCAGATTCCACGTCTCGCCGATGTGAGACTCAATCGGGATGTGCTCCTGTTTTCCTTTCTCATGAGCATGGCAACGATGCTGATTGCTGCTCTGCTTCCGGTGTGGCGCTCCGTTACCGTGAGCCCGGCGGCTGTATTGAAGTCGGAACAAGCCAGCAGCAGCGAAAGTCGCAAATCACGGCAGTTGCGCGATGCCCTGATTGTTGGCGAAGTGGCACTCACACTTACGCTGTGCGTTGCCTCAGTTCTGCTGGCGCGGCAAATGATTGCGCAGTCTCGCCAGGACCTGGGATTTGTACCCGACAACCTGCTGATCTTGGATACGCACGCCGTCGCTGCAGAACCCGCAATCGATTTCGAATCGTCCCCGGCTTCTCTCGCCACACTACGCTCAACACTTGACACGATCGCGAAGGTCCCCGGCGTAAAGAGCGTTGCTGCCGATTCGGGTGTGCCCATGGGTTCCGGCACCGCGGACGTTGGTTACGCCGTACGCGGACGAATGGAGTTCAAGCCCGGACAACCCCTGCCTGACGCCGACATTCAGCCCATCACGCCGACCTACTTTCAGACCATGGGCATTCCGTTACTGCATGGCCGCATGCTCACTGAGCAGGACAATGAAAACTCCGCCATGGTCCTCGTCGTCAGCCGCGAACTGGCGTAACAGGTGTTTCCCGGCCAGAATCCCATTGGCCAGCAGATCGTGTGCGGTTAGGATATGGAAACGAAATGGTGGACCATTGTCGGCGTGGTCGGCGATGTACGTCAGAGTTCGCCTGCCTCGCCACTGGCGCAGACCCTCTATGTGCCGGTGGCACAGCATTCCTTCCGCGCAAGCGACATGCAGATCGTGGTGCGCACCGGCATTGATCCAGCCACCATGGCCACCTCCTCGGAGCCCATACTCAAGCGCAGTTATCCCCAGGTTGCGGTCAGCTCAACCACCATGCGCGACGCAGTTGGAGAATCATCCCGCTCGCAGCGCTTCCGTACAATTCTGTTTGGCGGGTTCGCAGGCGTCGGTATACTGTTATCCGCTGTTGGAATGTATGGCGTGACGGCATACACAGTTGCGCAGAGACGATTCGAATTCGCTCTCCGCTTTGCCTTAGGCGCTCAGCGTAGCCAGATCGTTACCATGACTCTCTCGCACGGGACGTTCCGTCGCGGTATCCTGTCAAAACACCATGACTCGACGAAACCCAATCCCCGCGTTGGCCGTCCTCACCGGCGCCGCTCTTTGCCTTCCCCCTCTTTCGGCTCAGGCACAAGAAGGCACCAAGAACGTGATCCCTTATATGGAAGAGCAGCCTGTCCGCGCTCAGCACGGAATGGTAGTCAGCGTCCACCATCTCGCTTCTGACGCTGGGCTTGAGATCCTTCAAGCAGGAGGCAATGCCGTTGACGCAGCCGTGGCCACAGGCTTTGCGCTTGCTGTTGTCCACCCTGCCGCGGGCAACCTTGGCGGTGGCGGATTTCTGCTGCTTCGCACCCACGACGGACACTCAACCTTCATCGATTACCGCGAAAAGGCTCCGCTCGCCTCAACTGAAACCATGTACCAGGATGCCCAGGGCAACATAATCCCTGCAACCAGCCTGCAATCAAGCGTGATTGGCTATCGGTCCATTGCTACGCCAGGGTCCGTCGCGGGCATGGTCTACGCGGAGCGCAAATACGGCAAGCTGGGCCTGGCGCGTGTCATGGCGCCAGCAATCAAGCTGGCCGCTGAAGGCTTTGCACTCACCACTGATGAAGCCGAAGAGCTAAGTGATTCCGACCTGGCTAAATTCCCCGATTCCAAGCGAATCTTCCAGCGCGACGGGCAACTTTACAAAGACGGAGAAACATTCAAGCAGCCTGAACTGGCGCGCACGCTGCAACGCATCGCGGCCGACCCCGACGACTTTTATCACGGCAAACTCGCCCACGAGCTAATCGACGAATTGCACAAAGGTGGCGCCCTTCTCACCCTGGAAGACCTGGCTCAATACGATGTTGTGGAGCGTGTTCCCGTGACCGGCGCTTTCCACAACTACACGGTGATCAGCGCCCCGCCGCCATCCTCGGGTGGCATCGTCCTGCTCACCGCACTCAACATCCTTGAAAAGTACGATCTTGCGAAGCTCGGCGACCGCTCGGCTCCGTCGATCCACTTGATTATTGAGGCCTATCGCCGCGCGTATATGGACCGCTCCGACTACCTCGGCGACCCTGACTACAATGCGATCCCGACGGCCCAGCTAACTGCAAAGCCATACGCCGATGCCTGGCGCGCATCCATCGACCCCAACGCTGCCACCGCGTCGGCCTCGCTGGTTCGGCCTGCGGGATTTCTTCCCGCCGCTCCCAAAACCGCCGGGCGCCGCAAGCCGGAGTCCCACGACACGACCCACTTCTCCGTCGTCGATGGAGAAGGGAACGCCGTCTCCGTCACCACGACCCTGAATGACAGCTTCGGGTCCCACGTTACCGCCGGGCCGCTGGGTTTTCTGCTGAATGACGAGATGGACGACTTCGCCTCCAAAATGGGCGTCCCCAATATGTTCGGACTTATTCAGGGCCCAGCCAATGCAATCGCACCAGGAAAGCGTCCGTTGAGTTCGATGACGCCGACCATGGTGCTTGAAGACGGCAAGCTGCGCTATGTGCTCGGCTCACCCGGCGGCGCCCGCATCATCAGTACCGTAGCCAATATCTTCCTGTCCGCAGCCGAGGGCGGCCTCAATATTCAGCAAGCCGTGGACGCGCCCCGATTCCACCACCAGTATCAGCCGGACAAGCTCTTCATGGAACCCGGCTTCGCACTGGACACACTGGCAGCTCTGCGGAAAATGGGCTACTCCCTCAGCATCAAGGACGGCCATTGGTCCAACGGCGAGTGCATCGCCATCGAGCCCAAAACCGGCGAGTTGACGGGGGGCCAAGACCACCGCAGCCATTATGGGAAAGCCGCAGGTTACTAATTCCGGGGACGACCACCAATTTCGTGCAGAAATAAGCAGCGTTTCCGACGAAATTGGCGCATCCTGTGGCAGGTGCGAACGCCAATGTGCTCGCGAGTGGTGTGCATGGTAAGACAGATGGAGTGACTCGATTCTCCGTTTCGTACCAAATGGTCGCGCTAAGGCAAAGCTCACTTAGACTTTCGGAATGATTGTTCCGGACAGCCAATAAGGAGAGGCTGCCTTCCTGCAATCTTCATCCTTTTCCAGTCCAGCGTTTTCGTGGTGGAAGCCTGCGTTGTTACGGAACACGCAGGCTTGCTCACCAAGTCAGTTCCGCGAAGTCTCCAGAAGAAGCTCCAGTCGTGAACTTTCGGAGCAGCCCGTTCCGGTGCGACAGGATCAAAACCGCGGTAAGCAAAAAATCGCGTTTCAATTTGGCACAAATGCTTCGCATCCACTATTAAACTGGCCATCTATCACTATATTTTTCGCGTATATTCATTTAGATTTTCTTCCAGTGCAACCGCTGGAGCACCCAAATAAAAGGGGGCTCAACGGGCTAATCGAACGGAAATCCTTCCGTATTGCCGCTATGGCCTTGTTTCACTTTCACCTCACCGGGACCGTCGAGATGTATGCCTCGGATCGCCGGGAGCGTTCGTTGCATTTACGTTTCACCATTTCCCAGTCATGTGTTGCCGAGATGCGGACTTGCGGTCTTTCAAGACGGTAAGCCCGCATCCCAAACGAAATTCCACCGACTCCCATGGCAGATTCCATTAATTTGCACGACTTTGCCCGCGCACCATTTCCCGCAACACCTGCCTGCCGTAACCCGTTCAAAAAATGAGACAATCGGAGTAGCGCCCGGCGTCAATTCCGGGTTGCCGGATGCGGGAGATCCCCCTGATCATGCTGCGAGTCCTGTCGACGCACCTGTTCCTCAACCAGCGCCTGCACCCAGGTTTGCTGGAACTGGCCGCCCGGTCCGGCGCGCAGGGCGTGGAGATATTTGCCGCCCGGCAACACTTCGATTACACCAGCCGCGAACACATAGCCGAATTGGGATCGTGGTTCCGCGAAAATCCGCTTCTACCATTCTCCATGCACGCCCCGCTCTTTCCTGACCGGGAAATGGGCCGCGCCGGCGCGCCGGCCGTAAACGTTTTGCACCCTGAGAAGGCACGTCGTATTGATGCCATGGACGAAATCAAACGCGCACTCGAAGTCGCCGAGATCATACCCTTCTCAAATCTCATCCTGCACCTCGGAGAGCGTACCGACGGCTGGTCTCAGCGCTCCGTCGAGTACTCCATCACCGCCCTTGAGCATCTCGGCGCCTTCGCGCATCCGCTTGGCGTTCGTTTGCTCGTCGAAAATCTCATCAGCGAGCCCACCACTCCGGAGCACCTGCTGACCATTCTCGAACTCGGACACCTTAACAGCGTGGGAATTTGTCTCGACCTTGGGCACGCCCACGTGACTGTGGGTGTTGCCGGAGCCATCGCCACACTCGGCAGCCATACCTCTACCGTCCATGTCCACGATAACCACGCCACCAAAGACGAGCACCTTTGGCCTGGGGATGGCAATATCGACTGGCCCGCTGCCGTCAAGGCCCTCAAAGATCTTCCCAAGCCACCCGCCGCGGTTCTGGAAATCCACAACTCGCTCGGCGGTGACTTGCATGCCCTTCCTACTCGTATTGAGCAGTCGTTCGCGCTGTTCGATTGACCCGTTAGCCAAGCTGCAACTGAGTACGATGCTGTCACCGATTTCATACATCTCACCGCGAAAAATAGTTTTATCGCTCGGTAATTGAAGGCGGTTGCGCGACATATAATCGCCGCAAAGGCGGTCAAAATGCCGTTACCAAGCGACTTGGAATTTTGTCGAAAACCGGGTGCAATGTCCAAGCCCCCGATCTTGGTCGCCACGATCGCTTGTCCCTCCGCCAACAGTTCCGCCACCTTAAGGCAGACGTATTGAGGATGCACTCCATGCGGGCTGGGCTGCTTAAAGAAAAGAATGGATGGGAGATTGCCAACCTCACGGATGACGAGGTAATCGACCAAACCGCAGCACTGCTGATCGGCGGCCGTTTGCATGTCCATATCCGCACTCCACGAATGGCGTATGGCGGAGGCTACGGAGTGCAGGCAGCTCAAGACTCTGGTACCGCTGCCTTTCCCCTTTTCTGAGCGACAGCCGCGCCAGCAGGCGTCTCCCTCTCGTTCCAGCGGAGGCTCTTCGATGACTGCATCCTCGAGTGCTGGAGGCGCTGGAGGAGGCCAAACGGGATCCAACACTGATTCCTCATCACAAAGCTCGTCGCCCTCTTCCTCTTCGCCCGAGTCGTCGGCTGGGGCAACCTCGGCGGCGGGCTCATCGGCACCATCGTCGGCACCTCCATCTTCGGCGCCCGCTTCATCTCCACCGTCGTCCACCCCACCGTCTTCGGCACCGACAGGTGCATCTGCACCGGACTCTTCACCGCCGTCCTCTACACCGCCATCGTCGGCACCCGCTTCAACGCCGCCGTCATCTACACCACCCTCATCAGCTCCGCCGACTTCGGCGCCGAGTTCCTCGCCGCCAACCTCCTCGCCGTCTTGATCACGGCAATAACAGCCGCTCTTCGTCCGGACCGCGACCTTGATCATTCCGAAGCCGCACCTCTCCGCTTGTCAGAATAGACCTAAACGCGAAGCGTGGCTCGCGGAATTGCCGGTGACGATCGGTTTACTGGAGCAACGATGGTCACTCTTGCTTGAGGTCCCATTTGAGAATGCGAGTGCCGCTTGGGTAGCGCCGGCAAAGTTGAAGGACGGGACAGCGGCGGTAGTTAAACTCACCATGCCGCACGTCGAGGGCGAACATGAAATAGACGGTCTGCGGTTCTGGCAAGGCAGCCCGACAGTCCGGCTTTTGAACGCGGACCGAAAGCTTGGCGCATTGCTGCTGGAACGGTGCGAGCCGGGTGAAGGATTATGGAAGCGCCCAAAGCCTGAACAGGATCTCGTGCTGGCGGGGATTCTCAAACGATTGTGGCACATGCCGACGGAGCCACACCGATTCCGACACATCTCGGCAATGCTCGCGGGCTGGAGAGAGCGGACTCTCGCGGACGAAGCGCAATGGCCTGATGGAGGACTGGTCCGTGAAGGCCTGCGCTTACTTACTGAGTTGGCCAGGTCGCAGACTGACCAGGCTCTGCTTGCAACCGATCTTCACGCAGGAAACGTGCTAAGCGCACAACGCGAGCCCTGGCTCGTGATCGACCCGAGGCCGTACGTTGGCGATCCCGCATACGATGCGACCCAGCATCTTTTGAACAGAACAAAGGTAGATTTGGATCCCCTCGGAACGGTTCGAAGGTTTGCTGAGCTTGCGGGCCTCGATCCAGAGCGGGTCCGATTGTGGACATTCGCCCGTGCCGCCGCCCAGCCGAGAGATGATTGGAACAAGAATCCGTTACTGGATCTTGCCCGGGCATTGGCGCCCTGAGCCGCAAATCGCGATACCTTCTTTATAGGGCTTGAAAATGCGGGAACGGAATCCTGCCACGTGAGTTCTGCCTAGACGCGAGAGGCTGAAAGTCCTTCTACTTTGCTTGTTTCCCTCTCTCCACGAACCTGGCCCTGGTCAGAGACGAGATCTTGCTTGATCTTGTCCGCCAGCGTCCAGGCCACCGCGAGACATAACAGGAAACCAACACTGAAGATCACCAGACTTGTCTTGTCAGCTAGCCTGACCGAGTTTACCATTCGATCGGTCGATGCTTCGCTGGTGGTGGCGGTCAGCGTCTCAACGCTTCCGGCATCAGTTACCATGACCGCGCCTCTTGCAGCCCATTCCTTGACCTGTGCATCGTAGTGATCGCCCTTGCGTTCGCCGTTCTGGACCATTTGTAGAGTGTCGTGCAGTGCTGGATCGTACAAGTTGAAATCTGCACGGAGCTTGGCCACGGGCGCCCGGAGAACCTGCAATTCATCTTGTTGATTCACAAGAGCGGTAAGTTCCGTCAGGTCCTGATCTGCTTTGTGGTAGCGTCCCCACCCGAGTTCCTGGGCGCCCGGCTTCTGAATCGTCACAAAATAGATGAAGTGAATGCGGGCGTTGAGAATGTCTCGCTCGAAGGCAGCCGAGAGCCTCTTGGCCGGAACAAAGCTCTGCGAGTGGGAATTCTGGCTGCGTAAAATCCCCTGCATCGTATAGAACGACAAACCTGCCAAAGTTGCCATAAAACAAGAGGCACAGCAGAGCAATATGACGAAGGCGACCGAAACGCGACGGGAAAACGAAATGCTTTTCATGTCACCTTCATCGGCATTAAGTGGGGATACCTTCAATATCTCGAATCGCAATTTTCGGACAGTCTGTGCCGCTCGGCTCGATCCAGTTGCGCGATATCTCCGCGTCTTGCAACCTTTGAGAGCATAAACCCCTAACCCATCAATCACATTCGTCTATTTCGCCACGCAAACGTAGCTTGGCGCGCTCTTTCTATTCCCGCCGCCCTTATATTCAGCCGCTTTCGGATAGGCGCAAATAGGCTGCGAAAATGAGACACTCTTGCCCGCCGCTTCAAAAGCGCCGCGAGCAATCACCTGTTCCGGCGCCGCTCCACTTTCCACCCAATTCTCGAGCGCGATTGTGATGTTGTGCTCGGCGTCGTCCAATGCGGGATTGAAAGTTGGCCCCCACTGTCCAAAGTCGGCCAGGCCCTGCCCACCTCCGCAGTGCTTCAACCCAGGAATCATGAAGAGCCGCACAAATGTCGACGCTTCCGGCTGACCAACGGTCCGCACTACGTTGTTGTAATAGTCGATGGTTGCCAGCGGGGAGATGGCCGCATCGTTCCAGCCATGGTAGAGAATCAGCTTTCCGCCGCGCGCTCTGAACGGCCGCAAATCCGGATTCACGGCATCGAGCGGCTGTCCCGTCTTCTCCCAGGCCGCATTCAAATCCCGGGAAAGGTTAAAGCTCTTCAGATCCCAGTTCGGATCGGAATATACCATGTTGGAGAAGTAGCCTTCAGAAAACGCCGCAGCCGCGCTCTTGTTCGGTGCGTCGCCGGTGATCCAATCTCGCCAGCCATTGTCACCTTCTTCACCGCCAGGCAGCAGCCCGTGATAGAGGAACTTGCCGTCCGGCAGATTCGAATCGGCATACAGCGCCTTCAGGCTGTCTGCCTGCGCGTTGGTCAGGCATGCATCTGTTTCGGCTCCCTTGC
>Ga0302140_10002162_pt1 | contig 25660 bp, 26 predicted proteins | sample I_Bog_E1_1_FD_202095 | JGI IMG/M metagenome (GOLD analysis project Ga0302140, IMG submission 202095) | Peat permafrost microbial communities from Stordalen Mire near Abisko, Sweden - I_Bog_E1_1 | ecosystem: Environmental > Terrestrial > Soil > Wetlands > Peat | place: Sweden: Abisko, Stordalen... | reverse complement strand
TCGCCTGCTCCAAACTTTTGCGCACCGATCCGCCCACCGCCATTCTCGCCGGCAATGACCTTACCGCAATCGGCGTCCTTCACTGCGCTTACGACAGCGGTTTCCAGGTACCTGCCAACCTTTCCGTTGTCGGCTTCGATAATATTCTTTTCTCCGAATACACCCAACCCGCTCTCACCACCGTCGCGGTCCCTCGCTCCGACGTCGGCAAGACCGCTTTTGAAGCCTTGTGGAGCATGCTTTCCGATCCCGAACTCAAAGGCCGCGAATACCGCCTCGGCACCCGCCTCGTCGTCCGTCAATCCACCGCCCCACCACGCTAGAATTTCTAAGAGTGCCGACAAGAGCTTCAATTGTCGTGGTTTTCGCATTTACGGTGCTTTCGGCCCCGCTGGAAACGCCTTGGGAAGCTTTGCGCCATCTGCCCAAACATCATATCTACACGGTTCTAAAGTACGACGGTGCCTGTTTAACCGGCTCTTTTTCCGCTACATCCAACGACCAGTTCGTCCTGTCCGTTCCCCAACTAGGCGATAAAAGCATTCCGCGGGTGGATGTCTTGCGCATTGCCGCCGGCGAGAGCCCCGATATTCATTCCACCGTCTATAGCGCCCGCAGTTCCTGGGCCGACTTGCAGTCTCTACAGTCTCCGCCTTATTATTCCGACCTCTTGGTAATCACCACCGACGAACGCCAATTCAAAGGCTCCCTGCTCGGCGTTTCGAGCGATGAATTGACGCTCATCGTGGACCATCAGGAAATGAAATTTGCCAAGGAATACGTCGCGCGCGTATTCTTGACCAGCATCAAACCAACTTTCGAGCGGACCGGATTGCGCCTTGGCGTCCTGCCCCTTCCAAAGAAAGTGCTTCCTACTTTGCAACCCATTCCGCTCTATGAAGTCAGCGCACGCCAGGACGATTCGCCCGTGAATTGTTCTTCAACCTATCGTCGCCAGTAGCCGCGATAATATCGCCCGCCGTAGTAGCGTGGCCCGACCCAAAGTGCGCCCCGATACGGCGGATACGCCCAATAACCTGCATGCCAGTAATAGCGCGCCCCAACCGGATAATAATAACCCGGAATCCAGCTGTACCCATAACCCGGGGCCGCGTAAGCCGGCGTCGCGTAGCTATAAACCGGCACGGGTGGCGGCGGCGCATAATAGCCGTAAGCGGGAACCCCGATTCCGACGCCGAAAAACACCCTCGGCCCGGCAAATACGCAACTCCCGGCCAATAACAGAAGAGCGAGAACTTTTGTTTTCATAACTTGCCTCCGCTCTGCAAATTGCAAACGGCCGGCCAAACCCAAATTGCTGAAAATAATATACGAAGGAGGTCTCGGCCTTGGCCCCGCTCCACCACTGCGGTGCTTTTACACCACCGGGTAGGTTCACTTCGGGAATAAATAGAATGAAAACGGCTGCAGGTAAATGCTTAGTGATACTCAAATTACTGGCGCATGGCAAGGCATGCTTGGTGCTGAAATACGGGCCAAGTACTTCGCGGACATGTCCGGCCGATACCTCCTCCGCCAACAGTGGGGAAGATGGTTTACACTCCTGTTCGCATCATTCAATGCAGTTGCCCTGCTAGCGGCCGTTCCGCAGCAACTAACCTGGATCAGATTGGTTTGGCTATTTGCGCAACCGGAACGAGTATCTATATCTGGCGCTTGGCCGGTAATCTCAAACGAGCGTTCGATTGCTCAGCGTTGAGTCGGTAGCATCAAGGCTACCTATTCGCGATGTGTTTTGAATTGCCCCGCTACCGATCGTTTCAGCATTTTGACGATCGACATGCCACCCCATATCACTGGGCTGGATGCAACGACGCTCGTAAATGTCGAAGAGTACTTTCACACTTCGCACCGGCCCGATTGCGATTTCGTCGATTGGCGTTGTGAAGAGAAATTTGGGGCAATTTGACCATTCCGCCATTCACGGTCCGCTCATTCTCATCTTGTCGCACCAAGCAAAAGCATGCGGCGTTCTGGTAAGGCCCGAACTGCGGCTCAAGATCCGCGAGGGAAAATGCCGTGTTCCCGATGCGATGGCGTTGTCGGCCAACGCGCCACCGACGCCAGAGATAGGAACCGCGCCGCTCTTGTGTCTCCGGTCCTTTCACCAGATGACCGGTTCAACGAAGTCACCCAACGCGCGGCAACTATCTCAGCAGGGGCGTACCGGAAACATGGACCACCGCAAACCCCGCTTATTTCAGCCCTAATTTAAGCGTGCGCCGCCATCGCATGCTTCCGGATAACCTCAAGATCGTCCAAGAATACAAAATACGATGCGCCGCAACATCGTACCGAGATCGTCCTCTCACTAAAGCCCGGCCCTCCGACCTCAATCTCCGCCCCCTCGGGCAACTGGGTAATCAAGCCCATACGGGTATTCTCACCCTCTTCAGCAGGCAAAATCTGAATCGCCGAGACAGTCCTGGGCAGGGTATAGACCCTTTCCAACTCGATCGGAGGGGGGAATTCCATCTTTAGTACCTTTACCGTAACTTTGCCTCTTGCCTATATTAGACCGACAGTACCAAAACTGCTAGTACAAAATGAAAATAAAGGACGCCCGATTATTCTTTAAGCAAGAGTTCAAAATTACGAATCCTTAACCCTTTGACTCTAAACCGATGCTTTTTGTTCAAGCAGAATTACCTAGGAATATTCCTAGTCATTTCTCTTGTGCAAACAGACCTTTCCACGAATCATCCAGCGACACCCAGCGGTCTGCCTCCTCGTCCCAACTCGGTGCCATCATCGGCACATGCAATAACCCGTGTCCTTCGCTGCAGAACAATTCTGTCCCAGACCAATCCAGCAGCAAACACCCCGGGCAGCCGATCCGCACCGGGAAAGCCATCAGCCGCAAGCACACCCGGCAGCGTGCCCGCTGATCCGCCACCGCCCAAAACAGCACACCCATGGTTCCCAGCACGTAAAGCCACAACAAAAACGGCCCGCTGCCCGGATCGAACGAAGCCAGCACCACCGAAGATTCAGATCTGCTCCATTCCAAACAGCCCAAAAACACGCCGGCTAATCCCAAGCCCGTCTTGCTCAGAAAGAACGCCATCCGCCGCGCCGCAGTCCGCCGGTTCCCCGCTTCAAACGCCAGCCTGATCTGCTTCAAGCGCGGCCGCAGCGCCATCCACGCCACCACGCTTGATAACAGCGTTGCCAGCCCAAAACTGATCAGCGGCGTCAGCAACGCGCCGCGCCACGTCGAAAACCGCATCTGCCCCTGCAAATAGTAATAGCCGCAGATTTCAGCCGCAATTCGCGTCAGTTCCTTATTCAGCCGTTCTTCACTCACTCCCGGCTTCACCCGCGCCACAATGAAGGCCTTGTCTACATACGTCAGCTTCTCCATCAAGTAGAAAGTCGGTTGCCGCGACAGAAACTCAAACTTCGCAGGCAATACGGCCGCTACTCGATAAGCGTGCCCGTCAATCTTCACTTCCGATCCAATCACGTTCGCCCGCCGCTGGGCAAACGTCACCCACGCGCGGTGATCCAGCACCACGCCATTCTCTGCCGGGAAGCGTCCCACTTCCGCCGTCGCGCCGAGCACGTCAAACAGCGCCGGGCTCGCAGCCACCACCAACTGCTTGCCGGCGATGCTGTGTCCCTTCAGTGCAACCTGCCGGTGGCTCACCACCACCCCCGCCACGCCGTTCAGCAGCTTGCTGCTCTGCTGCCAGGCTGGCACCACATCGGCAGGCAAACCCTTATCCCCGCCGCCAATATATTGGTGCAACCAGATAAACGTGAGTTGCCCCGCCTTGCTGGGCATCTGGCTGAACAACATCTGCCGCGTTGCGTGCAACCCCGAACTCACCGCCGCAATACTCAGCACAATCGCCGCGAATGCCGCCAAACAAGTGAACGGCGAGCGCGCGATTCCGCTGATGCGCGAGCGCACCGAATCCTGCGAGGCCAGCAGCCAGGCCGCATCCGCGAACGCGCCCAGCGCGCTCCACAACAGCAGCGCTTTCTCCCGCCGCTTCCACTCCCCTGTATGAAATAGAAATTGCCAGCGGTGCCAGATCTCGGCGCGCCACTCCCGCCGCCAGTCGTCTCTCTGCGCCGCCGGCACCAACGGAGCGGCTACTCCAACCAACGCTTGGCTGATCGAAACCAACCACGGCTGTTTCAGTTCGTCTGGCGGTTTGTCTGACATGATTCGCCTCCTAGCGGCGAGATTTCTGACTGAGCTTGCCCAACAATGGATAGCGCTTTTGTGACTGTTCCAAAACCTGCGCGCCCACGCGCGTAATACGGTAGTTTTTGCGTGCCGGCCGCTGCTCCGCCAGCGCCTTCTTCTCCGCTTCCCATTGGGAAGCGATCCACCCCTCCTTCTCCATCCGTCGCAGCGCTGGATACACCGTGCCGCTCGGCAACCCCGTCTCATCCATAATGTCGAACCCGTAGCTACAGCCGTTATCGACCGTCTGCAGAATGATCGCCGCGGTATGTGAAAGTTTGGCTAAATCGCTCATATTCCCTATATCTAGAAGTTTACGCCTCTTTAAGCGAGTTTGAGCAACTCGAATTCACTCGGCGCGCGCTCTTCAAAACTCAGCCCCTCTTCGTCCCGTTCGTTCGCCTTCCCGCGCCGCCGCACTTCCAACCACGCCGCGCCGCTCAGCGCCGCCACCAGCATGTACCGCCACCATTCGCCCATCGCCCACCGCTCCGCCCACCTCAAAAACGGCATCAACAACAATAAACACAACAGCGCCATCACTAACCTCATCACCATCTTTCGCGAATCCGCCTGCACCCGGTAAGTGAACGGAATTCGCTGAAAGTTTAATAAAACTATGTCAATCCCCAATATGCTGAACGCCACGTTCAGCGGAATAGTTCCCCAATTTTCCAACGGAAGCAATTGCCACGGCAAAACCGCCATCATCATAAGCTTGCGTGCCACCGCCTTTGGGCTGGGCTTGATATCGTTCGCCGAAAACTGGAACGCCCAATTCGCCCAAGCTGAAGCAGGCATATCGAACGCCAGCCGCAATCCGCTGATCAAAAAGAACGCCAGAAGCAAGGGAATCCCGCCCACGTCGCCTTCGGCCGATTGCGCCACCAGCACCAGCCCAATGCCCGAATAGCCGCCCAGAAACATCACGTGCCGCTCACTGCGCGTGAGAACCTTCAGTGCGAACAACAAGCAAGCCTCTTCAAACGCCGATCGAAAACACACCCGCGCGAGCCATCCCGGCATCCTGAGCCAAACCCCATGCCGGTTGCCCGTCAAATTATCGAACGATTCCGCCAGCCGCAGGAACTGCCGCTGATAGCACAACGCATACGTCCCCACCGTCAGCACCATCGCTGCGCCCAGCGCCAGCACCGCCCAGCGCCCCATTTCTGCCATCGCTGGTTTCGCAATACCAATCACCATTTCATAGACACCCAAAAACCAGAACGACGGCAGCAATTTCACGTAAACATCGGCATACGCCGGCAAACGCCCCAGAAACAACTGCAGGAACAGATTCGCAAAAAACTCCAGCAGCAATCCCACCGCCAACAAAATTCGCACCCCCACCGAGACAGGCCGTAGCCACCGCGCCGGCAACAGCAGCGTCAAAACTCCCACCAGCGCAAACACTCCAAAAAAACTGAACAAATTGGCGCCCAATACTGCCGTGATATGCCCGCTCGCGACACGCAGCAAAGCCCCCAGCCGCCCGTCGCTCACCGTCACGAACACCGGAAAGAAGAAGGACGAGACCGCGTTCACATCAATCGCAAAAACCACCGCCAATCCCAGCAGCGCGCAAAAGTTCGTTAGAAACACGTCGCGGATCGGAATCGGCAGCGCCGCTAAATTCGCAAAGTCGCGCCGGTCCGGAAACAGCCGGTTCCAGCGCATCACCATAACCAAGCCCGTGATGGTCATCGACAGCACAATGAAGAAGTATTCATCCGCCGCCGACGCCCGATAAAAATCGAAATGCCGCTGCCCCCGCAGCCACTGCAAAAGCGTCGAATACTTATCCAGCAAAAACAGCGACGCGAAAGCGCCCGGCAAAGCCAGAATGGCGAGCACCACGCCCAAACCCAAACTCATCCCTTCATCGCTCTGTTCGCCTTCCGCCGCAAACATCCGCATCAAGAAATACCCCACCAGGCTCCAGAACGGCGTGCGCGGCAGCCACCCAAACGGCGATCTCAAATCTTCTCTTACGGGTGACACATCGCCTCCACCAGCGCCGCCGCGGCAGCCGGCGCATCCCGCTCCTGCACCAAATGCGCAAAGGCCGCCTCTAACGACGGCATCGCTTGAAACGTCTTCAGCTCGTCCACCGTGCCATACGCTAATTGCTTGCCATTCTGCAGAATGATCACGTGCGAGCAGACTTTTTCCACCACCTCCAGCACGTGCGAGCAATAGAAAATCGTCTTCCCCGCCCTGCTCAAAGCCTTCACCATTTCCCGGAAAATCAGCGCCGACGTCACATCCAAACCCGACAACGGCTCGTCGAAAATAATCAGCTCCGGATCGTGCATCAGTGCAGCAATGAGAAGGATGCGCTGCCGCATGCCTTTCGAATACGTGGCGATAGTCGAGTGCCGATGCGGCGTCATCGAAAAAATCTCGAGCATCGCCGCCGTCCGCCGCGCAATCACCCCGCCCCTTATGCCGCGCAATCGCCCGATGAGTTCGAGATATTCCAGCCCCGTCAGAAACGGATACAAATTCGCTTCTTCCGGCACATAGCCAACCACCCGCTTATACGCCGCCAGATCGTCCTTGATGCTTTCGCCCTTGAAAAGGACGCTCCCCGCGCTCGGCTCCAACAATCCCGTGATGATTTTTACCGTGGTGCTCTTGCCCGATCCATTCGGCCCCAGATACCCCAGCACCTGCCCCGGATTGATGGTGAAGCTGACGTTTTCCAGGGCCGGAATCGTGCTGTACGTCTTGGTGAGGGAGCGTACTTCGAGCATAGAAGTAGCATACTACATAGGGTCGCCGGAATAGCCCTCCAGGGGTTGGCGCCTTCTTCTACTTGGCAAACGAATTGGCGACGCAGGCTTTCACGTTGTTCCAATCGCGATCACTGAAGTGGCCGAAAACAGTCAACTCCGAGCGATGAACCGTCTTGCACAGTCGCACGGAAGTGTGATTCCGCGCGAAGCCCAGCCGCCTTCCAGTCTTGCAGCGCGCAATCTGAGGACGCCGGAGGCTTTGGCGGGACGGACCTTCGTTTCTACTGCACCCTCGAGCGCACCAAGCACGACGTCGCCCGGCTTCAACTCGCTTCCTCCGCCTCGCTTTCCTCAAGTCGCCGAACCGAAGCGGCGCGGAACTCCCTCAAGTCGTCATCGGTCCAGGACTCGGACGAGTCGTTCTTGCGCTCCGGCGCAAGCTCGGCCAGCCGCTCGATCAATCGCGATAACTCGCCCGCAGCATCGGGTGGGAGCTTGCGGAATGCGGCCATGGATGCCTCTTGCGAACTAGGCGATACTTCCATGATGGTGGCCCTAGTATACGGCCCACGAAACGCGTTCGGTAACGATAAGACGCTAAGTGTGGAGATCAGCTATACGGGCTCTGTGTGGTACCCCCCGTACATATGCGACAAGTTCCAGGCCCTCCAAACCCCCTATCTCCAGCGGTCCCCGCGCTTCAAGAAGTATTCCGCCAGCACGTAGCGCCATGGAATGAGCGGCACAAAAACAACAACCATCACCACGGCCCGTATGTCTTCCGCCACCGCCGCGCTGATCTTGTGTGCCGACCACAGCGGCAGCGCAAACGCGATCAGATAGATCGCCTTCCAGACCAGCTCGAATAACAGCAACGGCAACATTTGCAGCGGGTAGCGAATTCCTAAAACCGCTGTCGCGCCGAGACCGGCTAGCAAGGCTAGTCGCACCCCCGCTCCAATCGCGACTTCATTTGTGTGGCTGATGACCACCGGCCAGACATACGTGCCAAGGCCCAGCGCCAGTATCAGGTAACAGACGCGCAAGGTGTTCAGCCGGAAAAGGGAAACCTCGCATCGAGCGACGCGCGATATAGCGCCACCTGCTGGTACGGACGTTTCCACGGCGGAATTCATATGCAACCATCTAAACATTTCCGCGGCCCCAACGGAAGCCGCGTCACTTCGCGATTCCAACTTGCGCACGCCGCCGCTGTTCGTTTTCGGGACGGGTTCGTGCCCCAATCGGACGCCACCGGCACGCGAAGCCGCCCAGGGATAAGCCATCTCGGTCAATTTCCACGGCCTTACCCATTCGCCGGCAGTGGCCAGCAGTTTGCACGGTGCAGGGTGGATATTGCTGGTCACGGACACATCGGTACCGCTGCGGGCAAGAGGAGACAAAGTGAGCACCTTCACGATCGGCCCATCAAAGAACAAAGCCGCAAGAATGGCGCGTGCCATAGCCGGCTATGCAAGCGCGCTGTTGGGCGATCTTAAGGTTGCCTTCCGCTCCCTCGGGCGGACCCCATCGTTGTGGATCACCGTCGCCCTCACCCTCGCGCTCGGTATCGGTATGAACACCGCCATCTTCAGTGTTGTGCGCGGCGTGCTTTTGCGTCCACTAATGAATCGCGATGAAGATCGCTTGATTTACATCCAGCAGAGCGCGCCCGGACTGCAAGTGAGCAACGCCACCTTCTCCATTCCTGAGATTACCGACATTGGCGCGCACTTGCAAACCATCGGCAAACTCGGCACGTTTTCCACCATCGACTTTTCCGCGGAGGGATTCGGCGAGCGGCGTGACATCCATGCCGGTGTGGTGGACGGTGCCTATTTCCAAGTAATGGGCCTAAAACCCGTCCTCGGCCGCCTGCTCGACGAGCGCGACGATGGGCCGAATGCTGCCGGCGCAGTGGTGTTGACCTACAAGTTCTGGACCACCGTGCTGCATTCCGATCCCAAGGTGATTGGCCGGACCATACGGCTGGAGAGCATGATGCAAACCCGCTCGGCAACTGTCGTCGGAATTCTAGAGCCGTCCGTGCCTTATCCGGCTGAAACCGAGCTCATCGGCAACATAGTCACCAGCCCGCACCATCTTTCGGCCACCATGGTGCAAGGCCGCGAGCATCGCATGACCGATGTTTTCGCCCGTCTCGCGTCTGGCGCTAGCCTGAACTCCGCGCGTGCCGAGCTTCACACCGTCTACTCCACGATGACCGCCGCCCATCCTGAAGTTTACAAGCCTCAGTATCACTACCAGATCAGTGCCCGGCTGTTGCGCGACCAAATTAACTCGGAAGCAAGCACTATCCTGTGGCTGCTGTTCGGCGCCTCGGGCCTGCTATTCATCATTGCCTGCTCGAACGTCGCCAATTTGATCCTCGCTCGCACCGTCCGCCGCGAATCGGAATTGGCAATTCGCGCCGCGCTAGGAGCGAGCGTAGCCGCCATTCGCCGGTCGCTCTTGGCCGAAAGCTTGATTCTATGTGGCAGCGGAGCCTTGGCCGGCGTCCTCGTTGCCATCCCGATGGTGACGGTATTGGCGCGTTACGCCCTCCGGTTCTCAGTAAGGGCAGCCGATCTGACCGTCGATTTTGGGCTCCTTTGGATGGGCTTGGCTCTGGCGTTGGCAGCGGCCGTGTTTCTGGCCTTCGCTCCCCGCCTTCCTTCTGATGACAGCTCGCGCGGACCGGCGCTCACCAGCGCTACCAGCCGAGTCACCGGCAGCAGCCGTCGCCGCATTCGCGTCTTCACCATTGTCCAAGTCGCCGCCTCATTCCTGTTGCTGGCCAGTGCCGGCCTTTTGCTCACCACACTCCGCTCCATGCAAACAGCACAGCCGGGCTTTGAAACCGCGCACGTTCTCATTGCCAGTCTGCCGTTGATTTCTAACGGTCGAACCGAGCAGCAGATAGCCCAGTTCTACCAGGAGGCCCAGCGTAACGTGAGCGCTTTGCCAGGAGTGGATAGCGTCGCAACCGCTATGTGGGCCCCGTGGCTTGACAGGCGTTATTTGAGCTTTACTTTCCAATTCGCGGTCGAGGGTCGAAAAGCTGAAAGCGGCCAGGACGACTGGCGGGCCCGCTTCCGTTTTGTGTCGCCGGGCTACTTCGCCACTTTGGGGATACCCCTCATAGCGGGGCGTGACTTCACAGAGGCCGATCGGAAAGGATCCGAACCGGTAGCCCTTGTCAGTAAGAGCATCGCGCAGCAGTTGTTCCCGGGACAAGACGCGCTCAACCGGCACATTCTATGGACCGATCCGCTGATTAAGGTGGCGGGTTTCAGCCCTAACGGCATGCGGATCGTCGGCGTTTTGGCCGACGTGGACGACGCCAACATCCTCCCCCAGCGCAATTTGACAATCTATCAGCCTTTCACCCAGGGGCCATTGTTCGGAGCGTGCCTGCTCGTGCGCGCCAACAAAGATCCTATCTCCCTCATCCCATCCATAACGAAAACCATTCGTGCCGCCGCCGCCACTCAACCCGTCGAGCACGCCGGTACTCTCGAAGACGTCCGCACCGAAGTTCTCGCCAACAACCGCGTGAATGCCATCGTGTTCGGCGGGTTCGCTATCCTCGCATTGGCGATTTCGGTCATTGGAATTGCCGGCGTCCTGGCTTTCTCGGTGAGCTGGCGCACCCGCGAGTTCGCCATCCGGCTCGCGGTCGGCGCCCAGCCTCTCCGCATTCTTGCTAACGTCCTGATGGATGGAGCAGCTACGGCGGCCATTGGCATTACGGCAGGCGGTCTGGTGGGCTGGGGCTTGTCAACCTTGGCCGGCAACTACGTTACGGAACTTCAACTTCCCGGCCCGCTTCCTTTGCTGGCAGCCGGAACCGTGGTCGTTATCTCGGCAGTCTTGGCATCGCTAGTGCCGGCCGCCCGCGCCGCGCGCGTAGACGCGGTGCAAGCGCTTCGCGCTCAATGAGACAGGAGAGGCTGACAACTTCTCTATGAGGAACGATCGCTCTTGGGCGAGTGGCCTTAGTGTCCACTCGGAGACATTTCGTAAGCTGCATGCATGGACGTCGACCTTACTTCGGGCCAGAAATGCGTTTCCCCGTCGTGCCATTGTCAGAGCTTTAGCGCTCGAGTATCCCGGAGCATCCGTGGCACGCAGTCAAGGCCGGACTATCGCGCGGGACTCGATGCGCGAGTTGGCGAGTGAATGCAAGAGCGGGCACGCGCCCGGTCCATGCGGAACTGGCGGCGTCCCACTGATGGCGTGCCCGCCAGGCCAGCTGTGGTCAAGCCCCGTCGAGGCCGTGAGCCGGAAGGTAAAAAAGCTCGCCATCACCGCGATCCTCGCTATCGACCGCACCGGCATCGGCGCTCTCAACCAGCTCAAGATGGCCGCTTAGAAAATGCGCCGCGGTGCGCGAAGAAACGAATATCGGTAGTACAAGGCGCGATTCGTCTACGTAGAGTTGCGGGCTGGCATGGATTCCTTGTCCTAGGCTCTCTCGCTCCCAAGTCAATAAAATGTGAATGCGTCCCGACACTGGATCATGCTGGCGATCACTCTGATTTTGTTTGGGTTGGTTGCCGGATTTGTGGATTTGAAACCAAAGGTAGATGAGAATTTCTTCTTTTCTTCCAATGACCCGCAGTTCTGGCAGTCCGATAGGATCGACAAGCTCTTTCCGTCGGGCAGCCAGCTGATTATCAGTGTTGCGGCACCGAACATTTCATCAGAGCGTTATCTAACCCGGTTGGCTGATTTAACGCGGCAACTGCAATCCGTTGAAACCGTGACAAGCGTGGAAAGTTTGGCGGAAGGACCTAAGAATTTTGAAGATGCCCAGAAAAGCCCGTTCTGGAGACGACTGCTGATCGCAGACAATCAGAAGTCAAGCAACGTGGTGCTGTTCGCATCGGGCCGCGACACTGAACGCCTTATCAGTCGAATTGAAGCGATTGTCAATAGATTCGACGAAAAGGGTTTTCGCATCCAAATCGCCGGCGCAGCGTATGTGGCCGAGATGATTCGCAGGAACCTGCGGCACGATTTCGACACCTTTAGCCTCACTTCGTTTCTGTTGTTTGGAGCGGCCATGTGGCTGCTTTTCCGATCATTCAAACTGACGGTTGGGATGCTGGCCACTTGCACGTGTGCTGTCTTGGCCACGCTGCTGGTACAAGCTTTTTTTGGAGAGAAGATCGGCATTCTGACCGCGAACCTGGGCACGATTATCTTCGTTGTAGCGTTGTCGCACCTGGTCTACATGACATTCAACTGGCAGACGCTGGCTGATGAGGGAAAAGAGGAGAAGGCCGGTTTAGCTTCGAAAGCGTGGCGCATGACATTGCCGGCGTCGTTCTGGTCGATGGTGTGCGCTTCACTCGGATTCGGGAGTTTGCTGCTGGTGCCGGCGAAACCTCTGCGGGAACTCGGCGTAGGCGGCGTGTTAGGCACGATTGTTGCGCTAGCGTGCGCCTACCTTATGTACCCGGCATTTTTGGGATGGGCAGAGCCGAGAAAGGAGAGAACGGCGCAGACGGCGGGAAGGTCTGGGCTCTGGGATCGCCAGTTTACTTGGGTAGCGGCGGGGACTGTGCTGCTGAGCATAGGCTTGAGTTTCGGGCTGGCGTATCTCAATACCGATCCGAGTCTGCTCGCTTATTTCAAGAAGGGAGAAGAACCACGCGAAGGCCTCGCGTATATAGATCGAAACGGCGGCTCGAATCCGCTGACTATGGTGATAGCGGCCGCCGATGGCGGAAGGCTGGACACAAAAGAAGAGTACGAAAAAATGTGGGAACTGCAGGACGCACTAGAGGAGCGGAAGGGCGTTGGGACGGTAATTTCGCTACCGATACTCATGGCGGAGGGGCATCGTCATGCGTTCGCGTTCCTCTTCAGCTGGAATCATCTGCTGAACATCATGAATGAGCCGAAGCATGAGCGAGTGGCGAGCACGTTTGTCACTAAAGACCGAAAATTGGCAGCGTTCTACCTGCGCATGGAGGAACGAGGAAGGGTGATGCCGCGGGTGGAAGTGGTGAATCACCTGCGAGCCCTGGTGAGGCGGGAAGGCTTTCGGCCGGTGCTGATTGGCGGCGTGTATGAGTTGCAGGGAGCGCTGGCGAAAATGGTAAGGTCGAGCCTGGTAACGGGGCTCGGCTGGCTGATCGTGTTTTTCGCGGGCGTGGCGTGGATTGTCGGACGTCATCTGCGAGTAGCGGCGGCGATGATTTTCAGTTTGGCGTTAGTGCCCATTTGCATGCTGGGCGGGATCGGCCTGCTGCACATTCCGGTGGATATCATCTCCGCGCCGGCGACGAATGTCTGCATCGGCATGGCGATTGATTCGATGGTTCACCTGGTATTCGCCGTGAGACGAACGGAGCACGATGGTCAAAAAGGTTGGAGCGCTTGGGTGGCGGGACGCAAAGAACAGTGGCGCGGTATTGTTTATTCGGATGCGATTATTGCAACGGGCTTTGCGATTTTCGCACTTTCGAAATTTCCTCCGACGCAGCGGTTCGGGCTGGTGGTGGTGGCAGGGACGGTTATCGATATCCTGGCAAATTTATTCCTGCTGCCGCTGTTGGGCGGAGGGGTATGGAGAAAAGGCAAGAGTCTTCGGGCGGCGTAATCATTCCTGCCTCCGAGGACGATTCGGTGCCTTTGAGGAAAGCTTTATTTCAAGGCAAGACTGATCTTGACCGCCGCATCCACTTTGGCCATGGTTGAGATAGGGAGGCCGCCAATCACGCGCACCAAGCGACTTTTGTCAACCACCCCGGATCTGATCGCAAAGGATCATGGACGATTTACTGAAACCACCTTCGCCGGCATCCACCCGGACATGAATCGGGAACGTTTTAACTACATACTCCGCGTCAGTGGCGGGAATAATGATCGTACGTGGAGAGTACTCGTTACCGACGTTATTTCTGAAAGACGACGCAGGGGCGAGTCTTGCCGATCTCCGTTCCAACCGTGGGATCTAAAATTACTTGAACGACATCTCCTCGAACAACAACGCTAACCATCTATTTGACCCGCAGTTTCGGCATCAATGAACTCAAATTCCTTCGAAATCCGGTCGCCTAAAGCGGCGTTCGCAAGGTAGCCTTCTTTCAGTCCGCGCTCTAACTTAGCGCGCTCGATGGATCGCAAACGACGATTTAGCGAATCGCGAACGAACACACTGATGGTGGTGTTCAAATCGCTCAAATCGCTTACCGCCCGCTCTGTTGCTTGGTACAAGGGCAAGGCGACGTCCACGGTGATTTTCTTAGATTTCAGGTTGGGCATTTTGAATCTCGTCACTAAAATATTACCGCCCCCCTTACGTTTTGCAATATTAAAACATGCTGGTTTTGAATATTGGATGGCACATCCGGCGAAGTCTGACTTCATCCTCTTCGGCAGCCGGATTCAGGGCCGCAGGCTGATCTGCGCTTGCAGGGAACTCGCGGAACAAAGGGCGGCAGCCTCGTTGCTGGAAGTACGGCCCTTTTCAGCGCGCCCAATCAGGTCGCTTACGCTCCCGACTCCGATTGGGTTTGATTGACGGTCCGATTAAACGCGGCGGACCTGTTCCGCGGCATACTGAGTGTCTTCCACTGAGAGCCCGCCAGATGCTTGGCCAGCATGACAATCTGTCCGCAATGCATGGCGTAGTGGGCCACTTGCCGGTTAATGGCCTGCACCACCGAATGCGCTTCGCCGCGAATGTGCACCCTGCGCCCGAGGTCGGCATCCGACAAAGGTTCCAGGGCCGCGAACACGCAGTGCCAACCCGCTTCCCACGTTGCCAGCACGGCCTCGCGCGTTGCCGGCGCATTTTCAAACTCGCTATCGCGATTGCGGTCGGGCTTTTCGCCGTCGGTGGTTAAGAAATCGGTCCAACGCGAATGCATATTGCCAGCCATATGCTTGACAATCTGCGCGATGGAATTCATTTCCGGATCGAGGGTTGCCGTCAACTGCTCGTCGGCGACTTGCGCGATCGCGCCTTCCGCCAGCTTTTTGTACTGCCTGAAAAGCGCCAGCGAGTCCTCTATATAGGATGCGGTGAATTGGTGCGCCATGATTTAGTTAGAACATGTATTCGGGCGGGGTGATGCCCTTGGCGCGCAAGTACATTTCAGCGGAAGCGCGATGGTGGGTGGTGTGATCGAGCATGCCCAAGAGCAGATCGAGGCCGGTGCGCGAGCCTTCCTCGGTTTTGAAGGTTTCGCTCAACTGTTTTGCTTTGACAGCTTCCACGCGCGCAATGGCCTTGTCAAACGACGCCTTCATAAAGGCAATCACATCCGCCTTCGAGTTCGAAGCGGGTTTGGATTCACTGGGCTTCTCGCCTAAGAAGGGGCTCATGAAAAAATCGAGCCCTTGCGACAAATGCGTAATCTGACCGCCGAAACTCATCTGCGGCGGCGTCAGCTTGAAATCGTAAGAATCCGCCGGCATGGCCTCCGCCACTTTGAGCGTAAATTCTTTCGAGACCTTCAGGTGCGCAAGGATGTCCGCTTTGACATCCTGTGAAAACGCGGGAATGGCGGAAAGGAACAACAACCCGGCGGCAATGATTCGCATGGGCACCAGTGTATCCAAACAGCTCACATACTGCTGCGTGAAAAATCTTCCGCCATCTCCGAGCCTACGCCACCGAATGCCGCATAAATCTGGCGAGCACGCTCCAGTGCCGATTCCACATGCAGGCACAAATTATCGCGGCCAATGTGATCGAGGAAATCGCCGCTTTCGAGCATACTCAGCGGCTGATCGCGAGCGCCGCACAATAGCAGCGTGCGGCCGGATTTGCGCAGCCGCCCGGCTAGCAACTCCAGCGCATGCAAGCCGGTGGCGTCCAACGCGGTCATATTCCGTAGACGCACAATCACCACTTGCCCAAAGGGCGCCAGGTCAACTGTTGCATCTTCCAGCTTTTCCGTGGTCCCAAACAAGAATGGCCCGTGAATGCGCAGAATGGTCACGTAGGGCGGCACCTGCTTGTCTTGCAGCACGTGCGGCCGGCTCGCTTCAATGTATTCGCCGGTAACAGGCGTGACGGTGGTGGTTTGCGAAATGCGGTAGATGTAGAGCAGCGCCGCGAGCATCATGCCCACTTCCACCGCCACCGTCAAATCGGCCAACACCGTCAATGCAAACGTCGCAGCCCAGACCGCGATATCCTGCTTGGACAAGCGGATGATGGTGTTAATCTCACGCCACTCGCCCATGTTATAAGCCACCACAAACAAAATCGCGGCTAGTGCCGCGAGCGGCACAAAACGCGCTAACGGCGCGGCCACCAGCAAAATGGCCAGCAGCGTCAACGCATGAATAATTCCCGCTATCGGCGTGCGTGCGCCCGAGCGAATATTGGTGGCGGTGCGGGCGATGGCGCCGGTTGCAGGAATGCCCCCGAACAAAGGCGACACCATATTAGCGATTCCCTGCGCCACCAGTTCGACGTTGGAGTTGTGCCGGTCGCCGCTCATACTATCGGCCACGACCGCCGAAAGCAGGCTTTCGACAGCGGCCAGTAGGGCCACGGTAAACGCCGGCGAGATCAAAGGCAGAATGTGTTCGGCGTGAAACTCGGGCCACTGGAAGTGGGGAAAGCCGCTGGGCACGCCGCCAAATTTCGAGCCAATAGTTTCCACAGGAAGTTTGAACAGCGTGACTGCCAGCGTTGCCGCCAGCAGCGCAATGATGGAACCTGGAATCCGCCGGGTCACGCGCGGCCAGAAGATGATGAAGGCGAGCGATAACCCGCCGACGGTGAGCGCGGGCCAACTCAACGTGGCAAAGTTCTGCGCCAGCACTTTCATGCGCATGACGAAAACGCTGGGAACGGGCCCGGTTGTCAGTCCGAAAAAATCCTTGATCTGGGTTGAGGCGATGAGCAGCGCGATGCCGTTGGTGAAGCCAATGGTCACCGGCCGCGGAATGAATTTGACCGCCGCACCCAAGCCCGTGAGACCCATCAAAACGAGCATGATGCCCGCCATGAGCGTCACCAGACTGAGGCCGGCGATGCCGAACTTGGCCACGATGCCGGCTACGATCACGACGAAGGCGCCGGTGGGTCCTCCGATCTGCATGCGCGATCCGCCGAGCGCCGAGATCAGGAAGCCGGCGATGACAGCCGTGTAAATGCCCGCTTGCGGTGCCACGCCGGACGAAATACCAAACGCCATGGAAAGCGGCAGCGCAACCAGGCCAACGGTCAACCCCGCCAGCAGATCGGCGCCAAAATCGCGGGTTGAATAGTGCCTCAACGCGAGAAATGACTTTGGCATCCAGCGGTCGGCTAACGCCATGCGATGTTCATCGGTAAAACTCCCATGCTAAGAAAGGATTAACTCTGATTTTAGCGCGCTATCGGCTATCATCGTTCCTGAGCATGGCCACATTGAGAGAGCGCAAGCGTCGCGGCGAGGAAATCGCTAAGAAATACCGCGCGTATTCGGGGAACGATTCGTATGCCGGCGCGGTGGACGCGATTACCGATGTGCTCTTAGCGGTGGCGCAAAGCGAACGGGAAGCAATGCAACTTCTTCATTCGGCTGAAATCGAATTTCGGAATCAGTTTGAATCGGAAGGGTTCCTGTCAGAAGGTTAGTGATCGCGAACTTCGGTCCTTAACTGTTGCAGGATCTCGGACTTTTGGGTGCTGTCCAATTCATTCTCTAACCGGCGCAACGCATAGCCGACGATATCGCGATGATGCAGCTTTGATCCTAATTTTTCATCGGCGCTGAGCTGGAGCCATAAATCGTGGAGCTTGTCTACATCTTCCGGCCAGAGGCGCGGCGGATGCGGCCCGAGGTTCACGAAGGTCGATGGCCTATCGGGGCAAATAATTTCCAATGAAAACGGATGCCGCGGCTCGGGCAAACGCTCCCACGCCAAGCCGATCTGCCGAGCCAGTTCATCCGATGTCATGCGCGGCGAAACGCCGGTGATCAAGCGTGAAACTTTTAACTGATCGGCGGTTTGTACCAGAGCATCGAAGGGATTGATGGCGGGCACAACCAACAACTCCACCGGCTTGCCCTCTTTTTCGGCTAGATTTACCACATCGGTAAACAGTTGCTTTTCGTCGGACCCGAACACTTGATCGTCTTTCAAGTCGTACTCGCTATCGGGGCCAAGCGGACGCACCGTCATCACCACAATATCGTTGCGCCGCAGATTTGTGCGCTGCAACGTGCGCTGCAGGTGCGACATGTTGTTGCGATTGCGCACGGCCACCAATATGCTGCCCGGGCGCGCATGCACCGATTTGGTTTCCACTTGCGGCTGATATTGCAAATTGAACTCTTCGATATGCTTGGCGTTCAAGATCTTTTTATGCCGCTTGGAGTTGATCTTCTCGGAAATCGAGAAGAGAATGAAGAAACCCACGGTGAACGCGATACCGAATTTGGTGGCGTACTCTTTGGAAAACAGATTGGCAATCGCCGTGGCCATCAAGACCAGCGTGGTAGCGCCTAGCCCGACCGGAATTTCTTTCCCGCCAATATGAAAATTGAACGGAACTTTATATTCCTGATCGTGCCGCTGAAAGCGCAACGCCAGAACGCCGAGCGCCTTCAATGCGAAACTCCACACTACGCCGAACGCATACGCCTCACCCAACAGCACCATGTTGCCGCCGCTCAAAATGATGGTCAGCAGTTGCATGATCGTGATGAAGTTGATGATGCGGTAGGTGGTGCCGTATTTCTTGTGCGGCTTGCGCGCTTCGTCGAACAAGACGCCGTCTTCGGCCACGCGATTCAAAACGCCGTTCGCGCCGATCAAAGATGTGTTCACCGCACCCGCCAGAATCAGCACGCCCACCGCTACGACGAACACATGGAATCCTAGCCGCAACAGTTCAGGGCCAGCGAGATTCATCGCTAATCCGCCCAATAAGTTGTCGGAATAGGTTTTCCGGATATTGTCCGGAATGATAATCGTCGCGAACATGGTGATTACGCCGGTTGAGATGATGGCGTAAAAACAGACGATATTGGCCGTGATCTTGAGATTCTTCATTTTGGGAGAAGCAATCTCGCGATAGATCTGGGCCAAGGTTTCGAAACCGCTCATGGAAAGCAGCGAATGGCCAAACGCAATGATAACGGCTACGATCGGAAATGTGGGCCAGATCGTGCCTTTGAACCAGCCCAATGAATCGTCGTTGAAAACTAAATGGCTCGGGATGGGCGAGAGCGGCAGGTGCCATTTGCCTTGCAAAGCAATTGTGAGCGGACACCAGATTAACAGCGCCACCACCATGACGGTTGTGATCTGCATGATCTTCAGCGCCGCGCCGCTCGATTCGTGAATGCCCTTGATATTGCTGCGCCAGAAATACAACGTCACGAGCACCGAGAAGAATACCGAGAAGAGATTGGGGTCGATGTGTGTGCCGCGCTGCCCATAGGCCAGTATTTCGTTGATTAAATTGCCCAGATATTGGCCGGCGCTCACGGCGCTGATTGGGCCCGTCAAAATGTAATCGAAAACCAACGCTGAGACTGAGGCTTTGGCGACCACCGGCCCCATGCTGTCTTTCACGACCACGTAAACGCCGCCGCGCACGAACATGCCGCAGCTCTCCATATAGACGGAACGCACGGCGAAACTGAAAATCATGACGAACAGCACGAACCAGGCGGCGGATGGTCCGATGGCCTGCTCGGCGATGCCACCCGCGTAAAACATGGACGATGCGAGATCGCTCAAGACAATCGAAGCCCCGCGCCAGTAACTGATGAAGGTGAGGGCTACGGTGGTGGCTACAACTACTTTGGCTGTGGTGACGGCCTTCGAGGCCGTTTCGGGAACTTTTGAGGTCGCTTCCATTTAGCTGGATCAACTAGGCAAACGTCGGCAAGGCCGGCATGGACCTTGCGCGAATATTTCTTGCAGTTCAAATTGTAACTGAAAGCGCCCTGGAAGAAACGCCGGTTGGGGATAATCCAGTACTGGTAAGGCGCGCGGCTAAGCTGGACCGCTAAGCTGGAAAGATGCGTTGGTTGTCGATCTTTTGCGCTCTGAGCGCGTGGGCACAGGTGTTTGACGCCTCGCCCGAAAAGCCTACCCAAGGCTCGGTGATTAAGGTCACCAGCGATAAGGCTGCTGCCGCCCACTTCCTGGGCCGTACGGTTACTCTTTTTCCGCAAGCCGATGGGCCGGCACTGGGCCTTATGCCGGTTCCCACTTTGCAAGAGCCGGGGAAATATCAGTTGGAGTTTCTCGATCGAAGCGGAGCGGTGCTGCATGCCACCGAAATTACGGTTGAAGACGGCGATTATCGGCGCGAGAATATTGTGATTGCTCCTGCGATCTCGGCTTTGAAGCCGTCGCCTGGGGAACAAGCCACGGTGGGCAAATTTCGCGAAACGGTTTCGAGCGAACGCTATTGGAAAGAGCCGTTTGACCCGCCGCTGACTGGTTGCGTGACTTCGCCCTTTGGCTCCTCGCGCTGGCACAATGGGAAACCCACGGGTGATTTTCATGCGGGCGTGGATCAGCGCGGGGCAGCGGGCTCGCCTATTCATCCTATTACTCCGGGCGTGGTCAAAATTGTTCAGAAGTGGAACTTGCGTGGCGGCACGGTGGCGATTGATCATGGGCAAGGAGTGGAAACTATTTATTTACACATGTCCTCGTTTCAAGCCAAGGTAGGCCAAAGAGTTGGCACAAGTGACGTCATCGGTTACGTTGGTTCCACCGGCCGCTCCACCGGTCCGCATCTTCACTGGACGCTCTATGTGAACACCGTGCCGGTAAATCCGAACCAATGGATAAAGCTGGAGAACTGCGCCGCCGGCTCGCATCCTCCACCGACCGCGATTCATCCAGCGCAGAAGCGCAAATCTACCGGTGTGACGCCGCCAGGATGAAGGTTGGCCTTGACTTCGGCACCACCAACAGTTCTATTGCGCGGATTGGCGCGAATGACGGAGTTGAATTAGCCCGCTTCAACTTGGCCGGAGCGCTTACCGAATCGTTTCGTTCCCTGCTCTATCTGGAGCGCGAACAGGCAGGCGGGCGCAGCACCATCAAATCGTGGGCCGGTCCCCAAGGCATACAACACTATCTTGACGCCGAAGAAAAAGGCCGTCTTGTGCAGTCGCTCAAATCGTTCTTGTCGAGCCGCAGCCTCCAAACGACCGAGATTTTCGGCAGGCGATTCCAACTGGAGGAACTGGTTGCGAATGTCATCCGGGACATCCGTGTGGCCGCCGAAAAGCAGTTTGGCTCAGCCATCAGGAGCGCCGTGGTGGGCCGCCCGGTGCGCTTTGTGGGCGCCGAGACCGATGCCGACGACGAATATGCCGTAAGCCGCTTGCGGATGGCGCTCGAAAAAGGCGGCTTCGAGAAAGTTGAATTCGAGCTTGAGCCCGTTGCCGCGGCGTTTTATTACGAATCGACGCTTGACCACGACGAATTGATCTTGATTGGCGACTTCGGCGGCGGCACCAGTGATTTTTCGCTGTTGCGCGTAGGGCCAAGGGCGCGAAAGGAGAGCGGTAAACGCGCGGTGCTGGGCAATGAAGGATTGCCCCTGGCCGGCGATGCTTTCGACGCCAAAATTATCCGCCATGTGGTCTCGCCCGCGTTAGGAGCCGGCTCGTTCCTCAACTCGCATGGCAAGAAATTGCCAGTACCAAACTGGGTTTATTTCAAACTCGAGCGCTGGCATCATCTTTCGTTTCTGCGCTCGCGCGAAACGCTCAACATGCTGCAAAGCGTGATGACGCAAGCCCAAGCCGGCGAAAAAATCAAGGCGCTCATTTACCTGGTTACGCACGATTTGGGATTCTATTTGCATCGTGCCGTGCAGAAGACCAAAGCAGCGTTGTCGCAGGAAGAAAGCGCGCGGTTTATGTTTCAAGATGGCGACGTGGAATTGGACGAAGTGGTGACGCGCGCGCAGTTTGAACTCTGGATCGCTGAAGAATTACTGGGCGTGGAAGGAAAAGTGGACGCCTTGCTGAAGAAGACCGGTGTACACGCCAAAGATGTCGACAGGGTGTTCCTTACTGGAGGCTCTTCGTTTGTGCCGGCGGTGCGGCGGATTTTTGAGACGCGTTTCGGCAGCGCGAAGATTCGCACAGGCGACGAATTCACGTCGGTAGCGCGCGGCTTGGCCCTGCGCGCAACGCCTTAATGGGAGCCGTCGCGCTTTATCTCAGAGGCGCGCAGATTGCCCGCGCTGGCCACGCAGACCATTTGAATGCCGCTGGGCTTGGCGCCGGTGAGCGGACACACCAGATAGTCGGCGTAGACTTCAAAGCCTTCGCCGCAAGCCACGTTTGAAGGCAACGAGTTCGGATCTCCAATGCCTAATAGGTGGGATGTGCCCACCGGCCAAATGCGGCAGGGAGGGAAGCTGCCATAGAAGCGCAGACGCCCGCGCACCTTGAAGCATTCGCCCACCAGATCCTTCCTGTTTTTGCAACTCGGTGCCGAGTTTTGCCGTCCTGCGGCCCCACTGGCGGCATCATTTGTAGAACAATTCATCACGAAGAAAACTACAGCTAGACACAGCCGTCGCATTCCTAGATCATTCCACAAGGTGGGGCTGGCGCGCACGTCTTGAAAGATGGAATCAGTACTGTATGTATAATCAAGCCGTCGTATTTCTTTCCTAATTGCTTTAAAGGAGTCTTCCATGTTGCCGGACTATATAGCCAAGGCCGTGCCGAACCCCGCGTCGAACCGCGCCCCGTGGTACAAGAACACCGCGCCCACCTATGCGGGCGTTTTCCTGTGGATCGTTTTTTACAAACAGATTGCAGGCGGTACGCTGGATCGCGCCGGCGTTGGCTTGAGCCTGCTGGGCCTTTTGGTTGCGGGCATTTTGAGCTACGCGCTCTTTTACCGTGTACCCGCCATGCTCGGCATGCAGACCGGTTTTCCGCTTTACGTCGTTGGCAGTTCTACGTTCGGCACAAAAGGCGGTTACTTGATGCCGGGTCTGCTGATGGGCGTGCTGCAGGTCGGGTGGATGTCGGTGAATGCCTTCGTGTCGGCCACATTCATACTGAGCGCCGCTGGTTCCAAGGCCGGGCCTGGCAGTTTGCCGTTTGGCCTGATCGCCGGAGCGTGGGCGCTGGCCATGGGTTATGTGGGTGTAAAGGGCATTCAATACGTTTCGAAATTCGCGACCTATCTGAACTTCGTTCCGCTGCTCATGATCATTGTTGTGTTCGCCAGCATGGCGCGCGGCGTCTCGCAATACACGCCGCCGAATTACCGCCCCTATATCGGATTTGTGGCAATCATTCAGATTGTGGTTGGTTTTTTCGCGACCGCGGGTGCGGCGGGCGTGGATTTCGGTCTCAACAGCAGAGACGAGCGCGATGTGCGCTGGGGTGGTTTGGTCGGCATTGTGTTAGCCGTAATGGTGGCAGGCGGCCTGCCGCTCTTGGCAGTGGCGGGCGCCAAGGCTCTCTACAATACTCCCGATCTCAATTTCGATACGGTGATTGCGCAAACCGGAGGCTTCGTGGCTACCGCCATGTTTGGTTTGTTCGCGCTGGCGTCCATCGCACCGGCATGCGTGTCCTCTTTTATTGCGGGAAATAGTTTCGCCACCATGATTCCCGGAGTGCCACGGCTTTCGTCCACTATGGTGGGCGCGGTCATTGCCGCTGTGCTCGCCATTACCGGCGCGGCCGCAGACTTGATCAGTTTGTTCACTATCATTGGCGCATCGTTCGGACCCATTTGCGGCGCGATGATGGCCGACTATCTCCTCTCTGGGCGCAAATGGGAAGGTCCGCGCGAAGGGATTAACATCGCCGGTTATGGCGCTTGGGCGATTGGTTTTGTGGTGGGCATCTTGCCGTTCCTGCCGCTTTCGCCGAGCATAAAACCGTATTTGCAACCTGCCGCGGTGTACAGTTTCGTGGCCGCCTTCGTGGTTTACACGGCGCTTACGAAAGCCGGTTTGCAGTCGAAAGTGGTGGCCGAAAGGGTTCAGGTCGCAACGGCGTGAACTGATAGATAGGGCCGAACCGCTGGAACTCCGCCGTTCTCAGGTTTTTCCCAGCCAAGAAATTCTTGAGAGCATTTTTTCCGTCACGGCACCATATAGACGAACGATTCGTTGCGGCGATCCGGACTTCCTGCAACGATGAAGGGAGAGGCACTCATCCTCCGGGGCGTCTCTCCTTCTCGTTCAGTGGCTGTATCTGCGCGCCGTTTGAGTCAAAATTCTCCGGCGCGAGCCATTTCTCAAAGGCTCCCTTGGCGCGCGGCCACTCTTTGTCTAAAATCGAGAACCAAGCGGTGTCGCGGTTCTCGCCTTTGACGATCATATGCTGCCGAAAAATTCCTTCAAAGGTAAATCCCAGGCGCAAGGCGGCGCGGCGCGACGGTTCGTTCAGCGCGTTGCATTTCCATTCATACCGCCGGTTGCCCAAATCTTCAAAGGCATGGCGCATCATCAGATACATGGCTTCCGTTGCGCCGCGCGTGCGCGCCAAGAGCGGAGAAAAAAGAATGGCGCCCACTTCAATGCAGCGATGCTTCGGCTCTATGCGCAGATAAGACGCCCGGCCGACGGCTTTGCCGGTGGCGTTATCGACTATCGCAACGTACAACGGATCTTCGGATGCTTCCATGGCCTTGAGAGACGCATCGAAGCCCGCGCGGTCGGCAAAAGGCCCTTCAAATAAATACAGCCAGAGCGAATCGTTCTCCGGTCCGCGCGTCGCCTCCCACAGTGCGTTGCCATGTTCGGCTGCCCTCAGCCGTACCACAGTGACGTAACGGCCCTTTAGCAAAATTCTTAACGGGCGCTTGGCCGGGGTACTATCAATCACGCATTCCTGCTTTCCAAAATGTCTTGCTTCCAGCTGCCGCTCAATGGTGAGGCCAACAGACGTTCCAGCAATACCTTATCGTCATCCTCGCCTTTGTAGACGCGTAATACTTCGGCTAGGGTAACGCTTGCAGGGTCTGTTTCAAGGAGTTCGATCTCATCTCCCGCGCCAATTTCACCTTCCTCCGCGACCGAGAAATAGATACCCGAAAGGTTGCTCTTCCAAAACAATTTGACCATGCTGGGCAACGCAAAACGCAGCGCCAGTTTGGCGCAGGGCATTCGCGGTTGTGTGACGCGCAAGAGCGCACTTCCCAGGCGATACAGGTCGCCGATCCTTACTTGCGATTCGAGCAAGCCTTCACTCGTCAGGTTTTCGCCGAAGCTGCCTGGTTTTAGTGTGCGATGCAAAGTTGTTGTCCAATACGGGTAGTGCTCGGAAGCATAGGCGTAAATGGCTTTGTTAGGGCCGCCGTGTACCCGCAAATCCGCCTGCGCATCGCCCACCAAATTGTTCCCGCGCACCGCTACACGACCTTCGACCGGCTCTTTGAAAATGCTGGTTAATACAATGCCGCGCGGAGTCTCTACTTCCCTTGGCTGCCCGACATTGACCGACAAAACGCGCATCGCGGTACCCCTTCTATAGGATCTCGCACCGGTAAACTCAATTAGAGGACGAGAAGAGCGTCAGGTCGATGGCATTGGCCATGGCTTGATAGCCCGCGTCGTTGGGGCGGATGTGGTCGCCGTCGTAGGCAGGCAAAAGGGCGCTTGCATTCGCTGGATCGGCAAGAGCCTTGTCGAAGTCGATCACGCCGTCAAAGACGCCGCCGGCACGGATGAACGTGTTGACTTGGCGGCGCAGAGTCTCATGCGCGGCGGTTGCATACT
>Ga0302140_10002160_pt1 | contig 25666 bp, 12 predicted proteins | sample I_Bog_E1_1_FD_202095 | JGI IMG/M metagenome (GOLD analysis project Ga0302140, IMG submission 202095) | Peat permafrost microbial communities from Stordalen Mire near Abisko, Sweden - I_Bog_E1_1 | ecosystem: Environmental > Terrestrial > Soil > Wetlands > Peat | place: Sweden: Abisko, Stordalen... | reverse complement strand
GATGTTGCGTGTTTGTATGATCGGTAACCCCCAAATAAAGCTTGCAGGGAATATCCCGTTAGAATAAACAGGAATTTGATTGGTGATATTTAATATGTTTATTGTAATTCCGATGTTTGTACAGAACTTAACAATGTCATTAGATTATCAAAGTTTACCAGGCAATAATCCCCAACTCGCGATACGGATCTGTGGATTATTGTTAATTGCTGTTGCTTTATCAATTGCTTTAATAAATTTGGTAAAAAGACATAAAGCAAATAGTTTAAATGTTTTAATTGAAAATCATTTTTTAATTATAGATTTAGAAGCCTAAAGAACCAGTTATAATATGAGAATTTTTTTATTATCCATTTTAATGGGAGTTATTAGCTTTTCTGCATTTTCGTCGGAAAAAACAGATAGTCTTTTAGTCGTTTTAAAAACTGAGCTTTCTAGAAAAAAAGTATATGACGATAAAAAAGAAGCAGTAATTAAAAAATATAAATCGTTTCTCTCTCGTATATCAGATAAAGACTTTTCTGCTAAGTACTATATTTACAATAAGTTATACGAAGAATATAAAGTATATCAGTTTGATTCGGCCTATGTGTATACGGTGAAGCTCGAGCATGTAAGCCATGACCTGAATGATAAACCTAAATATTATGAAAGTAAAATAAAACTTGCTTTCATTTTGCTTTCTGCCGGGATGTTTGAAGAGAGTTTTGATTGTTTAGCGCAAATAAACCCGCGTTTTATTAGTGACAGTTCGAAAATCGAATATTATTCAATAAAGGCAAGGGCCTATTCAGACCTTGCAGACTATAATAACGATAAAAATTTCACCCCTTATGATAATCAATTGTCAATAAAATATATTGATTCGGGGCTGGTGTTTTGTAAACCGGGTTCGTACGATCAATACCGGCTCCTTGGCGACAAGCAAGTTGTCACCGGTGACTTTTCACATCCTTCAACCTATTTGGTCCAATTGCTTTTATATTATCCGCTTACGAATCATCAGCGGGCAATGGCGTCGACTGGGCTAAGCAAATTTTATCAGAGGCCCGAACAACTCGATCAGCGTCTTTATTTGTTAGAAACAGGAGCAATAAATGATATCAGATCATCTACAAAGGAAACACTGGCCTCTTTTTTATTAGGTGAACAATTGTTTAGGCAAGGTAATTTAAATGATGCGTATATATTCGTTCAGCATGCGTTGGATGATGCCCAGTATTATGGTGCCCGCTTACGGCAAATTAAGATCGCAGCTGTGTTACCAATAGTTGCGGCTGCAAAAAATATCAATACCGAAAACGAAAAGAACAGGCTTAGGATTTATCTTTTATCTATAGTAGCTATTTCTTTATTAGCCATCGCGATTTCATTTATCGTTTTTATTCAATTAAAAAGGGTAAAAGTAAAAGAGGCAATTATCGGGGAAAAAAATATCCAACTTGGAAAAATAAATGATCAGCTTTCTGAAGATGCTCACATTAAGGAAGAATATATTGGCTATTTCTTTAATTTAATATCAAGCTATATTTTGAAACTTGAAAAAATAAAAAGAAATGTAGAGCGGAAATTAACAACGAAAAAATATGACGACATTCTTATAACTATAAATGAAATAAACATTAAAAAGGAAAGGGAAACGCTGTTTTACACTTTCGACCATATATTCCTTAAGATTTTCCCAAACTTTATTAATGAATTTAATTCCCTGTTTAAAAAAGAAGATCAAATTTGGCCGAAAGATCACGAAGTTTTGAATACAGATCTCCGGATATTTGCATTAACGAGACTGGGGATTAATGATAATCAAACTATTGCAGATATCCTGGAATATTCGGTTAGTACTATTTATGTATACAAAATGAGGATAAAAGCTAAGGCTATTGTTCCAAATGATCAGTTTGATGAAAAGATTATGTCAATAAAGGTTGTTGATGTCAAAAAACAAATGACCACAGTTTAATCCAATAAATTTTGAATAATTAAGATTGTTGTTAAACCTGAAATTAACAACAGTTTCGGAAATAGACTGTTAAAATATATCGGGCTAATGTATTGAGAAACGTCTGTAAAATACGCCAAAGCATTTAATCCTCAATAAAATTTCAAAATAAGTCAGCCTATAGCCATATAAACCGGCTTTTTAAAACATGCTGTATTTACAATTAAAGTAAGTAAACGGATAAAAATGACAGACCATCTGTTTTGACCGTTTTACCATTGTCATAAATATTATTGATTATTAGATCGTATTCATAACAAACATGCTCCATTTGTTAATTTACTGTAACCTGGTCATTTTTTTTGGCCAACAATCCTATATGCTGTTAAGATTGACATTGGTATTAAAATCCGGCCATTTTTATTCGGTCTGAAAAGCTTCTCACCGGTTTCTGCAGGCACATGGCTTTTCCCCATGTTTTTGATTATCCCGTTTGAAAGCCCAGCACCATGAAATTTCCTTATTTAAAAAGTTTTTAAATAGTAAGATTACTTGGTAATTCTATACAAATACTTATAAAAAGTTTAAATTTTCGAGACGATGGCATTTATTAACTAACTAAATATCAATTAAATAAAGAAAAAAAAGTGCATATTTTGTTAAATTTTATGTAAACAAATAGGCAATATTGTAACATACATTTTACTTTGTAGAAACAAGGATAGGTTAAAAAGTTTCAAAAGCTATTATTCACTAACTCTTTACTTGTTTGACATTATAAGCCAAAATACGATTTAAGTTTTATTGAAATACCAGTAATTAAAGCAACAAGCTTTAAGATACTATAGTATACGAAAATTCGAAGATTTTGTTTGACAAGTAAATTAAACGGTATCCGTATTTGAAAATTTTAGAAATTGAAAATTTTTCTGACGAACTATTGACTGTAAATATAATAAAAAGTGCCTATGAATTAAATCCGCGAGGAAGCGAACCCTATTAATGAGAACTGATTAAAAAGTTTTATCAAAATCCGATTCTCGACAAAACGATTTTGAAATAAAAAACATTAATTTTTTAACCTAATGTTATTACTAATTAAAAATAAACCTAAAAACTGAATTTTATGTATTTTAAAAATTTACTCAAAGTAAGTTGTTTAATCTTATTGTGCTTTTTTGTAATACCGGCAATGGCCCAAAACAAAACAGTTACGGGCAAGGTTACCGACTCAAAAGACGGCTCAACGCTTATAGGTGCATCCGTTGTTGCAAAAGGTTCTACAGTGGGCGCTATTACCGATGTAAATGGCGTTTTTAAACTGTCCGTGCCAGCATCAGCAAGCACTTTAGTTGTTAGTTATATCGGCTATGTAACTAAAGAAGTCCCTATTACCGCAGGCGTGGTAAACATTAGCCTTGATGCAACTAACAACTCCCTTAATGAAGTTTTGGTTGTTGGTTACGGTACGCAACGCAAGCAAGACCAAACAGGTGCGACAGTAAAAGTATCGTCAGACGATTTTGTACAGGGCGTAGCTACTGACCCGCTGCAACAGTTGCAAGGTAAAGCGGCCGGTGTAACAATATCCACTAACAGCGGCGACCCCAATTCGCCTGAAGTTGTACGTATTCACGGTACTGCTTCATTAGGTGGCGGTAATGACCCTTTGTATGTTGTTGACGGCGTTGCCGGCGTTGATATCCGTACCGTTGCTCCAACCGATATTGCTTCATTCGATATACTGAAAGATGCTTCGGCTGCTGCTATTTATGGTTCGCGCGCTTCGGGCGGTGTAATTTTAGTTACTACAAAACAAGGAAAAGCAGGTAAACCACAGGTTAGCTATAATGCGTATGTCGCATCTGAATCAGCCCAGCATTTAATAGAATTTGCGGATGCTGCGCAATACCTGGCTGCATATTCATTTGCCAATAATGGCGCTGCAATGCCAACAGGTACAACAACCACCAGCAACCAGGGCGCGAATACTAACTGGTTTAAAGCATTATTACGCACCGGGTTTACACAAAGCCATAACCTTGCGGTTTCCGGTGGTACTGAGGAAAGCCATTATCGGGGTTCGATAACCTATCTTAATCAGGATGGTATAGCTATTAACTCTGGCAGGCAAGATTTTAACGGACGATTTAATTTTGATCAAAAAGCACTCGACGACAAACTTACCATAACCATGGGCGTTACAGTTGACCATGCAAATTCAGCTTTAACTGACCAGGCTGCGTGGGAAGACGCGGCTTCAGTTCCATCGGTAATCGGCGAATACCAGCCAGGCGGCGCACCGGGCCAATACCAATATATAAATAACACCGATGAAAACAACCCTGTTCCATTTTTAGCGGACATTATAAACACAAGTACTTCCGATCAAATAATCGGCAACCTGCGGTTGGATTATATACTTGCCCCCGGTTTAACCATAAGCCCTTATGCTAACGCAACCCGGCAAAACGGTACCGGCCATATTTATATTCCTCAATCCACTTTGCTTGGCTCTCTTCCTGATATTATCGGACAAAACGTTGCCGACCAGCAGGATGGGGATGAAGATCTTGCAGCCACCACTTCAACTATTGAAACCGTAGGCTTTACCGCCAACTATAAAGCCAAATTTGGAAAAAGCAGGTTGAACTTGCTGGGTGGTTACGAATTTAACAGTTATAATTATACCGGTTTCCACATAGAAGCCCATGATTCCTATGACGTTAATTTACCTTATGAAAATTTAAACTCTTTCAATAACGTAAATGCTGTATCTGACTTATCCTCCTATGCTAACGGCTATAAGCTAAATTCATATTTTGGGAGAGCGGAATACAATTTTAATGATAAATATTATTTGACCGGTACAGTAAGGTACGATTGGTCGAATAAATTAGGTTTAGACCAACAGGCAGAAATTTTCCCTTCTATAAGCGCGGGCTGGACCATCAGTAATGAAGATTTCATAAAGCCAATTACCTGGATTACTACTTTGAAACTTCGCGGAGGTTATGGACAGACAGGTGACCAGGACGCTATCACCGCATACGCTTCCCAGCTATTGTTTGGAAATGCCGGCGGTACACTTTATTATGACGGCGCAAGTCAAAAATGGCTTCCCGCCAATTTCTCCATTCAAAATCAAAATCCGGGTTTAAAGTGGGAAGCAAAAACCGTGACCGATGTGGCCGTAGATTTTAGCTTATTTAACGGGCGCTTAAACGGAAGCCTGGATTTGTACAACGCTAACACTAATCATTTATTATTCCCTTATCCGGTGGCTACGGGCAGTCAGTTTTTTGTTGGCACCATATTGGCAAACGTTGGTTCTTTAAACAACAAAGGAGTTGATTTTGCCCTGAATGGTTCAATCATAAAATCAGCTGATTTTTCGTGGAATGCAGGCGGCAATATTGCTATAAACCGTAACAAAATAACCGACCTGGCCGGAACACTGCCAGGCGGGACCCAGGTTAATCAAACCTATAGCCAGGTTGGCAGCACCGGTGGTTTAGGCATCAGCGGGTCTATAGCCAATATAGGATACTTAGCAGTAGGTATGCCGGTAGGTACATTGTTGTTACCACAATACGCAGGTATAGATGCCCAGGGCAACCAATTGTTTTGGCATACCAATGCCGATGGCACAAGGACAGAAGTACAGCAAAACGCGCTTACCATAGGCAACCCTGGTTCTGACGACAGGCGCTATTATACTACCGACCCGAAGTTTACTTACGGTATTACAAATACTGTGCGTTACAAACAATTTGATTTGAATTTGTTTTTGCGCGGCAACTACGGCAGCCATGCATTTAACGAAGTCGGTATGGATTATAGCACTATTGCAGGCAAAGTGGGCACCTATTCGTTGCTGGCCAACGCATTGGCGCAAGGGATTAATAGCCAGCCTACGCCCTCCAACTACTGGTGGCAAGGCACCTCTTTCCTGAAAGTACAAAGCCTTACAATAGGATATAACGTTAAGGTAAAAGACAGCAAGTATCTTGATAGGTTGCACTTTTATGTAGGAGGAAATAATTTATTTACTTTTACAGGCTATAAGGGTGTTGACCCTGAAGTAAATAGCAATGTGGTTGGCGGGGATGCCGGTATTGACGTCAGGAATGGCGGGCTTTACCCTCGCACGCGCCAATTATCATTTGGCTTAAATCTGACAGTTAAATAGTAACCATATAAATTTATTTATAATGAAAAAGAATTATTTATTTATTGCGGCGGCCTTTTTTGTGGCACTAAGCATTTACTCCTGTAAAAAGGAGCTTAACCCGGCTTTGGACAGCGTGGTACAAACCTCTATTACGCCAAGGTACCTTAATTCAATTGTGCTGGGGGCCTATACTAAATTACAGCCTTTAGCAACTGGTGTTATAGAGGATGCTGAAGCTACAACGGATGCATTGATAATCCCTACAAGGATTGGCGGCGATTGGCTCGACGGCGATGAGCACGCGCAACTATGGTTGCATACTTATTTACCCGGACACGGACAGATTGGGCCTGATTGGTCGACTCTTTACGCCGGTATAGGGCAAATAAACATCACCATAGGCCTTTTACAGGGCTTGCCGGCCACCAGTACTTCGGCATCGTCAATTGCGGAGTTGAAGACGTTGCGGTGCTATTTTTACTATTTGCTGTTAAGCTACTGGGGCAACGTACCTTATATCATATCTTCATCTACAAACGCGAGTACGGCCCCAACAACCCCGGCGGCCACTACTTATGCGGCCCTGATAGCTGAGCTAAAAGCTGATGCGCCATTGTTGAGCTCAAACACACCAGCAACAGACGCAAGCCAAATTGGCAGGATAAACAAATGGGGCGCTTACTTTTTATTGGCAAAGTTGTATCTTAACCAAAATGTAATAACCGGCGGTACTGATAACAGCGGTTATACTGCAGCTTCGGTTTATTGCGATTCAATAATGACCGCGGGCTATTCTTTGGTAGGTAATTTCCTTTCGAATTTTTCAAGCAATAACCAAAACTCTACCGAAAATATTTTTGTTATCCCCTATAACCATATAGCTGCCGGCGGGTTAAATATTCAGATGGAGACCATGCATTATAACCAGGCTGCCAAATACAATTGGGGAAGTACCGGCGGCCCATGGAACGGCTATTGCGCAAATGCAGATTATTACCAAACATTTAGCAATGCAGATGCAAGAAAAGCAGGGTGGATGTCAGGTATCCAGTACGCGGCTGACGGCGTAACCCCATTAACAACAAGGGGCAGCGACAGCTCATTGGTCCTTAATTTCAGGCCGCAGGTTACCGGCTTCCTGCCAACTTCAACTTCGCCAGGGGCAACAGAGTATGATGGCGTACGTCAGCAAAAGTGGCAGCTTGTTAACGGCTACCAGGGTATGGATGCGGCCTTTTCTTTATTCCGTTATGCGGACGTACTGTTAATGAAAGCAGAATGCGTATACCGTTTAGGGAACCCAACAGCTGCATTAAACTATACTGCTCCCGTTAGGCAAAGAGCTGGTTTGAGTAATTTCTCATCTTCGGCATTTGCACTTGACAGTATTTATGCTGAAAGAGGACGTGAGTTTGTTTGGGAAGGTTGGAGAAGAGAGGACCAAATACGTTTTGGACACTTTAAAGACGCCAAACAATTTAAACATGTTGACCCGGATAACCACGCCGCGTTGTTCCCGATACCTACAACAGCTATTGCGCAAGACCCTAATTTAACACAAAACCCAGGTTATTAATTATATATTAATTGCAATGTAATTTAATGGAGTGGTAATTTAATTACCGCTCCATTTTTTTGTTCTGTATCTTTGTTGACCAATTATGAAATTAGCACCCACAAGATTATTTTATTTTATACTTATTGTTTTTTGTGTTTCCTGTCAGAACAAAAGAGAGTTTAAACCGGAAGATACATTATTTCAGTTAATGCCATCGGCCCAAACTGGCATAACTTTTAACAATAAGGTTAAGGATGATGGTGAATATAATGATTTTAACTACCGCAATTTTTATAACGGTGGTGGCGTGGCAATAGGCGATTTAAATAATGATGGCAAGCCAGATATTTTTTTTACTTCGAATCAGGGAGATTGTAAGCTTTATATTAACAAAGGCAACTGGAAGTTTGAAGATGTAACCGCAAAATCTGGTTTGAATAGGTATCACAGGTGGCATACTGGGGTAACGATGGTTGATATTAACGGAGATGGATGGTTGGATATTTATATATGCAACAGTGGCGGCATGGGAAATGCCGACAGGGCCAATGAGTTATATATCAATCAAAAAGACGGTACGTTTAAGGAAGAAGCAGCGAAGTATGGCTTGGCGGACAAGGGATTAGGCACCCAGGCCATATTTTTTGATTATGACCACGATGGCGATTTGGATTGTTTTGTGCTAAATAACAGTTACCGCCCCATTGGCAGTTTTGGTTATAACCGCGAACTTAGAAATATTCGCGATACTTTGAATGGCGACCGCTTGTATAGAAATGATAATGGGAAATTTGTTGATGTAAGCGCACAGGCGGGCATATACGGCAGCGAAATTGGTTTTGGCTTAGGAGTTGCCGCAGGCGATATGTTTAATACTGGATGGGATGACATGTACATATCAAACGATTTTTTTGAACACGATTACCTTTATAAAAACGAGTATAACGGCACTTTTAAAGAAATTAGTGATGATGCCCTGGGGCATATGAGTTTATCGTCGATGGGCTCGGATATGGCGGACATTAATAATGATGGTTTTTTGGATATATTCACCACTGACATGTTACCAGAGGATGATTATCGCCTCAAAACCACAACTAAGTTTGATGAGTTTGATGTGTACAATGCAAAATTGATAGGCGATTTTCATCACCAGTTTACTAAAAACTGCTTACAGCTGAATAATAGCGATGGTACTTTTAGCGAAATAGCCGATTTAGCGGGGATAAACGCCACCGACTGGAGCTGGGGGGCGCTGATTTTCGATTTTAATAACGATGGCTGGAAGGATATTTTTGTGAGCAACGGAATTAGCCGCGATTTAACAAACCAGGATTTCCTTAGTTATTTTGGCAGCGACGAAGCCCTGAATGAAATTAAGCATGGTGGTTTTAAAGCCAAAATTTTTTTAGATAAAATGCCAAAAACACCTATCAGCAGTTATGGATTTGTTAATCAAAAAAATCTTCAGTTTAAAAACCAAACATTGGAACTTGGATTATCAAAACCTGGTTTTAGCAATGGGGCGGCATATGGCGATCTCGACGGTGATGGTGACCTTGACCTTGTTGTAAATAATGAAAATGGAGAAGCATATATTTACAGAAATATGACTTCGGAGCGGATGCATGCGCATTACCTGAAGGTAAACCTTAAGGGCAAGGGCATGAATACTTTTGGTATAGGGGCCAAAGTCACGATTTATACTAATGGCATGCAGCAGTTACTGGAGCAACAACCTACCCGGGGATTCGAAAGCAGTAGTGAACCTGTTTTGAATTTTGGCACAGGAAATTATAAAAAAGTTGATAGCTTAAGGGTTATCTGGCCAGATATGAAAATGCAGGTATTAAGAAATATTAGTGCAAATGCCACTATAACTTTAAAACAAACGGATGCTATATTAACCTTTATTCCCAATTTAGTAAAAGTAAAGCCTTATTATAATAACGTAACGGCCACAAATATTAAAGGTGACATTTATCACAAGGAAAATGATTACAAAGACTTTGATGTGCAACGGCTTATTCCTAAAATGCTTTCAACCGAAGGGCCCAAACTTGCAGTTGCTGATGTGGACGGCGACGGGCTTGAGGACTTTTTTATGGGCGGCGCTACCGGCGATACTGCCAAGCTTTTTATACAGCAGCCTACAGGTACTTTTATTCAGAAAAAACAATTTGCTTTTGAACAGGATAAGAATAGCGAAGATATCGGCGCGCTTTTTTTTGATGCAAGGCATACCGGCAAAATGGACCTGGTAATTGTATCCGGAGGTAACCTGGAGAAGGAAGGTTCGCTTGATTTACTTGCGCGTATGTATGAAAATGATGGCAAGGGCAATTTTACCCGAAAATTCAACGGTTGGCCGTTGGTTTCCATTAATGCTTCCTGCGTAAGGTTAAACAATAATAATGGAGATTTATTCATTGGAGGGAGGTGTGTTCCCGGGTCTTACGGTGTTATTCCCTCGAGCAGATTATTGAGAAATGACGGGCATGGTAATTTTACGGATATAACAGCCGCTGTTGCGCCTGAATTATTGAAATTAGGAATGGTAACCGACGCAAAATGGGCAGATATTGATGGTACCGGTAAAAATTCTTTAATAGTTGTTGGTGATTGGATGCCGGTAACTATACTAAAATACGTTGATGGTAAGCTTAAAAAAACAAGTGAGATAGCAAATTCTTCGGGCTGGTGGAATTGTTTAACTGTTGCTGACTTAAATGGCGACGGAAAGTTGGATTTAATAGCTGGTAATAACGGCCTTAATTCGAAAATAAAGGCAGATGTGGATCATCCTGCAAAATTATATGTATCGGATTTTGATAACAACGGGCAGGTAGAATGTATCCCGGTATATTATAAAACTGACGGTAAAGCATATCCTTTTAACCTTCATGACGATATAATTAAACAAATGCCCTATTTAAAAAAGAAATTTTTGAGGTATGACGCTTACGCGGGGAAAAGTATCGAAGAAATCTTTACCCCCGAAGAATTGGATAAAGCCTCTGTGTTAACCGTTAACCAAACACAAACCTGTGTTTTTTATAACAATGGAAAAGGTGGGTTCAATATACAACCGTTGCCAATAAGGGCTCAGTTTTCACCAGTATACAGTATTTTGGTTACTGACATAAATAATGACGGGATTAAGGATTTATTTTTAGGCGGCAATTTTTATGGTTTGAAACCTGAAGTTGGAAGATATGACAGCAGTTATGGAGTTACGTTATTAGGGAACTCAAAACATTGGTTTGATTATTTGCCCCCCGCAAATAGCGGCCTGTTTATAAAGGGCGAAGTTCGCGATATTAGCCAGATAGGTACAAAAAACGGAAAGCAAATAATTGTAGCCCGCAACAATGATGCGTTGCAATTATTTAAGAGAAATTAGCAACGGTATCAAACTGACAAAGTTTTTAAAACTTCGTCAGTTTTTTGTCCCGGATTTAATCAACCTTTAGCAAATTCGGTAACGTGTAAAGGTTGGAGCTTATTTTGCAGCTGATCCTGATGGAAACGTGCCCAAATTCACCTGTATATTAACTGTATCATTATCATTAACAGGAAGCTTATTATTGAGATAGGTTTCCCAGGGTAAAAGGACCATTTGGTGCGAATGATCAGCAAAATATTGTTTCAGCGCATCGAAGGCTATGCCCCTTTTCGAAAATTCGCCCTTGAATATGACCGCATATAGCGGACCCCCTTTAGGCATCCTCGTAAAATGGACCCCATTGGCAGATTTAACTTCCCTGTCTATAAAAAAGCCTACCTTTACTTCTACAGAGTCTTTGATATTTTGATTAAACTGCGCAATCAGCGGTTGCATTTGTTTAATGTTATTTGTCTTAATATATTGTTGTAAAGCAGCCAGTACTTTAGCGGCCCCGATAAATTTATCCTTTTCTGAAACTTCCTTCTGCATTACAATAAGTGTGCTTTCCGGCACTTCGGTTTTAAAAATTTTGAACCCATAAAGTAGACTATCGGTTTCCATGTAGTTTTTAAAGTCGTCAACATGTGTCTCTGAAAATGATGGTGCGCTGAATTTTCCGATCAAATATTTTAAGGCGTTAGTTTTGTCATCAACAACAATAATTGTTTTATTCAAAAACTTATCGGCAACCGGGATAACAGCGTAACGATAATTTGCTTTTTTGCCGTCTTTATTTTCGTTTATTTCGAACATATTTCCTTTATAGGTTACTTCCAATTTGTTTTTTTCATTTTTTATCACGAACGAATTGGTGTCTTTCAGAATGGAAATTTTACCGGAGTCGGTAATCATGGTTTTTCGAAGGTCAGGCAGCCATTTCTCCCATTTTGCAGGATTGGTCAACTGGCTGTAGGTATTTAAAAAGCGCGATTTAATTAATATGGTTTTTTGTTGGTGTACTGGTATAAAAAAGAGGGCAAATATGACTATGATCAATAAAAATAAAATAACTTTTTTCTTCATTTGGGTTTTAAAAATGGTAGCCCCGAAAATAGCAATAAAAATCTTTTTCAAGCCCATACAGGCAATATTTATGTGGGTTTGTAGGGAACTAAAGCTTGTTTTACTGATTGTTTTTTAATATTTTTAACAAATTATAAACCCTAAAAGTATACAGATAGGATGGAAAAAGTGACAGTAGCGCGTTGCTTTTTGTTTAGTTCCAGGCTACGCTTAACTTTCAAAAACTTGGTACATGGTAGTAAACCCAATTAAAAATATCTTAATGGCAAAGGATTTTCATTTCTTTTCATTAACGCTTTTTACATTGATTATAAACTTTTCTTCTTGCACAAAAACAAATATTGAACCGCCTGTTTTTCAATTGCTTGATTCTGCATATACCAATATCAAATTCGCAAACAGGTTGGGTGACAATGATTACCCCGGCATTTTAAATTACCTATACTTTTACAATGGTGGCGGAGTTGCCATTGGCGATATTAATAATGACGGGTTACCGGATATATTTTTTACTTCAAACAAAAAAGGAGGGAATAAACTTTATTTGAATAAGGGTAATTATCAATTCGAAGATATAACGGATAAAGCAGGGGTTGCCGGCACAGCTGACTGGAGCACTGGCGTTACCATGGCCGATGTTAATAATGATGGTTACCTTGATATTTATGTTTGTGCCGTTGCTGGTAAGTTAGGCCTGAAAGGGCATAATATGCTTTACATCAATAATCACGATGGTACATTTACTGAAAGATCTGCCGAATATGGACTTGATTTTTCAGGTTTTTCAACTCAGGCAGCATTTTTTGATTACAATCATGATGGCAAACTCGATTGCTTTTTGCTGAACCAATCAAATCATTCCATAGATACTTATGGGGATACATCCTTACGCCGGAAAAATAATAAGCAGGCAGGAAGCCGCTTATACATGAATAAAAATGGACACTTTGTTGATGCAACTCAGGAATCGGGTATTTACAGCAGCGCTTTAGGTTACGGCCTTGGACTGGCAATTGGGGACCTGAACAACGATGGATGGGATGATATTTATGTCGGTAACGACTTTCATGAAAACGATTATTATTATGTTAATAACCACGACGGGACATTTACAGAATCAGGCGCCAAACATTTTAATCATTACAGCCGGTTTAGTATGGGCGATGACATTGCCGATTTTAATAATGACGGGCAGTTAGATGTCATAACAGCGGATATGCTCCCGGCTGATGAAAAAATTCTGAAAACCTATTTAGGCGATGAGACTTACGATCAATACAAACAGAAGATTTTAGATGGCGGGTTTCAGTATCAGTATTCGCGAAATTGCTTACAAAAGAACCTGGGAAATGGAGAAGCATTCAGCGAAAACGGTTTAATGGATGGCGTGGCGGCGACTGACTGGAGCTGGAGCCCTTTATTTGCAGACTTTGATAATGACGGAATTAAAGATCTTTTTATTGCAAATGGTATAAAACGCCGGCCAACGGATATGGATTACATAAGCTTTATATCGAGCTCAGCGGTACAGAACGCGCTATCCGGACATGGAATGGATAATATCGCAATAGATAAAATGCCAACCGGCGAAGTGCATAGCTATGTTTTTAAGGGAACAAAAAGTGATAAATTTGTTGATAAAAGCGCTGCCTGGGGTGTCAGGGATACCATGATATCAAACGGAGCAGCTTATGCAGATTTGAACAATACCGGACGATTGGATATGGTGACCAATAACATGAACCACGTGGCTTGTATTTACAAAAATGTCGCGGCCAAAGGTCATTATCTAAGCCTTGAATTTACTGGTACAAAGGATAACAGGTTTGGTATTGGCGCTAAAGCCTATGTTTTTTCCAGCAAACAGATGCAGTATGAGCAGTTGATGCTAACGCGGGGTTTCGAGTCTTCGGTGGAGCCGAAGTTGCATTTTGGGTTAAACAAAAATCCAAATATTGATAGTTTGCTTATTATTTGGCCAAATCAAACCTATCAAATTATCAAACACTTAAAGGGGGATCGGTTAATGGTGTTAGATGAAAAAAATGCCAGCGGGCATTTTGATCATAACAAGTTTTTTCCGCCGGCTGCTCCACTCTTCGAAAACGTCACTAAAAAAATCAAGGTAAGCTGGAAGCACAAAGAAGATCATTTTGTCGACTTTAATCAGGAGCCACTTATCCCCCATATGCTTTCGTCAGAAGGGCCGAGAATTGCTATTGCAGATGTGAACCATGACGGCTTGGACGATTTTTATGTTTGCGGAGCAAAAGGGCAGCCCGGTGCATTGTTTATGCAAACACCGGATGGTCATTTTAAAGAATCTGTGCAGCAAGGTTTTATCGACGATGCAGGGTCTGAAGGTGTCGATGCCGTTTTTCTCGATGTGAACCAAGATGGCTATCCGGATCTTTATGTCGCCAGCGGCGGTAACGAATTTCCAGACGGCTCACAACAACTTGTCGACCACTTGTATATTAATGATGGTAATGGAAATTTTAAGCGTTCAAATAATATTCCACAAATCAGGGTTAATAAGTCGGCAGTAGCGGTTGCCGATGTGAATCATGATGGTTACCCTGACATTTTTGTGGGCGGCGCACCTGGTGCCCGTGGTTTTGGTAAAATTCCCGAATCTTACCTTTTAATGAACGACGGACATGGCAACTATAAGCAAACCCCTCTACCTGTTGAGCTTAAATACGCTGGTATGATTCGTTCGGCCGCTTTTGCCGACCTTGATAATGATGGGTGGCCTGACCTTGTTGTTGCCGGAGAGTGGATGCCGGTGAAAATATTTATGAATAAAAAAGGAAAATTTGTTCAGCAAAAAAATCCTGAAATAGATGAATTATCGGGCTGGTGGCAAAAAGTCGTCCTCGCAGATGTTGATGGCGATGGCAAAACAGATATTATAGCCGGAAATTACGGCTGGAATTCCAAGTTAAAGCCAAGCGTTGAAAATCCGGTTAAGCTGTTCTTATCAGATATTGACAAAAATGGGACTATTGATCCGATTTTAACCTATAGTATTGATAAGAAGGACTATACATTTTTGGGCAAAGGAGATATCGAAAAACAAGTTCCGCTGATAAAAAAGAATTTTTTGTATTATCACCAATTTGCTGGCAAAACAGTTGACGAAGTGTTTGGAGATTCATTGGACAAAAAGCCACTTACCGCAAATTCTTTCACTTCCGGCATCTTTTATAATAAAGGTAAAGGAAACTTTTCCTTCAAAGCATTTCCGTCGTCAATGCAAGTGTCGCCTCTTTTTGGTTTTTCTCAATTCTCGGGTGCCAGTAACGGCATCATTGCCGGAGGAAATTTTTCGGGAGTTATACCTTTCGAGGGGAGGTACGACGCTGATTTTGGCGATGTATTAATTACGGACAAAAGCAAAAATCTCAATTATGTTTCGCCCGTCTCGTCTGGATTTTTATTAAGAGGCGAAGTCAGGGACATAAAACAAATAAAAACACGACAAGGAAATATTTATGTCGTCGCGCTCAACAACAATCAACTGGAATTTTTCAAACCTAAATAATGAATATGAATAAATTGTATATAAAAATTGCCGCCCTATTTTTATTTTGGGGTAGTACATCGGTTGCACAGGACAAATGGATAATTAAAGCCGATAATATTGACCCTTCTAATTACTACGGTATTACCGTAGCCAACGGAATGATAGGGATTGTTTCATCCCCTGAGCCTTTTAAAGTAAAAAATGTTGTTCTTGCAGGCGCCTATGATCTATACGGCCGGGGACGTGTAAGCAACTTCCTGAACAGTTTTAATTTACTTAGCATGTATCTCGAAATAGATGGAAAACGCATCGACGCAAAGAACATCAGCAACTTTAAACAGGAACTTGATATGCACTCGGCCGCTTTTACTACCACGTTTGATTATGGAGATAAAGCATCAGTAAAGTATACCTATTATTCATTGCGGCAACTGCCTTTTACGGTATTGATGGATATTTCTGTGATTGCAAAAAAAGACATCATTATTACAGCGGCAAGTATTATGGAAGCACCGGATGCATTAAAAGATGTACAAAATTATTATAACGAAATTGACAGGCCGCATGCTACCATAAGTTTGCTAACATCGACTGCGAAAAGTCCAACCGGGAAGCTTCAGTTGTGCGCCTCAAATACTTTTTTATTTAACGAAATACATGGGCAGGAACCCAGGGTGATCCACGAGATGTGGGACAACAACATGCACCTGATGAAATTCAGCAAGTCTATAGCGGCCGGTCAAACGTACGGATACGCTATTGCAGGTTCATCAATTACTTCGGCCCATGATGCAGATCCCCTAAACCAGGCGGAACGCCTAACGATATTTGCAAAGCTAGAGGGTAGCAGCCGCTTAATTAAATTTCATAAGCAGGCATGGGAAGAACTCTGGAAAAGCGATATACAAATTGACGGCGACCCGCAGGCGCAGCAGGATATTCACAGTATGTTATATCATTTATATTCATTCAGCCGCGAAGGTACTGCCTATTCGCCATCGCCCATGGGCCTATCCGGGTTGGGATATAACGGACATGTTTTTTGGGATGCGGATCTATGGATGTACCCCGCACTATTGGTTTTACACCCCGAAATCGCGAAATCGTTGGTGGAATACCGCTTTCAGCGATTGGCCATGGCAAAACAGAATGCATTTGCACATGGCTATAAAGGGGCCATGTTTCCCTGGGAAAGCGCCGATAGCGGCGTGGAAGAAACCCCGGTTTGGGCGCTGAGCGGACCCTTTGAACACCATATTACGGCATGTGTAGGCCTTGCTGCCTGGAACTATTATTGTGTAACCCAAGACAAAAATTGGCTTTTGGAAAAAGGTTGGCCAATTTTATCCGCTACTGCTGATTTTTGGGCAAGCCGTGTTGAACGGAACGCGCCCGGGCATTATGATATAAACGATGTGGTTGCCGCAGATGAATGGGCTGAGAATATTGATAATGACGCATTTACAAATGCCGCCGCAATCGCGAATTTGCAAAGCGCTTTAGCGGCTGCCAAAGTATTAGGCTTAAGTGCCAACCCAGACTGGGGACTTGTAGCGCAAAATATCCCAATTGAAAAATTCCCTGATGGGGTCACCAAAGAATTTGAAAGTTATAAAGGAGAAGGTATTAAGCAGGCGGATGTAAACCTGCTGGCATATCCGTTAAAAACTATAACCGACGAAAGCCAGATAAAAAAAGATTTAGCCTATTATGAAACACGTGTCCCAAACGAAGGTACACCTGCAATGACCCAGGGTATATTTACCTTACTTTATGCCAGGTTAGGCAACGGGGACAAAGCTTACCATTTTTTCAAAGACGCCTACGAGCCGAACCTTAACCCTCCGTTCAGGGTAATTGCTGAAACTAAGGGTGGCACAAACCCATATTTTGCCACAGGTGCGGGCGGGATTATTCAAAGTCTGCTAATGGGTTTTGGCGGACTGGATATTACCCTGGACGGGGTTAGGCAGGTAAAAAGTAAATTACCAGGGAACTGGAAATCATTAACTATAACAGGCGTAGGACCCGAAAAAAGAACTTTTGTAATAAAGTAAATTCTATTAATTTAAACTATGTTTTATGAAACGATTTCTTTCTTTTATACTGTTGACTTCGGTTTTCTTATCGTCATGTAAAAAACCTGATTATCAATCCATCCTAAACGATCCTAACCTATACAGCCGCACCGTTTATGAGCTTAACGGTGTGGTAATGGGTAATAATTTTCCTCCGGTGGTGGCGTCAAGGAATTATGCTTATGCAACCGTTGCCGGTTATGAAGTAATTGCTGGTGGTTACCCGGAGAAATACAAGTCACTTGCCGGACAATTAAACGGGTTAGAAAAGGTTGCCAAACCGGGGACTGGCCAAACGATTGACTATCCCTACGCAGCCTTGCTCGCATTTTGCAGAGTAGGCGAAGCTGTTACTTTTCCGGAAGGCAGTTTGAAATATTACACGGATAGCCTTCACCGGCTGGCGGTTAGCCACGGTATGCCTCAAGAGATGATTGCAAGTTCAGAGGCATATGCCAAAGCTGTTGCAGCATCAATTTTGGCCTGGAGCAAAAAAGACAATTATCTCAAATTGAGGAGCGCTCCCAAATTTGCCGTTAATGATTCGGCAGGGCGCTGGGTACCGACCCCGCCCGCTTATTCTGAGGCGGTTGAGCCACATTGGGGTAACATAAGGACGATGGTGATTCATGATCTTAAATATTTTTCTCCTCCTCCTCCTCCGCCATTTAACATAAAAGATAAAAATAGTAAATATTACCAGGAAGTGATGGCGGTAAAAAATGCCGTCGACAGCCTTACTCCCGAGCAGGTGCACATCGCTGATTTTTGGGATGACAATCCTGGCAAACTCAATATTTCGGGACACGTAATGTTCATTACGAAGAAATTTTCGCCTTCGGGACATTGGATGAGCATTGTAGGGATAGCTTCTAAAAAAACAAAAGCTGATTATAATACCACGGTTTGCGCTTATGCAAAAACAGCAATTGCAATGTTTGACGCCTTTATTGAATGCTGGACAGCCAAGTACGCTTATAAAACAGCGCGCCCGGAAACAGTTATTAATAAATATTTTGACCCTAACTGGCGGCCCCATCTTCAAACACCTCCCTTTCCTGAATATACCTGCGGCCATAGTACAATATCGACAGCTGCAGCCGAAGCGTTAACAAGTGTGTTTGGTGATAACCTTGCGTATACAGACACCACAGAACTTGAATTTGGAGTAAAGAACCGTTCGTTCAAATCATTTAGGGCAGCAGCATTGGAAAATACCTGGGCCAGGTTTTACGGCGGGATTCACTATCATAATTCATGTATCGTTGCAAATCATTTTGGTACAATGATAGGCGATTCGGTCGTAAAGAAATTAGTAATGAAGCAATAATATAATTCACGAAAACCTGAAATAATGTGTAAATTATTCAAGTTTGTATTTTTTATAAAAAGTTGACCATCAATATTTTGATATTTAATTAATGAATTTTTATTTAAATTTTTGTTATATAAATGATGATATGATTTGGCGGAAGTTTACATTTATTTCATAAGTCGTACATTTATGATGAGTAATTTATATTATAATTTTTAGATTGATTAACTGCAATTGAGTTAGTTGTGAGGCAGCCCTTAATCCGGCTGCCTTTTTTTCTGGCAAAAAATAAGAAAGCGCAGGTACTGGAAACTGAGCAAAAAAGAAATATTCCCCGGAGGAAGAAATTTTAGATAAGCGTAAGCTAAAAAAGCCCCCAAAATTTTCTTCGCTTTTTCTTGTGCTTTTTCTTTTTGGCGGTTGTTACGGGTTTCTTAACGGTGGTATTGTCCGGAGGGTTTATCACTTGAGAACCGTCATTATTTGCTGCATTGTTGTCTGGAAGCCCGTTTACAGGCTGGGCTGAATACGAAGTAGTATCTTTAACCGGTAAATAAACGGCTCTTTTTTTCGGCCAAAAGGTATAGCCGCCAAAACAAAGCGCGGCAATGAGCAACAGCGCAACTCCAACCAGCGTTGATTTTGGAATAGTTACCGACGATCTTTTGATGTTTTTTGCGTCATATTGAAATTTCAGCAATTGCATTTGCAATTTCTCATTTTCGGTTTTTAAGGCAGAAATTACATTCTCCGCCTGCTCATGCCGGTCGGCAATTAAACTGTTTACCACAATGGCTTCCTGTAACTCCATTCCGTTGGCGTAACGGTTCTCCGGCGACTTTTCCAGGCAAATTAATACCATGTTTAACAGCCATCCCGGTATCTGCATTTCACGCTCCTGCCGGGCTTCCGGCCAGCTTTCGGGCAAGTGCTGCCTGCGCAACGTTAAAAGGTTCGGCACTTTAGCTTCCATATGGGAGATCATGACCGAATTTCTCGCTGTCTCCCTGTTGTCTTTTAACGGGAAGGGCACCTGGCCGGCAAGCAATTCATACAGTACCACACCATAGCTATAAATATCGGTCTGGAACAGCATCTTGCCCTCGTTCTGTTCCGGCGCCATAAATTCTATCGCGCCTGCATGGCGTAAGCTGCTTCTCCGCTGTTCATCAGACATGACCGATAAACCAAAATCGAGCAATACGTAGTTTCCGGAATGGATACTGAATTTTACATTATTGCTTTTAATATCGCCATGTTTAACCCCTACTTTATGACAATGTGATAATGCACCTGCCAGTTGTTCTGCCAGTTTTATTACCTCCTTTATGGTAAATATTTGCGTATGGGGCGGTTTTAGCAATTCTTCAAGATCGGGGCCCTCTATAAACTCCATTTCAATATAGGGCAGCGAACCGCTTTCTGTGATTCCGGAGCTTAGTATTTTAACAACGTTGGGGTTGGGTATTTCATTTACTTTCTTCAGCTTTTGTACTTCGTTTAAAAAGTTACTGTAGTTTTTGTCATTTTCACTTTCAGCGTGAATAGGTGTCGGTAATATTTTTACAGCGGTTATAACAGGGCCTATCCTGCGTGCTTTATACACAGAGCCCTGGCCGCCAGAGCGTAAAGCGCCCATATTTTCCAGCCCGTCCGCTATTGTAAAAACTCTACCCATCTTCTTTTTCTTCTGGATGATAACTGAACTCCAAAACTGCCGATTCTCCTAAAATAACCTGGTCGCCTTCCACCAGCTTATGACCGATTTGAATGGAGTTTAGTTTAACCGGGTTCTCATTTATTACCGATCTGATCTTAATTTTATTCCCCGGAGGTATACCTCCTTCATCTGCAAAAAGCATAAAGCAACCACTGTCATTAGACCATTCAATATGCGCATGCTGACGGCTTATAAATTTATTACTTTCATTGCCGCTATCGGCAGGAAAAGCAATTTTATTATTTCTGAAAAAACCGCCTTCCACCTGTGCTTTTTTTTCACGTCCGATATTGATTTTCCCATTGGAGGAACTGATCAGGTATTCGTGTTTTTCAGCCTCTCCATGTAACACCCTGATATACGCCGAACCGGATTTTTGTAAGGTATTGTCCTTCGTCTTTATAAAAATAGCTGCGTTTAGATTACCAACCTTTATCGTTTCAGAGGGGTATTCATCTTCAAAACTGATATTCATATCCCAGTCACTCGGAAGGTCTACGGCATAATCATCTGCAATCCTTTGTACTTCTTCTTTAAACCGGTCTTTTTCCCCAAAATAAACAGCCGCCTCATAAATGTGTTTTTCAGCAGGGTCACTGAAAATAAAAATACTGATCCCTTTAATATTGTGGCCCTCGCCCCCTTCTGCCTTTTGTAACTCTTCTTTAATAAAGCGCAGCAGGGTATCACGCACCACTTTCACGTCGCCGGCCCATTTAGTTTCATTTTTTTTAAATAGCTCAAACATATATTCTGCAATTATTTGAAAATTTATTGATCGCCGGTGGTGTCAACAGCCGCCGGCGGCACAATGTTTTTTATATAACCCTTTTTTAACAGGAACGGTATCACATGCTGCCCGGCAAGCCTGACCGCGTCGGAAGACCCTTTGGTGGATTCAATACGTACACAAACCACAATGTTCCCTGTTCCTTTCGCCATCGGGGCGAAGAATACATACCAGCCATCGTTAATATGCTGTGTTTTCCAAATCCTCTCCGGCGTACCGGTTTTACCTGCGACGCTTAAACCCAGTACCGGAACTTTCGGCGCGCTCTGCTCGATCATATATTTTGTAATGAGCGTTGTGTACCTGGGATCATTGGCAAGCAGCACACTGCTATTAACGCCTGTTAGCGAATCGCTTACTTTTAACACATAACGGTTAGCAACCATCGAGCCATTATTAGCAACCCCCGAAACAAGCCTTGCCACCGCTGCCGGTGTTGCAATTAGCGCGCCCTGCCCCCAGGCCATCCCCGAAATACCTTTAGACCGCGTCCTGCGTATATTGTTTGGATCATAACGTGGCCGTGTATCAAATTCAGTTTTACGCCAAAGGTCAAGCCACTTTTCTTCCTGGTCGGTATTATCCGGCTTTTTGTTATAAAAATAACCGCCCACACCGTGTAAAAACATCCCGGTTTTAAGATATAAAGCAGCCATTTCCTCCTGTAGATGTTTCTGGTTAGCCAATTTTATAAAATAAACATTGTTTGATTTTGCAACTGCCCGTTCAAGGGTAATTACACCTGTTTCATCAGGTTCCAGCCCTTTTGTACGGATACGTTCATCGGCACTGATCGTAAATTTTATATTAGCGGCATCCAGGCCAAGCTTGTTAAATGCAGCCATGGTTGTTAATACTTTTGCAGTTGAACCAGGCTGGGTGGCATACGTAAACCCAAGATCTGATGTGGTTACCCATTGTGATAATTGCTCCTGGTCCTGCTGGGGCATGGTTAGCAAGTCCCAGTTATGTATTGGGGGCAATGGATACAAAGCAGAAGCCAGCACATCGCCAGTTGACGCTTCCATAACTACAACTGATACCCGCTTATTAAGCAATGAAGTATCCGTGGCAATTGATTTTTGAATATGTGTCTGCAAATCCGCATCTACAGTAAGCTGTACATCCCTGTTCTTTTTTTTGAACGAATCTACCTTGGTGCTGTTTATCCCGGCAATGAGCAAAGGGGCGAGAGCGCTGTAGTCTTTTTTACTCACAGTCATTTCTTTTATGCCCCGTGGTAAAAAGCGGTCTTCCCTAAAGAAGCTTGCGTGTGCGTTATAACTGGACACTGGCATTTTAAATCCACGCAACTCGGCGGCATGCTCGTACTCGCCAAAGTAGCCATTGGTGCTGCCGTTAAAAACCCCGGTATTGGCATCGCCAACCCAAAAAAACATTTGCTCCTCAAATGGATAATACCGGTTTAACCGCTTATGCATAGCCGAGTCAAGGTTGTAATTTTCCGCGCCTGCGGAGTCCAGCAGCCTTTTTTGTTTTTTTATCAGGCGGGGGTCGCTTGTTGCCAAAATACGCCCTGCCCGGTCATATAATGAACCCGCCTGTAATTTGTTCATTAAAATGGCTATGCGCGGGTTATAGCTGAACATTCTTGCCCCGCTCTTATCGGCAACCAGAGCCGGTTTAACAATCCATTCCTTGTTTTCAATAAAGTAACGTGACACATTTACGGTTAATAGCACTACGCCGGTACAAGCCGCTATTAATGCCGGCACCAGGTTATGGTCCTGCTGTTTGGTTAGATAGGCCATTTGAACCGGGGTGCCCCTGAGCTTTGAAGCAGAAAGCAAAAAGCCGGCAGCCAAAAAATTGGCAACCAGGGAAGAGCCACCATAACTTTGAAACGGCAGTGCTACCCCTGATAAAGGCAACGCCCCTGTTGAACCGCCGGCTATTAATAAAAACTGTATAAAAGTGCATATACCAATACCCGCGCACATATAAAAAAGAAAGGGCGTACCGGTTTGCCGCCCGATAATTATTGAACGGTGCAGGTAGAGCAAAAACAATAGAAATATACAGATGATCCCTGCATATCCAAATTCTTCTCCCATAGATGGCAATATCATATCGGTATGTGCTTCGGGGATTGTTTTTGCAAAGCCTTCGCCCACGCCTTGTCCGGCTACACCACCTCCCGACATGGCCCAAAGCCCGTTTGCAACCTGGTCACCGCCATAAACTTCGTTGTTCCACGGGTCCTGCCATATTGCTTTACGATCAACGAGCCGCTCTACCGGGCCCGGAATTAGTTTATCAAGGTAAGGGATTTTATCAATGGTTAAAAATCCCGCAATGATCACCAAAGCCATTATTGCCGATTCACTTATCTGTTTTCGCCTGAACAGGAAAACAAACAGCAGCAAGGCCGCTGTTAACCCGCACGATAACCATACATTTTTAAATATCCAGGTAATGAGCACAAAAAATACAACAGAAAGGATCATGAACATAAAATCTCCCCTGGAAAAAGAGAAAAGGATAATAAACGTAAAGCAAATGATCATGGCCGGCCCCATATCGCCCAGCACCAGGAATAAAAAAAGTGTGCCGCTTATCGCGATGATCGCAAACGAAAAGAATGACCACCGTTTGCGCCAGCTTGCGTATTCGCTGATAAATTTTTCATTCACTGCAAAAAAACCCGCCAGAAACATGATGACGAGGTATTTAACGATCTCGCTTGGCTGAAAGCCCACCAGGTTCACTTTTACCCCGCTGCCTTCCGGCCCTGTTCCAAATCGTATGGTGAGGGCAAGTAGTGCCATAGCCAAAACAATCCAGGGCCATCCGTTGGCCGCCCTGCGGCTGTTCTTAAAAATAAACATCCGGTAAAAGCCCGAATCTGCAGTAAACCGGCGAAGATTAACAAACTGCAGCATGATCATGGCTGCAAAACCGATTACTAAATAAACCAACGTGTCTTTAGCGAAAAAACGGTCGCGCAGCGGGTCCTGCAAACTGAACAACGTTAACAGGGAAAGCCCCGTAAGTATCATTATAAACGGCAAAATCAATTGGTCGTTCGCAGGGAATTTTTTGCTTAGCAGCAGATGTGTTACCGCGAAACAGGCGAAGAAACCAGCGACAATGATCCAATACCATAAATTAAATATTGCCGGCATACGGATAATAAATGCCTTTTCTTTTTTAAGGATAGTGTAGTCCCTGGTTGATAAAAGCCTGATGGTATGAGGCGACCTGTAAAAATTAAATGCCATGTCCTTATCCAGGTTTTCGGTGCCCAATGATTTACCAAACTGGTAACCGGGCTGCAGCGGTAGAATTTCAAAAGCTTTATTGGCCGGCAAATTTTTGAAAGTATACATGCCCTGATCATCCGTACGTGCAAATGCTGTTAATGATTGTAAACGTTTTTGGCCTGCGCTGTCAGGAACATATACTTTTTTATAGGCAGGCGTTTGTTCTGTTTGAGTTTTAATAAGATCATTTTCCTCGTCACTATAAACACTGTCTTGCGGCAGTATCATGTGCAGTCGAACCAACACCCCGGGAACCGGGGCCAATTTATCCAAAACTTTGCCGGTAATATTATTACCTGTTAACCCAACATCGGTAACAGAAGGTAAGGCAGGGGGGATATTTTTTTCCTGTATAAACCGGAGAGAATCATCACCGGTGTAACCCAACAACGAACGGGACACGGTGACCCGTTGTTTGAAGGATTTGCCCCCGGTTTCAAATGCTTCGTCCGAGTTTACGTTGTAGCGCCTTTTATTCAATTCGCCTATATTGTCGAATTTATTCTTCGCACTCACATTCTTCGCAACCGTGTTTTCAATCAGGTCAATGTCCTTTTGGTCTTCAAAATAGTACCCTTTTTGCAATAATGAGTTGATGCTTTTTGCAAGGTTGCCGGTATTAAGATTGATCATGGTACTGTCCTGGAGCCGTTGTCCGACATCAGTAAAATTCCTTTGCTCAACGTAAAACAGGCGCAAAAAAAGCAAGAAAAGAATAATACCGACCAGTAGTAAAAAGATTCGTTCTTTATTTCGCGATTGGGTTTCAGATTTTCCCTGTTCCATTGTTTTATTTATTTTTCAG
>Ga0302140_10002156_pt1 | contig 25696 bp, 20 predicted proteins | sample I_Bog_E1_1_FD_202095 | JGI IMG/M metagenome (GOLD analysis project Ga0302140, IMG submission 202095) | Peat permafrost microbial communities from Stordalen Mire near Abisko, Sweden - I_Bog_E1_1 | ecosystem: Environmental > Terrestrial > Soil > Wetlands > Peat | place: Sweden: Abisko, Stordalen... | reverse complement strand
CACGAGCGCCTCGCTCAGTTCCCCGTCCCTGCCTGAAAAGCTCTCATTCTGCTCCACAGCAGCCATCACACTACCTGCGGACTCCAGGGCTTCTTCACGCCGCTCACGCCAGACATCCGCCATCGTAAGCAGCACGCGCTTAAATCCTGGCCGCCCGTAGCGGTCGTCCGCCGGGAAATACGTGCCCCCAAAAAACGGCTTGCCATCAGGAGTCAAGAACGCCGTCAGCGGCCACCCGCCCTGCCCGCTGATAGCAGAAACTGCCGCCTGGTAACGCGCATCCACATCCGGACGTTCATCGCGGTCAACCTTGATAGCTACGAAATACTCATTCAGGATCTCTGCCAACTCTTCATTTTCATAGGATTCCCGATCCATTACGTGACACCAGTGACACCAGACTGCACCGATATCCAACAGGATAGGCTTGTCTTCTGCCTGCGCACGCGCAAAAGCTTTTTCACCCCAGGCGTGCCAACGTACCGGCTGAAACCTCGCCGACCTCAAGTAGGAGGAAGCAGAATGATCTAACGAATTAACCGCAGAATTGGGAGAGGAATCGTAACTACTCATCTCTCAAGAATACAACCGCTACTGCAATAGCTTTTCGTAGCAGAGGAACCGTAAGCCTTTCCTGAACTTGAGTGAGATCTCTCCAGCAAGTGTGTATCCCAACTTAGGGAACAGCTTTTGTGTGGCCTGATTTTGAGTATTCGTATCTACGCGTAATACAGACAGGCCACGCGTATTTGCGACCGCCTCAGCCTGTAGCATCAGCGCTGCAGCGACTCCCTTCCCTTGAAAATCGGGATCGACTGCCAGCCGATGAACCACAATCGCTTCCTCGCTTATATCCCACCCGACATCGGCGTACTCCGGCGTTTGATCGGTTGTGATCGCCGCAACCCCTGCAACGTGGCCGTCTATTTCAGCAACCCACAACTGCTGCAACTCTACATCCTGGCCGAACACGGCTGCATTGGGATAAATGTCGTCCCATTGCAAGTTCCCGCTTGCTCGCATCAATGGAACTACCCGGCGCACGAGTTCCATCACGCAAGCAACGTCATCATTCGTTCCTAATCGCACTTCCATATGTCAACTAATATCGCGGTCGGGGTGCCCGACACAATCCGCAGTGGGCGAATCTGTATCAACTTTCTGAATTGAGCTGGGATTTCTTATTAAGAAATACTGCTGCAAGACTGTGACGAGCTTAGAAGTCTGTCAACATCCGCAAAACGTCGCTGCACTCCAGGAAACGTTAACGGCTCCCATTGCCTCAAGGTTTTTCCGCGCGCGTCCTCTAGTGCGATGACAAGATTTCCATGATCATGCTTCATTACCTCGTGCCATGCAACAAGCTCCGCAAAATCCTCCCTTGGGGACGCCGTTGCGTACAAGCTCACGAAGGGAGTCTGAGCCAGCGCGTCATACAAGGTAGCAGCGTTGCTGATCGCAATTGGGTGTCCTCCGCGAAAGACCGTTGTGGCAGCAAACGATGATGCCAGAGGTGGCACCATTTCCTTTGGGCCAGCCCAGACATTCGCAAGGAATGGACTATGCGGCTGGGTCGTAACACTGCACGCAAGATCCGTCACATGCGTAGACTCGTGCAGCAACACGTAGGTCAGCGCGTCAGCGCCCGTACCGTTTACCGTGACAACGTTCCCTGAACCATCAGCGACAAATAATCTACGCTCTTTGGTAGTCAGAAAAGTCGAGAGTCTCTCATCTACAATGCTGGCTCGAAGTGTGATGTCGTAAAGCCCCTTCTCTTCCGCTGGGGAAGTTAGTCCCGTGCCCTCACCTGGAATGCCATCGACAAATGCAAGGTAATGCAGCCTCTTCTCAAGTACATGGCGGTTGAGAGCCGGGAGTGAAGTCAACGCGGCCTCCACTTTCGTTCGTTCAGGAGCTGTCAGCGTATGTGGCCTAACGCCTTCCATCCCCGCATTTTTGAACTCATCGAGAGACTGTTGAGACGGCGGCCCAACACGGGCCATCAAAGCCTCGACTTCTGTTGACGTGCTCGGCGAAGAATTCTTTTGCTCTGCGCGTGCAAACGACGTCAAGGCAATGCACATGAGAGCGGCCAGAGCCCGCATGAATAGCCGCTGACAATGCCCGGTGCAGGCGGATGAGGCAAACGTTCGCGAGATGGTTCGCGAAATATTCAAATAGCTCATGGTCATCGTTAATTTTTATTTCTGATAGGAGTGAGCAGTCAGCTCGTAGTGCGAGCATGAAGCTACAACATGCTAACAGCTTGAACCGCTCACATAACTCTGCTACCCGGCAGGGTACGATGCGAGGTTTTGTTACCAACCGATCTCAGGCTAGAAATTAAGAGCAGCCTCATAGTCCGCAGAAATGGATATACAAGCCGCCCCCAATACTCTAGCGGTTATGAGACTGCCCTAACGAGTTCCCTTTAATTCTCGGGATGCGGCCGTCTGTGCAAGCCATTGAGATAGTAGGTCACGCCAATGGTGAAGCCCTGAGGAGTGAGATCTCGTGGTCCCTGAAAGTCCTTCCAAAACTGGTATTCGTACTCACCACGTGCATATACCTTGTTGGTAATCGGAACTTCGATCCCACCGCTCGGCGCATAAACGGTATAGGTGTCGCGCGTGTAGTAAGGATTGCTGGACGGAAACTCGATCGTTCCCAATCCGCCCGCCCCTCGAACGAAGGGCCTTACATGAAACACTTTAGGTCCCTCATAGAAGACGCCAGCGAGAAAAGTGTTCTGCTGCATACGTGTCAGTTCTATCGGTGTGTTCATGAAAATCGATCGAGCACTGACATCCACCCCAAGCCCATGAAAAATCCCCACGCTTGCTCTAAAGACTGGGCCCTCCATGTATCGTCCGGACCCATAATCCAGGTCGTACCGTGAAAACCCAACCCCTATTCCGATTGGCAGACCGCTAACCTTTGCCGCTGGCTCAACTTGCGCCATCACTCCAATCGGCAATAAAAGAACAAGAGCGCTAAGAATGACTTTCAACTTCATACACAATCCCTCCAAGAACTAGCAAACCTCTAAGAAGAGACGAAACAGAGCCCGTCACATTCCTCAGGAGTCTACATCGGCTGGTGGCTTAGACGGTGTACACAAAGAATCAGCAGTTACCGTCAGAGATACCCCTCGCGGAATTCTTAGCAGACGCTAAGTCCTAAGCTAACAGCTGCTTAGCAACGGCAACGTATAAATCAACCGCCTCCAGGAGCTCGCTCTTTGCCAACTTCTCGTATGGCGTATGAGCCACATGGATAGATCCGGGCCCCAGCAACAGCGGCTGGCCCCAGTTGCTGAGCTGTGGAATATCCGTCGTAAATTTCGCAACCATGGTCGGAAATCCTTCGACGGCACGCAGCTTAACAAATGGAATCTCCAGCGTAAAATCGACCTCCGCAAGACCTTCCGCCGCATTCTGAACAGCCTTGCGTGTTTCTGTGGAATCGCCCACCAGGCGAATCAATATCTGGGCCTCCGCGTGGTCGGCAATCACGTTCGGCGCGCGTCCTCCCTGAATCTGCCCGATGTTCAGCGTGCTGTCTCCGATGCCTTCTTCGACTGGAAGCGATAAAGCAAGTACATTCCCTAGTGCCTCTACCAACTTGTGAACCGCACTCTCACCCAACTCCGGATAGGCTGAGTGGCCCATCTTGCCGGTAGCTGTCAGCACGGCTCTCAATGCGCCTTTGGACGCCAAGGCGAGACGATTGTCGGTTGGCTCTCCGTTGATTAAGAAGCGGCTTCCCTTGGGATTTTCGTTCGCCACCTTGGCGCCAGCCGAGTCCCTTTCCTCACCGGAAACGAACAACAAACCGATTCGGTATCCCTCAGCTCTAAGGCGTTCAGCGGCTGCGACCTGTGCGGCAATAATTCCCTTGGCATCACACACCCCGCGACCATAAATGAACTTTTCATCCTCGCTAAAGCTGATAAACGGCGGAACCGTATCCATGTGGGTGGAAAAAACCAGCTCCGGTGCTCCTTCGGCAGGACCGCCATACACGTTCCAGCGTGCTCCACCCTGGGCACTCTCTTTTGGCTGTGAAACTGCCGTCTTTTCAACGACCCAGCCGCGGGCGGTCAGAAAAGCTTGAAGAAAATCCCCGACAGCGCCCTCGTTGTATGTTGTCGACTCAATCTCAACCAGCTGTTTGGTGAACTGAATCGGGTCAAGAGCGATAGGGGTGGCACTCGAATCTTTGGGCGCAATCGGAACGTTCAGCATAGTAGTGCCAGAATACCGCAGCCGCATTGCGTAAAATGAAATCAGGCATGACAGCAAGCCCGGACAATTCGTTTTTATCCCCACCATCCTTGAATTCTGCAGCCATTCGCAGCTTCACTCTCGATGGTCCCGCAGGCGGGCTCGAAGCGCTATTGAATGAAGGTCATCCGGACGCCCCCTACGTTACGCTTCTGTGCCACCCTCACCCGCTCGGTGGCGGAACTATGCACAACAAGGTCGTATATCACTCCGCAAAAGTCTTTAGCGGCCTCGGCTGGCCCGTGCTCCGCTTCAACTTCCGCGGAACAGGCCTAAGCGAAGGCCATCACGACGGTAAGGCTGAAGTAGGCGATGTCGCTGCCGGTCTGGATTGGCTGAGCACACAGTACGACAAACCGATCATTGCAGCGGGATTCTCCTTCGGCGCAGCAATGGGCTTAAAAGCCTGTGAAACTTACCCAGGAATTGCGGGCTTCGCCGCATTAGGCTTGCCTACACATACTGACGGCCGCGACTACGCATACACATTCCTTCCTTCTTTGAAATTTCCAAAGCTCTTTCTCAGTGGCGACCGCGATCAATATGCGCCCGCAAACCAGCTACGTGCAGTTGTCGCAACGGCATCGGAACCAAAACACCTCGCCCTTATCCCAAACGCCGACCATTTTTTTGTGGGCCAGCTGGAAGCCATGCAATCCGCACTGCGCAACTGGCTCCAGCAAACATTTCTTACTGCACATATTCCAGGAGCACCAGCGCAATGACAGCCAGCGAACGCGCGCTTGAGTCTCTGCATCAGACAGCGACCGCCATCTTCCAGGACGCACTCGACGCCTGCAACATTGACTCCGCCTTCGACCGCCGTATGTCGTTCGAAGGGGAAGGCAATAACGAAGTACTCACCCGCCTCATGCCTGAGGGCAGCGGTCCAGTCACTTTAAATCTCAAGGACTACCCAGACATTTTCGTTATCTCAATTGGCAAGGCTGCCCTCACCATGCTCGACACCCTTATGTCTCGCATGAAGCGCCGGAAAGGCCTGCGAGGAATCTGTTGCTCCAACGATGTACCGACCGAACGAAACTGGCGATTTCGCTATTTCGAGGGCGGCCATCCGCTGCCCAACGAAGGTTCCTTTGCAGCTGCTCGCGCAGCACTTACTCTCTTGCGCAAGGCCGACAAACGCACGCTGGTGATCTTCCTGATTTCGGGCGGCTCGTCTGCACTCTTTGATCTGCCGCTTGACCCGGATATCACGCTGGAAGACACTATCGGATTTCATAACGCCCTGATCGCAAGCGGCGCGCCAATCAGCGAAGTAAACACGGTCCGAAAGCACTTCTCGGCAGTCAAAGGCGGACGTCTCGCTCTCGCCGCAGCCGAAGCTACAAAACTCAACATTCTGCTTCCAGACGTTCCATTACGCACCTTGGATGCACTCGCATCGGGCCCCACCTCGCCTGACCAGACAACAGTTGAAGAAGTAAGAGCGATTCTCGCCAAGTATGATCTGCTCGCCAAGTTTCCTGCCGCTGTCACGGCATTTTTCAGCCGCGAAGATCTGCCGGAATCCCCGGGGCTCAAGAGTCGACTGGCGCCTTTTTTGCCGCGCATGCCTTGGTCGGATAAGTCCGATCGGCCTGAGGCGGCTGCAAAAGATGAAAGCGCAGCCTTTCGAGACTCCATCTTTGAGGTGCTGCTCTCCAGCCACGACCTGGTTGAGAACGCACGTGCTCACGCTCAGCAAGCCGGGTACCACGTGGTCGTAGATAACTCCTGTGACGATTGGGATTACGCTGACGCCGCCCACTATCTCTTGGAGCGCTTCCACGCTCTCCGCGCCGAGCATCCCAGATGCTGCCTCGTCTCTGGCGGAGAAGTCACAGTAACTATCGATCGCGTTCCTGGGGCTGGCGGCCGCAACATGCAATTTGCCCTTGCGTGCGCATTCGATCTCGCAAAGTATCCGCAAGAGCAACTCCTTGTCTTCAGCGCAGGCTCTGACGGTATCGACGGTAATACACGATCGGCTGGAGCGATTGCCGATACCACCACGATCAGCCGCGCAACCGCTTTTGGATATCATCCTCAGGATGAGTTGGGCGGCTTTAATGCATGCCCGCTGTTCACTTCCCTCGGAGATACGGTGGTTACTGGACTTACCGGCCATAACCTACGAGACTTGCGTCTGCTCATTTCAGAGCCTGCGTCCTAACTAAGAGGGCCACGGTCAACGGACCAAAATATTGGTGAAGGTTTAATTTCCAAGTGCATTGAAGGCCGGTCGAATGGACGCAAACTCAATCCTGTTGCGTCCATTCTGTTTAGCGCGATAGAGAGCGCGGTCTGAGGCCTCTACGAGATGATCCGGTGATCCTTCCGCGGGAAAATCAAAGACAGCCACACCGATACTGACAGTCGTGAAGCGCCCGATCGGGGTGATATTTTCGATATTCAACGAACGAATCGCGGCCTGCATTCGCGCCGCCACAGCCTCTGCCCCTGCTCGCGAGGTTCCCGGCAAAATCACAGCGAACTCTTCCCCGCCATACCTCGCCAGTAAATCGCCACTCCGAGGTAGAACGGAGTTCAAACCAGATGCGATCTCCTTCAGACACTCATCGCCCACTCGGTGACCATAGGTGTCGTTGAGATTCTTGAAGTGATCCACATCGACCATCAAAAGAGATAGAGAATGCTGCATCCGGGAAGCTCTATTCCATTCCGACTCCAGTGCCAGATCAAAGCAACGGCGATTTGCCACCCCAGTTAGTCCATCTCTAAGGGACATTTCTTCCAGCCTGTCGCGGGCCTCCTGCAGAGCCTCTTGGGATTGAATGTAGCGGCTTTGTATCAAAGTAGCCCGTACGCCATAGACAACAGTAGCGGCAATGATCGTCGCCGTTCCAATTGCCGCATGGTCACGCATAACGGTGAAACCAAGAGCAAGCATGGCGAGCGTGAAAAAGATTGGGCTCACATTGTCTATGAATAGACTGAGTTGACCTTTACGCCGGGGAACAAGCGTATCTCTCGATCGCGCTGGAACCACACAGGCGTAGCCGGCAAGTAACAGAAACGGTATGTCTACCAGTAGATCGTAGAACTTTGGATGATTCTGAGTTGCATCGATCATGTGGTTGTACAACAGCACTGCAGCACCGTACACCCAAAGAAAGCTACACAGGATTCTATAGAAATGCCGCTGCTGCCCTTCTCGTGGGCTAGCCAGCAAACGCAAAGTAGCGCACACAATCAAAATCAGGTTCTCTATGTTGTACGTAGTTGTCAGAAGCTGCGCCGAGATCGGCTGAGCAACGTTCCCTGAGAATGGCACAACCGAAAATATCTTGAGGTAAATCAGGAAAGTGGTAAGCGCTAGCTGAAACCCATCCAACCAGAAGAATATTCTCGTTGATTTGTCCTCTGTTGCCGTGGAAATACCCAGCAAGACCGGTGCGCCATATAGGAAGTACACAAAATCAGACACATACGCGGTTGAAGCATCGAGATGTTGAAACACATCTTCCCAGGCGGAAAGTAGCGAACCGATACTCCACAGAGATAAGCCAACACACATAGCGATCCAGCCGCGACGAAGCACGGGTGTGCTTTTCCATGCACCCCAGCAACATGCGGCCAGTGCCATAAAAGGCGCCAGGACCATAAACGGATACGAGGCGGCCATGGGGTCAGAGTTAAAAACGAAGATACTCAGACCATGCAGGCACAAAAAAACCGCCGCGAATAATACAGGGTGCTTAACCGTCGGCAATCGGCTTAGCAACGCGAGATCTCCTCTGAAACATTCAGCGGGGAGAGATTAATGGAGACAGTCCAGGGGACTTTCCGCATACCTGCTTTGAAGCGATGGTTTTGTCAGGAGAATCAACGAACTCATTTTACATATTAGTCTTGCCGTTAGTCGCTTCGGTTATACCTATGGTGCTGATTAGAATTCAAAAAAACGCGGTGGCCAAAGGCCACCGCAATGCTCTCTGCTCTGTGTTGCTCTGCGGAACTCCGGGAGATCTTAGTCTCACCTAAGGAGTCCCTTTTTGCCGCGGCGTGCATACGTTGTGCGTCTACCCGTCGCGTCAAACTCAATCCTCTAGACCTCTCAGCGTCCGGATCCCACTACGGATTCCGGTTGGTGGTCAACCTCCGCCAAGTAGAAGTTCTACTCTAGCCCCGGCCCGCCGTCAGCGCCTGGGCCACCCGGTCCACCAGGTCCGCTGCCCGGACCGCTACCACCCGGTTCAGAACCGCCGGGACCTTTGCTGCCGGGGCTATTGGGACCACCCTGACCACCAGGTCTGCGCCAGCGCTGTCCATCTCCATCCGGTCCTTGACGATCATGCCTCGAAATCCGATCTGCCTCAATCAGCTTCCATTGATCAGGGGTCAGCTGCCGACGCAATCCGAGCAACATCCGCGCATTCGCCTTCTCCAGTTCAGCTCGAGCCTGTGCAACTTTGTCGATCTGAGCCAGGATTTTGCCTTCATCCGGCTGATCCGCACGCATCAACGGCTCCATAATCAACTCTTCCTTTTCGAGAGTTGCGTGAAGATCTACAAGCTTCAACCGATGCTGCTGATAGATGTCATCCATCGCTTTTCGCTGAGTATCTGTCAACTTCAGCTTTTCAATTGCCCGAGGCTCGTTCCACCAACGTCCGTGATCACCGCGACCCCCTTCCGGGCCCATTGCCCGCTCCATTGGGGGACGATGCGGGCCCATGCCAGGAATCCCATCAGGCCCCTGCGCATATCCCGTTAAAAGACCCGAAACCCCTAGACCGACGATCGCCAGTCCGCAAAATATCGATTTTTTTGTAATCCCGACCATTTTCCAAACTCCAAATTTCAATGTTGTCTTCCGAGCCCAAATCATGCGAAGCATCCTCCGAGATAGAAACCGATCACATGAGCAGACTTCATTTCGAGCTAGTCCGACAAACAAGCCACACACAAGCAAGTTCAAAAAAATCCACGAGACTAGTTCTTGTCTGTCTCGTTCATCAACTCAGCCAGCGGCTGCATCGCATCCGGCGTAGCCTGTGAAATATCGCTGTCGACATGGGTCAACAAATACTCATCACTCACAGAAGCCGCTTCATTCTCAATTGCGCGACTCGTAGCAGCTTCCGCGTCCAACCGGGCTTGCTCGCGAACTACAGCATCATGCTCCGCCACGACCACGCGTTCATGATGGACTGTGACGGGAACTCCGACCGCAGCCAGCAGAACCGCACATCCCAAAGCCCATCCCACAAACGGGCTGCGCATCCAACTCCAGAACCCAACGGGCGCAGTCGCGATCAGCGGCCTGGTCCGCGCAAATTCTCTATCGCTCCAGTCGTGTACGCTGGCCTTGAAATGCCTGAGCGCTGCTTCGACCTCGGCATCGTCAACCTGTCTCTTTCGCTTTTCCAAACTCATGCCATACCTCCCAACTCTGCCCGCACTTTCACCATCGCGCGTGACAGATGTGCCTTCACCGTACCCTCACTCAGCCCAATCGCTCCTGCGATCTCCTGAATGTCCATCTCTTCGATATGCCGAAGCATAAACACAGTCCGTTGCCGCTCACTCAACCCCTCAACAGCCTTCCAGACCAACCGCACCTGGTCACGCGCCAAAACCTGCATCTCAGGAGAAGACTCCCTGCTTGGAAGCCAGGAACTCGCTTCTGCGGCATCCACGGAGTTTGTGCTTGTCTTCTTCCAGAATTGCAACCGACGGTTGCGCCAGTGGTCCTTCTGCAGGTTGATGGCGATCCGCAGCAGCCATGTCAAAACACTTGACTCGCCCCGGAAACTTGCCCAATTGCGATGCGCCTTCAGGAGACAGTCCTGGGTCAGCGTCTCCGCAGCATCCACATCACGCAGCGAGGCAAGCAGAAACCGAAAGATCTGAGGACGGTAGGTCTCTGCCACTTCAGCGAATTCGGCCTGGTCGGCCAAAGCCGATGCCGAACGCTCGGCTACCGCGTACTTGCCCATACTCTCCAGTGCTGTGCTCGTGGTTGCCATCACCAAGGTAGACGGCGATTTTCGAGCCGAGTTTACATTTCAACCAGATTCTCACTGAGAGACGAACTTCAAATGTCCATTGACTCAAGAATCCGCCGAACAGCCCAGATTAGCCATTGAATTTAAGTCTTATGACCTGTAAGACAGTTAAGAGACTCGGCTAAAGCGAAGACCGCGTTTTCAATTTACCGACTCTGAGGGATGCACAAGTCTTACGATGGCTGGTAAACTCTTGCAGAAAACGATTTCCGAAGTTCTATAGGCTGCTCCTCCGCCGCAAGAGGTTTCAATGCTTTTTCCCGCACTACGCTCTCAGGTTTTATGGGCCAACCAGGAGATTGCTCGCCGCGGCCTCGCCGTTCACACCTTCGGCAACGCCAGCGGCATCGACCGTGCAGGCATCGACGGTTCCGGCAAAGAGCCAATCGTCGCAATCAAACCCAGCGGAGTCTCCTACTCAAGTATGGTTCCCGGCGACCTCGTTCTCTGCCAACTGGATGGCTCAATCATCGAAGGCACACTCAACCCATCCAGCGACCTGGATACCCACCTTTTGCTTTATCGCGAATTCCCGCAGATAGGCGGAGTAGTCCACACCCACTCCGAATTTGCGACTTCGTGGGCACAAGCGTGCAGATCCATACCGTGCCTTGGCACCACGCACGCCGATTATTTCCATGGACCTGTTCCCGTCACGGACCCGCTCACGGCCGAAGAAGTCGAAGAAGCTTACGTCCACCACACCGGCTCAGTAATAGCCAGGCTGTTTCGTGAACAGTCCCTCGATCCATTGGCCGTTCCCGGCGTCCTCGTGGCCGGCCATGCTCCGTTCGCATGGGGAAAAACGGCTGCAGCCGCCGTCGAAAACGCGGACCTGCTTGAGTACATAGCCCGGCTCGCGTACCGTACGGTAGTTCTGGGAGCGCCGGAGGCCGGTCTTGCAGCTTACATTGGAGAACATCACTACCAGCGCAAGCACGGCCCGAAAGCTACCTACGGCCAAAAAACCGGACATTGAGCAGTCGCCATCGCGTTGGGATTACCCCAAAACGATGGTGCCTTCGCTGTGCTACCTACGACCGCTCTATCTGTATTTCCATATCCAAATCCTGTTCTTCATATAAACATGACCAATCTTGGACAAAATAAACACATCTCCGCCAGAATAAGGTGACGTTTGCAACCTCAATAAGTCAATATTGTTATTCTTTTCAATAGGTTGACTATTAGTTTCCTGAAAGTTGCGAATCCACACAAAGGTGGCAACCCACGTGCAAAGAATCGTAAGTTCGGGGCTCCCCCTAAATGGAGACAAGTCTATATAACCGGGTCGTTGCTACACTGCTGGGATTGGCCACAGCGGCACTTGTGCTGCTTGCTGTCTTCAATCTGCAGCAGGAACGCCATTACGACCAGCCGGACGACGGAGTTACCTGGACTGAAACGACCTCCATCGCCAATGGACAGGCGTCGAGTGGTCTGGTAGCTACCCATGTTCAGGCAGGCAGTCCCGGTGCCCAAGCCGGTATCGAACCGAAAGATCTACTCACAGCCATCAACGGCCGCCCAATTGAGATTGGCGCCGATTACGCTCGCGAACTCAAGCGAACCGACGTTTACGTCAAGGCTAACTACAGCATTACTCGCGACGGGATCTCTCTCGACACTCCAGTGGTGGTCATTCCCGTGCCTGCTGACACCAGCCTGCGGCAGTTCACCCGCGCCATCGGCCTCGTCTATCTGGCCATCGGTCTCTACGTCCTCTTCCGTCGCTGGACAGCACCGCGAGCGATGCATTTCTACATCTTCTGCCTCGTCTCGTTTGCTCTGAATACGTTCCACTACACGGGCCGATTCGATTTTCTGGATTGGACGATCTATTGGGGCAACATTCTTGCGGAGGCACTCCAGCCAGCGTTATTTCTTCACTTCGCCCTGGTCTTCCCGGAAGAACGTCTGCGTCACTGGAATCGGCGCTGGCTACTACCCATCGTCTACACTCCGTCTCTCGCTGTAGTTGCCCTGCGGCTGACGGCCTTCATCTTCTGGCAGGCAACGTTTGCCCTCAAGCTTCGCCTTGATCAGGTATCAGTCGCCTACGACGCCATCTACTTCGTTTTGGCTGCGGTGCTGTTCCTGCGCAGCTATGCGCGCGCAAACACGCCCTTGCTCCGTCAGCAGCTGAAATGGCTCACTCGCGGAACCATGCTTGCAGTTCTGCCCTTCACGGTCTTGTTTGCCATCCCGTTCCTTACTGGCATTCCCGTGCCGGACGCGCTTCAAAAGGTTGCTGGTTTATCTCTGGTCTTTCTGCCATTAACCTTCAGTTGGGCCATCGTCCGCTATCGCTTGATGGACACAGACCTGATTTTCAAGCGCGGCGTTGCCTATACCCTGGCAACCGGAACACTTGTTGGCGTCTACTTTGGTATTATCGCCCTGGTTTCAGAGCAGGTGCATACTCACCTTCCGGAGGCAGTTCGTGAATGGGGCCTGGTCGTTACGATCCTCATCACCGCTCAGCTTTTCGATCCATTGAAGCGCCGTTTTCAGACCTGGGTGGACAAAGTCTTCGACCGGCACAACTACGACTACCGCAAAGCTCTGGTTGAATTCGGCCGTGGACTGAGTTCTGAAACTGACCTTCAGGCGCTACTGCGCTCGATCGTCGATCGCCTGCCTAGAACGCTCCTGGTGGCGAAGGTTGCCGTGTTTCTAGCAGAAACGCCCGGAGCCTATCACCTGGCCGCAGCACATGGTCTTGCAGCAGACATCGAGTCAGGTAAGACCCCTCTGGATTTGAGCTTTTTTGACTTTGACGAGCCCGGCAGCGGCTCCCACATCTTCCTCGAAAACACCCAGCAAGCCCTGCATCTTCCCGATGAGCAGCAACGAACGGCTGCACAACTCGATCTCAACTACTTCCTTCCATGTAGAGTGCAGGATGGCCACGTGGCCCGCACTATCGCTGTAATCGGACTCGGACGTACTATTGGCGGCGACTTCCTATCCAGTGAAGATGTCGAGCTTCTAGAATCTCTCGCCAGCTATATCGGTATCGCTCTCCAGAACGCCAGCCTTTACACCCGCCTCGAAGAGCAGATCAGCGAATTTGAAAGACTCAAGGAATTTAATGAAAACATCGTCGAATCGATCAACGTCGGCATTCTCGCAGTAGACCTCCACGATCGCATCGAGAGCTGGAATGCGCAAATGGAAGCGATGTACGCGCTTAGCCGCAAAGAGGCCATCGGCCAGCCGCTTTCAGCCGTTTTCCCGCCTGACTTTATTGAAGCTTTTGATCGCTTCCGCTCCGAATCCGGCGTACATAATCTCTACAAGTTCAGGCTCACCAGCCGCGCCGGAGAGGCCCGTACCGCAAACATTGCGGTTGCTCCCCTGCTCTCACGGGACTTTGTCGCCGTCGGCCGCATTGTCCTTGTCGACGACATCACCGAGCGCATCTCGCTTGAGGCGCAACTCTCTCAGGCGGACAAGCTTAGTTCCATCGGATTGCTCGCTGCTGGCGTCGCCCACGAAATCAACACTCCTCTTGCTGTCATCAGCAGCTATGCACAGATGCTTACAAAGCAGATGAAGGATGACACTCGGCTCACACCGCTGCTCGAGCGAATCACGCAGCAAACCTTCCGTGCGTCCGAGATTGCCAACGGTCTGCTCAATTTCTCTCGCACCAGCACCACCGAATTTCGCGAGACTGATCTGAACCAGGTCATCCTCGACACTCTCGGCCTTGTCGAACACCAGTTCAAGACCGCGCGCATTACTGTTGCCTTGGATCTGAGCAATAATCTGCCCCGCATCCATGGCAACCCCGGTAAGCTGCAGCAGGTCTTCTTGAATTTGCTACTCAACGCTAAGGATGCAATGCCCAAGGGCGGCGAACTCCGTGTCACCACTGTCGCCAATGGACATGTTGAAGCCAGCATCGGTGACTCCGGCGCAGGTATCGCACCGGAACATCTCAAACGCATTTATGACCCGTTCTTTACTACCAAGTCGGCGCCTAAACCCGGTGAGCGCCGAGGGACCGGTCTTGGACTCGCCGTCAGTTACGGCATCATCCAGGAGCACGCCGGCAAGATTAACGTCGAAAGCACCATCGGCGTCGGTACCACCTTTCATCTTGAGTTTCCCCTTTTAAGGAATTCCGTTCATGCCTGAGGTCTTATCCAAATTGAGCCAACCCGCAATCCTTCCGAATAGCGATTCACGATCCGATGGTAGAAATCCTTCCCCGCAGATTTTGGTGATCGATGATGAAGGCGGCATTCGCGAGTCGCTTGAAGTCCTGCTTACGCTTGAAGGCTACCGTGTTGAAATGGCCATCGATGGAGAAGAGGGCCTTCGCATGTTGGAGTCTCGAACCTACGACCTTGTCCTGCTCGACCTTGCGTTACCTGGCCAGACCGGCCTCGAACTGCTTCCCCAAATTAAGGAGCGATACCCAGAGCTCCCCGTCGTAATGATCACCGCTTACGGCACCGTGGACAACGTCGTTGAAGCTGTCCGCGCCGGCGCAGAAAATTTCGTTCAAAAACCATGGGACAACGAAAAATTACTTGCCGATATTCGCTCTGCCATTGCACGCCACAAGGCTGAGGCAGAGAATATCCAGCTCAAGCGAGCTCTCAAAGAACGCTATAACTTCCATAACATCGTCGGTAAAAGCGAAGTCATGCTGCGCATTTTTGATCTCGTCTCGCAGGTCGCACCCAGCCGCTCTACTGTGCTTATCCAGGGCGAGAGCGGCACGGGCAAGGAGCTCATCGCCAAAGCCTTGCATGCCAACTCTCCGCGCAAAGACAAGCCGTTCATTCCTGTCAACACCGGCTCCATGCCATCAGAACTATTGGAATCGACTCTTTTTGGTCATGTGAAAGGCGCCTTCACTTCGGCTATCGCAACCAAGAAGGGACTCTTCGAAGTAGCCAATGGCGGCACGCTTTTCCTCGACGAAATCGGCAACATGGGCATGGACACTCAGGCCAAAATGCTGCGTGTCCTGCAAGATCGTCGCTTCATGCCTGTAGGCGGTACGCAGGAGATGCAGGTAGACGTGCGCATCGTCGCTGCGACCAACGTTGACCTGCGCCAGGCCGTCCGGGAAGGCAAATTCCGTGAAGATCTCTTCTATCGCCTCAACGTTATTTCTGTGGATCTTCCGCCGCTACGCAGCCGGCGCGAAGACATTCCACTGCTAGTCTCGCGATTCCTAGATCACTTCTCCAAAGAGAACGATCTTGAGCCGCGCAAGCTTACTCCAGACGCGATGCGCGCACTCGTCGACTACGAATGGCCGGGCAATGTTCGCGAATTGGAGAACATCATCGAACGCGGCGTAGTTCTGTCGAGCACACCGTTAATCGGATCAGGTCTGCTCCCTGGCCACATCACAGGCCGCAGCTTCCAGGATGCCCTGCTCGAACATAATCCAAATGCGTCGCTTTTCGACATTCTCGAGGACATTGAACGCCGCATTATTGTGGAGAAATTGGAGCGTTGTAACTGGAATCAGACCGACGCAGCCGAACAGTTCCATATCCCGTTGTCTACGCTCAATCAGAAGATTAAGCGCCTCAATATTGAGATCCGCAAACGCGGCCGCGATTAGCTCATCGGCCAGTGCTGCCGGGAATTATTTCCCTGTAGCGGGCAGCTGAAAACTTACGCCCGCATCAAAGTTGGCCTTCTGCGTGGCGGCTAAGTCAATGTCAGCTACCGGAATTTCGCGGTGCTGGGCATCCAGCACCGATAGAGTAGTCCTGCTTAGGATGTAGTTGTGAACCTGTAACGGTGCGCGTCCATCCTTGAATACCACAGTGATTGCGCTCTCCTTCAACGGAGGAGCCGACGGAACATTTGGGACATTAGGATCGTCAGGTGTGCCGTAGCCTGACTCTGGATATGGCGGTACATTCTGGTCCGACTGCGCGTCGTATCCGTCGTAGCCAACGTAGCCGTCATTCGGATCGCTTGTAGCGCCTGAGTCTTCTGAAGAATCGTCATACCAGCCGTCGCCGGAATATCCACCCCAGCCTAAGCCGGGAAATATGCCGTACCCGTAACCATATGCACCTCTATAGGGAGAACGGTAAGGAGGCCGGAATGGACGGCGGAACTGACCATTAGCAAAATTGGAAGAGCGCCCTCCATAACCAGTTGGTGGCCTGAGTGCAAAGCCAGGGCGACCCTGTCGGATTGCTCCACCCCGATTACCGGAATATTGCGAAGACATTCCTCCGCGCGATGGCCGGGAACTGCTGAAACCACCGCCGCGAAACGACCCTCCCGCGTGCCCGGAAAACCCGCCGTGCGAGCTACCACCCCCGCCGTGGCCGCCGCCTCGTTGCGCACAAACCGGGATCGTAATCCCAATCCAAACCAACGCAAGCGCTACCAGTCGCTTCATGGAGACATCTTACTCCCGTTCGGGTTTGCTTGCACGTCAGCCGGGTGCATCCAACTCGAATGCCCGATTCACTGTCTATTCTTCTCCACGCCCGGCAACCAACCGCTACACTTTGATTTCCAAACCACGGGAGAAAAATAATGCCCCTGCACAATACCGAAGAGTTGACGGCACAACCCACCAGCGAAATCGAAGCCAGCGCCCACAGCGCCAGTGAAGAAACCTACGAGTTTCCCGTAGCTTCGCAGGATCCGCAGGCTGTCTACCAAACGATTCACGATCAACTCATTCTTGACGGTGATTCCCAGCAAAATCTGGCCACCTTCTGCACTACATGGATCGAGCCGCAGGTTCAGCAACTCATGATTGAGTGCGCCGACAAGAACATGATCGATAAAGATGAGTATCCGCAGACGGCAGCAATTGAAGAGCGCTGCATTCACATGCTCGCCGATCTTTGGAATTCTCCAGAAGCCGCCACAACCATCGGCTGCTCTACTACCGGCTCCAGCGAGGCAGCAATGCTCGGTGGCCTTGCGCTCAAGTGGAACTGGCGCAAACGCCGGCGCGCTGAAGGTAAATCAATCGAATCCCCCAATCTCATCATGGGGCCTGTTCAGGTTTGCTGGCACAAGTTCTGCCGCTACTTCGACGTAGAGATCCGCGAAGTTCCTATGGAAGGCGACCGGCTTCTGTTGACTCCTGAAGAAGTCATCAAGCGATGTGATGAAAACACCATCGGCGTGATCGCCACACTCGGCGTGACGTTCACCTTGCAATATGAACCCGTTCACGAGATCAGCGATGCTCTTGATAACTTGCAGGCACAGACCGGCCTGGATATCCCGATACATGTTGACGGTGCCAGCGGCGGATTTCTCGCGCCCTTCATCCATCCGGATCTCCTTTGGGACTTCCGTCTGCCGCGCGTGAAATCCATCAACTCATCCGGACACAAATTCGGTCTCGCTCCGCTTGGGGTCGGCTGGGCCCTTTGGCGGGAGAAGCAGGACCTGCCTGAAGAACTTATCTTCGATGTGAATTATCTTGGCGGCAATATGCCCACCTTTGCGCTGAACTTCTCACGCCCAGGCGGCGAAATCATTTGTCAGTACTACAATTTCCTCCGCCTCGGCAAAGAAGGCTATCGTGCCATCCAGACTGAGTGTTACGCCCTTGGCCGCTATCTGGCAGAGAAGATCGGTGAACTTGGCCCATTTCAAATCATCTATGACGGCACCGATGGAATTCCGGGACTATGCTGGCAACTCAAATACCCCGCCAACGCCGGATTTAGCCTCTACGATTACGCAGACGCCTTACGCCAACGCGGCTGGCTGGTGCCCGCCTACTCCATGCCTGCCAACCGCGAAGATCTCGTAATCCAGCGGATTCTTATCCGTCATGGATTTACCGCAGCGATGGCCCACGCTCTCCTGATTGAGATGGAGGCCGCACTCTATCACTTAGTCTCCAACCCGATCGACGCGACCCTGCCTGCCATCGAACCAACCGCACACGACCACTCCGGCAGATAGATTCGCAAAAAATCCGTTGACGACAATGGGGAGACAGGTTCAATCTGGCTCCCCATGAAAAAACACATTGTGTACGTCGTGTTTTCATTCGGGCTGCTGTCCAACCTTCTCGCTTCCGCTGCGGACAAACCCACGCCTCCACCTTCGCCATTGCAGGAAGAAGCCATCGAGCTCAAAGCCTGCGTGGACGCCGTCTTGGGTGGGTTTCGCCCTATCGCCGGTACCCGCGACCAACGCTTTGAAGGTAAAGTGAGCGTCGCCAACGCCATCTGTCGCGGTGGGCAGACGTCGCTCCAATTCCGGCTCACGCCGTGGAATGACTGGTCCAACTACTGGGGCACCGGGGACATGACTTCCCTACCTACAGGCTTCCTCTCCAACAAAGGGCCCGTGCTGCGGGGAGTCAACGGCGCGCTACTCGATCTTGAATTCCAGCGAATCGAGCTAATCAAGTTCAATCTCTTTGACAACAATGGAACCTACCAGCAATTTCTCTCCGGCCGCGCAGGGACAGGCGGCCAGGCGCTCAAAACATGGCCGGAGATGCGGCTTCCGCAAAGCGATCCAAACTATCAGGCCGTCGGTGGAGCAGGCGATCAACTCTGCACTGGAAACCTCGTCCGAGGACGAAATCTCACCGGAATCTGCAACGACGTTAAGAACCCGCTCATGGGCTCTACCGGAACACCCTTCGCGCGCAATGTTGAATTCGATACATCCTTTCCTGAACTAGGGCTAACCCAGCTGACGCAGAACCGTCATGGCAACCGCCTTAGCCTCCTCACTCCAGATCCGCAGGTGATCAGCCGCGTTCTCTTCACTCGCCAGCAATCCAGTCCTGACAGTTGCAAGCAGGGTTTTGGACTACCCAATAACTCTGCGGATGCGAATTGCGATTATCAGAAGGCTCCATTCTTCAATGTTCTTGCGGCTTACTGGATCCAGTTCATGACCCACGACTGGTTCTCTCACATGGAGGACGGTCACAACGCCGCGCAGTACATCGATGTTGGCTGCAAGAACAAGCTGGTAAACGGCGTCGAAGTCCCGCTCACTCCTGATGACATAGTGCAGCTTGGCTGCCGTCCCAACGATCAGGTGGATGATGCCTACGTATTGCAGAGCTCAGCCCCAGAACAGTTCACATTCAATGGAAAGACCTACCTCGCTCGTGCGCCGAAAACGTTCAGCAATAACAACACCGCGTGGTGGGATGCATCGCAGATCTACGGCTACGATAACGTGTCCGTACAACGTGTGAAGCACGATCCGAAAGACCCGGCGAAGCTGCTACTCGAAACTCCAGTGGGGAGCGCCGACACGAACGGATACCTGCCTATCCTGCTACCTACAGACCCGCAGCAACCTCAATGGGCGGGTCAGGAGTCAGTAGCTTTCCCGGATAACTTCACTATCGGCCTCAGCTTTCTTCACAATCTCTTTGTGCGCGAACACAATTCATTCGTGACAGCATTTCGCGCCCAGGCAGCCCTGACTCCCAATCAGGACTGCGGGCTGCGCAATCCCTCATCGCCCAAGACCGTCATTCGCTACAGAGACATCTCTTCGGACGAACTATTCGCTGCTGCGAGGCTGGTCGTGGCCGCCGAAATCGCCAAGATCCACACCATCGAGTGGACTCCTCAACTGCTCTACAACGAACCGCTTTACAAGGGAATGAATGGTAACTGGAACGGGCTAATTGGCACCGGCGATCCCGATGTATCAAAGGCCCTCGCCGACATCATCAGCAAAGACTTTGGCCGCTCGCGCAACAGTACCAAAGCCACAGATTGGTATTCAGTATTCTCTTCAGGACCGGGTATTTTTGGCCTAGGCAGCAAGGTTCCCGGCTACGACATTACCAAAGCTGAATACATCAACGGCGGAGTCAATCACTTCGGCTCGCCCTTCAATTTCCCTGAGGAATTCGTCTCCGTCTATCGGTTGCATCCACTCGTGCCAGACCTGATTGAATATCGCGATCTCAGCAAAGACCCGAATCAGATTACGCAGAAGGTAGCAGTTATCAACACTTTTGAAGCGAAGTCAGCAGAAGCCATGCGCTCAGGAGGCATGGCGAACTGGGGACTAAGTCTGGGGCGCCAGCGACTCGGCATTCTAGCCCTGCACAATCACCCGCAATTCATGCAGAACATCACGCTACCGCGCCTGGACACACCTACCAAGCAGATCGATCTCGCGGCACTCGACATTATCCGCGATCGTGAGCATGGAGTGCCACGCTTCAACGAATTTCGCCGCCAATACGGTTTGCGCCAACTCACCAGCTATGACGACTTCATTGATCACCATGTCGATCCGTCATCCGACGCATACAAACAACAGCAGCAGATCGCCGCTGAACTTCGCCAGGTATATGGAACTCACGTCTGCGATGCAAGCAAAGTTATCACCGACGCACAGATAAATGAAGATGGAACCCCTATCAACGACTGCCTTGGCCATCCAAACGGTTCGGTCGTCGATAACATTGAGGATGTCGACACGGTAGTGGGCTACCTCGCTGAATCGACTCGCCCGCATGGGTTTGCCATCAGCGAAACGCAATTCGTTGTCTTCATCCTCAACGCATCGCGACGCCTGTTTTCAGACCGCTTCTTCACGTCCAGCTTCCGTCCGGAGTTCTACACACAGATGGGAGTCGATTGGGTCAACAACAACGGCCCCGGCCCGATCCAGATGGAGCGCGGCACACCCAACGGTCATACACAGCCAGTCTCTCCGCTCAAGCGGATCCTGATTCGCAACATCCCCGAACTCAAGCCTGAGTTAGACCCTGTGATCAACGCGTTTGACCCCTGGGCCAGGGATCGCGGCGAATACTACTCCCTAGCTTGGAAACCGAGGCCTGGCGCAGAGAGTGATCCAGCATTCAAGCAGTAGACCTAAGATCCGCCGCGCTCAGGCTCCCACTCATCCGCATAGTCGCGTTCGAGAAGATCCTCGCGGCTCTCTCGCAGTTCCTGTTCCAGGCGTTTCTCTCGTTCCTCGCGCTCTTCGCGACCATCACTCATGATTACTCCACCTATCCATTTTAGGAGATTCTGGCTGCTCCCTCTACCGCGGCCCACAGGGCGATCGCATGAAAAACACTTCACCAGAGCTTGTCCGGAATCAAGCGGCGGCCAGCCCCCCTGGGGGGGTAGGGCATTTTTTCATATATCTCATTCATAATGAATAATATACGTCTCTTCTTCGACGCGATTAGCCGGGTATTTGGTACACATTTGACGTGTTTTGTGCGCGTCGTTTGCCGCAGATTCAGTCCTATCTGCTGTGAATCGAGGAGAGTCTCGAATTTGCAGGATTGCAGGTTGGTTCCATTATGCGCCTTTGGTCAATAATTCTATGCAAGTGGCCTGTGGACTGGGGTACGGCTAAGTCCGGGCCTCAGCAATATTCATGCGATTGCCGATTCATGCCATCGCCCTGCTGCGACCCATCGGCCGTGAACGCATCCAATTCTCGTGACCAACATCCAGGAGACGGTTTCTCCCTCAAAGCCTGCAGACCGATTTGCCAGCATTTCCCACGCGTGGCGCGCGCTCCGACACCGCAATTTTCGCCTCTTCTTTGGCGGCCAGAGTATCTCGCTCATCGGCACTTGGATGACCAGGGTTGCAACGTCGTGGCTGGTCTATCGGCTTACCGGCTCCGCAGTTTTGCTGGGAACCGTCAGCTTTGTGGGCCAGATTCCAACATTTCTCCTGGCTCCTCTGGCTGGGGTGCTGGTCGATCGCTGGAACCGCCGCACTGTGCTTGTATGGACGCAGGCACTGGCTATGGTTCAGTCACTCGTCCTCGCCGCGTTGACTCTTACACATCGCGTCACCATCACGGAGATCCTGATTCTCAGCGGATTCCAGGGGGTCATCAACGCATTCGACATGCCGGGCCGCCAATCTTTCATGATGGAGATGGTGACTGACGAGGGCGAAACCCAGCGCGCCGATCTCTCGAACGCTATCGCCATCAACTCCTCGATGGTAAATCTTGCCCGGCTCATCGGGCCGTCACTGGCTGGAATGCTCATTGCCGTCACCAATGAGGGATGGTGCTTTCTCATCGACGGCGTTAGCTATATCGCCGTGATCGCATCCCTGCTGATGATGCGCCTGCGCCCCGCAAGTCATTTCCAAAAAGAACCATCGACGCAGAAGACAACGATGCTCGAGCAGCTCAAAGAGGGCTGGGACTTCGTGCGCGGCTTTGTGCCAATCCGGACGATTTTGCTACTTTTCGCCCTGGTCAGTCTCATGGGTATGCCGTTCATCGTCCTGATGCCCATATTCGCGGCACAGGTGCTTCACGGAGGCCCGCACACCCTCGGCTTTCTCATGGCAGCTATGGGAGTCGGCTCGCTTGGGTCGGGGCTCTCCCTTGTCTTTCGAAAATCGGTACGCGGCCTGCTCAAAATGGTCCCTATCGCTGCGGGCTGCTTCGGAGTTGGCCTGATCCTGTTCGGACTGTCTCACGTGCTCTGGCTATCAATGATCCTCATGGCGCTGGTGGGCTTCGGGATGATGCAGGGTCTCACGTCCAGCAACACTATCATCCAGACCATCGTGCCGCAGGACAAACGGGGGCGGGTGATGAGTTACTACACCGTTGCATTCGTTGGCATGGCACCGTTCGGAAGTCTGTTCGCGGGTACGCTGGCCCACTGGATCGGCGCACCTTCGACTGTCATGGTCAGCGGCGCGGCCTGCATCCTCGGTTCGGCATGGTTCTTCACCCAGATGAAAACCGTTCGCCAGGCCATGCGGCCTATCTACGAGCAATTGGGAATTATTCCAGCGCCGCTCGTTGCCGCACTTGAGGAAGAAGCTGCAAACTAGCTCGCAGTTTTTTGGAACTTGAACTATGCCAGATCCTCAGCAGGCCTAGACGATCCCGCTCCCGTGCGCCGGCTGCGCATGTACTTCCAAATCCCGTAAGCGATTCCGGCCGCGACCAGACCGCCGTAGGTCCATAGAATGGGCGCCGTCCAACCGGCCAGCGTCTTTTCCCACAACCGCACCACGTGGCGGCCGTATGTAAACCCCAACCACGCCAGCAAACCGTAACGGGCCATGCGCCCCAGGCCATATCCAAGAAAAAACCGCGCCAACGGAACCTTGAGCGCCCCCGCCGCCAATAGAAATGGCGTAAGTGGAATTGGCGGTGGCAAAAAAGCTGCCAACCCCACGGAGAGCGCACCGTTGCGTTCGACCCAGCCATTTATCCTGCGCAGGAAGCGGGCCGGAACACGCTTCTCCAGCATCGCCTCCCCTCCCTTGCTCCCCGCCTTCCAAGTCAGATACCCACCTACCATTGACCCGGCCAGGGCGCTTGCCGTCAGCACAACGACCATCCACAGAGATGTTCCTCGGTGCGCGGTGAGCAACAACAGCAATAGATCGGTGCTACCCGGCAGAGGCAGCGGGATCACTGAAGAATCGATCACCGCCACCAAGAACAAGCCAATGCCGCCCAGACTCACGAGCCAATGCAGCATCGAATGTTTGCCTCCTGCGGCTGCCTGGCGGAGCCCCTGAACACTTGCTGCATGGCGGGTTGACTGAAAAAACATCATCATCGTGGCTTAGATGCACCTCTCTCAGGATAAGTGGAAACTCGATTGATCGATTTCGATGAACCGGAATCCCGCACCTTCCCAGTCCGGATACGCTATTCTGACCATAAGCCGCCGGGAATGATCCCAGGGAATCGAAACCAGCGGAAAGAACAAAATCCGGCACCGATCGAGCACACTCCATGCCTTTAGATCCCTTAGACGTCATTGCCAAGCGGATGCTATTCGCCATGCAGGAATACACGCTGTTCTGCCTTCAGGCGGTCGGCAACCTATTCCGCCGGCCGCACTACTGGAGCGACGTTCTCACCCAGTGCGACCTTATCGGTGTCGGCTCCCTGCCAATCGTGGTTCTCACCGGCTTCTTTACCGGAGGCGTTCTCGCACTGCAGTCAGCTGCATCTCTAGCTCAGTTTGGAGCCCAGGCCTACACAGGCCGCTTCGTTTCCCTTTCCATGATCCGCGAACTAGCCCCCGTTCTCACCGGCCTCATGGTCTCAGGCCGCAACGCCAGCGGTATGGCGAGCGAACTCGGATCAATGGTGGTGACGGAGCAGATTGACGCCATGCGCGCGCTCGGCACTGACCCTATGAAGAAGCTGGTTACGCCGCGCGTCATCGCCACAGTGGTCATGCTCTTCCTGCTCACTATCGTCTCGGACACCGTGGGTACTGCGGGCGGAGCCTTCGTTGCCGTGTTTATGAGCGCACAGAACGGTACCCAGTACTTCACCTCGGCATATCAGGCGCTTGTCTATTCCGACATTGCACAGGGCCTCACCAAGCCGCTCTTCTTTGGCTTCATCATCGCTACTATCGGCTGTTTTTTTGGTACGAAGACCTCTGGCGGGACCCAGGGCGTGGGACGCTCTACAACCCAGGCTGTGGTCGTGTCGTCCGTTCTCATCATCTTCTCTGACTTCATCCTCAGCCGCGTTATGCTTTGGATTTTTCCGGCTTACTAAACCGAAGAGCTTTGCCGTGTTCTGAACGCAGCACACTTCAGTTCTACAAACCAGCTTCAGCGAGTCCCCTGAAATGAGTACCATTCACCAACCCGAAGCCTTTTGCACTCCGGGCTCTACTCCGGATCATCCAGCGCTTTCGGTCGTCGTTTTTGAAGACGTGACAATCAGCTTCGGCGGCGACCCCGTTCTGGAAAATGTCAGCTTCAGCATTGCTCCTGCTGAGACGCGGATATTGCTCGGGCCTGCTGGTGCAGGCAAGAGCGTCATCCTCAAGTTAGCTAACGGACTTCTCCGTCCAGACTCTGGACGAATCTACCTCTTCGGCCAGGAAATCACAGGTATGCCTGAAGAGCAGCTTCTGGCGCTTCGCACCTGTACCGGGATGGTTTTTCAGGAGGGTGCATTGTTTGACTCTCTCACCGTGCGCGACAACGTCGGCTATCAGCTCATGGAACGGCATCTTCCGGTCGAGGAAGTCGATAGCCGTGTACGCGAAGCCCTGCGGTTTGTGGAGTTGGAACACACATATGACATGCTCCCCGCATCGCTTTCCGGAGGAATGCGCCGCCGGGTTGCCATCGCTCGGGCCATCATCGACAAACCGCAATTTCTGATCTACGACTCACCGACAGGCGGCCTGGACCCAGTTACATCGACAACAATCGACGAACTGGTTATCAAGCAGCGGGATGTGTATAAAACGCCTGCCCTGCTCGTCACGCATCGCCTGCAGGACGCTTTCACGATGGCGACGCATCGCTTTTCCGTTAGCCAGAACAAGATGGTGCCTCTACCACCGGGCGAGATCAACCCGGACACAACGTTCCTTGTCATCCATCAAGGCAAAATCGTATTCGACGGCACAACAGAGCA
>Ga0302140_10002155_pt1 | contig 25703 bp, 24 predicted proteins | sample I_Bog_E1_1_FD_202095 | JGI IMG/M metagenome (GOLD analysis project Ga0302140, IMG submission 202095) | Peat permafrost microbial communities from Stordalen Mire near Abisko, Sweden - I_Bog_E1_1 | ecosystem: Environmental > Terrestrial > Soil > Wetlands > Peat | place: Sweden: Abisko, Stordalen... | reverse complement strand
AAGTTCAACGCCTCCTGACTTTGGGCTGTATACTTCGAATCCGTGCTCAAGGAATACCTTGCGAGGTACGAACTTGGCTTCGATGCTAGTTGCCGTTCCCTTCCACTTCTCAGCTGTCGCTTTTTGCCATTCCTTCAGACATAGCCTGCTTTTCGCGAGATCAAGGGGTCGGAGAGTAGGCAGTCCAATGAGGAAGAAGAACGACTTCTGATTATCGTCCGTCAATGGAGTGAGCCATAATTGACCTTCTTCTTTGCTAAGTGTGGGTTTGAGGACTATTCCTCGTCAAAGCTCTTCCGAAAGGTAGGTACGGGGGTGAGTGTACTATTCCACAATTTCTCGAACTCATTGGAGATAAGCTCAAGATTGGTCTCCAGTTCTGTGGTGGAAGAGAACGTGACCTTCAACCTGATATACGAATCCCAGGCAAAAGACACTAAATCATGATCTAAAGCAGGTTGCACACCCAGTTTTTCAAGATCGGAGAGAATTACTTCCATAGTCTCAGGCCGGGAAACTTGATTCGTGAAGGGGAGTTCAGGATAAGAAGTCTCTCCTTGTACGTCCTTCTGTTTGTCAAAACCTCATCAATGAGAATGAACTACAGCTTATTTGTTCAAAAGGAACTCCAAGCTAGATGTCAGCTGTACTAACTTTATCCAATCGCCGGATGACTCATGAAATTAGTGGCGCTTAAATATCTACCTGCCTCTTCAGACGGATCGCGAAATCCGGCGCGAGTAATCCTTGGCTGGATTTTATCTGAATAATAAACTGATATGCCTCTATTGCCAGAGGACAACACATATTTCCTCTGCTCTGTTGCAATTGAGTTATCGTAATGGGAAGTTCCTTCTACACTGCGAAATGGGGCATGGTCACGTGCCATATGTTTACCCCGCACTTAGCCCCCCTTTCTCTCGCTAAAAGTCGCTACCGCCTCTTCACCTACAGCTCGAAAGCTTTGACATCCATTCAGAGCTGAGGTTACCACGAGAATGAAGGGGATTATTGAGAACCACATAATTAATCTTATCTCAAATCGAAAGAGGATGTTATATTATTTAACCCACACGCCCATTACCTCTTCCCTTATGAGGATGTTATTATTCCTTTTACGATGACAGCGGATTTCATACCAGACTTTCAGGTATGTGTAGGCTTTTGCTACTTTATATCATAGTGATCAAAAACCCTCAGAATTCCAATCTATTGCTAAAAAGAGCAAAAGCAAGTGGCAAATGCTTATTTGAATCTTAATCAAGGGACGGATAGGTGTAGAGGTGCCAGCGCATCTGGATGCGCATTACGCAGAACGGAGAACCAAAGACCCACTCCTTCAGGCTTCAGTCCTATTGGAGAGGTTCCATGTGGGTGGAATATCCTCGTCTGTGAATGGTTTGCGTATTTCTGCCTCAGTTATTGGGGCATATAAGGTTTCTAAGTGGCTGGTTCTAGGACAATTTCCAGTTCAGCTGAAAAATGAGACATACCGTAGGTGGGCTTGCATATGGGCGGCCTACGACGGTCGCACACATATCTATGGAAATTTTCCATTTCAGAACCATATCGCGCACAACTGATTTTCTTGAGCCATCACAGACATCTCAATGAAAAATGTCCTTCGAAATCCCTCCTTTTAATTATTGTGAAGTAAACATTTGCTGTTACCAATTTTTTCCAAATGGCAATTACACCCCTTTCAGCTACAGTATTGGAACTAACCAGCAATGCTTATGTCCTTTCGAAGGAAATTCAGATATAGCTGGACCCGGTGTAAGCTAAATTTAGTTGACAAACCACTGTAATATACTGCGCAAGAGCTGATATCTTCAAGGTCCTGGCAGCTTTCATCGCGACTGCGTGGATAACTTGCTTCGTGGCAGCCGTTGGTGCCTACTGTGGGGTCTGCAAGAACTTCAGCTATTATCTCTCAAATAACGGCTCCAAAATTCGGACTGAGAATTTCGAATATCGAGTGCGGACTACTGTTGTATTTCGAGTCGCGCAATTGACTTCCAGCGAGTTTGCGATACACCACTGCTATCAGGGAGTAGCTAGCGTTCTTCGGTTGTTCGAGAAACAACGTCCGAAGACCAGGAAGGCTGTTAAAACTTCACTTGATGTTCTATGCGATGTCCAACTCGTCACCGGTACAGCAATTATGATTGCTGGAATTGTACAGGTGGATTCCTTAACATTTTATCACCAGCAATTTGTCTTGAGTTACTGGTACCTCACTCTGAATTCTTTCTGGGTCGCTAGATCTGGGGGAATGCAAAACGCTAAGGATGACCATGACGACAACAACGAATGGCACTACTGGACCAGACAAGTTTTTATATTCATAACGTCCGTCCTTTCGATTTACTACCAGCTGGTGATAACTCCCCGACAGAAAGATGAATGGAATAATCAGGCCAACGGATTCTGTTTCATTAGCAACGACAAATCTGATTACGAGCAGAATTTCCTTTGGATAACCGGTCTGATCATTTTCGCGGTCTATATTCTACTTCTTCTGCTGGCAGGCCTTACGGCACGTCTCACAGGTTGTGAAGATTGGATGGAAATCGCATCGAAATGGACAGGCGATCACCAAAGGACTTATCACGAGAGATATAAAACATGGATGTCACTCAAATTACAAATCACGAAGGACTCTGAGGGATCGGAGTTTCAGTCGCACCCGGCGCCAAATATTACTTCGACTTCAGGCTCTGCCTATGCTCAACCTTCAACGACTCTCGCCCCTACACCAAATCGACATATCTACTGGCAATACGCAGCAAGGGCTATTTTAACTATTCCATTGATCGTGGAGTGGGCGTTCCTTCGATTTTTCGCGCTCTGGGCGTGGGGTGATGAGAACTCGATTACTATCATCCTGGCAATCATCGGGTTCGCGGCATGGAGCACTTTCGACCTAATCGATTTCAAGCTATCTAATGCAAATCTGGCAACGAACGAATCTGATTGGGGATTCGGCCAGATACTTCCTATAGTGTTGCTTGGACTGATTCTGCTTCAAATTTTGGATGCAATACAAGGTGAGGGTTTCCCGTTGCAGTTATCATAGTGCTAGGCAACTGTGCTGACAGCTTTTCTAGATGCAAAAGAGGAGGCCAAGGGTTAAATTATAGGCGATAGATTATTTGAGGTTGAATTCTTGGGAAATGCAATCTCAGGTTATTGCTTCTTCATGCTTATTCAGAGTTAATTAGCGAGGAACATTGGGTGCCGGGACCGCAAGGGCAGGTTGGGAGTGTCAATTGTTTAGAAACTCTATGAAAACTGTATTCAAATATCATGAGCTTGCTATCTTCAGTAAATGCTCTTAATTACAGCTAGCAAGCAGCACTGGCAACGGAGCAATATTATTTTCAAGCCAATAAGCAGGTAGTCCTGTAGATTTACACAAATTGGATGACTAGCGCACACTCAGTGTCCTAATATCCCTGATACCCCTTCTTTATCGGCTCTAACCCACATCCCATTTCCCGGCGGATCCTGTTCCGGGAGAACATTCATATCAGGTTAAGAAAGGAACGAGCTGAGTACCCAAACCTCACAGGGCATAACTTAACAGAGAGATTGCGCCTATGGAAATGTTTATTTGGGAAAGGAGGCTTTGGTGCCACCACGAGTCTGCCTCAGCCTTCTAACTAATTATACTTCGCCGCTGCCCTGCCACACTTTGTATGGATTACCAGCAGGTTCATTAAGATCTTTCAACACCATCGAATATTGACCATGACCTTGAGTAACGTTCGTGGGAAATAGAGCAGTCTTGCTCATTTAGCATACAAGACATATACTACAAGGGGAATGACTGATATGCCAACTTCCAACTGCCCACTTTATTTATTATACTGATTGTTTCTAATAAAGGCGTTCCAGCCCTCAACTATATCAGGTCTGTACTACTAGGCATTCTGGGTGCCGTATCACGAGTGTTTAAGCTTTAAGTTCTACTTAAAAAAACCTTCCCTAGGCGGCTGGTGCTCATTTGCCCCGAATTGCGAGACGGCTGGCATTTATATTGTTTAAATTGGAGGATTTTGGGCCATACAAGTAGAAGCCATACAGGAACCTTGCGCAGAAATCTACAGAACCTGGAGGGAAAACCCACCAAGCTACTGTCCAGCCTTCACAGTTCTTCTACGAGGGGGTCAGGAAGCAATCGCATTTGTCATACATTCGGATACGTCGCGAAATGAATTTTATGCTTATGTGGCCAATGACTTGGTGGACACCGAGTTTGAGAAAGGGTTTGCTTGGGATGATCATTTATCTCGAGGTCCTTCCGAAGAACTAACCCGAGACATCTTGAAATATAAGCTGAAGGACGGAATGAATTTGTTCCTAACGTGCGAGAGTTATGAAGATGGAGAAGACTATAGTCATGCTGAGATGAGAGTTGGATAATAGATTGAGCGAAAGCGGCAAGGTCAGCATACTAGACGGTGGCAAAGACCGGGAGTAGCGACTTAGTGCACTTTGGTTCATCTATTCTATGTATGTGCCGACCGGTGAAGTCTCCAGGTTACTCCTTAGAATTCTAAGAGCTTGCTCTGCCGCTTTGATCGTAGCTCCTTGCTTACAAGGGGCTGTTTGAGCGTCGCCAATTTGTTTTCCGTTTACTCGAACTATGCAACGATAATTGTTTGCCAGAGTTGACTCTGTTCTGTAAATTACGCTCCGATCGCCAGCTAATTCTCCCAATCGGTTTTTTGGGTGCATGATGTTCACATTATCCCGCATCAATCGACGCATGATAGGGAGTATTTTGAGTTTCTCAGCAAGCAGAGAACACTGGAGCATATCTCCGTTGCTGTCAGCATACACCGCACCAAACACGCTTCGCACGATTTCGGAGAAATATGCATTGGCCTCCAAATTTGCAAGGTCTTGCCAAGGGTAAGTCATACCAGAAGCCAGTGCAAGTCGAATACCCTGACAGATTTCGGCATGCCTTTTGAGGAATTCTGCTCTATCGGACACGATTTCAGCGTGATTATGCCTCATAAAACTCCATAAAGGGATCTTTCTTTGGTGCCGTACTTCGCCAAATCGACGAGGGCCAGATTGCTGGATATCGTGATAATCCAAATCTAGAGAAGTATCGATACAAAGAAAAGCCAAAAACCCCTTGTTGATGGTAGCGGCCCGGAGAAGTTGCAGCTGGTTGGGTGAAATCATTTCGTTTTCGTGATGTAATGACTCAACAATGGTCATATTTAGAACACTGCTGCCAAGGACTGCTAGCCTTCCATATGAACAAGTTGCCAGATCTTGTTCGCACGAAGGATGTGTCATTGCTTCTGTTAAGATCGAGGTGTTGTGAAACTTGTATCCCATTAACTTTTCCAGTGTCCCAAAATGAGGGACCCCACCCAACTCTTGTCGACCGCAAGCCATCCTTAGAGAACAATCCGCAGGATGTTCTTTGAGCTCTGGTATGAAGACCTGGGCACACTGGAGAGCTGTTTCGAGTTTCCCTTGTAGGTACGCCGTGCCGACTAAAGCCTCAACAACATTCGCTATTGCCTTCTTTGAAAGGTGTCTTATTCTTCCAATACCATCAGAATGAATTTCTGGGTTGTTCGGAAAATCCGAGGACCTTTCCTGACATGACTTCGTGATGATGAATTTATCTAGTCCGGTTTGCAGGGCCATTTTTGATATATGTGCGTTTGAGATGATTAACTTTCTCTTAGCGGAAAGGTACCCCTCGTGCCAAGTGGTATGTGCAGCAAATAGCTTGCCCGTGACAAGAAAATCCAAGACTGTATCTCCAAGAAGGGCAAGATAAGCGTTGTTTAACAGGGCATTGGCAGAGGGCAAGCAGAGGGCTTGAGCCACCAGGTCTACTCTTTTTAATTGCACGTTGAGATGGAGCCTGTCCACCAATTCCCCACACAACAACAGAGTTTCTAGACGATAAATTATATGCGGCACGAATTCAGCGAAACGATTGAGATCGTGCAGCCATTTTGTGACGCTTGTGGCTTCTAATTCCTGAGATATAGGGACAGAGACGAGGGGCACCGCTAAACGTGTTCCGGGGTAGTGTTCCAGATGGGCATCACGTGACCCTTCGAAATTGTCGGTCGAGAAATGTCGAATCCATGCTCGAAGCTCATCTTTAGTTATCGGTGGTTTAAATTGGGCTAGGAAGCTATTTTGGCGGCCAGTGATACAAGTACCGCGGACTTGCCGTAATATCGATCTTGTGCCGGCTGGACATGAACCAAGATGACAATTGTCCAGATCTGTAATCTCTTCTGAGTCATCGATGCAAATCTCGCACCGGATCCCTTGCTCTGGTAAGGGAGACCACGGCAGTGAACATATTTGGGTCGGAAGAATGAGTTTTGTTGAAACAACCACTTCGCCTGCTCTCCGAACCTTGACGGAATTGAGGTATCTTTTTTTCGTGGTAGCGCTTTTCTCGGCCATGTCAAGCCATGGGTTGTGTTGTCGTTGAATCTTAACCATGGAAGATGAATCTTCTGCAGACTTCGCCTCTTCGAATTCATCTCCTGGCAGCAATGGCAATAGATTATCATTCAGTAAGCCGGCTTTGTAGAGTGCCACATAGGCTTGGAATGCTGCATCTTTGGCTGCCATATTCTCCTTTTGCCAGCTACGGAGAGATGATGCTTGACGAACCGAGGGATGAACTGAGTTTGGAAGTGTCACAAATCCCCGGATGAGACCTGTCGTTCTTTCTATTTGGAAGGTGAATGTTGGGCGACTGTCCGCGTAGCGATAGACAGGCAAGGTTGCACAGAAATGGTGTAAATGCCCTATAGCTTCGTCTAACGTGAGTCTTGCCCTGGAAAAGTCAGCTATGTTAGAGGCCTGTGTGGGTTTTACCAACCCGGTCGACTCAATTCTCAAAGTCATATAGTCGTCCTCGATCTCATCAAGAACTCTGCACTCTTCATCCTCTAACTGTCGTGACTCTCTCATGTACTCCTCAACCATCTTAGACTCCATTCTCTCCCAGGCTGCTCCCAGATCTGCATGTTCATCCGAAGATAACAAGATCATGAACGTAGATTTCTCATGTCTTGCTCTACCCCGTCTTTGAATGAACGACTTCAAATTTGGCGGCTTGTTGAAACAGATGACTACATTGCATGCTGATACGTCAATGCCTTCCTCAAGGGCGCTGGTGGCGATGACAATATTTTTGCTGCCTTCACGAAACTCCTTTAGTACTTCCTTCTGACATTTCTGATGTAGGAGATCGGCCAATTCCGTCTTTCTACTTTGATTTGTCGCGGTACCTACGAATGTACCGCTGCTGAAGAGATTCTTCGTTCCGGGGTGTTCTGAGAGAAGTTGGCAAAGTGCAATGGCAGTTACTCGCTGCTCGACAAAGATAAGTCCTCGGAAATCCTTGTTATAAGCACCTTTCAAGAAGCGAACCAGGGAGTCACATTTATTTGAGATTTTTCGAAGTGACGGAGGGTTTAGAGACTCGGCAACTCGAATTTGACCTAGCGTGTTGAGAATGTGGATCCTTTCTTCATCTTTCCAGTCGAGGCGTGCATTTTGTTGTAAATGCATATGTGATGTTGCACAAGAGATTGTGGCGGTAATGTAGTAGTCAGAAGCCCAAGCTCCAAGTTCTTGTTGAATATATCGAGACCGAGCAGAGAATCTCTTTAGTTGTTCTTGTGCGGAAGTGCTCCAGTTTCGAACTCTCATAGAGCTTTTAGAGAGCTGTATTTTCTCTTCTGCGGACAGGAGACAAAGTTTGTACTTCGACCATTGGTTCTCGGCATCTTTAACACGGTCGAGTAACGATTCCAACATAGAAGAACGTGTTTTGGAGCTGAGACAATCTTCAGAATAGACAATTTCGATCAGCTCAGGAACATGGACATGCCGGGTCAGCTCCTGCCGGTTGATGCGAGGAGTCTTGGTAATTGAATCCAGATTGGTCTCGATAACTCTTTCGTGTAATAAGTTAGTGAATACCATAGATCATACATCAAATGCAAACTCAGCGCGTGGAGTTCAACTTACCGAAGTTCTTTCGGGTTTGATCGTACAATGGGACTGGCAGTAAGGCCTAGGATCTTGGGTCTAGAAGTCAAACCAAACTTTACCCCCCGATGGTGATAGTATCCCTGCATGATCTTGTTGGCGGGATGGTTACGGACACAGTGGTGCGCTGTCGGGTCATATGATTAACCGAGTCGGAAAGCAGGAAAGGATACTAACCCTCATCAAATATCAAGAGTGCCAACTTTGCCATGACTACAAATCCGTGACTTAACGCATCAGCCAACACCGCATGCGTAGATACTACTATCCGCGCTCCAGAGAGTGCGGTGTCCCAGATATGCTGCGATCTCCATCGGTCGACATTATCACGACCCAACAATAGCCTTATTCCTACTGATTGGAGGTGAAGAGAGAGGACATCGTATTGTTGTTCGCAAAGTGAAACAGTTGGAGCCAGGAACCATATTATCTAGTAATTATCATTAACAGCAGTGAATGCTCATGGGCAGATATAGATAACCTGTGAAGCTTGACAGATTTCAAGTTCTGCAGAGATGCGTAGTACTGCTCTACAATAGCAATTGAAATTAGCTACGTAATGTCCTTTCACCAAAGTTAAACCTGCACTTGAGTCTTCCCACTTCCAGTACCCATCTGTTAATTCGTCAATATCCATCTCTCTGAGCTCATGGGTTCACTGACAGCAACGATGATGTTTCCTTTCAGACTTTCTTCCAACATCTCTAGCTGATAAGCCCGGGGGCGTATATTCATCTCTGCAAGTAGTCCCAGCGCGGGCATCTTTCAGATAGTTCGTCTATAAGGTCATGCAAATAAAGTAATACGAAGCTTGTTGAAAATTAAGAAGTAGAAACTTCTCGATAATCAGAATCACTGATCGAAAACACTCTCAAGAAGAGATCGATGATCAAGATGACATAAAAGTCCCTATTAAATGAGGCTGCGGGGTTGCGAACATATTGCGAATCCAAAAATTCAACCTGAATTTCAATCTTAGATCTGGTTCGTGGAGGTGCTTATTCGTGAATACAACCACGCGAATCATCATGGAGCACGAACTACATAAGGATAACTATGCAGAATTGGTACAAATGATGTTCGCCTCACTCGCAGAAGCCTATTACAGGTGAGGAAGGCTGTAAGCTCTTCATCTGTAATTGGATGAAAACTCGTTAGACCGCCTCACTTTTGAGGCCCACTGGAGGCCTACTGGAGGCCTACTGCAGGCGTCAGGATTCTGGTTGTTTCTTGTCGATTCCCTCATTGCTATTGGTATTCTGAGACTGAAGGGAATGATGCAAGATCTGTATGGGTGGGAAAGTCCTGGGTTTCGCATCAGATTGTCAACCCAGCAACAAACTTATTTCTTTAATATGAGTGTTCACTGCAGCCGCGGAACGGAGCGAAAGTAAAGCTATATGCTATGCAAAAGTTAGACACGGAACGCATCTAAATGTGAGATACCAGAAATTTTGATTTTTTTGATCAGTGACAAAGTTACTGGCTAAACAATCATCTCAATAGGCACCAACATTCAATCCATGAGTCCAGCTCGTGCCATCGGCCACCCATCAGCAAGAAAACAATCTGGCAATGTCAGGGCCGTTAGATATATCTCCAATACCGCATAGGGTAACCAGGAGGTTTTACGAACCACTATTACTCCTTCACGCCCTTAGTCCGATAAGGGGAGAAAGAATAAAATCCGAGATCATCCCCGACAATCCAGAACCAAATCACATCCAACTCCGACGGGCTTTCACTGATGCCATCGCATACATCTGTGCCTACCGAAAGGGGCCTGATTATGTCACTGCAGCAGCTCTAGAGAAGACCCCCCAGGGCGTTATAGTCTGGCTTTGCGCTAACGCGGATGTTGAAGATGGAGTCATCACTTTTGCGGAGCGGATTTTGGCATGCGTGCACCGAGTTGTCGAGAAGGACAGTGTGGAGGACTTACACCAGGAGGCTTCGCTGGCAACACAAAAGCTTGCATCTATGATTGTCGATTTTCAAGCTCCTAGACTCAATGTGTACCGTGCGGACATTATCAAATCATGCATTCTTCCTTGCCAGGAACTCATGACAGAGTACGTCAAGAGTAATGGTAAGTTTAGTATTGCCGGGGTGTGTTGTCATCATTTAACTAAAGCTTGGCAGGATCGACAGATAGAGGCAGGAGTGCACTTGAGGTCAATAACTTGCAACAATGGCTTAGGAAATACTTTGGCGATGACACTGGAGGATCCACAGAACCAAGCCTCTTCGACTTATCTAAAGCTTGCTATGACATTAGACACACTCAGTACTTGAAGACTGTTAGCATGTTTGCTGGACAAGGACGGACACGGCACGAAACATTTGAGCTCCTTCATAAGCTACTCGGCAAACTTGGGAAGCCTCTGAAGTCCTCACAGATACTGATTGAAGCGGCAACAACGCTTGCGCAAGATTTTGCTCAAGGATTTACTGTGAAAACAGTACGCTCGTCAGTATCACAAAAACTTCCCTTCCGAGGAAAAAAGGAGGCAACGATAGAGCACACTGTTCATCGTATGTTTTCGGATTCTTCAAAGATAACCGAGTTCATGGATCGACTCAGGTCGCTTGTGTCTCTGGAGGGAGAGGAAATAGACAGCTTTCTACAACGTGAACGAGCTACTAAAACAAGAGTTCACGCCGAACTGCTCCTTATCGATCATTTCGAACGAAATCCTTGCAACTTTCTGGGCCATGGCGAGAAGTATATTGGCTGCAGCAAGCCAGCATGCTATTTATGCCACATGTATATTGCCCAGCACCCAGGCCGTTACACGATTCCCGCTAGTCACAACAAAATTTATGTCGCTTGGCGTCCCCCAGATGTCTATGTTATGGAATCTGGAGCTTCCGTTTTATTGGAGTTACAGGAAATAATTCTACGCCGGATGATCGAATTGGTCCGTAACGACTTGGATTCTGAGATAAAGAGTCGCAACATGCGATTGCCATACCACACCGATTCTACAACTGGAATTACAACGACATTAGAATCAATGCTGTTGGGCGAGACTAACACACCCCCAGTTGCGTACCCAGGTGATCTAGGTATTTTATCCTCCATTCCATCCACTCTTTAACAACACTAAACATCCAATCTAGAATGGTCAACACCGAGCTTGCTAGAACCAAACGAAGATGTTGAATTGATGACTTCTGAGGATGAGGACGATCAAGGCGGAGTTCCAATTTAATTTTTTTTCTTCACCTTCACTATTGTATAGAGGGAGATTAATTCATGAACGGATTTTGAGAATGGCTTCCGATGCCCGGCGGCTGATACAGAAGGGCATAATTTCGAGCCGAAGAATGAATCTTGTTAACGAAAACTGCTATTGCGTCTCCCTTCTACCTTCCTCAACGCCTCCCTGAAAGACTAGAGAGTGCAATTGACAGAATGACGATGACCTCCTGGTCAGACTGTTAAGCACGATTCTCACCTTCTATCAGCTAGCACAGTCCACATAGAAAGTTTGCACTTCCATTTCGGATTTTGGCGTCATAAGTCGTCTACCCTATCAGATCCATGCCACATATGTCCGTTTTGGAGGAATGTTGATTTGTGTGCGGCCACGAGTCATGGGAAGCGATCGAATCCGTCGTGCCAAGTATCCTCGATGTCCTGTCGAGAGACAGGTGTCATTGGGAAAAGCGACAGAACAGTTGCGCTCTTGGAGCGAGTTGGTCTTCCCCGGAAGCCTCGTTCAAAATCGCCGATCAAGCTCAAGCTCAAGCTAACAATTCGCGGCTATCGTACTCTATGGATCTCCTGGCGCTTAGGCATTTAGTATCCACATTATGCGTTGTGTCTGGTTCTGCCAGAAGTTGACGGTGGGTCTTCTAATGGGAGTCGAGTTTGAGTTGTCAAATCCTAGCTGTTTGGTGCTCAAGTCCATCCAAGCAATCTCCAGAATACTGACGACTTTGGTTGACGCTGCCGTGCAACCTCCTCCATTAGCAATACGAGGTGCTCTGCTTTCTTGTTACCGAAGATCTCCTCCAATATCCGTGGCTCGTAAGGTGTGGAATCTTCCGAGTTCGGAGTCAGTCTAGCCCCATGCTTGGCTAAGAGCTCAGCAGCCTCAAACCACAGAGTCTTAGAAACTTCGAGAGGTCTACCATCAGAGGACTTGTTTGTCATCGTAATCTCCTGAAAGCATCCCGAAATGAAACAAGTCCATACTGTTCTCCCTCGCACCAACTGGTTGGGATCTGATCCGTGGTCGAGTAGGATACGTATCATTGGAGGATCAAGAATATCGTCTTGTTCTAGTTGAGAGAGGATCTTAGACACCCAAGATCTCTTGGGAAGGCATGCGTAGTCAAGTAAAGGACGGCCACGCTTTTGAATTACAGGAGCATTGTTAGCTTCTAGCTTCTCATTGACGTATAGTCGCAATCCTGCCTGGACGGCCAGAGCCAGAAAAGTGCAATCCTGTTGCTCCTTATATGACGCGCCCAAGTTTCCTGGGTGCAGGCTAGACCAATGGTCGCGACCGCCCTTGGTCATTGTGGAATTGACGGAGTCCAACTCATCAAGGAGACCTGCCATTGACTGTGCTTGCGTTCGCTCGTAATCCCTTGCATAAATCATCATTTCGGCAACCAGCTCGAAATTGGGTCCACGCTGGTCGTAACAGGTAGAATCTGGCGCCAACATTGGATCAAATGACGCCTTGGTGAGACAAACAATGGTCTTGCACATCGCAGCTCTTGCGTCGAAATTATCACCCGCTCGCTTCCGGAGCTCGTCGTTATAGTTGTTGCGTAAAAAGTCTTTCACTGTTCGATGGAGAAAAGCGACCTTGCCATCAAGGAAAGACTCTCCGCGGACGAAAGTATCATCGACCTCGAGCAGATCTCTGCAACGGCTGTTCAGATGCTTCATCCATTTCTTCTTGATCTGAAAGGCTTTCCGCTTTGACAACCGAGAAAGAGGCATGTGAATGGCATAATCTGGGTCCGCGGCTTCCATTCTGAGGTAGTGTAAGGAGAGCATCGGAAAGGGCCGAACCGCAGTCACAGCCACCAAGAAGATTCTTGCAGTCTCCTCTCGATGGATCTTGTCGATCCGATCGAGGATGTCCTCGAAGTATTTCTCTAGCTCTGCTGGGAAGCTATCTAGTCGACGTTGGAGAAGTGGGTATTCCTCTTCGCCTCTCAAGTCACGAAGGAGATCCCGAACTACGAGATAGACCCAAAGCCAGACGCCTTGGGCTTTTTGTGCGATCTGTGAAACAAGGCACTGACAGCGAGGATCATGGAGAGCCATACGGGAGAATGATTGGTTCTGAACGAGCTGCGTTTGCACGTACTTCCGCATATCATCTTTCGTGAGGTGTTCGAGCACTAGCTTCCATTTGGAATCATCGAAGGCATCAACAAATGCATTCCAAGGACGGCTAGAGACACAAATCTTGACGCTTGGAGAAAAAGCAAGCTCTTGGAGCAAAGCGACGATATCTTCGTCTTCGCCTTCATATTCGTCGAGGCCGTCCACGAAGAAACAGAATTTCGCAGGTAATTTGGTCTGGTTGGAAACCTTGGTCAATGCTTCGAAGAGCTCTTTCCTTTTCCACGACTCCCCGGGAGACTTTGGAGGACAAACTTCCTTGATCAGCGCAGGACAGGCGCGGAGGACTTGGTATAATAAGCTCTGGAGCAGCCCAAGCTGGGACTTCTGCATCGGAAATCCTGAATTCCAGAAAAAGAAGCTAGCAGTGAAGAGCTGCTCGCCGTCGGCCCAAGACCCGAGAGTCTCAAGGGTAGTCTCATGGTTGTATATATACTTCATGAGGGTGGATTTGCCGCTGCCAGCCTTCAAGAACTTGTCAGCTGGGCTTGTGCCAGGATTTCGCAGATCGTAATGGGATCTGTAGGAGTGCTGTCCGAAGAGCTACGTACCTTTCCTCTAACCCAATAGATCCCCTTCTCTGATTCTAGCCACTCTTTAAACTTCGTCCCGTTCTTCTGAAACATCCAGTCAAGTGTAGCCTTATGCGCGTCTTTGATAGACTCCTCACGTTGCTCCATCTCCTCAAACAGGAGGGTTTGAAGTATGGCTTGCTGCTGTGCCAGCATTCGCCCCTCCTCGATGAAGCTGTGCAATTTCGCTGGCAGATTATCGAAGCAACTCTGCTCCATCGGAGGCATATTGACAGTATTAAGAAGGTCCAACCTCAACAACTCGAGTCGCCGTTTTGTGTTCATCTTCAATCGTTCGCTCTCTTGAGTCAGGGAGTTGATCGCAGACAAAATGCTCGAGTAGTGCCTCCTATTGGCGTTCGTCAGCGTATGCCTTTCTTAGGATAGCAGGGTGGACGTACTCTTCGAGCAATCTCGAAGCTCTGTAACGAAGACGCATATCAATGTCTGTTAATCTTCGCAGAAGCTCTTGGATAACTCTTCTCTTTGCCGTTCCCCTGATCGTTTGGCGTACCGTCTGCAGGCCTCGGAAGCGGCCATCGTTCGGGATCTCTAGATCCTTCAGGATAGCCAGCAGTTTGTCGGCCAGTGGCTCGCATTCCGCTGCTAGCTTTCGGAAAGCTATCTCGTCCGCGTTCGAATATTGACGACTAGAGTTTGCTCTTGCGCCGTTGTCATGGGCGAGGCTCTTGACATCGTCGATGATGATCTTGAGAGCCTTGTGTTCGTCTCTGGCGCCCTCCAGGGAGTTGTATATCTCTTTACCGCCTGATATAAGCTGTCGCGCGTAATCTGTGAATTGCGCAATGTTTGCTGCGATGCTGAGGACTGCGAAGGCCTCCGCCATCGTTTATGGAGGTCGTTGGCAGCATCACGGAGAGATGTGAAGATGGACGAGGCTGCGGCTGTGGAGATGTCGATTTCCGAGGCTTGCACAGCCTGGGCACGTGCAATCCTTGCCCTTTGAGTCCCAATCTGGAAGAGAAGGCTGAAAGGGCTTGGAACAGAATTCCATAGTGAGTTGTGCTGAACTCGCTGTGTATTCAAAGATACAGCTGCAGTCTTTGCAGCCGGGATGGAGATGTAGATTCTCGGTTGTTGATCTGGCCGACTAAGAAGTCTCGGCAGCAGAGATGTTCCGGTGCGATCGTTTTCGCTTGGGTTTCGGGTTCTCCGGCTCGGAAGGATCCCCCTTTAGCCCTTTCCTAATTGGGAACCGAATCATAACAAACCCCTCGCGTCATGTGCCCCGCCCCCAAAATCCTCACGCCATTGATTGTTCTGAAGCACGGCAGGCGGAATTGAGATTGTTGGTACTTCGCAGTGAGGATAGAATAGAGTGTTTAAGTTTTTATCATTGATGTTGCGATGTGGTATAAGTACAGTCATTCACGCTGTTTTGAATTCCCACAGCCCAAGCTTCTTACACACGAGCCATTCCAAGCAATCCTCGATCCACAGGCATCATCATAAAGCTCGCAGCAAGCCGTAAATCCCTGGCAATCAAGAGATCCGTAATAACAACACAAAACCAGACAAGTCAAAGCAAAACCAGACCCAACGCGTGAAGTTTCTTTAGTCCCCAGGCGATTCCTTCACGATTCCATCCGCAACGCCAGAGTAGTATGAACAAGGTAAGAAAAGTGTGACAGGAGGAAAGCAAGCTTATGCAGCTGCCTTCTTCGGTGTCGCCTTCTTCTTGGGTGCGGCCTTCTTGGGTGCTGTCTTTGGTGTGGTCTTGGTGACGCGTCCGGACTTGGTCTTGCTCAGGACTGCGGGCTTCTCAACGACAGCTGGGGCCTGATGAATGTTAGACGCGCCACCATAGGAAGTGGGATGAGCAGGAGGGAAATGACTTACAGCCTTGGGTGCGGCAGCCTTCTTTGGCTTGGGCGCAGCCTTAGGCTTAGCAGCAGCTTTGGGCTTCGCGGCCTTGGCCACCTTTGGCTTCGCGGCAGCCTTCGGCTTTGCAGCTGCGGGCTTCTTTGTGGTTGTGGCCTTCTTGGCAGCAGGCTTCTTCTCGGTAGTCTTCTTCTCTGCCTTGGGCTTCTCTGATTTCGGCTTAGCAGCGGCTGGCTTGGGTTCCTTCTTGGCGAGCTTGGTTCCTCCGGAGCTTCCTGCGAGCTGTTAGACGCGTTGTGCGAGAGGATATGGCAGGCACGTACCCTTTGGTTGAGCGAAGACACCCTTATCGACACCAGCCTTGAGCGCGCGGTTGAACAGAGAGTCGAACATGGCGTCGACCGCGGTGATCTTGTTGTTGGCCTTGACGTACTTCTTGAGGGCAATGCGGCTGTGCAAACGTTAGAAATGGTCGATAAATGAAGCGTCAATTGAGCGGGCGACTCAAGAGTGCGAAAGGGGTCAAATCGTACCTCGATCCGTTGCGGTCCTTCAAGTTGACGATGGCATCGGTGATCATGTCTGCGAAAACGCGTCAGTCCACGCTCCAATCCAAAAACCAAAGCTCTCCACAGCTGCACACGATGCATGCGACCGAGAAAAACCATGCGCGATCGCATGGCAAGGTGGTGTTGGGAAAACTCGAGCTTACCTTGGTAGCTGGCGTGGTCCGAGGAAGCGGCCTTGGCCTTGGGTGCTGCTGCTTTAGGAGGCATGGTGAAGAATTGATGTAATGTATTGAATGAATACGAAGATGGATGAGTATCGGTTGACGATTGACTTCGAAGACGAAAAGTAGTCGCGGTGGTGGGTGGATATTCGTTGGTTGTTGTGTTGAGGGGGAAGACAGAAAAGGAGGAAAGTCGTGTCTTGGTGGGCGGGGGTCTCTGTTTATAGTAGCGAGGGGAGGGCGCGGTGATCTGGGAGCCTTTCTGCGCCCAGCAGCAGGCTAGTCCGCTTTGGGCCTCGATTAGCGTATTTTTCGAACGATGATTTTCTGAATCACAAACGAGCGCAACGTCCTCCCATTTCTGATTGGCTGTTCGTGGGTAAGAGGAGCAAGAAGACAACATCCCTGATCACCCGACCCTCGATCTGCCACACCCGCCCATCTGCCTCCCCTCTGCCTTTCTCCCACACACCGATCCATGACAACGCAGTTTCTCTGCTGCCTTGCGTAGAATGATTCACGCTCTTCCCGTCTATCAGAATATTATTTTCAATTGATTCCTCGAGCGCGGAAGTGCCTCGAATTTGTTGCACGATATAAAGTCGACCTGAACTCGAGATCGCGCTTTTCCAAATGACACCCAGATGCGATATTGCCACATGTGAATCCGCACGCTCTTTCAATAAGCCCAACTTTATCTAGAATTGAAGTTATCAATCTTCTCATCAAGTCTGCCAGACGAAAAGTCCCCATCTCAGATGTGGCGTGAGAAAATGCGGTGTGAAGTGTTGCGGTCGAATCTCGCGATTTGAAGCCATCGCGATTTTCGCACTATCAACAATGACCCATCAATATCCATCCCCCACCACTTTTTATTTTGTTCTTGATAGTTTTCAAAGTCATTATGATTGAATCTTTTCACGTCCTTGTATTCAAAATATTATCATTCCTTCGATGTTGGAAGTTGTCGAGTTTCTCACAAATGTCGTGTTCTGCGATCGCGAGATTTTTGCGACCGACGTGCGAACCACCAACACCAAGGCTCTGAACTCTCTTCCCCCAGCCTAGATTCCCAACTCAAATCCTCATTTTTCAATTGTTATCTCTGGTCGATAGTTAGAACTTGATGCAGCTAAAGCTGAACTTGAAGAAAACCGAGGCATCGTCGCGGCAATGATGGAAATGCATGAATCCGACCGTGCGACTTGAATCATCAATCTCTCAACCAGCCCTCTTTTCCATGCACTCGGGACTCTTGTCCGACAATCTGCTACACTCCTAGCATCGTCACGACTTTTTGTAAGAGTTTTGTATTGTTGCCAAGAGCGAAATTTTGGGTTTTCTGGTCTCCGCGATCCGCATCCCAAACGATTGTGCGACCGGCAGATTTCGAACTTTGATCTTCAGCCGGAATACACATTTTGTGGGATGCAATTTAGCAGGAATTAAGAGGTACGATCTTCTTTAATGTTTCTTGACTTGCAAGGGTTTCAAATTGCTGATACGCAAGCAAGTTCGATGACTTTATGTTTGCTGCTCTGTTGTGTTCGCGACCCAACTCCAGGCCATGTCGCGGCCATCCAACAACACGTCATCAACAATGATTCACAACAACTCGACAACATTCAAAGAATGATTCGCAGGCCTGAAACACATTCTGATCGTTTTATACGCCAATACCCTCATTTGCCTTGTTTTATTTACATAATAAGCGCTGCGTTGCCATCGACGTGGCACACCGCGGGAACGAAGCTTTTTCCAAAATCTAATTTTAGCATCACCAACCTCCCTCTTTTTCACAACTCCCTCGAGCACCAATTATCGTCCGAAAGTGCAATATTTCGAGATTGTCGCAGCCGCCTGCTTGTATCGCCTGCCTTTCCCTGATCCTGGCATCGATGTTGTTGTCGCTCTTCCGAGATTGCCGAGTCGCCCTCCTTTCACCTGCATGCTCGATGCACTCACCGCTCGCATGCTCTTAGCGAACGAAATGACCACCCCGATTCAGCGCATACTCTCCCTTCGTTTTCCTCCGATGTTCAGCAGGAACCGCAATTCTTGAGTTATATATGACTTTCGACCAAAATTGAATCTACCCAACTGCCTCGACACCCGATCAAATCAATGCTTTTACAGAGCAACGTCAATGTCTCATAACTACTAGGACATTGCACACAATTTTTTCTCCGTAACGCTCTTCTTACATCAAGGAGGTTCCACTCACAAGCATCACATCTTCAAACTCACATTACAGCAGAAGCAAAGGACTACCATAGTCGACCTCAACATCACCCAATCACGACGACGCTCGGCTCTCACTCACAAATTTCAGTCCTGCTACAAATACATGTCCTCCTCAACCTTCATCTGACCCTTCAACTCAACATACCTTTATCCTCACATTCGAGCCTACACACCCTCTCTTTGGCAGGGAAGCAGAGAATTAAGCGCAATCTCTCCACTTCAATCTATAGAGGGTCATCGGCAGGCTCTGCCAAATATTCGGTCTATCCAATGCGATAAGACGTCCGGGTTATACCTTGTCGCGAGTATATTATGAGCACCAGGTCAACATCTTCGGCGTCCACCCAGCTTCCTAAACACCTTTCTGATAACTGCAGCCATGTTCTCGGCGGCTTGTTCGAAAGTGCTTGATCATCCGGTCCGTCTGAAGAGCCTCTGGCTGTTCAGCATTTGCTTGCATCTCCCTGAATCCACACGAAGGTCGAAGAGGATGACCATGTCGGCACGACTATTCGTGACGACGGTTTCGTGGTGGTGCACGTTGCACTATTCATCCTCAGATATTTGCTCTCGCTGCGCATCCAGTTCCGCAGGCAACTGGTAGCTTCGCCCACAAGTACATGTTTTCTCTTCACTTCATCTTCTCTTTATCGCTTTCTCCGACTTTCGTCATCCATTGCGATATACCCTCCTTCGCCGTACATTCAGTCTCATACGCTAAAATAGTTCACAATGCATCCTTGCAAAAGACTTATCATCTGCAGAAGTCAGATCAGGAACCTCTGAGAAAGGTTGTCGACCTGAATGTATTCATTCCTCTTGACTTTTTTTCTGAAGTTTGGTTCCTTGTTTCAATCTGCGTCATATACCGTGGTGTAGTCAGTGTTGGTGCCTTTCGGCGAGCGTTTCGGGCTTAGCGGGACCTAGGTCGCACCTGGCAGTCCAAATGGCGACCGCCCACCACTACTTTCTATAAAGACCTTTTCTTGGTGCTCCTTCCTCTCTCTTTCCACAACAATTCGAATCACAAATTTCAGATGTCAGCCAAAGCCAACAGACAAAACAGGATCAGATTCTTCGCATTCCGATCCTAGAAACAGAACCAGAATACACACATCTATACAATACAACTATACAACATCCACACCAACAGACAACCGCCCAAACCAACGTCAATCATGTCTTCCACATTTACAGAAGACGAGCAATTCGTCGTTGAAGTACATCAGCTCCCTCACACCCAAGCTCCCACAAACTAAAAACCTCCAGGCCGCCGGCAACGCAGGCGCCTCACTCACCTTCCCCAGCCAAGCCTCCGCGCTCCGCAAAGACGGCTACGCAATCCTGAAATCCAAGCCCTGCAAGATCCTCGAGATCAGCACCGCCAAACCGGGCAAGCACGGGCACGCCAAATGCACATTCCGCGGCAAAGACATCTTCACTGGCGCCATGGTCGAGGACTCGCATCCATCGTCGCACAACATGGAGGTCCCTGTCGTCAAGAAGACTGAGTATGATCTCAGCCATATCTCGCGAGACGACTTCCTTTGCTTGTTTAGTGAGGATGGCGAGAAGCAGGATGTTAAGGTCCCGGAGGGTGAGGTTGGTGAGAAGATCAGGGCTTACTTGGCGGAGGAGAAGATCGTTTCTGTTACGATTCAGACGGCGATGGGGATGGAGATTGCGGTTGATGCTAAGGCTGTCAGTGAGGATTAGTCGGAGGGTCGGACGAGACTTTGGTGCTAGCCGTTCTGTCGTGCTATCGCTGACTGGGACACCAGGCTGAGGCCTCTACTTCCGAGGTTCGCACTTTCATCTGCTCCTGCCGCAAGTCAGAGCCTGTCAAACTCTCTCTTTCGTGCCCCTTGAGGTCTCGATTGCTTGTTGGCTACACATTATTGGCTTTTTATATCTTCTCTGTGGGCCGATGGAGTATCGGAGCCTCTCAGGTACGAGCATTACCTGAGGCTGTAAATACTTTCATTCTCAATACAAACATCTCCACACAATGACCGACTGTCCTTTGTCATATCCGCACCCATGCAAACCCTATTTGTGCGCGAGTCTGATTTAGGGTACTAGTTCTAGACAACATTGGTTGCGGCGAGTCCCATTCTAGCGAGCTCGCTTTGAACCCCTTATTTCACATCCCCACGCAATGTTGCACAACATCTAGTCACGGATGTACCACAATTGTGGAACGTTCGAAGTTTAACGACTTTTCATTTTCTCCGACGTCCCTTAATTTGAGTAACGCTGGTACAACGAAGCCTCTCCTCGTTGCTACTGTTCCTCCGGATACGGTATATTAGAAGTAGCACTGCGTCGCCAATTCCGACAGCCACTGGTGGGCGAAACTAGCAATGAAAGGGAGACCACGGATCAATATCAGATTTTAGCAATGGAGGGGATATAAGAAGACAGTAGGTAAGATTTCGTAGCGAAGGTGAGGTGCTATGTGGTACCCAAATTGTCATTTAAAACCCCTATGCAAATCCCATGATACGAAATGACATACAAATTTTATCATGCGAAAACTCCCAAACTTCGAATCCTCGAAAAATCACCATGGACTTTCTCGCAAACCCGGATCCTCGTCTCTCACTCAATGCAGCAAAATGAATCGCTCTACATCAACCCAATAGTAACATCACCCTTCACCCTGGCATACAGATCAACCTCCACTTCCAAATCAAGCTCGATCTTGATTTTCAGCGCACTGTCCGACGCCCCCGAGCTTTTCTCTGGACGGTCTTTGATGCGCGACTCTCGAATAGCAGAGGTTCTGTACCCCTCAGCACGCTCGGAAATCTGATGCTGCTCAGGCCTAGTTTGGTTTGCAGGCTGCGACTGAGCAACTTGTTGCTGCTGGTTCTGCGTCTGGTTCTGAATCGGAGCCAGCTCTTGATTTTTGACGTTCCCGTTTGGGAGGGGATTGGATTGATGCACTATCTCTTCCTCTGTCTCTACGTTACTTTCTTGTTTCTTGCTAGTTCAGGTAAGCTTTGGGATTCCAAGAGATGTATGGTTTTGTACGCGTCAGACATAGTTGTTAAAACTTTCAGAAGAATCTATGAGTGTGATGAGAGAGAATGTCTTTCGTGAAGTTGAAAGCTTTAGAAGGAGAAGCTGCAGATAATTGGTTGTTTTATGGGTCGAAATATGAATGCTTCAAATACCTGTATATTTGGTTTGTGGAGGATGACGCGTTTTGCAGGGGTTGAAAACCGGGACAAATATCCTCGTGCCGATCGATCGAAAATGTCGGGACTCGCAATATTTGAGATGCGGCCGTGATGATCTGGTGACGGAGAGAGATGTCTTAGTCATAAAATGTGCCTGATTGATCAATAAAACGACTGGTGGTTGAGACAGAACAGAGCTTCAGGCTCTATGAGCTTCTTTGTACCTGAGGGATCACGTGCAGTAGTTAACCCCACCAACACAAGATGTAAGTCCATATTGCCATTCCACTTGAGCCTAGCTCCTGTCAATCTCAGCCTCGATATTCTGTTTTTCTATTTTCTGTTTACGTGACTCTGGAATGTTCATTGATAGTTGATTTATCAAATGTCAAGGAGTTCTATTGTAGAAGAGCAGGGTATTAGCAAGACCTTGCACTATTACTCTACGTACTACAGCTTTACCATGACCTTGCCAAGGCATAACTACTGCGCTTTAGAATGTTCCAAAAGCTCTAGGGCAATTAATCTAGCACAAGACTGAACACATCGGATGTCGTTGCCCAAAACTCTCGGGATAATTAGAATCTAGAATCTACTATGCAAAAGCGTGATACTATATACAGGGCAATGGAGCAAGCTCTCACGGTCTCACTTGATTACCTGGGGTTTACAGATAGAGGAAGTCAAGAAAAAAATAAAGAAACTTAAAGAGTGTATATATTAAGTAAGTACTAGTATATACGAATAAGATGTAGAATTAATCAGGCAGGTACTCCCCAAGGTAGATAACCGCAGCTCGTCACATTGCCCCCAGTCAAATTTCCTGCGAGAGCGGGTTCCATCAACGTCGCGACACCCACAGTAATATCTTCCGCAACAAAGACTTTCGGGAATTGTGTATCCAGTAAACAAGTGATTATCGAGTACACCACCCCATTACTCGTTACAGCCACATATGCTTGCCCACCCTTGGCCACTTGAATAGGGACAAGTGTCACAAGCACCGACGGGAACGGCATCGCATCTAAAGACGCAAGGCGCAGTCGGCTGACCCCTAGCGAAGCCAAAGTATCGGTGTAGACGTGCAGGAGACGGTTTCCGGAGCTGTCGCCAAAGATGTAGTTGCTGATACTGCTGAAGTTGGAGCGGGTACCGTCACCATCCACGATGAGATTCCCGTCGTCAGCCCAGGAGAGTGTCGTTGGTGGAGTTGTATCAAGTACTGCAATCTGCGCCTCCGCGACTGTCCCTTGTCGTTTTCTTACTTCGTTCTTTCGAGCAACAGCAGGAGTGGGGAAGACAGGCGGAGGGGTCATAGGCGCTACTGGAGAGGGCGGAGCTCTTCTCTTGAGCCCCAGTGCGAACACTTCGTCTTCGAAGTCTTGAGCCTGAAGTTCGGCATTGTACTCGCATTCCCCGAATGACACCGGGTCAAGACTTGGATCACATGCGACGGGGGTAAAGGTCGCTGCTGCTTCTGAACTCTCGGCTGCGTAGTATGCTGACCCAAAGATCGTGGCGAGAAGACTCGTGGCTGCGCCTGTCACGCAGGATGTTACTTCATCCCCGTCGTCATCCGGCTCGTCGTCATCTGCGTCTTGAAGGATTCCGCAATATGATGAGGCAGCCGCCGACGAGGCCGCTGCGCTGGTGGAAGCCGCATGAGATATGGTTGTGCTTTGGCTATGGGATTCGTAAGCGGTTTGTTACTGTTGCGTAGGTTCTGCAGAGATAATGATAAGATACATACCCGAAACAAGTCGTTGAGCTGAAAAGAGTCCAGGATGTCAATGGGTACGTTTTGGTAGTGTTCTGCTTCTTGTTAGCGCCCCCGAATTCCGCCTCGAGGTATACCGAGTCAATCAACTCGAAGTCAGCCCCAACGCCACCACATACAACTAACCATAAGTCAGTAGACAGCCATGATTAATATGCACCGCACAAAGTTTAGACAAGGTAACGTCGCCTTTCAGGGACGAAAATTACCTACCAGTACCGTCTGCCAAGTCCTCGAGCTGATGGTGCGAGTAAATCTGCTGAATGGCATTGAGATCTCCCTCGGGCTTGTTCACAAGGCCGGCATCCACCGTGTATTTGCCAGAGAGAATGCTGATTCCAAAGCGTAGAGCGACAGTCGAGAATACAGTAACAGCCAATGATGCCGTCTCAGTGAAGTCTGTCACTGTATAAACGTCAGGCAGAAGTCCAGATCCCTGGATTGTGCCTTGTGGATTGACGAGGTCAATGCTGGCATCTATAGACTCCCAATCCAGATACCAGCCGTATTCGACTCCACCTTGTAGTGAGAACGAGGCAGTCGCTCCGACGTCCACAGTGACATACGGTCCAACGGCGATGAGGTTTGTGATGGACAGCCCGGGCAATCCTTGTGTGATGAGATTAGTCGACCATTGATCCGAGGCGGTGACCTCGCCGACCAGCGCGAAGACAAGTGCACCGTACATATAACCATTGATGTCGAGATAAGCTGTGATGATTCCTTGCTGAACGTCGAATACGAAATTTCCATTGAGCGTGAAGCTACCATATACACTGCATCCTACACAGTAGGCAGTAAGTTCGCCAGTGACAATACCATTGCCGCTGCTCTTGCTGCCCTCTGCAATAACTGTTCCGCCGCCAAATGGCGTGTCAACATAGCTCGAAGGGTATACGTAGAACGGAAAAGGTCCAACTGAAAAAGGCGACAACGAGTTCAGCAAAGCAATGGCGGCCTGGGCTGCAGAATTTACTGCATTTGTGAAAGCAGTCGAAGCAGTGTTTACAGCATTCGTCACAGTATTTTGTAGTCCGGTGATGCCGTTACTGATGGCGTTCGAAGCGCTTGTGACAAGAGAGTTGCCGAGTGCACCGATGTCAAATGCGCGCTTACGCTGTTGGATACCGAACTGAGGATAGTCACTAGCTGGAATACCTGGAAGTAGCTGTGGCCAGAATCCGCTCGAGGTAGGATCAAGGTAACCAAGTTGGTCATCGAGGTTGATGTCAAAATCGAGATCGGCCACCGGATTCATGGTTGGCGAAGCGACACCCGAATTTGAGGACGAGGTCGGACTACTGGAAATCTGAACAGGCGCACTGGAAGTCGTACTGCTTGGAGGAGCCCTCGAACTCGTGCTAGTTGGAGAAAATGTGGAGAACTTTGAAAAGCTGCTGGATGAGGAAGGTTTGGAACTGCTGGAGAGCAGAGAAGACCGGGATGAGGAGGATAAATGACTCGAGGTGCTTGGCAGTTTGGAGGATGTGAGTGACGAAGAATGACTCGAGGAAGTAAGTGAGAACTTGGTAGATAGGGATGAAACGGAAGATGACATCGTTGTCGATGATGATGAGTATCCCAAACTTGTTGAAGCTGAACTGCTAGAGCTTCTAGAGGAGACAGTTGTCGATAGTGACGAGTGTCCCAAACTTGTTGAAGCTGATCTGGTCGAGCTTTTGGAAGAGACAGTTGTCGATGGCGACGTTTGTCCCGAATTTGATGAAGCCGATGTGCTCGAGACTTTGGAAGAACTAGTCGTTGATTGCGACGAATGACCTGAGGTTGTTGAAGCTGAACTGGTCGAAACTTTGGAAGAGGTACTTGTCAACGACGACGAATGTCCTGAACTTGTCGAAGCACTAAGTGAGGTGGACGAAGAGGATGAACGCTTTGAAGTGGTTGAAACCTGCGA
>Ga0302140_10002152_pt1 | contig 25713 bp, 18 predicted proteins | sample I_Bog_E1_1_FD_202095 | JGI IMG/M metagenome (GOLD analysis project Ga0302140, IMG submission 202095) | Peat permafrost microbial communities from Stordalen Mire near Abisko, Sweden - I_Bog_E1_1 | ecosystem: Environmental > Terrestrial > Soil > Wetlands > Peat | place: Sweden: Abisko, Stordalen... | reverse complement strand
ACCAATCTTTTTTTTACTAGCCTTTTTCATTTTTACTGTCTCGGTTTATTCCCAGGCAATTAATGGAACAACGGGGAATTACCCCTTTCCTCAAAACCAAAACAATCCTTTTGGTTTTCATGCCTCTATTTATAAAAACCAGGATGTCATTAATGCCTATAACAAATGGTATGCCGACTGTATTACTGCTTATGGAGCGGGAGGCCTTTTAAGAATCCAAAGGCCGAATGATTCGGGACTGGCGATCGATTCCACCGTTTCGGAGGGTATCGGCTACGCCATGGTTATCGCCGTTTACATGAACGACGAGAATTTGTTCGACAAAATTTGGAAATATGAACAGCTTCATTTGGACGCTAATGGTCTGATGAATTGGTACATCGACGCCAGTGGTGCTACTGACGGCACAGGCGGCGCCACGGACGCTGATGAAGATATGGCCTGGGGACTATTGATGGCGGCTAAGCAATGGGGAGGGAGCGGCACGCTGGGATCGACTTATTTGAGCCTGGCGGTCGCTCAAATCAACCGAATTTACACCACCGAGACCTCCGGTCAAACCATCATCGGAGGAGATAGCTTCACACCTATTAATCCTTCTTACTTCGATCCTGCCTATTATCGTGAGTTTGAGAAAGCCACAGGCCAAACCGGTTGGACCACTGTTGCCGCCAATTGCTATACCGTTATAAACAATAATTTAAGTCAAGGTTATGGAAACGCCGCCAACGGTCTCGACTCCGCCTGGTGTACCAGCGCGGGAGTTTCCACAAACACGAATAATCCTCCGTATAACTATCAATATGACGCCTGTCGGACACCTTTTCGAATCGCCGAGGATTATGTTTGGTTTGGAACAACCACTGCTCAGACTTATTTGGATCTGACTAGTGCTTTTTTCTCGGCTATAGGGGCTACTGCCATTGTGGATGGCTACCAGCTCAATGGAACGCCTAACCCTCAATTGCCGGCTATGACTCTTTTTCAAAACCCGGGTATCCAATCGGCGGCTTTTGTGGGGCCGGCTGGTGTGGGTGGCATGGTCAGCCGAACTTATCAATCCTATATGGATAACACTTACGCGGATCTGGTGGGATCGAATCTGCGGGTTGGTGGAACCTATTACGACGAATCCTGGACGGTTATGTCCCTTTTGATGCTTTCGGATAATTTTTTAGACTACAATCTCTATCCCATTACGGGGGCTACGCCCACTGCCACCCCGGCTATTCCTACCTTTACGCCAACCATTACGCCTACCGCGACAGTTTATGTCCCCTTCACCTCTCTTTACGTTAATGCCGGTGGCCCGCAATACGTGAGCGGTACCACAGGTATCACTTGGGTGGCGGATCAACCTTATACGGCCGGAAGCTGGGGATATACAGGAACCACCTCGGTAGGAACCACCGCTGCTGTTATTACCAATACAACGGATCCAAAACTTTATCAGGATGAAAGATATTCCACTAATGAGGATTATATTTTTACAGTGCCAGCGGGCGTTTATAACGTCACTCTCAAATTCGCTGAAACCTTTGAAACCTCGGCGAGTCAAAGAATATTCAGCGTAGGCGTGGGCAATGAAATCGCGTTAAGCGATCTGGACATTTGGTCTGCGGCGGGAGGGGAAAACATTGCGAAAGACTATACCATTCCCGTTACTACTACGGGCGCGCCTTTAACCATTTCTCTTGTTGCCGATATCAATAACGCGACCATTCACGCCTTGAGTGTGGTGGAAGTGACGCCGCCTCCGACTGCAACCTCAACTCCTTCTAATACCCCAACCAAAACGCCTACGAACAGTCCCACAAATACGGCTACAAATACACCGACTCCAACCCCGACGAATAGTCCTACGAATACAGCGACCAATACAGCTACGGGAACGGTTCCAACGAATACAGCCACGAATACACCGACCAATACTCCCACAAATACGGCAACCAACACACCCACACAAACCCCTTCTTCAACACGAACCAATACACCAACCAATACATCTACTAATACGGTTACGAATACGCTGACCAATACGCCGACTTCAACTCAAACCAATACATCGACCTCCACTCCCACCTCAACTGTTACGAACACACCGACGAATAGTCCCACTAAAACTCCGACTGGTACATCGACCAAAACTCCGACCAACACTCCCACTAATACGGTAACCAATACGCCTACCAATACGGCCACTAAAACACCTACCGGTTCGCCGACGAATACACCAACTAATACTTCGACCTCAACGGCGACCCCTACATTGACCAATACGCCTTCCTCGACACCGACAAGTACGCCCACTAAAACTCCGACCAATTCTCCAAGCAATACGATTACCAACACAGCCACTTTTACAGCTACTTATACCAAAACCAATACACCAACGTCGACTTCAACTAATACGCCTACAGGTACGCCTACGAATACCAACACTCCTCAGCCCACATCCACCAAGACCAATACTCCAACAATTACGCCGACATATACCGTGACTCCTTCAGCGAACGTTGTGATTTCTCAGCCTTATCCGAATCCTTCCAATGGATCACCTATGACGTTTACTGTACAGACACCGGTTCAATCGACGGTGACGCTAGAAGTATTTACCCTGGCATTCCGGAAGATATATAGCCAAAGTGTCCCGGTGGATGGCCTTCTCAACTTATATTGGGATTTGAAGGACATGAAGGAAAACCAGGCGGCTGATGGACTCTATTATGTTAGTGTTCATGTCACCGGCTCTCAATCGTCCACCAAAATATTCAAAGTGCTGGTTTTAAGGTAAATTTATCGGTTGTATAGCCGGGACATTGGTTTAGGTCAACCAGCGATGCCTCGACGTTGTAGAACCCGGAAGCGGACGTTTTTTCTCCCCAATTTCATCTTAAACCTCTGTTTTTAGGCCTATTTCCTTGACAAAGGAGAGGGGGGTTTTTAAAATCTTGTCCCTTGTGTCCCTTGTGGACCGGGCGCGCGGTATTTAGCCCCGTGAATTAATTGACCAAATTGGTTCTTTGTTTTTTCTAGGAGGATTTGTGGCACTGAAGATTCGTTTAAAACGTATGGGCAGCAACAAGAAACCGACCTATCGCATCGTGGTTTTGGATTCCCATTTTTCCGGCAAAGGCCGCCGCATTGAAGATCTGGGTACTTACAATCCGCGGGCTAAGGAAGAAAGCCAAGTCGTTAACCTTAAAAAAGAAGCTATTGTCGAATGGGTGAAAAAGGGCGCAGTCGCGACCGACACCGTTCAAGGCATTTTGAATAAAGCCGGCGTTTCTCTTATTAAATAAAATTAGATTCGAATTATTTTGGATCGACGCAGAGGATGAGCATGAAAGAATTGATTGAGTTTGTGGCTAAGTCCCTTGTGGACAAGCCGGAAAACGTCGCTATTGAGCAGAGGCTGGAAGGAAACTTGACGGTTTTGGAACTTCGGGTTTCTAAAGAAGATTACGGCAAAATCATCGGCAAGCAAGGCCGCACGATCAAAGCGCTTCGCACTTTGGTTTCGGCTTCCTGCGCCAAGCATGGATTGAAGTATTCCCTCGAAGTCGTTGAATAACACTCCAGGCTCCTTATCCGTAAATCCGGCAGATGGTTTCGTTGTACTAGGAACCATTGTGAGGCCCCATGGTCTCAAGGGTGAAGTTAAGATTGATCTAGCTTGTTCCGGTGTTGACCGCCTTACTTCTTGTCAAAACTTGAAGTTGGTGAAGAACGGCAAGGAATTAAAAAAAGTAACGGTGATGCGGGCTTTTGCGCATAACGACGGCGATGCGGTGGTGAGGTTTAAAGAAATCGAAGGGCCTGAAGAAGCAGAAACGCTTCGCGGTGTTTATGTCGCGGTTCTTTCGAAAGACCGCGAGGCATTACCTGAAGATCAGTTTTATATGGATGATCTGATGGGATTGACGGTCGAGACGTTGGAAGGCAAAAAGCTGGGCATGATTGAAGAAATCATGGAAGGTTTGGCCAACGGTGTACTAGTAGTTAAAAAAGACGGCAAGGAAGTGCTTGTGCCGGCTTTGAAGTCGATGATCCGAAAGATCGATTTGAAAGCCAAGCTGGTGGTGGTGGACTTACCGGAAGAGATCGATGAGCAAACTGCGGATTGATATTCTGACCTTGTTCCCTGAATATTTTCAGGGGCCTTTTACAGTCAGTATGGTTAAGCGGGCGGTGGCAAAAAAAGCGGTTGATCTTCGGCTTCACCAACTGCGTGACTGGGCTGACGATAAACATGAAACCGCCGATGACGTTCCTTATGGGGGCGGAGCCGGGATGGTGATGAAACCCGAACCTTTAATGAAAGCCATGGTTTCCATTAAACGGGGAAGAAAAAAAGTTAAGACGATCTTTTTGTCGCCGCAGGGGCGAATATTTGATCAGGCGATGGTCCAGAGGTTGTCGAAAGAAAAGTCTCTTCTTTTGGTTTGCGGTCACTATGAAGGTTTGGACGAGCGAGTGATGAGCCGGATTGATGAGGAAGTCAGTCTGGGAGATTTTGTTTTAACCGGCGGGGAACCGGCCGCGGCGGTCATGGTAGACGCCATGGTAAGATTTCTACCGGGGGTTGTAGGAGACCGGGACTCGGTTGAGAAGGACAGCTTTTTTAATGGATTGTTGGATTATCCGCACTATACTCGTCCCCGCTCTTATCGAGGATTAGATGTGCCGGAGGTTCTGTTGTCCGGCAACCACGCTCATATTGAGCACTGGCGCCGAAAAGAGTCGATCAGGAACACGTTTCTCAAAAGGCCCGATCTTTTACAAAAGGTTTCCCTGACGGAGGGAGACCGGAAGCTTTTAGCTGAGATTCAAAAAGAGCTTCAAATGGGTGAACAGCCCTGATATTCCGTCAAATTTTAGCCAAGTCAGCTTGGCAGGTGAAAGAAGCAGGAGACGAAAGATGAATCTAACAATTAAAAAAATTGAAGACGCGCAAATTATCCGCAAAGGGGTTGTTCCCTTCCGCGTGGGCGACACGGTAAAGGTTTCCTTGAAAATAAAGGAAGGCGAAAAGGAACGTATTCAGATCTATGAAGGTTTGGTTACGGCGATCCAGGGTTCGGGTTCCAAAATGAAATTCACGGTCCGCAAAATTTCTTACGGTGTGGGCGTGGAAAAAACCTTCTATTATCAATCACCGATGATCAAAGAAGTCAAAACCACTCGTTCGGGTAAAGTCCGCAGGGCCAAGTTGTTCTATCTGCGCGGCAAACTCAACAAAAAAGATGCTCGTATCCAGGAAAGCAAGAAGATCCGTACGCCAAGCGAAGGCGCGGTGGAAACGGCTCATACAGCAGTTCCGGTGGCGGAAGTGGCCCCGGTTGTTGAGGAAACCAAAGCTTAATCTTTTAGTTTTTGCTTATTCTTTTCGAACCGTTCCGGTATTCACTGGGGCGGTTTTTTGTTTTTAGCCTGCCTTGCGTCCCCTGAAATGAGAGGGTAGGATAGCCTCATGAAACGACTGATTTTCCTCGGTTTGCTCCTTTTGCCGTTGGTTGGCTGCAGTGGTAGCGGCGCGGTGAACCCTCTTACTCCCGCGAATGCTTCTAAAGTTGATGCTTCCGACAATCCGGATTCGGACGTTATTTATTGGTCAAACTTTCCCCTTGAAACCCCGGTTACAGATACGATTAACGCGATTTGTTTGGTCAACAAAAAACTCGGATGGGCCGTCGGTAATAACGGTTTGATAATGCAATACGATGGACAAACTTGGAATAAGATTCAAACAGGGTTGGCCCAAAATCAAAATTTTATGGCGGTTGGTTTTTTAAATGAAACTGAAGGCTGGGCGGTGGGTACCCAAGGCACCATACTTCACTATAACAACGGTCAATGGACCCAAGATACTTCGCCGACCCAGGAAGTTTTATATTCCATCGCCATTACGGCTTCGCGCACAGTTTGGGTGGTTGGTTCCAATGGGGCCATTTTGACTTACAACGGCATTTCCTGGGGTACGGTATACGCTAACGGGGGTACGGCGGCGGCGCCTACAACGGTCGCGGACATTTATAGCATCGGACTATCCGATCAAAATAGCGGCTGGGCCGTGGGTAATCTGGGACTTATTTTGAAGTATGACGGGCAAAAGTGGACAACCTTTACGGCCAGTCCCACCACCGAACGTTTGAACTCGGTGTCTGTATTAAGCGATGTGCAGGCCTGGGCAGTCGGCGCATATGGAACCATTCTTAATTTTAATGGAACCACTTGGAATAAACAGGGCAGCGCTTTTTCGGGATTCGATCTTTATACCATCTCCATGATTGATGACAGCAACGGCTGGCTGGCGGGACAGGATGGTACTATCGCTTTTTATGATGGAACCCGTTGGATCAGTCACGTCAAACCTGATACAAAACCTTCGTTGAACGCCATCGCTTTTTATAAAGACCTTGGATTTATGGTAGGGCAAAATGGAACTTTTATTAAATTTCAAAAGGGTGGCGTTCCGGCCAAATTTGATATCACCTTTAAAGGCGCGGTGACCGAGAAACCCTCCAAAGTTCATCCCTATTGGACATTAACTTATACTTTGCTCAATCAAAGTCCAAAGACCACAGCTTTCTTGGATTTTGTGATGCCCGTTCCCAAAGGTTTTGAACCCTATCAGCCTAAAGCGACCCCAACGCCTTCTGTCGGCCAATCAAACGGTGCAGCGGCGGCGACGGTTGTAGCGGTAACACCCACTGTGATCGCCGCGGCTACGGTGTCAACGCCGTCGACCAAAGTGGTTGCGCAAGTCAGCAGTCCCGTTTCTGGCACCTGGATGATGAAAGACGGGAATTTATTGTGGGAGCTTGGCACCATTACTTCTTCTGAGTCAAAAACCATTACGATTCTTTTGGTTTCTAAGAAGGGCGAGAAAAAAGAATATCCCGTGGTGTTAAACGCTTCTTTGAAAACCGTAGATCAAACCGTCACCGACGCAGCACCTGTAACGATGTTGGTTTCGGAGCCCAAACCGGTTTTTAGCCCCACTGTAACAACGCTCCCGACGGCTACAACCACCCCGAGTCATTAGTCAGGTTCCAATAATTCTGAGGGTGTGAATGATGTCCAGTTTTCTCCCGCTGACCGAAATTGAAAATAAAGCTTTAGAACAGCAAGATACGCTTAAGGCTTTGGAATGGGTGCGGCAATCGCTGGCGGAAGATACCCGGTCCGGCGCTAAAAAACTGATCTTGAAATTTGAAAAGAGAGCCGCGTCCAAAGAAAAAGAAAGTAAAAAACTTGAAGTGCTTTGGCATTATGAGAAAGAAGCGTTACTTAAGGGTTTTAAAGCGGTGGCCGGTGTGGATGAGGCGGGCCGGGGTCCTCTGGCGGGTCCGGTGGTCGCGGCCGCTGTAATTTTACCGCCCAACGGAGCTTTAAAAGGTGTGGACGATTCTAAAAAACTAACCGCCGTTAAGAGAGATGAACTTTTTTCTTTTATACAGAAAACCGCCGTTAGTTTTGGGGTAGGTCAGTCCAGCGTTCAGGAAATTGATGAAATTAATATTTACCGCGCTTCCCAGTTAGCCATGCAAAGAGCGATTGAAGCTCTGGGCGTGAAACCGGATTTTCTTTTGACCGATGCCATGCCCTTGCCAGCCCTTTCTTCCATTCCCCAAAAACCGCTCATACATGGCGATTCTTTGTCTTCCAGTATCGCTGCGGCTTCTATCTTGGCTAAAGTCAGCAGGGATCGGATGATGAAAGAAATGCACGCCAAATATCCGCAATATGGTTTTGACGGACACAAAGGTTATGGGACAGAAATACACGTGGCCGCCCTTAAGGAACACGGCGCCTGTCCCGAACATCGTTTAACTTTCGGCCCCGTGATGGAGGCGCTGGCCCAAAAGTCTTTGGGCGGACCTTTTCGTTTTTGGAGCGATAAACTTAAATCAGCTAAAAATCCGGTTGAGCTGAATCAGGCGGGGCTACAGATCAAACGGGCTGCTTTGGGTATGTTGAGCGAAGATGAGGTGGAATTGCTTCGGGAACTTTTTCGGGAAAGAAGAACCTCGTATACCAACGCTCCCTCTGAGAGTTGAAAAAATTACTATGGCAAAATCTAAAAAAGTAAGCAGTTATCAAAAAGGCCAAAAGGGTGAAAATCGGGCGGCGGCTTATTTGCGGCTCAGGGGCTACCGTGTTTTGGAACGCAATTACAGGGTGCCGCAGGGCGAGATAGACCTTATCGTTCGAAAAGGGGACACTCTGGTTTTTGTGGAAGTTAAAGCGCGAAAGAACGATTCCCACGGAACCGCGCTGGAAGCGGTTTCTTCTTTAAAGGTTCAAAGGGTTTCGGCTGCGGCCGCATTATACTTATCCGGATATGCGGATTCATATTCGGCCTGCCGATTTGATATTGTCACAGTGGGTCCCGAGAAAAATTTTTTAGGTTTTCTGAAAATCCAGCATTTCGAAAACGCTTTTTCCGCTGGCGGAGTGTTTAACGTATGAAAATTCCAAAATTCAAAATTTCGCCTAAAACGCTCCGGCTATTGAAGCTTGTAGGCCAATTGGCTCAACAACGGGGTGAAAGCGCCTACGCGGTGGGTGGTTTTGTCCGCGACCTTATTTTAAAAAGACCCGTGATGGATATCGATATCACGGTGGAAGGGGATGGACTGACTTTTGCGGCGGTTCTGGCGCAAAAAAAGGGTTCCCGCATCGAAGCCTTTACACGGTTTGGAACCTCGATTGTCATCATTTCCGGACTTGGAAAAATTGATGTGGCAACTGCACGTACGGAAACCTATGAAAAACCTGGAGCTCTTCCAGTGGTTGAAAAGAGCGAAATTACTTTTGACCTTTTTCGCAGGGATTTCACCATTAATGCCATGGCTCTTAGTTTATCGCCGTTGTCCTTTTTAAAATTAATTGATCCTTTTCATGGTTTAGACGATCTGCGAAAGGGTTGTATCCGGGCGCTGCATCCCTTGAGTTTTGTCGACGATCCGACCCGTGTTTTCAGGGCCGTACGTTTTGAGCAAAGATTTCAAAAAAAAATCGAGCCCCAAACCCAAAAGTGGTTGCTGGATTCAATCCGCCGCAATTCCATGAACACAGTTTCGGGCGAAAGGCTTCGAAACGAATTTCACCTGATATTCAAAGAACCTCATCCGGAAAGGGCCGTCAGGCGATTGGCGCAATTGGGCGTTTTGCTTTATGTCCATCCTTCCCTCGGCCTTTCAAAAAAAATGGAAAAGAATATTCCCCAGGCACTCAAAACGCTGGCCTTTTTTAGAAAAAATAAGATCGTTCTAGACGAGAAAATGGTTTGGTTTCAGATGTTGTTGCTAAAGCCGTCGGAAGCTCAAGCGGAGTTTCTTTCCAAGCGGTTGATGTTATCCAGAAATGAAAAAAAGATAGTTGTTCAATCCGCTCAAGCTCGAGTTTCTGTGATGAAGGCATTGGTGGCTTCCGAGATGACGATGAGTCAAATGCACCATTTATTATCTTCCTTGGCTGCGGAAGTTCAATGTTTCTTAATGGCCTCGGCTTCGCCAGTCCTTAGACGAAAAATGACGGGTTATTATTTAAATATTCAACAACTTAAACCCTGGCTGCAAGGTCGAGACTTGAAGATTTTTGGCATAATCCCCGGGCTTCGTTACGCGTCTATTTTGATGGAGGCGTTGAATGGCCAATTGGACGGGCGGTTTAAAAACCGGAGCGAAGTTCTTCAATGGGTTCGCGAAACTTTCAAGTCTGAACAGGTTGAAGGAAGCTTTCGAATCGGCTAAAGTTGTCCCTCTTTTGAGCCATTACCGCTTTATTTTCAATAGAAAGTAGAACAATGAGTGAAACAAAAATCGCGACCGCTTTCATGGAATTGGGAATTTTGGTCTTCTCCCTTTGTTTGCACGAATTTGGCCACGCTTTGGTCGCCACCAAGCTGGGTGATCCGACTCCCAAACTATTGGGCCGGTTAACGATGGATCCCCGATCTCATGCCGATCCGATGGGCACCATTATTTTTCCACTTATTATGTTTTTATTTCCGAGTTCCTTTTTATTTGGCTGGGCCAAACCGGTGCCGATTACACCTCAAAATTTTCCGAAACCCCGGAGGGATGGCGCTTTGGTGGCTTTAGCGGGACCGGCAATGAATTTGATTTTGGCGGCGGTTTCATTCGGCCTTTTGATGAGTGTGGATGCTTTTCCTAATTTAGGATTGGATAACGTTTCAACCGATGTGGCGGCGCAATTTTTCAGTATTTTCTTGCAGTTGAATGTTTATTTGGCAGTTTTTAACCTGATACCGGTTTATCCTTTAGACGGGTCCTGGATTTTAAAATCCGTTTTGCCGCCTAAATTGTCTTATCGGGTTTCCCGTCTTGACCCTTATGGTTTTTTGATTTTGATTGGCCTCTATTTTTTGTTTAGCTGGTTATTTTAGATTTCATTTAAAAACGTGAGGGTCATTTGTCATCTGAAACGAAAAAATCTATTCGTTACTTGTCCGGCGTTCAGCCCAGCGGACGGCTCCATTTAGGCAATTATTTTGGCGCCATTCAAAACCATATCCGCCTGCAAGACGAAGGCGAGTGTCTTTACTTCATCGCCAACTATCATTCCTTAACGACGGTGCAAGATCCGGAAGCACTAAGACGCTACACCTTTATGGCGGCGGCGGATTATCTGGCGCTGGGGTTGGACCCGACCAAGGCCTTTTTGTTCCGTCAAAGCGACGTACCGGAAGTTACAGAACTGGCCTGGATATTAAGCACGGTTACGGGCATGGGTTTGATGGAAAGGGCACATTCCTTTAAAGATAAGGTTGCCCGGGGCATTGTTCCGACGTTGGGTCTTTTCTTTTATCCGGCCCTCATGGCCGCTGATATTTTGATTTATCAGAGCGACAAGGTGCCTGTAGGGCAGGATCAAATCCAACATATTGAGATGGCGCGGGATATGGCCGGGTATTTTAACCACACCTTTAAAAAAGAAGTTTTCAAATTGCCCGAAAGCGTTTTAAGTCAGACGCCGAAGGTCATGGGTTTGACCGGCGGCAAGATGAGCAAGAGTGACGAAGCCAGTGTGATTCCCATTTTCGGGGAACCGTCTGAGATTAAAAAAAAGGTCATGAGCATCGTGACCGACTCTAAAGGTGTGGCCGAACCCAAAGACCCGGACAACAACGTGATTTATTTGCTTTACCAGTTATTGGCCAGCGCCGAAGAGTTGAGCCATATGGAAAATGGTTTCCGCCAGGGCGGTATGGGCTATGGAGACGCTAAAAAACTTCTTTTGGCTAAATTAGAAGAGATTTTCGGTGGTGAAAAACGGGAAAAACGAAAAAAGATGGATGAAAAACCCGATCTGGTGGAAGATGTGCTCATTGAGAGCGCGAAGAAAGTCCGAAAAATAGTAGCGCCCACTATGGAACAAGTTTATGAGGTGGTAGGCATTCCTTCTTCTCAAATCAAAAAAAGGCTTTTAGACTAACTTCATGACCGAACCGATTAATGAATCCATGACCGCCATAGAGCCAGTTACTGTCTCTCTTTCGAAACACATTTCCTCCGTTATTATTAAAGAGATCATTGGCCAGGATGATCAGCGCCCGACTTATCAAATCACAATACCCGAGTTTGACGGGCCGATGGATCTGTTGTTGCACCTGATCCGCGAACATGAACTGGATATTTATGACATCCATATTTCAAAGATTACTAGAGAATATCTGACTTATTTGGACATTATGGAATCCCTCAACATTGAGATCGCGGGGGACTTTTTGGTGATGGCCGCCACTCTCATGCAGATTAAGAGCCGTATGCTTTTACCCGTCGATCCCTCACCGGACGAGCCCGAAGAAGACCCGCGGCTGGAACTGATGCGGCGTCTGGTGGAATACAAAAAGTTTAAGGACGCGTCCGAACAATTGCAGGAAATGGAAAAAGGCCGGGCTCATCTTTTGCCCCGCAATGTACCCACCGATATGAAGGAAGTCGGAGCGGAAGAGCATTTGGAAGAAGTGACTCTCTTTGGTCTGTTGGCCGCGTTTAAAGATATTTTGATACATACCCAGGAAGACGTGACCGCGGAGTTAGTCCGTCCTGAAATTACGGTGAGCCAGAAGATTAACGATTTGATGGATATGCTCCATACGGACCGGCGGCTTATCTTCCGCCCGATTTTGACCGCATGCCGGACAAAGATTGAAAAAGTCGTCGCTTTACTGGCGTTACTGGAACTGATCCGCTTGAAACTGGTTCGTGTGGTTCAAAACACCATATTTGGCGAGATTGAGGTTCATCTTTTGCAGTCTGAAATGCCGGCCAATTCGCCGGAAACCATTTAAACGAGGAAGTTCATGGAAATCGAAAAGCTCAAAAAAACATTGGAAAGCCTTCTCTTTGTCAGTGACACGCCTCTGCCTCCCAAAAAAGTCGCGGCTTTTTTAAAAGAAGCCACGACGGAGGAAGTTAATCAGGCCTTCACCGCGTTGAAAGACGAGATTAATAATCTAGACCGCAGTTTTCAGCTGGTTCAGGTTGCGGAAGGTTTTCAATTGGTCACCCGCCCGGAGTATCACCGCTGGGCCAAAGAACTTTATAAAGTCATTTCCAAAACCCGTCTTTCCAAAGCTTCACTGGAAGCTCTGGCTATCATCGCTTACAAACAGCCGGTTACCCGGGCTGAAGTGGAGGCCATCCGCGGGGTTGAGGTAAGCAATTTGGTCCAGTCCCTTCTGGAAAAACGCATGATCCGTATTTTGGGCCGGGCGGAGACCCCGGGCCGTCCTTTGCTTTATGGAACGACGACTGAGTTTTTAATTCACTTTGGTTTGAAAGATTTGGCCGACCTTCCCAAGGTTTCTGAAATTCAGGAGCTGGCGGGTGACCGCCCCTCGACCGAGTTTCTGAAAGAAATGGAAGGCGAGCTTCGCCGCCGCGAGACCAAAATGGGACTGGCTCCGGCTGAGCAGGCCGAAACACCCGTGACGGAAGGCGAGGTGGTACAGCCCGTCGAAGCCACTCCTGAGCAGGCTCCATAACCTTGTCCGTGAAAGGTGTGAGCTATGCCGGAATCCCCCGTTTCTCCCCGCCGTAAAAATAACGACGTGAAATGCCTCAAGTGCGGCGCTTTTAATATCCATGACAATCGTATCTGCGGCCGCTGTGGGGCCAATTTGCCCATTATTTACGATGAACAGGGACAGGTGTTCCGCTGGGAAGAGGCTCAAGGCTATGAAAGTTTGGTTAATAAGCCTGTGGCTGGAAGGCGAGCCTCGGTTGGTAAAACTCGTTGGATTTTAAGGGCACTCATTCTCGTCATTGCGCTTTTATTCGCTCTTTACCTCAAGAACGCTCATCATTGAGACGGGTATTTCGCCAAGGAATCCGCCTTAATTAACGCCTTAGCGATTGGTTGTCATCGTCCGCAAAACAAACTACAATTCATCCTCCTGAAACCAATTAAACCGTCATTTGAAGGAAAACATGGAAGTCTTGTCGAACGATCTAACTGAAAAAAAAGTCTTTATGGAAACGTTTGGATGCCAATCCAACGTTTTGGAATCGAACCATGTCTCCAGCCTTCTCTTAAAAAACCAGTTTTCCCTGACCAAGCAAATTGAGGATGCGGACGTTATTCTCTTTAATACCTGTTCCATCCGCCAGCACGCTGAAGATAAAGTTTTCTCCCGGTTGGGCCAATTAGCCGACTGGAAAAAAGAAAAGGAAGGCCGGGTGGTCGGAGTTTTGGGCTGCATGGCCACCAGCTATAAAGAGCACCTGATGGAAAGAGCGCCCCATTTGGATTTGGTGGTAGGGCCGGACCAATACCTGAAAGTGCCGCAAGTCATCCGGGAAGCCTCCCAAACCGGAAAGAGTCAGGTGCTGGCCGACTTTGATCCGGTTTATTTTCCCGAAAACGACACAGAACATCTTTCCCAACCGCATAAAGCTTTTATTGAAATTATGAAAGGCTGCGACAAGTTCTGTACCTTTTGCGTGGTGCCCTTTACCCGCGGCAGGGAAATATCCCGTCCTTCCGAAGATATCGTGCTTGAAACCCAAAAGCTGGCCCACGCCGGTGTTAAAGAAGTGATGCTGCTGGGTCAAAACGTGAATTCCTATGGATTAGGTCTCAAGTCCAAAGGCAAGACGATTACCTTTGCCCAATTGCTCCGGGAAGTCGCCCGGGTAGACGGTATTGAGCGGGTTCGCTTTATGACTTCCCATCCTTTAGATCTACCCGATGAATTGATTGAAGTCATGGCAACTGAGCCGGCGGTTTGCGAGTCCATTCATCTACCGGTTCAATGCGGGTCCGACCGAATTTTGAAACGCATGAGCCGTAAATATAGTGTGGAGCATTATCTGGAACGGGTTCAAAAATTACGTTCTTCGATAAAAGATCTTTTTATTACAACCGATCTCATTGTGGGTTTTCCTGGCGAAAGCGATGAGGACTTTCAGGGAACCATGGATTTACTTGATCAGGTTCGTTATGACGCGGTTTACAGTTTTAAATATTCTCCCCGGGTCGGCACGGTGGCGGCCCGCATGCTGGATCAGGTAGTGGAAGAAGCCAAGGACGAACGTTTGGCCCGGTTAAACGAAAAGGCCTGGAAACACGCGGCCGAAGCCTGCGCCTCCCGTTTGGGCAAAGTGGAAGAAGTGCTGGTGGATGGCCCGGCGGATAAGACGCCGGGCGGCTTTTACGGCAAAAGCCGTCAAAATCGCACGGTGGTTTTTTTGGGTCAAGGCTACCAGGCGGGGGATGTGGTGAAAGTAAAGGTGGACCGGCACAAAGTCGCCAATTTATACGGAACAGTTCAGTCGTAACTTTTTTTCAAAGCGGGGATTCATGAAGCGTTTTCTGTATTGGGTGTTGATGTTGATTCTTTTCTCTCCAGCGGTTTGGGCCGATGACTTTGACCCCTCAGCCAAGTCAACCCCCGATGAACTTTCATCTGTCATTACTCCCGTCTCCGGTGAAACCAAGACTCTTTTCGAAAAGGCCAAGACTTTATTCGACCAGAAAAATTATAAAGACTGTAAAGATATCCTCGCTCCGCTGGTCGCCGAACACCCGATGGATGATTTCATTCCCCAGGCCCGGCTGCTTTTGGCCAAAGTTCAGGAGGATTTTGACGTATCCGTGGCCCAGTTGCGGGAAGTGGCGGAGCAATATGACGATAAACCCGAAGGCATGGAAGCCCAAAAAGAATTGGGAGACCGTTATTATCTGGCGGACAAGTATGAAGACGCGGTCGACGCCTATAAGGAATATTTGGATCGCTACGAAAAAAGCCCAATGTCGGTCGAGGTTCAATATTGGCTGGCCTGTTCCTATTCGGCCGCGGGTAAAGATAAAGAATCGATCGAAGAGTATAAAAAAGTATTGGATAAAGGCCAGCTAACCGATTGGGCGCCCAAAGCGTTGCTGGGCATGGGTAACGCTTATTTTAAAATTGGAAAATATTCTGACGCTGAAAACCAGTATTTAAGAATATTAGACCAATACGCCACTTACAACGAATTGAATTTGGTTTATCTAAAACTGGGCGAAACTTATGAGTTGGAAAAGAAGTGGAAACAAGCTTACGCAACCTATCAAACTCTCGTGAGCCGCTTTCCCAAAGCGATGGAAGTGTCTGAAGCCCAGACCCGCATGGCCGATCTGGCCAAAACCCGGCCAGAGGTACAATTGGTCATGACCACGTTGCCAACACCCATGATGACCGCCACGGTTGCGTCCACGCCCTTGGTTATGGCAACGACAACGGTCACGGTAGTTCCCGAAACCTTAACCCCGACAGCGGTTACAGTTCAGACGACTCCTGAAGAAGCGGAACAAGAAGTAGCCGATCAACCCGTTTTAAAGATGACGCCATTTCATGTACAAGTGGGTGTTTATTCCCGAAGAGCCAATGTGTTAAAAACAGAAAAAGCGATTCAGAAAGCCGGATATCAATACTATGTGGTGAAGATGAAACGGGATGCCTTTACGGTTTACAAAGTCCGGGTGGGCAATTTTGCCAATCGCTCAACAGCCGAAAAGATCGCCCGTATCCTGGCTAAGAAGACAAAAGAAAAAGCTATTGTGGTGGAAGAATAGTTCGTCTCTATTTTGATTGAGAGAGTCTGATGGAAGAATTAACGCCGATGATGCGGCAATATTTAGATATCAAGAGAATCCATAAAGATGAGATTCTCTTTTTTCGTTTAGGCGATTTTTACGAGATGTTTTTCGACGACGCTAAAACCGCCGCGCGGGTTCTTAATTTAACCCTTACCGCCCGGGGCGGCGGCGCCACCCGCGTTCCCATGGCGGGCATTCCCTATCATGCCGCTGAAAACTATATCGGACGCTTGGTCAAAAACGGTTTTTCCATCGCTATTTGCGAGCAAACCGAAGACGTCTCCCAGGCCAAAGGGCTGGTGAAGCGCGAGATTACCCGGGTCATCACGCCTGGAACGATTTTATCCGCTTCTATGCTGGATGAGAAATCCAACAACTATCTGGCAGCTTTAGCCTATTCGAACCAGTCTTTGGGGCTGGCGGTAGTGGATGTGACAACCGGCGAGTTTAAAACCTGCGAACTTCACGGCACGGATCGTTTTTCAGTGGCCACTAACGAGCTTTCGAAATTCAATCCTTCCGAAATACTGATCGCCCAAACCCAGCCGGACGTTGAGGAATGGGCCACTCTGATCAAGTCACTAAATGGGGTTAAGAAATCCCATATGGAAGATTGGAAATTTTCCGCTGATGAGGGAAAAGAAACTTTGCTGGAGCATTTTCAGGTGAAGTCCCTGGACGGCTTCGGCCTGTCCGATCAAAACCAGGCGATTAGGGCGGCCGGGTCCATCCTCCAATACTTAAAAGAAACCACCCATAGTGTTCTGTCCCATCTGGTGACTCTTTCCACCTTTCAGGTGGGCGAGGGCATGGTGTTGGACGCGTCTACCCAGCGCAATTTGGAAATTATCAAGTCCATGCAGGACAGCGGCAAGGCGGGAACCTTATTGTCAGTGCTGGATGAAACGGTCACTTCCATGGGCGGGCGGCTTTTACGCCAGTGGCTGATTACACCGCTGACTTCCGTGTCCCAAATCAAACGTCGTCAGGACGCGGTGGAAGAACTTTTGGCCCGCAAAGACGACCGTGAAAACTTAAGAGATTTTTTCAGGGAAGTGTCCGATTTGGAACGGCTTTCAGGCCGGATCGGCTGCGGCACGGCCAACGCCAGAGATATGGTGGCTTTGCGAAATACCCTGGCGCTTTTACCCCGGATTCATCAGGTGCTTTCGGGTTTTAAGGCTCTTTGGCTTAAAGAAAAGGTCGAGGGTTGGGATAACTTAAAAGAGGTTCATCAGCTTTTGGAAAAAGCCATCGCCGACGAACCGCCGTTAGCCTTAAAAGAAGGCGGTCTCATCAAAGCCGGTTTTAACACTGATCTGGATGAACTCAAGAGCGCCTCGGTGGAGGGTAAAAACTGGATTGCCCGGTTGGAAGAAAAAGAAAAGGCCCGGACTGGTATTAACTCTCTCAAAGTCCGCTACACTTCGGTTTTTGGCTATTACATTGAAATTTCAAAAGCCAATCTAGACAAAATTCCAAAGGATTATCACCGCAAACAAACTTTGGTGAATGCCGAGAGGTTTATTACCCAGGAACTCAAAGACATGGAAGGTAAGATACTGGGCGCGCAGGATAAGGCTGACCGGACTGAATACGAACTTTTCGACGGTATCCGCTCGCAGGTGGGCAAAGAACTTTCCCGTCTGCAACGGGTAGCCCGCATTATCGCCGAGCTGGATGTGTTTGGCGGTATGGCTACGGTTGCGGACTATGGCCGTCATGTACGCCCCGAAGTGGACGACTCTTCGGAGCTGGCCATTGTGGACGGTCGCCATCCGGTTTTGGACCGGATTCTTTCCTCAGACCAATTTGTTCCCAATGATTCCCATTTAGGCGTAGAAGGCGTCGATGTGATCGTGTTGACCGGACCTAATATGGCGGGTAAAAGTACCTATATCCGCCAGGTGGCTTTATTGGCGTTGATGGCTCAGGTGGGTTTCTTTGTGCCGGCCAAGCAGATGAAAATTGGCATTGTGGACCGGATTTTTTCCCGTGTCGGAGCGTCCGACGCTCTCACCCAGGGCCAGAGTACCTTCATGGTGGAAATGGTGGAGACCGCGAATATTCTGAACCACGCTACCCATAAGAGTCTTTTAATTTTGGATGAGGTAGGACGGGGAACCTCCACCTATGACGGAGTTTCCATCGCCTGGGCGGTGGTGGAATATATCGCCCAAAAGCTTAAGGCCCGCACTTTGTTCGCCACTCACTACCATGAACTGACCCGTCTTTCGGCCTCTTTTCCCAACGTCAAAAATTTCAACATTGCCGTCCGGGAATGGAACGAGCAGATTTTATTTCTGCGCAAAATTGTGGAAGGCGGCACCGACAAGAGTTTCGGTATTCAGGTAGCTCGTTTAGCGGGTGTTCCCAAGTCGGTCGTGGAGAGAGCGAAAAAAATTCTGGCCAGTCTGGAAACAGGCCAAGCTTTTCCGGTTAAAAAAGAGAAGGGTGCCGAGCTAGAACCCCAGCCCGAAGTGCCATCTACTCAAGGATTGAATCAGCTTTCTTTCTTTGGCAAGGGCGGCACTCACCCAGTTTTGGAAGAATTGAAAAACCTGGACCTGGATGACTTAACCCCTCGGGAAGCACTCAATCTTTTAGCTGAATGGAAAAAAAAGACGCAGGAATAGGCTAATAGGGAACGGAAATATTTTTTTCCATTTCTTCTTGAATCTTCAGGGCGTATTTCACGTCTGGGTTATGAGGATCACCGCGCAGAGCCTTTTCAAAAGCCTTCCGGGATTCGGTGAAATTCTTTCTCCGCAGCAGCAGACATCCCAAATCGTAATATAAATGAGGCAAGGGATAGCCATCATTTACAGCATGTTTCAAGGCGCCCAATTGAACGTCATAATGGGTCTCATAGCCTCGTTCATAATAAAATTCTGCCAGCCTTTCCCAATAACAGGTCTCCAGAAACTTGTCCCCTTTCAGGAAATTCGGGGGGGTAAGCCAGTATTGAAGGGCTTCCTGATAAGACTGGGTATTGGAAACATTGCGGTATTCCCAATCGCCTTTTTGAAGCCATAAGTTCATCGTGATCCACTTTTCAAAGCGGGGCCCTTCTGCGGCCGTCACGGGAATTAAGCCGACGGCCAATTGATCGTCCCCTCCGCTGATTACCGGCGTCTGCAGCCATTGGGCTTGTGGAAAATCTTTTCGGAGAAAAGGAATTTCATCCGCGTGAATAAGAAGAGACGCCCAGTGGCTATTGTGAAAAATAAACCGTGAGTTTTCCGCGGCGTTAAAAGGATAAACCGCAGCCTCCAAATTTTCTTCGGTTTGTTGATGAACCTTGAATTGGGTGAAACAAAGGCCCGGTCCCTGATTTTGGGCTATGTTTTTTAAGGTTTCATACACCATGCGAATAGAGGCGGTTGAATTGGTAAATCCGGTTAAAGTTCCTACCAATCGGGGAATATCCCAAGCCGAAGAAATCAAAAGGATCAAGCTCAGGGCGACCGGTTTTACCTGAACGGGGAAGGTAGCGAGTAACCGGTAAGCGCCCAGAGCGGACAATCCGAGGATCGGGAGAATAATTTGAATGACCCGATAGCTTTGAAGACTTTGGGAGAGGATTCCTGGCATAAGAAAAAGGAGCAGCATAGGAACTATCCATCGTTTGATATGAGAAAATCTTTTTTCATTAAAAATTTCCCATAGACCTATCCAGAAAAACGCAGCCATCAACGGGTTTAAAAATCCACCCTGTGCTGGGGCGTAAATTCCCTCAGACCAACAGCCCCAAAAAATGAAATTCACATAATCCAACGATGAAAACAAAACCTGTTTAACCGGTATCCAGCCGTGGAAAGCCGAATAACCCACCAAATGGGTTCCGTAGCCTCCGCTTTGCAGGGAAGCGATTAAGAAATAAAATCCAGCCATGAAGAGTCCGCATCCCAAAAGGCGAGGGGCGCGTAAATTCCATCCGCTTTGTTTAACGCCGACAGCTGAAATGATTAAGGCGGCCAGGGTCACGACGGGCCAGGAAGTATAAGTCCAATAACCCAAACCCAGCCAGGCTCCCAGCATCCCAATCCAGAGACCGCTTGATTTATCCCATCCCTTCTTAAATGTTTCCGCGAGAAGAAAGAAAACTCCGATTTCCCACACAGGAAGGCAGATAGCTTGTATGGAAAGACTCTGTAAATAGAGGGGCCAATAGGCCAAGGCCAAGAGGGCGGTTGAAAGGTAAGCCCATTTTTCCGGTAAAAAACGCCGCGCTGTCCCAAAGCCCGCGAGTAAAGTGAGACAAGAGACAAAAAAGACGGGGAACTCCAGGGCGAAAAAAGGATATTGTGAAATTTTTAAAAGTATGGCGGTCGCCCAAATCAACAACGGGGGTATTTGGCCGTCCGTATAGAAAAATCTCCAATCCCAATGCCGGTTCAATTCCAAAGCGAACTGAAGGATGGAAGATTCGTCAAATAATGGCCATTGGGGAAAAGCCCAAAATCTTAGCGAACGAAGGAAAACACCGATGACGATTAAAAGAACCCAAGCCCAGGGCGGGTAAGAGTCTTCCTCTTTTGAATGTCCGAAGAGAAGTTGGTCCTGTCTTTTCCCTTGTTGTTTAATCCATGAAAATGCGGCCAAGATTCCGGCGATCCATATCGATTGCCGTCCCATCAAGGGAAGAAGGGGAAGTGAAGCTAGAAGGTGTGTTAAAAACAAAAGGAGGAAAAAAACAGGAACCGAATAGCGCCGAAACAAAGAGTTCACGGATACGGGCCTTTACCTGCTTGAATTAGAAACGGAGGGAAGAAAGTGCGACTTTTACCAGTATATAAGGCCGTTCCTTCTTTCTTAAGTCCTTTAATTTCCCACTAAAACCTCCGTTTATCAGGTTGATAATGTTCTTATCAACCTATTCCCAATTGGTCTACAATAATCAGCCCATAACCCCAAAGTCTCTGGGATGACGGGGATTTCGTCATGGATTAGGTTCGGCTTTGAAAAAAGACAGTCACTCCCAAAAGAAAATTTTTCCTTACGAGTTTGAAATTGATATCGAAACTCGGGCGGGCTATGTCGTAGCCCGCTGCGCCGCTTTGCCCGGCTGTCAGGCCCAGGGCCGCAGCCCTAAAGAAGCCGTCGATAATCTTAAGAACGCCATCGATCTTTATTTTTCGACCGCCTCTCCCGCTTATTTTGAATCACTTGAAACCTTTACGGGCATTCCCATTTTTTATTCTCTGGCCGAGTTTAAAGGCCGTCTTTTTGCCGCCGCCGGGAAGGATAAGGTTTATGTCTCGGGCAACGGCACGGCAGGTTCCTGGAAATCCTATCCGGTCACCAAGAGCGACACCAAATTTTTTACCCAGGACACGGATAATTCAGAGGAAGGCGACTATTCCACCCAGATTTACTGTCTCACCGCTTATGGCACACCGGGCAAAGAAAAAATGCTATTTGCCGGAACCAATCTAAACGGCTCGATTTACTACACCGCTGACGGTGAAAACTGGAAAGAGTCCTTCGCGACGGGCGAGGACAGGATCCACGCCCTCTGCGAATTTAAAAACCGCCTCTACGCCGGCACCAGTTCCCAGGGGAAAATTTACGCTTATGACGGATTGTACTGGAACGCCGTCGCCAACCTGAGCGAGGCGGCGGTCACCGCTTTCGGCGTCTATAAAAACAAACTTTATGTGGGCACCTATCCCAGCGGTCTTATTTTCTGCACCGATGACGGTTTGAACTGGGAAGAAATCGCTTCCACGGGCCAAAGTTTTATCCAATGTTTTTCTGAATTCAACGGGTATCTTTACGCCGGCACTTCGGGCGCCAAGGGTGTCAAACTTTTTCGTACCATGAACGGCAAGGATTGGGTGACGGTTTATGACAGCGGCAGGGAAATGAACTGCTACTGTCTGGAAGTTTTCGAAAATACCCTTTTCGCCGGAACGGGGAATTCGGGCCGGATGCTCAAAAGTCAGGACGGTCTGGAATGGACCACCGCTTACGCGGGCGACATGGAAGGCATTCGCGCCTTCACGGTTTTTAACGACTACCTTTACGCTGGCTCGGAAAATCAGGCTTCACTTCTTCGCTCCACTTTCGACATGGCGAGAAACCCCGTCATTTCCGATTTGAAAATAGAACGAGTCACCTCCCAAAGCGTTTTGTTGACCTGGACCACTGATATCCCAGCGACCTCCGAGGTGCAGTACGGCGAAAAGATTGAGGGTGAAATTGAGTTTAACCAGATGTTCCGGGATAAAAGCCAGGGGTTAAAACACAAAGTCTATTTAACCGGTCTCAAGGCGGATACCGCTTATGAACTCAAGGTCATTAGCGCGAACCGGTCCTCGTCCTTAGCGGTCACCGAAACCCTTTCTCTCAAAACACCCTCGGTGGTTCCGCCAACTCTTTCCTCGCGCACCCACCCGAATCCGGACAAATGGGAAAAGTCGAATGAGGTGGAAATCACCCTGCATCCCGCGGCCCATTTGAAGGGTTATTACTATACTTTGGATAAAGCGCTGGGCACCGTTCCTGTCCCGCCGGATGCCATCTACACCGACGCGGGCCAGATTACCTTTCCTGGTTTGGTTCAGGGCCGGTGGGTTATTCATGTTTCGGGCGTGGATGAGGCGGGTAATGTCGGCGTCGACGCGGCCCATTATCGTGTCAACATTGATACCGAAGCCCTTCCGCCGGCCCATATTTTCAGCTCAACCCATCCGGATTCGGACAAATGGGTTCCCAATCCCACACCGGTTATCAGCTGGGAAGCCCCTAAGGATTTTTCGGGTGTGGTGGGTTATTACGTTAAAGCGGATCGGGTTCCGGATACCGTTCCTGGTCCCAGCAAGGGCGACTTCATTAAGGACAACCGAATTACGCTGGGCCCTCTGGAAGATGATCTCTGGTATATCCATGTTTCTACTTTGGATGAGGTGGGCAACGTGGGGGTTCAGGCCGCTCATTATCCGATCCGCATCGACACCAAAGCCCAGGCCCCGGCGGTTTCCTCCGCCACCCATCCAGAAAGAGACCAGTGGTATTCCAATCCTCAATTGGAAGTAACGCTCATTCCCACCCAGGATTTATCGGGAGTGGACGGCTATTACTATCTGCTCAATCAGGACCCCCACAGCCTGCCCTCGCCCGAAGAGGCCCGCTGGACCAAGAAAACCAAAATTAGCTTTGAGCATCTGGAGGACGGCGTCTGGTATTTCCATGTCCGCACCAAAGACCGCGCGGAAAATTTATCTCCCCAGGCCACGCACTTTAAGGTCTGTGTCGATACGGCCGCCGAGGCGGCGGTGGTGACCTCCCACACCCATCCGGACCAGAATCACTGGTACCGGAACCGGTTTGTGGTTTTAAACTGGGAAGCGCCGGAAGAACACTCGGGTGTCGAGGGTTTCTATTACAGCATCGACCGCAAACCAGACACCGTTCCCACTGAAAAAATATCTCTTTTTACCAACCAGCAAACCCTTTCGTTCGAACTGACCGAAGACGGCCTCTGGTATTTCCACCTGACTACCAAAGATAAAGTGGGCAATTTATCCTCGCGCGCGGCCCACTACGCTTTGAAAGTGGACACGAGAGTTTCTAAAACCTCCATTACTTCCTCCACCCATCCGGATGAAAACGAATGGTATTCCAAAACCAAAGCTGTTTTTCAATTCACCACGCCTGAGGATTTATCCGGCGTGGCGGGCTATTACTACACCTTTTCCGACGATCCCCGGGTTCAGCCCGCTCCCCAGGGCTGCAGCTACACCCAGAAAAACGAGCTCACTTTGGAAATTCCCCGGGAAGGCGTTCATTATTTATCCGTCCTCTGCGCGGACAACGCGGGGAATCTGAGCGAAGAACCAACGGTTTATCTGGTTCGTCTTGATACCCATGTGGAAGCGCCGGTTCTTGCCTCTTCCACCCATCCGGACCAGGCGGTCTGGTACACGGGCCGCCGGGTGGAACTATCCTGGAAAGACCCGCTGGATCTGTCCGGCATCGAAGGCTATTACACGATGATCAACAGGGAAGAAAATTGGATGCCGGTTTTAAAAGACATGATCTGGACTACCGCGAAAAGCGCTGTCTTTACGGTGCCAGAAGACGGGGTTTGGACCATCCACGTTTGCGCGAAGGATAAAGCTAAAAATATCGGCGCCCTGGCCCATTACAAAATCATGATGGATTCCCAGGCCCTGCCGCCGGTGGTGAAGAGCTCGACCCACCCGGTACACCGCTGGGTCAACGCCGAAGCGCCCAAACTCAGCTGGGAACCGCCTCAGGATTTGTCCGGCATTGAGGGCTATTACATTCTTCTGGACGCCCATCCCCACACCATTCCGGGCCCCAGCAACGGCGAATGGGTTATTCAACCCTTTGTGACAGGCCACGCCCTTAAAGACGGCAAGTGGTTCTTTCATATCACCTCGAAAGACAAAGCGGGTAACGTCAGCAAAGAAGCCGCTCATTATCCTCTCTGGGTGGATAAAACAGCGCCCAAGTCCAGCATGGTTCGTCTGCCGGCGCTTGTCGATAAAACACAGCTCTCCATTAATTGGGACGCCACCGACGCCAGCGGCGAAGTGGTATTGTTTGACGTGCAGGTGAAAGTCGGCGCTTCAGATACCTGGACCAATTGGCTTATTGGCGCCACTCACAAACAGGCAACCTATCAGGGCCAGGATGGTTTACGTTACGCTTTCCGCTGCCGGGCCAAGGACGCCGCGGGTAATTTGGAAGAATATCCGGATACGGAAATGATCACCGTTTCCATCGACATTTCACCCCCGACTCCGGTGAAAACCTTAAAAGCCACACCCCTGCCGGGCGGGGATATCGAGCTCAAATGGGAACCGGCGGAAGACCGTGTTTCGGGTCTGAACTTTTACCGGGTTTACCGCTGGCTGGAAGGTCAAAAACCCAAAGTGATTTCCACTGACGGGCAGGTGAAAGAAGTTTCCTATCTCGACAAGGGCGGAATCTTGCAGGAAAACACCGTTTATTATTACTCCGTTCACGGCGTCGACAAGATGAACAACGAGCAGTTCGAGGGCAACAGCACTGCGGCCTGTTTGTCGGACGCCAGCGTCGGCACGCCGTCCATCTCTTGTCCCACTCACCCGGCCGATACCTGGAGTTCCAATCCCCAGGCAGTCATGGTCTGGACTCCTCCGGCGGACGCCACCGGCATCCAGGGTTATTACTACGCCATTGATCAGAATCCCCACACCAAGCTCAGCGCCGAAAACGGAACCTTTACGGATTCTACCCGGCTGGAACTGCCCAAGCAGGAAAGCGGCGTCTGGTATTTTCATCTGGTCGCCAAAGACCGAGCCGGCAATATCAGCGAACAGACAGCCCACTACAGTTTGAAAATAGATTCCCAGGTTCCCGAAACTCCCCGGGTACTTTCCATCAGCCATCCGGATACGGACCGCTGGTACTCTGCTCCCAAAGCCAAGTTTCAGCTGACCTTCCCGTCCAAATTATCCGGGCTGGACTGCTATCTTTATCTATTTGATCAAAAGCCCGACAGCCTGCCCACGCCGGATATGGCTTTGAAAACCGTCCAGACCCCCGTGGAAGTCAAAGCCTCCGAACCGGGCGTATGGTATT
>Ga0302140_10002149_pt1 | contig 25729 bp, 28 predicted proteins | sample I_Bog_E1_1_FD_202095 | JGI IMG/M metagenome (GOLD analysis project Ga0302140, IMG submission 202095) | Peat permafrost microbial communities from Stordalen Mire near Abisko, Sweden - I_Bog_E1_1 | ecosystem: Environmental > Terrestrial > Soil > Wetlands > Peat | place: Sweden: Abisko, Stordalen... | reverse complement strand
TCGGATAATTTTGACGCGCGAAAAATTTGTGCTTTTTTTGTTTTTTTGATAAAAAACGAACCGTTATCAGTTAAAAGCTAAAACTTACTACAAACATACTAGGCATGATGACCTACAAGATGGTGAAAACCGCAAGTCTCTAGCTGCTTCCTTAGCTGAGATATAAAACCAACAAAATTTTTCTCGAAAGTGGTCGGATAATTTTGGCGGCCACTGTATATATAAGATCCAAAAACCAAATTGATTGTGAAAGAAACTGGTAAATTAGAATGAAAAGGAAATAATAGTCAATCAGATTGAGCGCTTCTGTTATTCGATATGAGCAAAAACGATTTTTCTTTCAAAAACATTTGAATCATACGTTACAAACTAATATTTTTCTATTTAAATGACTAGTTTCAATGATAATTGATGAGAAAAATCAGTGATATGAGATATTCATGAGTAATTAATTTTTAGTCCATTCATTACCTTCTTTTGTAGTATAACTTATGTATGAATTCAAAAAGAATTTATTTTTTATTATTTATTATTTACGTTCATCATTCTTATGTGTGTAATTTATAGTGAAAACTTTGATTCTGTGCATCCACTAGTGCGCGTAGTTTTGTTATTATTCATTCTAGTTACATATTATATAGATAGGTAGAAGAAAAACTAGTTTTTTTTTCTCCAAATCAACAATGAAATTTCTAATAATTGCCGACAGTCATGGAAAAAAGATGGCTACATATTTATCAAAACTACCATATACAGTAAATATTAAGTCAATTTTTGGTTTAAAGTTCGTGGATAATTATCAGAAGAATTTGTCATTATTACATATGTTTTTTTCTCGTGAAATGCAAGCATTATTGGAACATACAGATTCAGTTTTGTTTTTAATTGGCACAAACTCAATTCGATGTTTTACATCATTCGAAATAATTAATCAAATTAAAGAGATAATTTTCTTTCTTAAAAACAAGTAACGCTCGTCTATAGACTCGCTTAGCTCTTTCTCGTAGAACTCATATTTTTAGATTTTTGACAACTTATTTATTTACAAAGTTTTAAAAAGTGAAATGAGCACATTCTCTTTGTATTTTTCTATCAAGTTTATCTAAACGTGCAAGTTCTGCATTTTGAGCAGGGGAAGGACGAATTTGTAGGACTTTCATATCGAAAGGTCGTAGAATAGCCAAGTCTTCCGCTCTCTTAACTCGACTAAGTAGTACATATATTGATGCTACTTGCGAAGCAGTCGGTGGTAATTGAAGATCAACAACGATTTTTCCCATTGTGAGTCCTTGTGCTTTATAAGTAGTTATCGCAAAGGCAGGTACGATAGGTAATTGTGTCCTAATCACATGAATCATGTCAGGCGCTTTTCTCCCTGATCTTTGCTCCAGAAGCGGACCAAGCAGTTGTTTGATAGAAATGCTAAATTCTTTTTTGACTAATGAGATAGAATTAGTTTGGATTGAAGGGCATCAAGGCTTGTTTCTACTTGTGAGGAATTAATTTCCACGAGTGCATATAACGGTTTACGAACATAAATAGTATTTAACGGAAATATTGCGTTACTCATATTGAAAGTGACTGGATCCTCCTGGTCATCGTACACAACTTCACGGAAAATTCCTTGAGTACCATTCGAGAGTCCAAGTTCACAAGCGATATTATCCGTAAGAAGTTCAGGCATATTTGGTACTAAAGGAAGAAAGCCAGGAAGAAGTTCTGTTTTTGTTAATATAATCATCAACTAATTCACGATTAATAGATGTACACTTGCTAAAAGATAATGTAGGAACAGTTGTTGTACCTAGTATCAGACCTTTTGGTAATGTATAAGAATATGATGTTGGATTGTAGATTGAAATATGTGACTTCTGTTGATTTACAATTGCCATATTGTTTAACAAAATCATTGGTGATCGTCGTGCTAATCGAAAAGATGGACGAAATAAAACTTTTGCTGATGATATTTCCACGTTGACTGGAATTGAAACCGTTATTTTTGGTGGAATAGAAGTATAACGAATTGTTCGCGCTGGATAACGAATTTCTTCTTGGTTAACATCAAATTCTAATGTAATACGTTTGTTTCCATCACACATGGATATCACACGTTCATCAGCATTAATAACCAATTTATATTTACTAATAAAATCCATTCCTAATATACATTCAGCACATAAATCTTTCACCACATATGCTTTAATCGAAGTCGACATATTACCTATAACCATATGTAAATCTAAAGTACCTAAAATAGAAATTGATGTATGTCCATCAGCCAAAGATGCACTTCTTTGTTTTTTATTGATAAATTGTTCGCTATGTGAAGTAGATAAAGCTTGTAATGAAATAAAAGTTCGGTTTGCACCTGTATCAATCATTGCTTTCATACATTTATTATTTACAAGAACATCAAGGTATAATAATGATGTATTTAATGTCGATGGGTTAGTATATAACTTTTCGGAAGCAACACCACCGACCGATGCTTCCCCTATTGAAAATGGGAACGGGTACAATCCCGAGCATAATGGCCAGGAGTACCACACTTAAAACAAACATTCGATTTTTGTGTTGTTTTTGTATATCTTGAAGTTCTATATTGTCGATTTGCATTATTTCCAACCATTGAATTTTGATTATAAGTTGAACGAGTATCTGTTGCATTTGTATATCGAGGATTGCTTCGATTAAAATCATTGGTTGATGTTTGTATGAAACTTGTTTGATTCGGTTGACCTTGATAATTAGTTGCATTTAAGGTAGCATCATTTGTAATCAATTCATTATTTGTACCAGTAAATGCAAAAATATCTTCAATTTTTCTTGCTGATGATAAAAATGCTTCGGTTGTTTTAGGATCTTGTAATGCAACATGTGTTTTTAATGATTCTTTAATTCCAGCTATTAAATATTTTAGTTTCAATGAGTCAGGCATTGCAGGATCAACTTTCTTGCATAATTCAATAATTTTGTCATAATATTGTGTAATGGATTGATTAATTGTTTGTTTGTACCATTTTAATTGTTCAAATGCTAGTTCTTGTGCACGTGTTGAACCAAAAGCACGTGTAACTGCAGTTGTAAATGAAGACCAAGTATTAATTGTTGAAGATGTTTGCATCCACCATCGATAAGCATCTTCTAATAAATGTATAGATATATAATGTAATTTATTTTCATCATTCCATTGTGCCATTGCAAATCGCTGTTCTAGTTTGTCCAACCATTCGTGTACATCATCTTGCGAACCACGAAAATATGTTGGTCGTTTGATAATATCATCCGCTACAGTTCGTTGTAAATGTGATGTAGACGTATGATCAGGTACTGAGGTAACTAATGCTCCTGTACCCACTATTGAACTTGTTGGCGATGATGCTGTTGATTTGTATTGTTGCAGAAATAACTTGGCAAATATTTCAAAATTAATTATTCCATCACTGTTTTCAGCATACCATACATAAGCATCTCCTTCTAATAACAATGGTATAGCTCCAAATTGATCGTCACGTCGTGATCCACATACTTTAAATTGGTTCATGGTTTGCAATAACCAATCCTTTGCATCACCCACACCTAAATATTTATTAAATTTTGTATCAATAAGCTCTTCCAGTTCCACTACTGCAGTATTGTTCAATACTGAAGCGTCATTAAATAAAAGATTTGTCCCAGCTGGTTTGTAATTATGCATATGCTGCTCTAATCGTTCACAAAAAAGTGTCCAATCCTCTTTAATTTCATCTTTGTTTTGTTCGTACCATGATTTTTGTTCATCATCTAACAATGAGACTGTATAAATTATACGCTGTGATGGTGAATACGTTCGATCATCATAAAGTTTGTTTAATGTAGATAACCATTTACCCATATCAATCTTTTCTCCTTCTGATAAAATTCGAACATGTCGACGTACTGATTCATTCGATGTAATCATGTGTCCTTGTTGTGATGTAAGAAATGACTGTATAGGTTTTTCTATTGTTTTCGTATCCTCATTCGAATTTGAAAATAGATCATCGTTAGTCATAATTTTTCAATTAAATTTCGTCGTTGAATGTGTAAGACAGAATCAGCTCTTAATTAAGAACGATTCCTCATTAATAAATTGTAATCGTTGTTGAATTTAAAAGAAGAAATAAATAAACTTCTTCTTCTTCTTAACCGCTGTCACCACTGTTATGCCTTGTTTTCTATATACGAAAGGGCAACGAGTTCGTTCTACGTTAAAGCATAACTGTCTTCGTGTTTTATTTAAACAAACATATATAGAGAGAGAGAGCAAGAGAGAACAAGAGAAAACACGAAAGAAATATCTATTCAGGTGTAGATGTCGTTCCTGAATCATAACAGTTTTGTTGTCAGACAGATGGCTTTTACATTTGAAGTTTCTTTCACGAACAACAGCTGTACTTTATTATGCCCGGGTACATTGAATCATCTACCTCCATCGAAGATATCTATTTAAACAGTTAACAATTACTAACATGTTTAGCCCAAAACTTTCTTTCATAATAGGTTCTTCGTATATCTTAGTAAAACTCATCACGCTCATATGTTTATCAACAGAAACTAGTGGTACATCCCGATTTTTTATCTTCGCTAAACTTTGATGATTTTTTTAAGAAAAGTAATTTTTCAAAAGGTGCCACAGTGGGATAAGTAAGACAACTTGAATTCTCCGCTTGCAAAGGATATCCGTAGAACTAAAATAATTGTTTCTATTAATTCATTAAAATCGACATTCAAATCAGATTGTCCCATCTAAATTGAGTTTTTCAGCCAATATACCCTTTCATTGTCGTTTACCCTGGACTAGTCAATAAAGTACGGCTACATACGCTCATAAGCAAGAACTCAAACAATTTATTTTTTCACGACTTCTATTTACGAGAAAGAAAACTACAATGAACGAAAGAGCGTAACTAGAACAGAAGTCGGTTCCTAGACTTAGAAAATCCATTCAGACATTTTAATTTCAGATTCACCATAAAATATATGAGTTTCTTTTTTTCACGAAAAGTCAAAAGAAATTTCTTAAAAACGGTAGTTGCTATTAAAGCTTGCGACTTTTTGTGCTCTCATAACGAATTTCAATTTGTCATGTCTCAATGTACATAATTTAGCTATCTCTGTATACTCTAACGCCTATTAACAGACCTTGATGTTCTTTTGACCTTTGATCCCGGCTTCGTATTCTCCATGCTCCATAATCCGGGGTCCGACTATGGTCCGACTCTCCAATGACCAATAATAGTTGGTCACTAATAGCGACGTTTTCGACCAATCAGTGAGTGCGGACACAGAAGCAAGCGAAAACCAGACCTTTTTTTTTCAAGACTCATCTCGACGAGAAAGAGAATAACGTGCTATTTATTTTTAAGGCCCCCCCCCCCTCCCTCAAAAGTCGATCTCAGCCCCGGGACCTACGAATAGCATGAAAATTTCAGGACATGCTGGACCTGGAGTGGAGAAGCTATGGTCAAATTTTCAGCCCGACCTCACGACGTTTTAGGGAAATACTGAGCAAATAAGGGTCAAAAATAGCGCATTTGGCAAACCAAAATTCTCTGTCCGGGCTCCTTCATCATGTTTAAATTTTTTTTGTTTGAAAGAGCATGTCAGAATGCAGTGCAGTACAGAGCCCTTTTTTTTTAATCCTTACTTTTTAAATGGAAAAAGGAACCACAAATTCAATGACTCAAAAAAATCTCAAAAAATGGGTGTCGAGTTGTATAAGTGACCGTATATATAGAAAGAAAAAAGCTTAATTAAAAAAAGGACTCTGTACTGCACTGCAGCTTGACACGCTCTTTCAAACAAAAAAAAATTTAAATATGATGAACGAGCCGGAACAGAGAAATTTGGATTGCGCGTTCGCCAAAGTGCAAGCTGAGAAAAAACGAAAAACATTTTTTGAAAAGGATATTTTAGCATTTTTCGGTACTTTTTTGGTAGATTTGAAGAGAATGATCCCCAACAACCGTCTAACTTTTGGAGTTGTGTATAAATAAACTTCTTTGTGGTATGATGAGCTCCATTAAATAAGTAGTCTTAATTTTCACGACGTAAGCATAGCAGTCTTGCCCGAAAATGTTTATTTTTTCGAATGTTCATTAATGTTTGCAGAAAAGAAAATTATCTTTCTTCCTTTGATGATATACATATAGGTAATATGCGCCATCTTTTTTTTCTTCTGGAAAAGGATGAAAGAAGATAAGACATAAGCCATCCATAGATGAATCATTAAGATTGTTATTCGGTCACCGAAGTACCAATCGTTGACAAGCTGAAATACATACTATTCTCAAGATTTCCAAAACTTTCTGTTAAAATAGCCTTTAGATCTTTAATAGAAAGCCCCTTAGAAATTTCATTTATTCCGCCATTATAGAAGGTTACGAGGTTTTTATTCCAGGGGAAGTTTAGTATTTTTTCAATAAATAAAAGGAATATATCTAGGCTTAAGCTGAACATTTTATTTTTTTAGACTATATATTTATCTTATTATTACGATTATATCTTAAAACGTGCTAGTACAAACATTATGACCAACAAGAGAAAAACAAAACGGTGAGTGTCTCCGATCAAACCTCTTTTTCTTATACTAACAGTCAATAGAATTATTCTTTCCCTTGAACTATTGAATTTTTTTCTGGTTTATATAAGAAAAAAAATAAAAACTGAGCTGATATTCCTTTTCCTCATAATGCAAAAGACTTTTTTTTTACTAGATGTAGTACACGTATGGTAACACGACGTGTTCGTCAAAATATACAACCAATACAACCATCATCATTACAATCAAATATTACACCAATAACACAAAAAACAACATCAAATCTAACTACAACTTCAAAACGTTCGTCTTTACCATCACAACAGAAGATTACGAAAAGAATGAAATTGGATATACCATCAACATCATCAAATTCGACTTCAAATGTGCCTATGGATGGATACACAATCGTGGAAAATCAAGTATTATTTTCTCTTATGTGTAAGACGAAGTGTCAAGGTTGTGGAATTCGTTGGAGTGGAATCATGAACATCAACAAACGTGAAGGTTTATTTGTGATCTTATCTTTTCAATGTTCGTCATGTGAAAATACCACCACCATTGGTAAGTAACTGCCTTCAACTATGGAAGTCGTCTGCATATTATTAATACGTGCAACATTTCTTTTTAATTTTTTTAGAAACAAGTCCGAAGGTTGTTGCATCAGACCGTCGAGATATTAACGTTCGATCACAGTTAGGTGGGCATTTATGTGGTATTAGATATGCTGGATTAGTCAAATTAATGGGTGCAATGAATTTACCAAGCCCAATTCAAGATGCAACATACTCCAAATGGGATAAAAGTTTATTACTTTCAGTGAAATCGTTTTCCGATCGATCTATGAAAAAAGGTGTTCAAGAAGCTGTGGCTGCTGCAAATGGTCCAGAACTAATGGTTAATGGAGATGGGTTTTGGCAGACCCGAGGTTTCAAAAGTAGAAATGGTGCAGCAGCTTTAGTTTCCTGTAATACAACACCAAAAGTGCTTGATATTGAAACATGCAGCAAAACATGTAATGTTTGCACGGGTGAGTTTCTTTTTTTTCTTTTCTTGATTAAATCTTTTTTTTTAAGGTGCACTTTCTATCAAGAAATCTGATCCAGCTAAGTACAATGATGTTATTAGATCCCATCAATGTGAAAAAAACTACGAGAAAAGTTCCGGCACAATGGAATCTGATGCTGTTTATAACATGTTCAAACGATCAGTTTCTAAATATGGAACATATTACACAAAGTATATTGGTGATGGTGATTCAAAAGCATTTGCTGTTCTTACTAAAATGACACCATATCCAGGTATAATATAATTTATTTCATCTCAAAAAATGATCACGTTTAACACAGAAACGCCATCAACAGTTTTGTCTTTTTAGGAAAAATGATCAAGAAAATCGAGGACTTGAATCATTTTAGCAAAAGAATGAAGCGGGCACTGGAAACAAAACAACGTGAACATGGACGAAAAGAATTATCTGATGGTAAAACTATTGGTGGTAAAAATCGTCTTTCTGGTAAGTCCTCTACGACAGGAGAAATTTAAAAACGAAACAAACCGGAAATTTGAATGTTTTTTATGTTAGTTCAAAATATCATCCGACTTCAAATGACATTCGCCTCCACCATCCGAAAATGCAAACACAATCTGGACCTGTTATTTAAAGGATCGTGGGCTATATTTTGGCACAAATATTAGACCAACAATGATCCTCCTTATGATTTTTGCAACATTGATTGGTGCGGTTATTTAAAAGCTGTTCGTGACGGAACTCCATATGATCAGGAACTACATGCTTTAGCTCGTCCTGTCCTTGATGCAGTCAAGCCTGTTTTTGACAATCTCTGTTCTCGACAAAGTCTTGCTCGTGTTGTTGACGCGTCGACTCAGAACGCAAACGAAGGTTTTCATTCGCTTGTTTGGCTTATGTCACCAAAACACAAGACATCATCTGGAACAACGTTCGAAATTGCATGTCATCTTGCAGTAATCATATTTAATGATGGATATTTTGCATTAGGTAAGACGATACAAATATTTTCACAAGCTCATTTTAATTATAATTTGAAATGTTTGACATTTATAAAATAAGAATTTGTTTTATTTTTTAACAGGAGATCTTTTCAACAGCATGTGTGGTTATCGTGGTTATTATACCGATCAGGCAATGATTCACTTTGACAACAATCGTCTTCATACAGAATCAAAAGAAAACAATAGAAAAAGAAGAAAAGAAGTTGATCGTGTTCCACAACAAAATGATGATAATAATGGTCAAACAAATAATAATAATAGTAATACACTCGACGATGATGCTGATAAAACAATTGATAGCAATGAACAAACAGGTAACGATCATCATGAAACAAATTCTAGCGATCATCATGAAATAAATTCTAGCGATCATCATGAAACAAATTCTAGCGATCATCATGAAACAAATTCTAGCGATCATCATGAAATAAATTCTAGCGATCAACCCTCAATTCTAGGTAGTGATACAACAGCTGATAGTGACGAAGATGTCATCGATGATGGTCAAGATGATCTACACTCGCATGCTCCACTCAAATGTGAGTGTAGATTATCCTTGATGATTTTAATAGCGGAGACACACATTCGGACACCCGAATCACCTCAATATGCTCACTGTGACGCTCCCGATCTCTCTCAGATTCACCAAGACCATTTTTCCAATGCAAAAACTATTTCTTGGACTAAGAGAACAGTTAGTTGAAAAAACTGTCGTCTGTCTGTTCTACTAGAGAGGTCAAAGGTCAAAAAAACATCGAAATTTTTTCACCACAATCTATATAAGCGAAGATTTTCCTACATAACGGAGATAACCTTGGGTCTAGATATCATATGTCAGAGGTGCTCTTGGGTGCTTATCTATTGTATATCAGGGCCACCCTATAGTCCTCAGCTTAGGGGTGGTATATTTAATTTACCTAACAGTTTATTTACCTAAAAGGTAACTGGTAACCTCTCTCGGAGGCTAGTGTTTTGGTTTCGGTGGCACATGCACTACTAGCGAAAGCATCATGTTTCGAGATTCTAAGCGATCATCTCCAAGACAGTGACTTTGAGAACCATGCACTGAGGTGGCTAGCTTACTGTTCTTTGCATCCACCAATCAGATTGTAGAATAAGCTTTCTCCGTGATTGTGAGAACCGAGTATGCTTTGAATGAGTTTACTTGAAGGTTATCGAGGTCGCTCTACAATAATGCTCGTAGGATCGCGAGTCCTCGACATAAGGCAACCAAAGATAGACTTTCCTGCAATCTGATTGGTGGATGCAAAGAACAGTAAGCTAGCCACCTCAGTGCATGGTTCTCAAAGTCACTGTCTTGGAGATGATCGCTTAGAATCTCGAAACATGATGCTTTCGCTAGTAGTGCATGTGCCACCAAAATCGAAACGGTAAATATCCACCCCTAGTTCCTAGATCTTTTTCGCACTAGCCGAGATCTCATAAACCTGCACCCATATACCACACGATGTGGAGTTTCAGGTGATTTTTAACTAATTTCGACGATTGAAATCACTTCGTCACTTTTCTATCACGGATAGATATGATCATGATGAGTACGAAGTCCGTAGTACTCAGGAATCTGTACGAAAAAACGAGTGTAGCTTATCCTCGTCACAAATGACGTACACTCGAAAGTGAGTGTAAGTGAAAGCGAGTGTAGAATATCTTGACCTCGATGATAATGATTCAACATCCAGTAGTGATGAATCATTCAATGATAGTGACAATGGAACAAATGTTATGGACAACAAGAAAGCACTTTATCCAGATACAAGAACAAAAGAAGATCGGAAGAAAAAGGATGAGAGTAGTGACGACGAATATGATTATTATAATCCAAAAGACAAACGAAGATGGAAAGAAAAAGAATAAGTGAAAAAAAAAATTTTTTTTTTGTGAAATTTGTCATATCAGATTTTTTTGAGAACTAAAGGTTTTTTCTTGTTTGTCAGTTAATATATTTCTCATTTTTTGTTGTATGAACTACGATTTTTCTATAACGATTGATAAAACTTGTTAGAACGTCTTTACGCTCCATTAAAGTGCTCTTTTTCTGTGTAAAAACCTGAAAATCCATTTTTTTCAGAAAAAATCGTATTTTTCAAGTAGCGGATCACAGAAATCATCAAAACTTCTAGTCAAAAAAGAGGTATTGGATAAAAAGTCATATCATTTCTGAAAGATCTGAAGAAGGGCTATCTTTCTATCTATTTATCTCAGTTTCGAAATTTCTGACGAAAACTGATTTTTTTTTGAGGGGTGGGGGCCTTAAAGGAATCCCTCCGTTTCCTAGAAAAGTTATCCTTGAATTTTTAAGCAAAAATAACCTTAAATTCAGTTTCCCTTGATCCTGAAAACCTGGGATCAAACTTTATAAGATACTATTTATTTTTTAAGGGGCCCCTTAGTTTCTTTAAAAAAGTCACTCTTAAAACTTTAAGTAAAAACTAATGTTAAATTCAGTTTCCCCGATCCCGGAAACCTTGAATCAAACCTTATAAAATACTACTTATTTTTTCAGGGGCCCCTTAATTTCTTTAAAAAAAGTTATAAAATGGATGTTTTTTTTACCCCAAATCTGATCTTAGATTCGGACTCGCTGACCCCGATTACCCAAGGTCCGACTGAGTTCCGACCATCAATGGTCAACAACTACTGTCTAGGGAAATGAATGTGTTTTTTGTTACCCTGTGGACACACAAGCAAGCAGACAATTTTTTTTCTATGACTCTTCTCTACGAGAAAGAGAATAGCCATCTTCAATTGAATCGTTCTGGATGTATTACAATATGTTCGACGATGCCTTGTTTAAAAACGATACGAAAATTTCCAACTGAAAAAGAATTAATGAATAATATTGAATCTTATAATGAACAATTGAATCGACTATCCTATGAAAAGAATTTTAGAGTATTAAATTTACCGATTAATGTTCATCAACTTGCTTCTGATAAGATTCATGTAGATTTACGATACCAATATCGAATTTTTAATAGTATTATTGATCATTTCACTGTCATAAATGATCGATTTTCACCATGTAAAACAAAAGATAAGAAAAAATTGCGTGAATATTATAACAGAAATCGAATAATATGACCAAGATGGCCAATACGAATGAAAGTTTATTTTAAGTTATTTATGTATGAAATTTGTTTGAGAATAAAATATGTCAATAATTATGTTTTTTTTGTGGCATATTTTCAATGATAAATTTATTGGATAGTGATCCGTTATTCATTGATTTTCTTGATTTGCAATTAAAATTTCAAGATCAGCTTTAGTTTGTGGAAAAGGCCAAAGTCTTGCTTCAATATTATTCGCACAGCTTTCATCTTGTTCATCAACGAGATTTCGTTCTATTATTACATATATATTAGCACCCGAATCAATAAGTTTTTCAAGATAATTACGTATATTATCAATATGAATAGGTTCATAATGAAGTGGCTTCTTTGAGTCTAATTTGAAAAAATAATCTTTTGTTAATTGAAAACGACGTAAACAATAATAATGATAATCTTGTTGTATAATTAATGCTTAAATATTCGTAATATTCGATAGAATCAAAGTTTGTAGTGGCGAGATATTTCCTTCAAATCGATGAATTTGTATAAGCTCAATATTAAAAACATTCAGAAGAGCAGCTTTGAGCACATCAATATTATATTCTCCAGTATTTTCATGATAATACTCAGTTACACGTACGGATTCTTCGTGAGAATATATTTGTTCAAAGCTTGCTAGATTTTGAGCCACTTCTTTTAAATATGTATCACTAAATAGATCTAATCTTTGTGATATTGCACGAAGAACATGGCGTCCACAATATAGACTTTCTTGTTTTTCACAAATAATAATATCTTCAGGCTTTTTTAAAGATGTAGTTGTAGATAATGTTGAACTTTCATATTTACAACGTTTTGGATCAATTTTATTTGATGTCGTTAATCTAGTTTTTGCTGGTACTATGGATGAGGTTTCATCTATCTCAAATGGACGAGAAAGACACCAATCAACATATGTCTATAAAAATTTATAGAACTTCGACGATTAAAGAGAAAAATTATTTAACCTCAAATCGTAAATAATGTTCGATTTTTATGGGATATTCTTGTTCGATTTTTTCAAGACGAATCATTTCATTAAGTGCAGATTTAGATACCTACACGATTCATACATGTTCAGTAACTTCTAACGAAAAGATAATTTACTTTAAAAGATTTTCGGTCATATCCTAAGATGATAATATCAGTTAATTTTCTGGTACGACTTAAAATTGTATAGAACACTCCTGGCTTCCAGTTTTTACCAGTTAGATCAACAACTAATTTATTATAAGTCATGCATTGTGAACGATGAACTGTTATTGCATAACCAAGACTAAGTGGAAGTTGTCTTCTTGTCATCCAAATTCCATTTTTATCTTTAAAGCTGACTTCTTCTGTAACCATTTTATAAGTAGAACTATTTTCTAATTCTTTTGAAAAAATAGTTAAGTTTAATTCAATTGGATATTTCAATTTTTGTTACCGAGTTCTACGTATTTTGGCAATGTAGCAGTAATTGCTCTATCCAGATTTGGAAATACACATGTGTTTGATATTGGTAATACGATATGATCACTATCTTTTACAATTGCTTCCGTGCCATTCACCATTTGTCCATCAAAATCAATATTTCGTCTACAAATGGTTCGAGCACGAATGCAAGGTGGAAGTTGTTGGAACATTGATCCACATTCATTTTCATCATCTGATGGTTTTAATTGAATTCGACATTCTTTTTTGCTTGCATGTATGTGATTAAAAAATAATGTTCTAGCCATACCAATTTTCTAAATGAATTCACTTTGTAGTTAACATTTTATCTAATTTCTTAACTAACATCAACTGATTGGATTATCCAAATAGGCCTTTTGAATTTCATCGCAGTTTCTTTCAATTTCATCGAATTGCGTTCATTTGTTTTAGATCGTACACTATATGCATATGTGGCAGGTCAGTTTGGAATCTAGTTGAGATTGGAATTGTATGTTGCTATGTTTAAATAAATATATTATTTAAGTAAACCCCCTCCCATATTAGAAGACCTCCCCGTAATAAAAGACCCCCCTATATTAAAAGACCCCTTTGGACAGATGGTTTGAAAAACGTATTAGAAGACCCCCCATAATAAAGGACCCCTCTACCAAAAGCATTTTAAAAATGTACTGGAACATTTAGATTTTCTTATTGAATGAAACATTTTCTTTTCGTTCGTTTTATTTACAGCAGCTACCAGGATCTATTTTTCTGGGATTTATTAGGAGTTTTTAATAAGTCCTCATGCATTACGAAATAATTCTCACATGATTCCTGAAGACGAGAGCTCAGTGAGGGTGCGAGTGAGGGCTAAGTGAGGGTGAGGGCGAGCGTGGGGTGCAAGGGCAAGGATGAGCATGCGCGCGAATACTGACACTACTAATAAGTCCTCAATAAATAAATAAATCCGCTGTAACAATAAATCCCAAAAAAATAAATCTTGGTAGCCTCTCTTACGTAATAGAATAACCGTTAAAGACATTAAACTGAATCAAAAATATTAATTTAGCTTCGCATATGATAAGGTTTGCAAAAAATATATTCACGATGTTCGCCATTCGCCTTCGCCCCTTCAATAGTGGCTCCAGAGTCCATATAGTGACTTACCGCCTCTCATTTGCCAAGCTATCGTGAAACTTTTGAAATACGGTCGGTTCACAAGTTGACATTCTCATCGATATAAATTACACAATGCGCCCCAGAATTCTACATCGCCTGTAGCTAATGAAAAATTTGTTTTAAAACACTCGATTTTTTCAAAATTATCCATTTTGTAGGGTTCATATTTCGGAGACGGAGCGATGAAACGAAGAATTCGTTTCACCAGTCGATAGCTCATGAAGTTTACTACAAACAACGTCTTCAAACTTTTTGAATTCTATGTTTCCTTAATTTTCTGCAATCGATCTACAAATGGTCACTCCAGTGACCAAGGGAGTGAGGGTAAAGCGTCTACTCATTTAAGAATTACCAACATGTGGAAAAACAAAGATTAGTTTTTTTTGCATGTTATACATTTTTGCTCATATTCACAAGCAAATGACAGTTTACAAGACCCCCCCAAATAGAAGACCCCCTTGGACAGTTAACATGCAAAGACACGCTATAAGACCAGGGGTCTTCTAATATGGGAGGGGGTTTAATCTGTGCATCGAACAATTTGATCTCTATAAAATATATTCAATTTTGATAAAAATTTGTTTGTTATTTAATTTATTTAATTTTTATTTGTTCTGTAAATATTTTCAATATTTTCAGGATTTAGAAAAGAAAGAAAACTTTTTATCTGTAATATGTTGAAGTCTATTTTGTGAGTTGTTTTTGGACGAATATGTAATTTGATATTTATATTAATGATCGGGACATCCGGGACATAGATTAGTTGTTGGTTTTGTTTGAAAAAGAATTTCTTATTCTATTCATATTTATTTTCTTGGTTTTTATTTTTATGATGGGGACATACGGGACATAGATTAGTTGTTGGTTTTTTTCGAAAACGAATTCAAAGATAATTTCTTGTTCTATTCATATTTATTTTATTTGTTTCTATTTTTTTGATGGGGACATGCGGGACATTGAGCGATTAGTTAATTTTGGAAAAAGAATTTATAAATAATTTGTTTTTCTTATTGATATTTTTTTATTATTATTTATTTTGATGCTATAGATGAATAAATATTGAATGGGAGAGGAACATTAATTTAATAATAATAAAGTGTGCTGAATTATATTCACTTTGTTTTCACTTTTTTTATATGATTCAAATATATGGAGTTATTATCGATTCCGTTTTTATGAGTAGAAACAAGTTGATATTAAATTAATGCAGTTTTTATTATTTCGAACAATACAGTTAAGAAATTAAAATTTGGCATCGCAAAATAGAGCATTTATCATAAGCACAAGGAAAAAATCAACAATCAACGTTCATACAACAATAAAACGAAAATAATCTATAATTGGAGTAATGGTTTTTATTTTTTTTTGCAATGTCTTTTTTTTTTTAGGGTATTGGATGACGAGTTATTTCGTTTATTTCGATGAATACGACGAGAAGTCGAAGGAAGATTTTCATGAATATTTGAGGATGTTGGTTCATTGTTAAGCATTTCTGAATAGTTAGATATGCTGATGCGATATTTTTATTGATTCTCAAAGTAATGAAAATGAAGTTATATCAAATGAGAATAAGAGAAAGTTTAGTATCTCATCGTTCTTCGTAGGTAATCTAAGTAATCCTTATGAACTTATTAGTTTTTTCAATATTTTTATCAACGTTTATCACGTTTATATCAATTTCATCTCATTGTATAAAAGTTTCCTCTGCAAATGAAGTGCAGATAGTTCATCGTATGTCGAGACAAAGGTGTCGGTAAAGTATGATAACGTTTGGAGTTTTATTATAGATGATCGTTTTTTGAAATATACTTACTCAATAAAATATGCTAGTGACTCACGTTGATTCAAGTTCTGAAATAACTTATAAGTTCTAAAGGATTGTTTGGATGTACTCGTGGGGCATACAGAAATATGTTAGAGTTCGCAATTGTCACTGTCTCTCCGTTACATATTCTAGTAGAGTTAAGTTGGTGATCAAATAGATCAAATCGATTTAGTGATCAAATAAATTTAAAAGAAAAAAAAAAAAGGATATAACGGATTATTATAAGACGGTGTGGAATTACTCTAGTTGCAGAATAGTTTACCCTTTGATTGATATGAATTTTCATTGCTAATAATTGAATTATCTGGTTCAGGTGTATGTAATAAGATAATAGAGTCGATTGTTTGATTAGATTTACTTTGGATAACTTTTGTAGAATTGTGTTCATCGTGAATATTCGAAGCAACTTGATCAACAAGATTATCTGTCACAGATGTTGGGAATAAAATGTTCGTGATTGGAGATATTAAATGTTTTTCTTGAATACTTGAATTAGAATTGCAATCTTTTTGTGAATTTTTGGCATTATCATAGAATCGCAGGATATCTGTTAAAACAAACCTCTGTTTAATAAAGTATTATATTCATAGCAAATATACCATTAAACATTCCATCTGATTCACAATTTAAAGTAGTTTTTTTGAAATTGAATGGTGTATCAATGGTTTGAGAGGTGATATTGCTGTTTAAATCGAGTGTCGGCAATTCATGTGTAGACAAAATCATCTCATTGTTCGTTGTATTAGGCATATTAGGAAGATTAGAAAGTTGATGAATAATTGAATTATCTAAGTATAGGTTAAAAACTAGTTTTTATAATAATGTAAATAAAACGTAAAATACCAGGAAGATTAACACTAGTTGATGATATGTTAATCACATTCTTAGACGCTATTATATTGTGAGATTGTTGAATTAGAGAAGTAGTTTGTGATTGTACAGATGTTTGATTCATTAAATTAAACGTTTGATTATTAGTATGATAAGCTAAATTTCGATCAGGATTATTAACTTCTTTCAACAAACAGATTAATAAAAAGGAATAGGAGTGATTCGATATGATATGAGAATAGTCAGTCAGAAGAAGTTTCATTCCTTCTATATGAATCTCTTATATAACATGATGGAAAGTTATTCCTAGCAGAATTGATCTTAAGTCACTTCCTTGTACTTTTACAGATTTAGTGTTATATTCAGTAACTCTCATAGAGACATATAAGTTAGAAGGATCATAATAATCAACTCCTTGTGTCCGTTTATCAGACAAAACGTTAATCATTTGGCCAAATCTCAAAAACATTTTTTTAAAACATCGTTTTTTGTTGCTCACTGTCTAACACATTTTCATTAAAGAAAATCATAGAAGAAATCAAACTTCTCGAAGTAAACGAAATTCATCAATCATGGATGTCTCTCGTTCATAAACATTAATTTATTTTTTTGAAGAATTACTTGTTATTTGATTGTTTGTTGAATGATTAGATAATGATTGATTATTTAATGAGTCATTATTTGTATTATTTAAATTATTAGTATTGTTTGATGTGGTAGTATCTATAATAAATAAAAAAATAATATCTATGTTAAATGTAAAAACTGATCATATCTATGTTCCAATAAATTTCTAAAAGAAATACGTACCATTCAAATCACGTTCAGGATATTTTTGTTTTAAATTTTCATATAAAAATTTATGTTCGGGTAGGAATAATATTTGTTTACCATTTGTCGTTAATATTTGTTTGTCTTTTATAATACAGTTGGTCAATAATGACATATAACTTGTTAGATTCATTTTCAAATCAATAAGTATTTGATCAATAATACTTCGTTTAACTGGATCAGTTAAAATATGATTTGATGGAAAGGTCTTCATGTGAACGATACCACGTGACGTAGTTGTTATAAATGCTACCAAATTAAAAACAAATAAATAAATGAAATATAACTTATGTTTTAATATATCATAAATAATATGCCGAAATGAGTAAAAATATGTGAATAAAATGATTAATAGATCAATACTCACGCCCTTGTCGTATTAATTCACAACTGGTAAGCTCTTCAATAACACTATTAACCATATCTGTAGAAAAATGACGTAGTAAACCCATGGAGCCTGTTAAGTCTCGTTTAAGAAAAAACAATTGAGTCATTTGAAAAATACGTTCACGGATTGTGTTCATTGTTGAATGAACTAGATTGTTTTTGTTTTTTTTAAAGGGTGAATGTTTATATTTGTATTCATTCTTACGTGAAATTGATTCGATTCTGAGTGTATTTTGGGTTGGAAGTACAGGCTCGACATTGTAGAATGTAAATAACATTTTAAGCAGATGATTACATAGAAGATGGCCAGCAAGACGACAACTTGATGAATGAATTTCTAAGATACCAGTTGTTGATGAATACTTATTTTCGATTAAACTTGTTACATGTCGAATGAAAGTTAAGCTAGTATCGTCATATTTAAGTTGATTTTGATCTCGAAGTAGTCTACAAAATAATTAAAACAATCAATTACATTTATTGTTTCCTATTTTATAATCAAGTATTAACTATTTAATGCTCTACAAAAAAACAATATTTATGAAATTTATAAAGAGTTCTATTTTTTTTTTGTTATTTTGTCAACGAGGGCTTTGGAAAGTTAAATTTCATTCTATGATGAATTTAAACGAAGCGTTAGAAAACAATTTCACGATGGAGCCCAAGATATTTCTTAACTTATCGATAGATTAATGGTTTATTTATGGCAAATAGTTTTTTTTTTGCATTGACGCATCTTTTTTTTTTGGTCATCATATTTCTTCTTTGTTCGCAATCATTAGGATGAGAATAGAAGAGGAAATGAATCGGCATTCTTTATTGATCAATTGATTTTATATAAGATAACTTTGAGTAAAGTCAATGGCATGGATGATGAATCACATAGATAATTAAACAATCAATCGGTAGGTTCTTTTGAAAGCATGTTGATAGGCGTATAAGGAGGTCGCGTAGTAATGAATTTTATCATGTCTATCTTATCAAGTTGATTTATTAGAAGAAAGAAAGTTTCACCAGAATATAAAACAATCATAAAAATGTTTTACACTTACTGCAAAATTTCCATTGATATTTTGAGCATTTCTGAAATGCCAGCAAGTTTACATAAAATCTCTGCCGCTTTCGCCATTCTTGAACCATAATTGACATCGTCTATTTTGTCGATTTGAGATAATTCTTGATATTGACGTACTTTATTACAAAATTTTTTTGTTCCATTTCGACTTAGAATGAATTCACGCTTTCCTATTAAACGTGAAACTATTAAAATTTGTGATAGACTTGGAAGAGTTTGATTGATTTTGTTGGATTTTTCTATTTCATATTCATTATCACTAATATCTTCTTCAGCATCATTATCAATATCATCTGTATCATCATAATCAAGTGATTGAGAAAAATTCACAGCTGATTTATTTCTTTTTGGCATTGCGTAGTGCAGAAATCTAAACGGTTCATCCACATTATCAACTCATACATTTAAATAATACTATCGCAACATAAATAAAAAAAAAAACAACAGATAGATATTAAAATATATCTGCAAAATCTAATTTTATATTATTGAAGCATTAACCTTTCGGAAAAACCATCGCTTTGATGTCCTTGCGCATAATAATTTATTAAACGGTGCCAAAGACGACCGGTTGTCGCACCAACGAAAGATAAATGAGACGCAATCTCTAAATGATACGTCATCGTATCTTTACTTGTCGGAATGGTACCAAAAAATTTGCACCCCGCAATTCGATCAGCCGCACTGACTTCAGATGAAGGAGAATAAAAACCCATTGCCAATAATGGTTTTTCTGCTTCATCAGTGACAACAAAAACATTAGTTTTTGATAATTTGGCTGATAATGATGCACTAGTAAAATCGTCGACTATCCCTGCTTCTTCCTTGGAAATAGCCAAAGATTTGATTGTGGTAAAGACTGATCTTTTGATAGGTGCAATTATTTTTGATTTACCACAACCTATAAATATTTTTCATATAAAATATTTATGTCTATTAACATATCAGATGGTCCAATTAATAAAAGGAAAATATTTAAGTTAGTAACGTGATTTGTGACTTTGACGACTGAGTCACCACAAAAATGTCCGACACAAGTAAATAACGATAATAATAAACCAACTGGATCAGTACCATTTAATGATTTGAAATTATTTAAAAGATCAAGTAATAACTTGAATGAATTATCTAGAACGTTGTCCACATCAATATGTACATCTCGAGCATTATTTAGATTTCGTTGCCACATACAATTGGCTGTAAATTCTTGGTTTTTGTTGAGTTTAGTCAACATTATAATAATTAATAGACGACTTAAGTATAAGAGAAATAGTATGATTACATTTATTATGAAAAGAATTGGTAACTACAGACAAAGAGAGGGAAAATAGAATTACATTCAAAATTTTCATAGCGTTACCTATCTAATTGATTAAATGATCGATAACTCATTCCTTTTGAATATTTTCGAATCATTTGTAATGCTATATGTATTAAGTGATCTATATATGAACGTGTTGATTCTTTTGTATACTTTTCAAACGTCTAAAAACTTTTAGTATTCGTTATATTGAATTCAAGCAGGAGTAAAACAAAAATCTTTAAATAAAGCTGACAGTATGGTAATGTATTATTTCCGTATAGCAACTGTTTATCTTACTGTCAGATAAATAGAAGAAAATTATTCAATCTTATTCCAAAGTAATATAGTATTGTTACAATCAGCATCTTTACAACGGATGTTGTATGTATGGTTGTTTGTATTTATTAGGATTGCTATTGAATTTCGTTGATGATGTGTGCCTTTATGAGGACAGAATCTATATTCTCCTCCGATATTGAAGAATAATAGATCTTTATTGTAATTGCCGCGTATACATGACCGAATATATCCTTGATGGTGTGTATCTGATTTGATTAACTTTTCTACAAATGAAGTAAATTCTTGTATTTGATTTTGGGATTGATCAATAGTAATATGTGGAATAGCTTGTGAAATATTTGATTTATTTAAAGTAGAATTGGATATACAACTTCTACCAAGCGTAAAGATATTATTAATATGTGTATTGATATATTTTAAACAGATAAGATTATATTCGATAGCTACTAATGATTTTTCTCCGTTATCAAATACGCAAACGAATTGGTTATTTTTAAGATAAATTACTGGCACCTCTAAATGTTTGATATATGTCACTATTGATTTTTGAAGAAGTTCGAAGTATGAAGTATTTGAATGATTGTTAAATGGAAAATGAGTAGATGGAAGAAGAGGATTTTTCTTACCTCTTTTGACACAATCAAATAATCGAAATTGTTGATTATTAGAATAAACATTTAAATCAATCGCTAATGTCAGTTGATTTTGTTTATTCAATACTAATAAATATGCCATTTCAGCAACAGTAATACAAGTTGAATACAATTGACATTTAGTACAACATGTTCGTAATGTATTAACATACGGTGTTAATAGCATAATTAGATCAGAGATATTATATTTTTCTATCGCCAAATTTATATTGAACGACGAACACTTATGTTGAACAACTGACCATAAAAAAAAATGTAAGAGAGCCTTAATAAAAAATCCAAGAGAAATATTATTTTCGAATAATATAGAAGGGTTTGCATGAATGAAATGGTACGATATTTTTTCTGACGTCGATCTAGAAGTTAAAACATAAGCGACGTAAGAAATCGTTAAGTAATGAAATTCATCGTCTACAGATATACGCTTTGTTTTGTGTCAAACTGACAGAAAAGATATTTAAAAGTGATGTTAGACAAAATTAATTGTATAGTGAGTGATTGTGTTGTGTTAAACAAATCGATACAGTAGCAGTCAACAGGACTATCACATATACATACAACAGGACTGTTGGGAAACGATCGTTATTTATCTGTCAATGTAGTAACTTGGGAACTTACTCTTTATATGGTTTAATATTTCTTTTTGTTTTTTTTCGAACACTACTAATCGTTGCGATCACATCCACAAAAAGAAATAATCATTTAAATGAGAGAGACATAGCGGACAATAGCTTGATGTGTCCATTCTGCTGTTATTGTCATTTGAAATGAAGGTTTATAAATAAGAAAAACTTCATCTGTAACTAGATTAGTTTTGATATAGCATAATAGTGCTTCTGGAGCAATATCAAGTGATGGACAAAAAGCCGGTAAAAATATTAGCCTTTCCTGCTTTACATTGAGCAAATGGCTTAATATGTCTATACTGCGGGTATTGTCAATCAAAACGGTTTGTTAATGATAATTAATTTTATGTTTAAGAAGATTAGCTATCATATGGTTTGATATTGCTTTCGGGTCAGTTTTTAAAATATTATAATTCGCAACTTTAGCAAGGAGATATCATATCTTATACAGAGTAACCTACATAGTCGTCAGATTAATATACCAAAGAGATAATTATTATTAATAGATGGATTGTATGTACATGTGATAGTCGCTGACCAATACAATGGGATATGTAAAACATAAACAAGTGTTTCAAAATAATTCTATCAGAGATTGTTTTTGTGTACGTTGTCTGAGATTTGGGTATGAAAGAAAGCACATTTATGAAAGCTAGTTAATCTGGTCACTTATTGATACGTCTTCTTTTGTACTATCAATATTTTTTTTTAAATAATCTTTCCCATTGAGTATGTGTTTTTACTGTAAGTAAATGTGATGAGACGGAATGAAACCGATGCTATAGAATTGCTTAATTAATACAGAAGTTTGTTTTTTTCTTACGCTTCGAGGACGAGAAATTCTTGTAAAGTTAAGTCAATCTGTTTGCTGGTTGTAAAAATTGAATTCGTTTGGCAGGTTAATAGACAATGTAGTATTTTGAGACAAGAATTAGGTCCAATATGAGAATTTTCAATGTCAAGATTATTATCGATATAATATTCAAAATCGATATATACTTTCACTTGATTTTCTGGCGGAATTAATTCATAAAGAAAACGTTCGAGTACAGTTGAATGTTGATAAAAAATTGTTAATTCATCTATTGAAAGATAACAGAATTGTCGAGCACCATTATCTTTTTCGATGCCTATACAGATATTATTATCTTGTATATTTTGATCTGATAATTGGTTTATTAAATCAGATATTCGATGAGTTACAATTTTGTTTGAGAAAAGACGCTTTATTAATCTTTCCATATATTATGATAATATGAGATTTAGAATAGAAATATAAAATAATAATTACAGCGCCCAAATGTATTTAGAAATCGTTGTGTGTTGATACAAATGTACGATGATAGTTTCGTGTTTGGATTTGTTCGATAAAGTTTATAAAAATATATTATTTGTTTAATGAAAAAATATTAGCATCTCATATTTTAATAAGAATATAAACAGAATTTAAATCTAATAAAGATTTACTCGCTTTCAAATTGATAAACAAAAGAATAACACGATCTATCTTCTATGTAAAAACATCTAGCCTATCCACTTGATTGCTATGTTCTTTTTTGTATCTCGATTTTATTCACAAATAATTTTATTGTTATAATCATCTTTATTTATTTAAGTTTAGACTTGCGCAGAAATAAAGAAAGTTCTTGTTAGAATGTGGAAGAAAATATTGGTGATATGTGAAGATTTATATGTTTTAGTTGATATTAGTCAATAAGATAATCAAATTAATTGTTATGGATGATATTTTATTTCCATCATGACAAATCAAAATAAAATCGTTGATTGTTCGTTTAATTTTTTATTATTATAACTCTAAGTAACAGATAGTTGAGTATTACCCATGGTAATGAGTACACGTGAACCTGAAAATATAACAAACATTTAATGTGAATAATAGTTTAATAAGTACAAAAATATTTCAAACGCTTTTTTTGTTATCTATTCAGATGAATAAGTTTGTTTCTTTTAATTTTACATACCGTCATACCATGAAACTTTCTCATTTTTGAATTTTATTCGAAGACCAGCCATATTACGATCAATCAATCGAGCCTGTGAGTATGGTTAAAATGCTAAAATAAAATAAACGTTTCTTATGCAATTACCTGACTATTCCATAATGTCATCCCAAGATGAATACCATCCTGGTCGATATGTAGATTTCGTCGACTCCATATATTATCATTTCTTGTACCTGTCGAAATGCCATAATCTCGTAAGATGTGTACTTGTACGTCTAAAATATTTCATACATAAAATTTGTTTATATTCAAATAATTTTATTTGAGGAAATTATCGTTCCCACTACGTTCAATAGTTTATTATCCTATATAGAATGGTGTAAAAGTGTGTTAAATAGAAACAATACCCTTAAGAAGCTTTTTAATGTAAATAAAATTTTAATCATTGAGAAAATAAATCACTCTCAGGAACTAGATAATTATCACCTAGTTCGATAAAGAAATTCTGCTTTTTTTTTTTTTTCTATAAACATTTAGTTAACTGTTTAAAGATCTTATTTGCAAATATTTATTTGATTTGTTAAATAAATGTTGGGATTCTAAATTAAGTTAATCAAGGAGAAAACAGCGCATCTCAAGACTACAAAGACATCTAGAAATTTGAAATGATTGTAACAGATCTCAAATGGTTTCAAGACCTTCAAAGAGTTCGTGAAATATCAAAACGCATCGTCATTTTATATAGTTTGAAATGTGAAATCTTTACTGCTTTACTTTTGATATTAATTGTCAGTTTGTCGATTTTAGATTATAGAAAGATTTGATTATTAAATGAAATAATTTTATTCTCAGAGATTGTATTCAGTTAGTTTAAATCAATCTTAATCATCTAATCAATTTAATTAGTTATATCTTGAAAGTTTTACCGATAATCGAGTTTAATGGTATACTTTCCACTTGATTTAAATGCGTAAAAACGTAAGATATTTCTTGATAATCAGATGTTAAAGCAATTTCTTCTATACGTGTTGCATTGTTACAAACCAATTGAAATGCATGTGGTAACGTTTTAAAGGCATCGGATACCGGTCGAATCGATAAATTAGTAATTTCATATGCCTATATCATATTATGATAATAATCGTTTTTGTTTAAATTGAATTACTTTATCCTTTTTTAATTTATGTGACATTAAATACGAGTCGAGATTGAAAGCAACCAGAGTTATTGATCCCGATTGATCAGTCAGATCCCAATTAGATATTTCTCCCGAACCATGCGTATTGATGAAAGTACGCTTTGGATATTCACAACTAACAACAGCTTGTATTTTCCATCTATATTAAAAACAAGTATTATGTATAATTCAACAAAGTTTGTTTTTGGACGACAAATATAGAGTTTGACTTATAAAGTCTAAAGAGAAGAGCACTTTCAAAACGTTGAAACGAATATATGCAAAACTAAAATTATTCAATTTCTTAACAAATAATTATCGATTGAAAAGCAAATAATAATAAATATTTTATTCGAACAAAAGGTATTTAATTTAAGCTAATAACTAATTTATTTGTTAAAGATTCAATGTCATAGAAACTTACAGAAATGTAATATCAGTATTGATTTGATCGAT